>Ga0194132_10000266_pt1 | contig 108840 bp, 105 predicted proteins | sample TA2KigOf80mmetaG_FD_148612 | JGI IMG/M metagenome (GOLD analysis project Ga0194132, IMG submission 148612) | Freshwater microbial communities from Lake Tanganyika, Tanzania - TA2015054 Kigoma Offshore 80m | ecosystem: Environmental > Aquatic > Freshwater > Lake | place: Tanzania: Lake... | reverse complement strand
CGACGCTGTTCGAGCACGTCCGACGCGCGCACGCGCTGGCAGCGCACGAGGTGCTGCTGGTCAACGGCGAAGACCGGCCGCAGGAGGAATACCTGACCTATGGCGGCCATGCGCATTATGGCGTGGCCTTCCGCTCCGAGATCATCGGCCTGTACCGCTTCAAGCTGCACCGCTTGCGACGCGTCCTCGCCGAGGGCCGCGCGCCGGCGGCCGAGCTGGACGCGGCGCGGCGCGAACTCGTGGAACTGCGCAGCCACGACTACCGCGGCACCGCCGTCGAGGAGAGCGCCCCGCTCGCGGCGTTCTGGGAGAAATGGCGTGGCCACTACGGCGACAGCGGCCTGCGCCATCCGCGCGGCGACCGCCTGCTGACCGAGCTCGCGCTGTGGGCGATGCGCGAGTTGCGGCCGCGGCTGATGATGATCAACTATCAGGACCCCGACTACGTGCACTGGGGCAACGCCACGCACTACACGCGCGCCATCGCCGTCATCGACCAGGGACTAGAGCGCCTCGACGCCGCGATCGCCGCCGACCCGTTCTATCGTGGCCGCACGGTGATGGTCGTGGTGCCGGATTGCGGGCGCGACGCCAATCCGCTGATGGCGGTGCCGTACCAGCACCATTTCAACTCGCGCACCGCGCACGAGATCTTCGCGCTGTTCGTCGGCGCCGGCATCGCCGCCGGCCGCACCGTCGCCACAGCGGTCGATCAAACCAGCGTCGCCGCCACCATCGGCGCGCTGACCTCGGTGACGGTCGGCGCCGAGGGTCGGGTGCTCTCCGAGATAGCGCCGTGACGGCACGCGCGGAATCGCCTGCCATCGTCCCAGTATCCGGCGGCCGCCTCGGCGCGCTCGCCGCGACGCTCGCGGCGGTGGCGCTGGCGCTGACGCCGATCACGGCCGTCCTGACGCTGGGCTGGCTGGTTCGCCTGGCGCGGCGCGAGGCGATGATCGCGCTGCTGTCGCAGGGCTGGGCGCTGCGGCGCCGGCAGGCGATCGCCGATCTGGCGCGGGCGCCGGACACCGAAATCGCCTTCCCCGGTTTCCTGCGCGGCCTGTGGCGCGCCTTCACCGCGGGCGTCTTCGCCACGGTCGGGATCACCATGCTTATGCTACCCGCCTCGGCGCTGCTGGCGCTGTCCTGGTGGGCGGGTTGGGAGAACTCCTTCAACAAGGGTTACGAGCAGGCCTGGGTCGGGCCGGCGCTGGGTCTCGCCGGCACGCTGATCGCAGCCGCGACGCTGCTCCACGCGCCGATGCTGACGGCGCATGCCGCGGTGGAGCGGCGGCTGGCGGCGTTCCTGGAATTCGGCGTCGCGCGCCGCCTCATTGGCGCGGTGCGCTGGCGCTATCTCGCGCTCGGCGTCGCCAGCGTCGTCGCCGCCCTGCCGCCGCTCGCGATACAGGCGGGTTTCGCGTTCATGGCCAACGCCACCGACGATGCCACCGCGCGCGAGGCGGGTACGCGGCTGCATGGATTCGCGACCGTCTACCTCGTCCTTGTCGTGACCGTGCTGCGGCTGTGGGCGGCACGTCTTTACGCCCGTGCGGTCCTGGCGATCTGGCCGGCCGGCCGCCTGCGCGATCTCGCACCCGCGCTGGGCATCGCACCATCGTCCCGCCCGGCCCCACCGCCGAAGCGGAGGCTGGCGGCGCTGGTCACCGGCGTCGTCGGATTCGCCGTCTGGGTGGCTTTCATTCTCGCGCTCTACGTCGCGCAGTTCGCCAACCATGCATGGTGGAACTGGTTCAGCCAGCCCATCGTCGGCCTGCCCTGGGTGTTCCGCGTCCTGTAGCCGGGCGGATGGTCAAACGGTCCGCTCGATGCCGACAACGGCGGAATCGGCGTGGTCCGGTCGCCATCTCTTGCTAAGCTTGTTCCATCCGATGTCACGAAGGATGAGGCCGCCATGTCCGACGCGCAGCTCGCCCCCAACATGCCCAAGTGGATGGTCGACCACACCGAGCTCTACCTCAAGAGCGGCGGCAAGGACGGCCACATGTACAAGATCAATCTGCCCAATCTGCCGGAGCGCGAGGTGCCCTCGCTGCTGCTGACCACGGTCGGCCGCAAGTCGGGCAAGAAGTATCTGTTCCCGCTGTTCTACGGCCGTCATGGCGGCAGCTACTACATCGTCGCCTCGAAGGGTGGCGCGCCGGAGCATCCCGGCTGGTTCCAGAACATCGCCGCCAACCCCGAGGTCGAGATCCAGGTCGGCACCGAGAAGATGAAGGCCAAGGCCCGTGTAGCCGAGGGCGCCGAGCGCCAGGCGATGTGGACCGACGCTCTCAAGTTCTGGCCACCCTATGCCGACTACCAGGTGAAGGCCGGCTCGCGCCAGATCCCGGTGGTCGTGCTCGACCCGATCCGGTAGGCGCTACGCGTCGAAGAACACCGTCTCGCGCTCGCCTTGCATGTGGATGTCGAAGCGGTAGCTGTCGCCTTCGCGCTTCGCGATCAGCGTGTCGCGCCGTTCGGCCGGCACGCTTTGCAGCACCGGGTCGGCGGCGTTGGCGGCCGCCTCGTCGGCGAAGTAGATGCGCGTATAGGCGTGCAGCAGCAGGCCGCGCATGAAGACGACGACGTTGATGTGCGGCGCCTGCGTCGCGTCGACACGGCCCGGCTTGATGGTGTCGAAGATGAAGCGGTGCTCGGGATCGGTGCCCGTCCCCATGCGGCCGAATCCCTTGAAGCGCGCGTTCGAGCCGCGCGGATCGGCGGGATGGGCGTAGCGCCCCTGTGAATCGGCCTGCCAGATCTCGATCATGGCATCGACCACCGTGTTGCCGGCGCCGTCGAAGACGCGGCCCTCGATGCGGATGCGTTCGCCCTCGGTGTCGGGCTGGCGCATCGCCCCTGACGCGATGCTGGTCATGGAATAACCGTACTGCTCGGGCGTCAGGCCATAGGCGAAGTACGGGCCGACGGTCTGCGACGGCGTCTGCTTCAGCGCCATGGCTCAGCGCTCCATCGGCGTGGCGTCGCGGCCGCGCAGCACGATGTCGAAGACGTAGCCCAGCGCGTAGCCGGGCTGGGTGACGTCGATCGAGAACGTCGACACCAGTAGCTCGCGCGAACCCGCCGGCGTCGCGTTGTAGATCGGATCGAGCGCCAGCAGCGGATCGCCGGGAAAGTACATCTGCGTCACCAGCCGGGTCAGGAAGCTCGGCCCGAACAGCGAGAAATGGATATGCGCGGGCCGCCAGGCGTTGTGGTGGTTGGGCCAGGGATAGGCGCCGGGCTTGATGCTCATGAACTTGTAGCGGCCCTCGGCGTCGCTGACGCAGCGGCCACCGCCGAAGAAATTGGGATCGAGCGGCGCGTCGTGCTGGTCGGCCGCGTGGATATAGCGGCCGGCCGCGTTGCACTGCCACACCTCGACCAAAGCGTCGGGCACCGGCCGGCCATTCTCGTCGAGCACGCGGCCGGTGACGATGATGCGCTCGCCCTGCGGCTCGCCGGCCTTGCGGCCGTTGCGCGTCAGATCGGCATCGAGTTCGCCGACGCTCTCGTGGCCGTAGACCGGGCCGGTGAGTTCCGACAGCGTCTGCTTCAGCGGGATCAGCGCGCGGGTCGGCGCGCGCAGCGGCGTCGACTTGTATTCGGGCGACAGATAGGCCGGTTGCGTCGACCAGTCGCGCGGATTGTAGGCGTCCATCGTCTCCTCCTCCGCCACCGCTCAGTACGGCAGGCCGACATAGTTCTCGGCCAGCGCCGTGCGTGCCGCGCGCGATCCGATCAGGTACTCCAGCTCGGCAAGCTGCATGCGCGCCTCGAACGAGTCGGGATCGTGGAACTTGTGCAGCATCGAGGTCAGCCACCACGAGAAGCGCTCGGCTTTCCACACGCGCGCCAGCGCCATGGAAGAATAGGCGTCGAGCAGATAGTCGTCGCCGCTTCGGTAGCGCGACCTGAACGCGCGCGACAGGTAGTACACGTCGGAGGCGGCGAGGTTGAGGCCCTTGGCGCCGGTCGGCGGCACGATGTGCGCGGCGTCGCCGGCGAGAAACAGACGGCCCCAGCGCATCGGCTCGGACACGAAACTGCGCAGCGGCGCCACGCTCTTCTCGATCGAGGGGCCCGTGGTCATCGACACGCCCAGCCTGAGCTTCAGCTCTTCCCAGATGCGCTCGTCCGGCCACTCCTCCAGCCTCTCGTCGATCCTGGACTGGATGTAATACCGGCTGCGGCGCGGCGAGCGCATGCTGGCCAGCGCGAAGCCGCGCTCGTGCGCGGCGTAGATCAGCTCGTGCGAAGCCGGCGGCACGTCGGCGAGGATGCCCAACCAGCCAAAAGGATAGGTGCGGTCGTAGGTGCGCAGCAGATGCCGCGGGATGGTCTGGCGGCTCACGCCGTGATAGCCGTCGCAGCCCGCGACGTAGTCGCAGCGCAGGGTATGAAGCGCGTCGTCCTTGCGGTAGGTCAGCCAGGGCGCGTCGCCGTCCGCGCCGTGGATCGCGACATCGGCGGCCTCGAACACCAGCGGCCGTCCGACCGCCAGACGCGCCTCGATCAGGTCGCGCGTGACCTCGGTCTGGCCGTAGACCGTGACCGTCTTGCCGACAAGGTCGCGAAAGTCGACTCGGTGACGCTTGCCGAGAAAGGCGATCTCCACGCCGTCATGGACAAGCCCCTCGCGCTTGAGGCGCGCATCGACACCGACTTCGTGCAGCATGTCGACGGTGCCCTGCTCCAGCACCCCGGCGCGAATTCGGTTCTCGACATAGGTGCGATCCTGGCGCTCGAGGATGACGCTATCGACGCCGGCCACGTGCAGCATCTGGCCAAGCAGCAGACCGGCCGGACCTGCGCCGATGATGGCGACCTGGGTTCGTATCTCAGCCATCGCGGAACTTCGCGATCACGGCATCGGGGATCGGCTGGGATTTCAGGCGGTGGGGATCGTCGGGATGCCGGCCCGACCACACGCGCGTCTCGAAGCCCTCGACCGCCAGTTCACCGCCGTTGAGCAGACGATGGTTGACGTCAAAACTGGAGCGGCGGAACTCGGCGATCGAGCTCTCGATCACCACGATGTCGCCGAACTTGGCCGGCCGCAGGAACTTCGCTCGCGACTCGACCAGCGGGAAGCCGACGAAATCGAAGGCCTTGATCATCTCGTGCTTGCGCAGGCCGACATGGGCGAAGAGCCCGGCCGTGCAGTGATCAAACCACTCGAAGAAGCGCGGGTTGAAGACGATGCCGGCCGGATCGCAGTGCCCCCACTCGATCTCGATCCGCCGCGTGGCGACAATCATATCTGCGAGTACCCCGAGCCCACCGAGTCGACGCCGCGGCCGGCGGCCTTCTCGATCCAACCGAATTCCTTGAGGATCTGCTGGCTGTAGGTGACGCGGCCATTGACCTTCGATGCCGGCTCGCTCGCTAGCAGGAGCGCGGCGCGTGCCATCATGCTGGGCGGCTCGCCCCTGGGATCGTCGATACCCGTCACCAGCTTGTGGTGGACAGTGCCGGGCGTCGGCACGACACGCGAGGGCGACAGGGCGGAGATCGCGATGCCGCCATGCGCCGACATCTCCTGCGCCAGGCCCTGGGTGAAGCGCTCCAGCGCCGCCTTGGTGGCGCCGTACATCACGCCGCCGCGCACCGTCTTGTCCTCGTAGGGACCGCGGCCCGGCCCGATCGCCGAGCCCGAACTGATATTGACGATGGCGCCGGCCTTCCGCGCGATCATGTCCGGCAGCACGGCCTTGCTGAGTATGAACGGGCCATGCACGTTGACCGCGAACGCCTTGATCCAGCGGTTCGTCGGATAGGTCTCGGTCGGCAGGTAGTAGTTCAGCGCGGCGTTATTGACGAGGATGTCGATCGGCCCGTAGGCCTTGCGCGCCGCGTCGGCGAGCTTGATGCACTCGTCATCGACGGAGACATCGGCGGCGACGGCGCTGGCCTCGCCTCCCCTGGCCTTGATCTCGGCGACCGTGCGTCCGAGGGAGCCCTCGAACATGTGGTCGCCTTCCTTCAGTGTGCGGGCGGCGACCACGACCTTCGCGCCTTCGGCGGCGAAGAGTTCGGCGATCGCTTGGCCTATGCCGCGGCTGGCGCCGGTGACGATCGCCACCTTGCCGTCGAGCTTGCCCATCGTCCCCTCCCGGCCGGCGCTTCCCCTTCGGAGCGCCGGTGCGGACGGAGTATCGGGCAGGCCGACGAAAGATTCGAGGGTCTCAGTGGACCTGCGCGCGCATCGCCGGCAGCTTCGGCATCGACCAGGCGGCGACCTCGACCCGGCGCTGGCCGGCGGCCGAGCCGCGCGCGGTGGCGCTGCCCTCGATCTCGTGCAGCGACCCGCCGTTGAGGTGGCCCGCGCTCAGCAGGCCCACCGGCGGCAGGTCGACATTGAGGCGCTCGTAGGTGTAGCGGCCTTCGAACACCGTCGGCATGCCACGCTCGGCGACGAAGACATCGACACGCTCGTGCGGCTCGACGATCAGCAGGATGCCCGGCTCGTACCAGGTACCGCCGCTGCGGGCCATGTGCCCCTCTTCCACGAAGAACGTCTTGACCATAGCTGCTCTCGCCTTCCGCTCAGCCGCTCCGCGATTGCGGTTCGTAAAACTGAGCACTCACTCTCTATGCCCAATGCATAGAACGAGCACTCACTCATAGTCAAGCGAGAGTTATCCACAGACTTGACTTTTCCCGCACCGGCCTCACGAAAAACGTCCCGCCGCGAACCCGGCGGGACGTTAACCGTCAGAAAAGACTTATGATTCGACCTAGGCCGGCAGCTTCGAACGCACCAGCTTGCCGGGCAAATTTCCCGTCGGTTCGTTGTCGCGCAGCAGGGTCTGGCCGTTGACCACCGTCGCCCGGATGCCATGCGCCTTCTGGCGCAGACGCTTGGCGCCGGCCGGCAGATCGGTAACGACCTCCGGCATCTGAGGTCCGACGGTCTTGGGATCGAACACCACCATGTCGGCCGCCATGCCCTCGCGCAACAGACCGCGATCGTGGAAGCCGAACTGGGTGGCGGTATCGCAGGTGATCATCTTCACCGCTTCCTCGAGCGTGAAGGCCTGCTTCTCGCGCACCCAATGGCTGAGCAGATGCGTCTGCAGCGAGGAGTCCATGATCTGCGAGACATGCGCGCCGGAGTCGGAGAAGGTCACCACAGAGCGGGGATGCTTCATCAGCTCCAGCGCCGCCGACTGGTCCTCGTTGGCGATCGGCTGGATCATGAAGAACTTCATGTCGCGCTCGAGCGCCATGTCGATCATCACGTCCACAGGATGCGTGTTGCGCTGGCGCGCCAGCTCGGCCATCGACCGGTGCGGACCCCCGATGGTCTCCATGGCGTAGACGTATTCCCACGACGGCGGCCGCGCCTCGGTGCCGAACACCTGCGGGCCGTCATAGGGGCGCGAGGCGATCTCGACCAGGCGACGGCGCTTCTCCGGGTCTTGCAGCGCCTTCTTCTGCTCCGATAGCGGCAACGCCCGGATCTCGCGCCAGTACTCCCATTTGTCGAACGGCAGGTGGGTCTCGAACGACAGCAGCACGTTGAGCGCGCGGCTGTGCACCTGCGCGAACAGGCGGCCGCCCATCTGCGCCGCCTTCTCGATGATGTCGAAGGTGCCGCGCCAGGCGCCGGGCTTCTGGCGGCGGCTGAACAGGCCGAAGGTGATCGGCCGGCCGCTCGACGCGGAGAGCCTGGCGAGATCATTGTAGTACTTGATCGCCTTTTCGCTGTCGGCGCCCGACGGCTCGCCCGCGACCTCGACCAGGCCGGTACCCAGCTCGCCCATGGCATGCACCAGTGCCTCGAACTCGCCCCAGGTCGCGAGGCGAGACGCCACGGGCTTATCGTCGGAGGTCTGGTGGTTGACGCTGCGTGTGGTCGAAAAGCCGTAGGCGCCGGCGCGTACCGCCTCCTTGAGATGATGCACCATCGCCTTCATGTCGGCTTCGCTCGCTTCCTCGGTGAAGGCACGTTGGCCCATCACATAGGTGCGCAGCGCGCAATGGCCGATATAGCCGGCGTAGTTGATGCCCTTGGGCAACGACTCCAGCACGTCGAGGAACTGCGGGAAGGTCTCCCAGCGCCACTTGATGCCCGCAAGCATGGCGGCGCGGCTGATGTCCTCGGCGCGCTCGAGGTTGCGGAAGACGAGGTCGGCCTCGCTCTCGCGGCAGGGCGCCAGGGTGAAGCCGCAATTGCCCATCACCACGGAAGTCACGCCCTGGTAGCAGGAGCTGGTGCCGATCGGATCCCAGAAGATCTGGGCGTCCATGTGGGTGTGGCCGTCGATGAAGCCCGGCGAGACGACATGACCCTCGGCGTCGATAGTCTCCTTGGCTCCGTTGCCGGGAATGCGCCCGATGGTGACGATGCGTCCATCCTTGACGCCGACGTCGCCGCGATAGCGCGGCAGGCCGGAGCCGTCGACGATCATGCCGTTGCGGATCACCAGATCGTACGCCATGGGCCGTTCCTCCCGGGATTTGTGAGCTTGAATGGTACACCGAGCCGAGCTTAGGTGCGGGGTCGCCAGCGAAAGCCTGCCCTGCGGCGACGGCATGCCGAAACGCTGCTAGTATTGATCCCAGGGAACCAGGAGACGGGCGATGAAGTACAATAGGATCTCGGCCGATTGCCACCTCGACATGCCCTGGATGCCGCCGGAGCTCTTCGTCAGTGAAGCCCCGCGCGAGCTGAAGGATCGCATGCCCTTCGTCACCGACACGCCGGAAGGCGCTAAATGGGTGACCAAGAGCGGATCGACCTTCGGCTTCAAGAACGGCGTCGGTCCGGCCGGCCAGAAATTCGTGCCCGGCAAGCACCATCGCGTCGACGTCATGGCCGAGACCGGCCTCTATGCCGACGGCGCCAAGGACATCCGCCGCGTCTCCGACCCGCATCTGCGCATCAAGGACCTCGATCGCGACAACGTCGACGCCGAGGTGATCTACGGCATTCTCGGCGCCGCCAGCCGCCTGAACGATCCCGAGGCGGCCAACGAGATGATGCGCATCTACAACAACTGGCTGAAGAGCTTCTGCAGCCACTATCCCGACCGGCATATCGGTCTCGCCTGCCTGCCATATGGCAATGTCGACGAGGCGGTGAAGGAGATCTACCGCGCCGCCAAGCTTGGGCTGCGTGGGCTCGAGCTATCTTGTTCCTGGGACATGGAGCCGATGTGGCATCCGATGTGGGATCCGCTGTGGGCGGCTGTCAACGACGTCGACCTGCCGCTGCACTTCCACACCTTCCCGACCATCCCGCCCAACACCATCGAGAAGCATGGCGGCCAGGTCGGCCGGCGCGTGTTCTTCACCGTGGTGTCCGGCTTCCAGATGAACCTGGTGAACATCCTGGCGGCGATGATGTCGGCCAACGTCTTCGAGCGCTATCCCAACATCCGCGTCGCCTTCGGCGAGAGCGGTTGCGGCTGGGTGCCCTACGCGCTCGACCGCATGGACTACGAGTGGGAAGACCGCTTCACGGATCTCGGTCTGAAGATGAAGCCCAGCGACTACTGGCGCCGCCAGTGCAAGGCGACCTTCCAGTTCGACCGCGTCGGCCTGAAGATCATCGAGGACATGGGCGCCGAAACCCTGATGTGGGGCTCCGACTACCCGCACGGCGACGGCGTCTGGCCGCAATCCGACAAGTACATCGCCGAGCAGTTCGCCCATCTGCCGGCGGCGATCACCAAGCAGATCACCTGCGACAACGCTGCGAAGTTCTACCGTCTGTCGAACTGATCCAGGACGCGCGGGCCGGGCGATTGCATCGTCGCGCCCGACCCGCGCCGCCGGTCCCACACGAGCAAATCGTTCTTGCGTCATAGGCTGCGCCAATTTGTTCGAAGGCGGCGTCGCGAGGCGCCGTTGGCCCTTATCTGCCGCCGGATCGCACTCGCAGGGCCTCGCGATAGGTGTTCTCCAGCGCTAGCGCCGTCGCACGCGCATCCATCAGCGGCGAGCCGAGAAGGCGCGCACGCATGCCGGATCGCAGCCGTGCCAGCGCATCGCGGTCGGCGGCCAATCGGGCGGCGATCTCGACATACTCGTCCAGGTCACCCGCGACAAAGTCCGCCAACCCGACCGCGCGCAGCAACGAGGCGCTGACCCGCGCTGCGTGGCGGCCGACGACGCCCAGGAGCGCGACCACCGGGACGCCCATCCACATCGCCTCGCAGGTCGTGGTCGTGCCGTTGTAGGGGAACGGATCCAGCGCGATGTCGACCTGCCCATACAGGCGATAGTGATCCGCGAGCATGCGGCTCTTGGGTACGCATTGAACGCGGCCTGGCGTTACGCCATGGGTAGCGAAACGCGCCAGCAGCCCGTCGGTCGCCGCTTGATCGATCGGGCTGGAACTCTTGATCATCAGCCGCGAACCGGGAACGGCTGCGAGGATTCGACTCCAGGTCGCCACCACCGAGGGCGACAGCTTCATGATGTTGTTGAACGAGCCGAAAGTGATGTGGCCCGCGGTCAGGCAAGGCGGCGACGGCTCGGGCTCCGACGCCTCGGGCGGCCCGGCATAGCAGAGGAAAACTGGGTCGAGCCGAAACAGGCGCTCGCTATGCAGCGTATCGCTCAGCCCCGGCGGATCGGCGACGGCGTCGGTGATGCGGAAATCGACGCGGCCCATGCCGGTCGTCGCCGGATAGCCGATCCAGGTCCCCTGCGCCGCCGCCGGCCGGCGGGCCAGCACACCCAGGCGATTGCCGTTGGAATGGCCGGCGAGGTCGACCAGCACGTCGATGCGATCGGCGACGATACGGCGCGCCACGTCGTCGTCGCTCACGCCGCAGGTCGTGAACCAACCCTGCGCATGGCTACGGATGACGCGGCTCACCTCGTCCTCGACCGCTACCTCGGCGTAGCAGAAGACTTCGACGGCGTCGCGACGATGCGCGGCGATGATCGGTGCGAAGAAATGCGCCACGGCATGGCTGCGGAAGTCGGGCGAGATGTAGCCGATCCGCAGCTTCCGTCCCTCGCCGCCGTCCCATACGACACCGGCGAGCGGCATCACACCCGCCTCGACCCGCTCGCCGATCGCGCGATGGGCATCGAAGATCGACTGCGGTGTCACGCCTTCGGCGTAGAGCAGGATATTGAGTCGCTCGCGCCGCGCTTCGATCATGTCGGGGGCGAGCGCGAGGCAGCGGTCGATCTCGACCAGGGCCTCGTCGATACGGCCCATCTTGTGCAGCAGGATGGCGAGGTTGAAGGCGGCGTTGGCCGAGCCGGTATGTAGCCGAACCGATTCCCGCAGCGCGCGTTCCGCCGCGCCGAATCGCACCCGGTCGGTCAGCAAGGTGCCAAGGTTGAGCCAGGCCTCGTGGAAGCGCGGCTCCAGCGCCACGGCGCGCTCCAGCAGCGAAGTGGCCTCGTCGGCCTGGCCGCGGATCAGCTTGGCGAGATTGTAGAGACCGACCGGATCGGACGGCGCCCGGGCGCAATAGGCGCGCAGCTTTGGCTCGGCGGTTTTCGTGTCGCCGCGCCGCAAGGCGTCGGCCGCCTCCATCAGCAGCTTCGCCTCGCGCGGTCCGGGCGGTCGGGGAGCGATACGCGGCGGGGTCATTCCCGCCAGCCTATATCAGCGCAGATGGCAGGCGACGAGCGTCTCGGGCGACTTGGCGGCCGGCTTGAGCGTCGGCTCCTCGACCTTGCACCGGTCGATCGCGTACGGACAGCGGGTGTGGAAGTGACAACCGCTGGGCCGATTCACCGGGCTGGGCACGTCGCCCTCGACCAGCCGCTTCTCGCGCTTGATAGCCGGATCAGGGACCGGGACCGCCGAAAGCAGCGCCTCGGTGTAGGGGTGCTGCGGCGAGGTGAAGATCGTCTTTTTCTCGGCGACCTCGACGATGCGGCCGAGATACATCACCGCCACGCGATGACTGATGTGCTCGACCACCGCGAGATTGTGCGAGATGAACAGGTAGGAGAGGTTCGAGCCGCGCTGCAGGTCCATCAGCAGGTTGATCACCTGCGCCTGGATCGACACGTCGAGCGCCGACACAGGCTCGTCGCCGACAATGACCTTGGGGCCCAGCGCCAGCGCGCGGGCGATGCAGATGCGTTGGCGCTGGCCGCCGGAGAATTCATGCGGAAAGTTCCGCATCTGCGCCGGGCGCAGGCCGACGCGCTCGAACAGGGCGGCGACCCGCTCGGCGCGTTCCTTGCCGCGCGAGATGCCGTGCACCATCAGCGGCTCGCCGACGATGTCGCCGGCCGACATGCGCGGGTTCAACGAGGAGAACGGGTCCTGGAAGATGATCTGCATCTGCCGGCGGTAGGGCCGCATCTCCGCCTTGCTCATGCGGCTGACATCGGCGCCGTCGACCATGATGCTGCCGGCGCTGGGCTCGATCAGGCGCAGCAGCAGGCGACCGACCGTCGACTTGCCGCAGCCGCTTTCGCCCACCAGCCCCAGCGTCTCGCCCTCGTAGATGGCGAAGCTCACGCCGTCGACGGCGTGCACGTGGCCCACCGTGCGTCGAAGCAGTCCCTTCTTGACCGGGAAATGCTTCTTGAGGTCGACGACCTCGACCGCGGGAATCCGTTGCTTCTGCGCCGCCTCAACCACGCGCCTCTCCCTTCGTCTTGCCGGCGTGCCAGCAGGCGGCCCAATGGCCGGAAACGTGCTCGACGTAGGGCGGATACTCTACGCGGCAGCGATCGTCGGCCATGGCGCAGCGCGGCGCGAAGGCGCAACCCGGCGGCAGGTCGTTGAGCGGCGGCACGGTACCGACGATCTCCTGCAGGCGCTCGCCGGTCTCGGTCTCCTCGCCTCGCATCAGGCCCAGCCGGGGGATCGAGCCCATCAGGCCGTGCGTATAGGGATGCAGCGGACGACCGAACAGCTCGCCGACCTCGGCCTCCTCGACCTTGCGGCCGGCGTACATCACCACCACGCGCCGCGCGGTCTCGGCGACAACGCCGAGGTCATGGGTGATCAGGATCACTGCGGCGCCGAGGTCGCGCTGCAACTCGACGATGAGCTGCAGGATCTGCGCCTGGATGGTGACATCGAGCGCCGTCGTCGGCTCGTCGGCGATCAGCACTTCGGGGTTGCAGGCCAGCGCCATGGCGATCATCACGCGCTGACGCATGCCGCCGGAAAGCTGGTGCGGATACTCCTTGGCGCGCTGCTCGGCCTCGGGGATCTTGACCTTCTTCAGCATCTCGATGGCGCGCGCCATGGCGTCGGCCTTCGAGAGCTTCTGGTGCAGGCGCAACGCTTCGGAAACCTGCCGGCCCACTGTCATGACGGGGTTCAGCGAGGTCATCGGCTCCTGGAAGATCATCGAGATCTGGTTGCCGCGCACGTCGCGCATCTTGGCTTCGTCGAGCTGGATCAGGTCGACGCCGTTGAGCTTGACGCTGCCCGCCACGATGCGGCCCGGTGGCGTCGGGATCAGACGGATCACGGAGAGGGCAGTGATGCTCTTGCCGCAGCCCGACTCGCCCACGATCGCCAAGGTCTCGCCCTTGCGCACGTGGAAGGAAACGTCGTCGACCGCCTTGACGATGCCGCGGCGGGTGTAGAACCAGGTGGTGAGACCTTCGACCTCGAGCGCAACATCGCTGTTGGTCCTGCTGACGGCGTCGGCGCGATGATCCGGCATACTTCGCTAGCTCCGCTGCCGTGGGTCGAGGATATCGCGCAAGGCGTCGCCCAACAGGTTGGTGCCGAAGACGATCAAGCTGATTGCCAGGCCGGGGAAGATCACCAGCCACGGCGCGCGGCGGACGTACTCCGCGGCCGATTCCGAAAGCATGCGCCCCCAGGACGGGTGCGGCTCGGGTACGCCCAGGCCGAGGAACGACAGCGACGCCTCGGTGAGGATCGCCGAACCGAGCTGCGCCGTGGCCAGCACGATCAGCGGCGCCAAGGTGTTAGGCAGCACGTGGCGGATGGCGATGCGGAACTCGCTCATGCCCACGGCGCGCGCCGCCTCGACGAACGGCATCTCGCGCAGCGACAGCGTGTTGGAGCGCACGATACGCGCCACGGTCGGCACCAGGGGGATGGCGATGGCGATGATGGTGTTGCGCAGAGATGGCCCGAGCGAGGCGGCCATGACCAGCGCCATGACCAGCAGCGGCAGCGACTGCATGATGTCGGACACGCGTTGCACGATGAGGTCGAACCAGCCGCCGATATAGCCGGACGCCAGGCCGACGATGACGCCGATGCCGCTGCCCAGGATCATCGCGCCGATGCCGACGGCGAGCGAGATGCGCGCGCCGTGCACGATGCGACTGAACATGTCGCGGCCCATGAAGTCGGCGCCCAGCCAATGGGTGGCGTTGGGCATCGACAACGAGGCGCGGGCGTTGGTGGCGAACGGATCCAGCGGCGCGATCCACGCAGCGAACAGCGCGCAGAAGACGAAGACCGCGAAGATCACCGCTCCGGCCGCTCCCAGGGGGTAGCGGCGGGCGAAGAACTTTATGTTCCCCCAGGTGGAGGAGATATTGGCGCCGGCGCGGATCAGCTCGGCTTGATGGTCGATTGCGGCCATGCTCGCCTCCTCAATCCGAGTACCGGATACGTGGATCGAGCACCACGTACGCCATATCGACCAGGAAGTTCACCACGACCACGACGAGCGCGATGAACAGCACGAGGTTCTGCACGATCGGGTAGTCGCGCCAGCGGATCGCCTCGACGAGGAAGCGGGCCACGCCGGGGATGTTGAACACCGTCTCGGTGACGATCAGGCCGCCCAGCAGGAAGGCCGCTTCGATGCCGATGATGGTGACCACCGGCAGCACGGCGTTACGCAGCGCGTGGCGGTAGTTCACCGATTGCTCGGTGGCGCCTTTCGAGCGCGCCGTGCGGATGTAGTCCTGCCGCAGCACCTCGAGCATCGACGATCGAGTCAATCGCATGATGATCGCCGAGGCCCGGAAGCCCACGGCGGCGGCGGGCACGAGATAGAGCGCCAGTTCCGCCCACAGGGTCTTGGGCGGCGACGTATAGATCGGGATGTCGCCGAACCATCGCACCGCGGCCATCAGGATCAGCAAGCCGAGCCAGAACGAGGGCAGCGACAGGCCGCTCAGGCTGACCACGCGCAGAAAGTAGTCGAGCGGCGTGTTCTGGCGCACGGCGCTGATCACGCCCAGTGGCACGCCGATCATGGCGGAGAACACCAGCGCCAGCACCGCGAGCTTGGCAGTGATCGGGATGCGCGGGCCAATCTCCTCGATGGTCGGCTTCTCCGAGACGTAGGAGTAGCCGAGATCGCCCTGGAACAGGCCGCCGATCCAGTGCGCGTACTGAGTCCATAGCGGCAGGTCGAGGCCGAGCTCCTTGGTGATCTTGGCCTTCTCGGCCGGGTCGACCATGCCCGCCGATTCGAAGAGGATGTCGGCGATGTTGCCGGGCACGATGCGCAACAACAGAAAGATGACGATCGACATCCCGAACAGGGTCAACGCCATCAGCAGCAGACGCCTGACGATATAGGAGCCCATGGGATCGGCCTGCGCGCTTTGGTTCCGGGAACGTGACGATGACTACTTTTCGAGCCAGACGTGCTCGAAGCGCCAGTGGTTGTAGATCGAGTTGACGGCGATGTTCACGCCCTTGACCTGGGGGTGCCAGCAGGTGGCGCCGCGGCCATGGGAGATCACCGGACGCGCGCCGTCCTCCTGCAGCTTCTTGTCGATCTCCCACACCAGCGCGCGCCGCTTCTCGAAGTCGGTCATCTGCGACTGCTGGTGCATGAGCTTCTCGAGCTCGGGATTGCAGTAGTTCGTGTAGTTGCGCTCCGAGCCGCAGGAGTAAGTCTCATAGAGCACCACATCTGGGTCGTCGATGCCGACGCCCTGGACGTTCATTCCGATGCTGTAGTCCTTGCGCAGCATGCGGGCGTACCACACCGGCGTGTCGAGCGGCTCGAGCTCGCCCTCGACATGCACCTGCTTGAGGTGGTCGATCAGGATCACCGCCGGATCGCGATAGCTCGGGATATTGCGGGTCGAGACCTTGAGCTTCAGCGGTTTGTCCGGCCCATAGCCCAGCTCCTTCATGATCTTGCGCGCTTCGTCGCGGCTCTTCTCGACGTCGGGGCTGTAGCCGGCCACGGCCGACAGGGTCTCCTTCGACATACCCCATAAGCCGGCTGGCGGCGGCAACAGGGCGCCGCCGATATCGCCTTGGCCCTCGCTCAGAATGTCGATGAACGCCTTGCGATCGAGCGTCAGCGCCAGCACGCGACGCAGCCGGGCGTCGTCGAACGGTGGCTTCTCACGGTTGACCAACAGGTTGGCCTGGGTGTTGGTCGACAGCATCTCGCAAGCGGCGTGGGGGGCCTGCTGCCGCAGTTCCCGCATGATCGGGACCGTCAGGATGGACGTGAACGTCATGTCGAATCTGCCCGCGACGAAGGCCAGCACCATCGTCGAGCGATTGGGGATGATGGTGAACTCGATGGCGTCGAGATAGGGCAGGCCCGGCTTCCAGTAGTCCGGGTTCTTCACCACCTTCATGCCCTCGTTCTGCTTGAACTCGACGAACTTGAACGGGCCGGTGCCGATCGGCTTGGTGCGCATCGTCGCGGCGTTGACGTGGCAGGGATAGACCGGCGAGAAGGCGCCGGCGAGCATGGTCAGCAGCGAGGGCTGCGGCCGCTCAAGGTGGAACGTCACCTCCTCGTCGCCGTTGACCGTGATGTCCTTGAGATTGAAGTACCACGCCTTGCGCGGGTTCTTGCGCAGCCGTGCCTCGTTCTTGCCGATCAGGCCGTCCCAGGTGCACTTCACGTCGGCGCTGGTGAAGGGCTTGCCGTCGTGCCACTTCACACCCGTGCGCAGCTTGAAGGTCAGGGCCTTGCCATCGGCGCTCCAGGCCCACGACGTCGCCAGATCGGGAATGATGACGTCGGGCGTGTTCTGCTTGGTCTTGGGGTCGAACATCACCAGGTTATTGAACACCGACATGAAGGGCATGACGGTGGAGATCGTCGCCTCCTCGTGGATCGAGGCGCTCGGTGGATTGTCGCGGTGGGTGATGCGGAGCGTGCCGCCGGGCGTCTGGGCCAACGTCACATCGGTGGCAAGCGTAGCGACGGCGAATGCGATGGCGACCGCCATCCTCCCCAACGGACGGGACATCGTCGTTTCCTCCGGGCGCCGATCAGGCGCCATAGTCATTGTCGTGACCCGTCTCTTGCGGACGGGGCGGATGCCGGCGCGCCTTCCGTCGGCGCGCTTCATCCGTGATCGGACGCAGTAGATCACAAGCGCCGCGAATGACGAAACGCTGAATCGTCATTCACGGCAGGGTATCAGCCATGTGCGCGCAGGTGCTCTTCCCGCACCGCACGCCGTTGCAATCGCGTCGCGGAACATGACGCGCCCGCCACTTTGACGAGGCGCGTGAGCCCAAGGGGCCACGATTAGCCGGGCTTGCGGCCGGTGATCCGACTGAGCACCCCGGGGATGAACTCGTTGACCGTGATGCCGGTGAAGCCAGCGCGCGCGAAGAAGCCTTTGACGTCGGCCTCCGAGTGCGCCTGCCCGGTGCTATTGAACACCGCCTCGTTGAGTCCCCAGAGCGTGGGATTGAGCGGCCCGTCGCGGCTGTCGCGCATGGTCTCGCCGATCAGATGCATTTCGCCGCCCGGCTCGAGCGCGGCGAAGGCCTTGCCGACCACCAGCTGGATCAGCTCCGGGCTGTACTGCGGCAGGTTGCTGGCCATGATCACGACATCGGCGCCGGCGGGAAACGCGGTCTTGGTGAAATCGCCGGGCATCGCCGTGACACGATCCGACACGCCATGCTGGGCAATGAACTCGCGCGCCACGATGGCGACCGGCGGCAGGTCGAAAACGATGGCGCGCAGTTGCGGCCAGGTCTGCGCCGCGACGATGCTGTAGGCGCCCGATCCACCGCCGAGATCGAGGATCAGCTTGCGGCCCGACAGGTCGACCTGCCGCGCGAAACGCCGCCCCGCGCCCATGCCGATGGAGTTGGTCGCGGTGTGATAGCGCCGCGCGTCCTCGACGGTGAAATTCTCGTAGTCGCCCAGCACGCGCTCGGTCTTCTGCCTGAGCGCCTCCGACAGTTTGCCCCAGCGTTCCCAGCGCGGCTTGGTGAAGGTGATCCACGGCCCGGCGTAGCGCGGTGAGCCCTTGACCAGGAAACGCTCGACATCGGGCGCGTTGGCGTAGGTCTCGCCGCTCTTGGTCAGCAGCTCCATCGCCGACAACGCCGTCAGCATGCGCTCGGCGTTGCGCCGGGTGATGTCGAGCCTCGCCGCCACGGCATCGATGGTGTTGGCGCCATGCGACACCGCCGTGAACAGATCGATCTCGACCGCCGCCATCAGCGCCGCGCTCTGCTGGTAGGCCAGCGCCATCGCCTGCAGACGCGTGGTATCAAGCCGTTCGGATGCCATGGTGTTCTCCCTCTTGCCGGGGCATCGTAACCTCGATCTTCGACAAGGCCACCTCGACATGCCGCGACACATCGGTATCGCCGCCTGCTCCGCCGAGGGCGCGGCGCTGTGCTACCGCACCATCTGCACCGAAGGCCCCGCCCTGATGGGGGGCCACGGCCACCCCGAGGTCACGATGCATACGCCCTCGCTCGAGGACTACATGCGGCGCATCTACACAGGCGACTGGCCGGGCGTGGGCGCGCTGATGCTGGAGTCGGCCGAGAAGCTCAAGCGTGTCGGCGCCGATTTCGTGATCTGCCCGGACAACACTATCCACCAGGCGCTACCCTTTATCGAGGCGCGCTCGCCGCTGCCCTGGCTGCATATCGCCGAGGGCGTGGCGCTGGAAGCCAAGGCACGGGGATTTAAACGCGTCGCCATCACCGGGACGCGTTGGCTGGTCGACAGCGAGGTTTACCCGGCGAAACTCGCGACCCACGGCCTCGACTACCGGCGGCCGACGGGCGAGGAGCGCGACGAGCTCAATCACCTCATCATGGAGGAACTCGTGCGCAGCGTGTTCAAGCCGTCGGCGGTCGCCACCTTGCGGCGCATCATCGCCAGGATGAAGGACGAGGGCTGCGACGCCGTTGTGCTTGGCTGCACCGAGCTGCCGCTGATCATGGACGACGCGAATTCGCCGCTGCCGACCCTGGATTCGACGCGCCTGCTGGCGCGCGCCGCCCTGCGCCGGGCGGCGGCGTGATGGCCACGCCGGGCGAGGTCCGCAGGCTGGAGACTCTGACGCGCGCGCGGCTGTCGGCGAACTTCTTCCTGCGCGACTTCCTGTTCAGCGAGACGGCGCAGATATACGGCGTCCGCAACCTGCCCGACGATCCGGCGCTCGCCATCGAAGCTGGCTCACGCCTGTGCGAGGAGTTGCTCGAGCCCTTGCAGGCGACGTTCGGGCGACTGGCGATCCGCTCGGGCTATCGCTCGCCCGAGATGAATTCCCTGTGCAACCGCCTGAAGCTGGGCTGCGCTCGCAACGAGTACAATTTCGCCCGCCACATCTGGGATCGCCGCGACGCCAAGGGTCATATCGGCGCCTCGGCCTCGATCATCATCCCCTGGGTGGCCGACCGCTACGCCCAGGGCGGTTCGTGGCAGGCGATCGCCTGGTGGATCCACGACCATCTGCCCTACAGCGAGCTCCAGTTCTTTCCCAAGCTCGCCGCCTTCAACATCGGCTGGCACGAGAAACCCCGCCGCTCGATCTACAGCTACATCCCGCCGCGCGGATACTTGACGCGGCCGGGCATGCTGGGCCACGACGGCAATCACGCTGCGGAGTACGCCGGCTATCCTGTACCGTCGAACAGACAAGCCACAGGGAGGCGATCCACATGACACCGCTCGACGACACTCGGCAGCCGGTCACGCAGATCGAGATCGACCAGCGCATCTTCGATCTCTACGACGAGTACTGCCACAGCGGCACCATGGACCGCCGCGAGTTCCTGCTGCGCGCCACCGCGATCACGGTCGGTGGCCTGGCGATGGCGCAAGCGCTGCTGCCGCGTTACGTGCAGGCGCAGACCATCTCGTTCACCGACCAGCGCATCAAGGCGCGCTATGTGACCTACCCGTCGCCCGGCGGCACGTCGGGTCAGATGCGCGGTTACCTCGTGCAGCCCACGGGCACCGGCAAGTTCCCCGCCGTGCTGGTGATCCACGAGAACCGCGGGCTCAATCCCTATATCGAGGACGTCGCGCGGCGCTTTGCGGCCGAGGGTTTCCTGGCGCTAGCGCCGGACGGACTCTTCCCGGTCGGCGGTTATCCCGGCAACGACGACGACGGCCGCACGCTGCAGGCCACGCTCGATCAGGGCAAGCTGCGTACCGACATGCTCAACAGCGCACGCTTCGTGAAGGCGCACGAGCTGTCGACCGGCAAGCTCGGTGTCACCGGCTTCTGCTGGGGCGGCGGCGCGACCAACTTCCTCGCGGTCACGATGGGCGCCGACATGCAGGCAGGCGTGCCGTTCTATGGCGCGGCGGCGGAGACAGCGGCGGTGCCGAAGATCAAGTCGGCACTGATGATACAGCTGGCCGAGAACGACGAGCGCATCAACGCCATGTGGCCGGCCTTCGAGAAGGCGCTTAAGGAAGCCGGCGTGCCGCACGAGATGCACATGTACCCTGGCACGCAGCACGGCTTCCACAACAACTCGACGCCGCGCTACCACGAGGCGTCGGCCAAGCTGGCATGGGAGCGCACCATCGCGTTCTTCAGGAAGCACCTCGCCTGAGGCGCGTCACATCGCCTTCGACGCCACCGCGATGAACTGGTCGACGTGCTGGACGTCAGTGTCGAAGGCGGTCACCAGGCGGTAGGCCTGCTCGCCCGGCCTATCGCTCGGCCACGGATAGTACTTGAAGCCCGCGGCCTCGAGCGCCTTGTTGGCCGTGGCGGGCAGCGCGATGAATATCTCATTGGCTTCGACCGGATAGAGCAGGCGCGTGCTGTTGAGCCGGCCCAGCCCCTTGGCAAGACGCTTGGCCATGGCGTTGGCGTGGCGCGCGTTGGCGAGCCACAGGTCGCCCTCGAGATAGGCGTCGAGTTGGGCCGAGAGCATGCGCATCTTGGAGAACAGGTGGCCGGCGCGCTTGCGGCGGAACTCGAACTCCTTGGCCAGTTCGGGCTTGAAGAACACGACAGCCTCGGCGGCCAGCGCGCCGTTCTTGGTGGCGCCGAAGCTCAACACGTCGACGCCGGCCCTCCACGTCACCTCGGCCGGCTTGCAGCCGAGATGGATCAGCGCGTTGCCCAGCCGCGCACCGTCCATATGCAACGACAGGCCATGCTTCCGTGCCTGCGCCGAGATCGCACGCACCTCGTCGGGCGTATAGCTGGCGCCGCACTCTGTCGCCTGGGTGATCGAGATCGCCGCTGGCTGGGCGTGATGCACCACGCCCTTCACATCAACCGCCAGCGCGCGCTCCAGGGTCGGCGGATCGAGCTTGCCGGCGGGGCCCTCGACGCATTGCAGCTTGGCGCCGTTGCTGTAGAACTCCGGCGCATTGGCTTCGTCGACGTTGATGTGTGCCGCGGGATGGCAGAACACCACACCCCAGGGCGGCGTCAGGCAGGCCAGCGACAGCGCATTGGCCGCCGTGCCCGTGGCGACCGGAAACGCCACCAGCGTGTCGTGCTCGAAGGCCTGGCGTAAGCGTTGCGTCACGCGCGCCGTGATCTCGTCCGCGCCGTACGAAGACATGGGCCCGGCCCGATAGGCCTTGGCCAGCGCCTCGATGATCGCGGGATGGGCGCCGACGGCGTTGTCGCTGCGGAAATCCATACTTACTCCCTGGATAGACCCCCGAGCATCAGCGCTTGCCCTCGGGAAAGCGCACGACGCCCAGCAGCGCACCGCTCCCCGGGTCGATGACGTATAGGGCGGCGGCGCCGTCGCGCAGACGCACCAAGGCCACGGTTCGCCCGTCTGTCGAGGTAATGCTTTCGACCTTGGCACCCTCGGGGATCGGCACCGCCACCTCGCCGAAGCTGCGCGGCTTGGTGGTCGGCGCGCCGGGCGCGGTGGGCGCGCCGGCCTGTGGCGGTTCGGATGGCAACGGTTTAACAATGCGCCGGCCAAGCTCGACGAACACGACGACAAACCCGACGGCGATGACGACGCCCATGAAGATCACGAGCGCCTTCAGCCAGCCGATGTTCCGTGCGCCCGTCTGCTGCGCCATGCTCTCCCCGTGACCCAATCGGACGTGACCCAACCCGACGTGACCGCTCCCGACGGGCCGTCGCCCGGCATCCACCGCCGAATCGCCGACGAGGGCGACGCCGGCGACCGCCTCGACCGCCGCATCGCGGCCTGGTTGCCGGGTCTGTCGCGCAGCCGCGCCAAAGCGCTGATCGAGGATGGCCGGGTGTCGCTGCTCGCGCCGGACGAAAGGCGCGCGACCTTGGCCGACGCCTCCCGCAAGGTCAAGGCGGGCGAGATCTTCGAGATCGACGTGCCGGAAAGCGCGCCGGCCGTGCCGCGCGCGCAGGATATCGCGCTGACCATCCTGCACGAGGACACCGACCTTATCGTGCTCGACAAGCCAGCCGGGCTGGTCGTGCACCCGGCCCCTGGCAATCCCGACCGTACCCTGGTCAACGCGCTGCTGGCCCATTGCGGCGACAGCCTCAGCGGTATCGGCGGCGTGCGCCGGCCCGGCATCGTCCACCGCCTCGACAAGGACACGTCGGGGGTTATGGTGGTGGCCAAGAACGACCGTGCCCACCACGCGCTCTCGGAACAGTTCCAGGCGCATAGCGTCGAGCGCGCCTACCGCGCTGTGGTGCACGGCGCGCCGATCCCCCCGGTCGGCTTGATCGAGGGCAACATCGGCCGTCATCGGACCGACCGCAAACGCATGGCCGTGGTGGTCAGTGGCGGTAAGCCGGCCGCCACCCGGTACCGCGTGCTGGAGCGCTTCGGCGAGCCGACCCGGCCCAGGGCCAGCCTGATCGAGGCCGAGCTGCTGACCGGCCGCACCCACCAGGTCCGCGTCCACCTCGCCCATCGCGGTCACCCGCTGATCGGCGATCCGGTCTACGGTCGTGGCCGTATTACTCGTGGCGGCAATGTCCCGGCCTTTGGTCGGCAGGCGCTGCACGCCTTCCGGCTCGGCTTTTTGCATCCGCGAAGCGGCGCCGCACAAAGATTTGAAAGCCCGCTACCCAAGGACCTTGAAGCTTTGCTCGCAATTCTCCGCATTTGAGCTATAGCAAAACTCATATGTTAACTTAACGACGTTAGGTTAGCGTTGAGAGGTCCCCAGAGAGGTCTGGGAATGCCTTGGTATCGTCACAATCTCCGACCGGTATAGTCGGGTATTGTTGACGAGAATGGAGGAAGAAGGGATAATTGGCACTCTACCCGACGGAGTGCCAAAGAGCTGGGCTCAAGTCGGGCGTTTGAGACTCTATCGGATCGTCGGAGCCGCCAAGCGGGCCGCCGGTCAGAAGGAGGGAGATTATGGCTACTGCCGTCGCTTTGCCGGCCCTCGCCGGCACCCTGTCGCCTGAAGGCAACCTCACCCGGTACCTCCAGGAAATCCGCAAGTTCCCGATGCTGGAGCATGACGAGGAGTTCATGCTGGCGAAGCGTTGGCGCGAACATGAGGATTCCGAGGCCGCGCATCGCCTGGTCACCTCCCACCTGCGCCTCGTCGCCAAGATCGCCATGGGCTACCGCGGCTACGGCCTGCCGCTGGGCGAGCTGATCTCCGAGGGCAACCTCGGCATGATGCAGGCGGTCAAGCGCTTCGACCCGGACAAGGGCTTCCGCCTGGCGACCTATGCCATGTGGTGGATCCGCGCCTCGATCCAGGAATACATCCTGCACAGCTGGTCGCTGGTGAAGATGGGCACGACCGCGGCGCAGAAGAAGCTGTTCTTCAACCTGCGCCGGCTGAAGGGCCAGATGCAGGCGATCGAGGACGGCGACCTCAGACCGGACCAGGTCAAGCAGATCGCCACCAAGCTCGGCGTCGCCGAGGAAGAAGTGGTGAACATGAACCGCCGCCTGGTGCCCGACCAGTCGCTCAACGCGCCGATGCGCGCCGACGGCGAGTCGGAGTGGCAGGACTGGCTGGTCGACGACAGCGACAACCAGGAGGTTCGCTTCGCCGAGTCGCAGGAGCTCGAGCAGCGCCGTGCGCTGCTGGCCGGCGCCATGAAGACCCTGTCGGATCGCGAGCGCCACATCCTCACCGAGCGTCGGCTGGTCGACGAGCCCAAGACGCTCGAGGAGCTCAGCGACAAGTACGGCATCAGCCGCGAGCGCGTGCGCCAGATCGAGGTGCGCGCCTTCGAGAAACTGCAGCGGGCGATGAAGAGCGCGGTCGCTGCGGCCGCCAACGTGCCGGCGCGGGCTCCCGCGCACGCCTGATCGACCACATCGGCTACTATCGAAGGCCCCGCCCCGGCGGGGCCTTCGTCGTTTCGGGACCGACCATGAACCTTCTGTCTTTGCGAGCCGGCCGCTTGGCCCTCGACCTCGCCCCCGATTGCGGCGGCTCGATCGCGCGCTTCGCCGTCGAGGGCAAAGGCGACCTGCTGCGCCCGACGCCGATCGAGGCGCTGATTTCGGGCAAGGGCAACAACACCGCCTGCTACCCGCTGGTGCCCTACTCCAACCGCATCGCCGATGGGCTGCTGCGCTTCGATGGCGAGACTTACATGCTTGCAGCCAACTGGCCGGGCCAGCGCCATGCGATGCACGGCGACGGCTGGTCACGCGCCTGGACCGTCGCCCGCAGCGACGCGCAGTCGGCGACCTTGGTCTACGAGCATGATGGTCTGCTCGGCTGGCCGTTCAGGTACCGGGCAGTTCAGTCATTCCATCTCGACAACGATCGTCTCGACATCGCGATGCGCATCGAGAACCTCGAGCGCCACGCGGTGCCAGCGGGCCTGGGCCTCCACCCCTTCTTCGTGCGCGACACCGACAGCGAGCTGAGCTGCCGCACCACGGGAGTCTGGCTTACCGACACCGAAGTCATCCCGACCGAGCACGTGCCGGTACCGCCGTCATGGGACTTCAGCCGATCGCGCCGCGTCGATGATGTCGTGCTCGACAATTGCTTCGATGGCTGGGATGGGCGGGCGGTCGTGCGCTGGCCGTCACGAGGGCTCGCCGTCGATCTGTCTGCAACGAAGGCGCTCCGCCACCTCGTGATCTTCACGCCGCCGCGGCGGCCATTCTTCTGCGTCGAGCCGGTCAGCCACGCCAGCGGCGCCATTGCCCGGATGCGCCTCGACGCAGGCGCCACATTATCCGGCGAGATCGCCCTCAGCGTCGCGCCTCCGTGATCCGCCGGCGGCTCAGGCGCCAGGCCACGAGCACCAGCGGCATTCGCACCCGCCACCGCCACCAGCGGCGCCATCGTCCACGAGCCGCCGAGCCGTGCGATGCCGCCATCGCCCGTGCCCCCTTGGATCGGAAGCCGCCGGCCGCCAGCCGCAGATCATCCATATCCATCGCCGCGACGGCTTGGGTCTGGTCCGCGGACAAGCCCGCGGCCCTCGCCACCTCCGTGGGCTGCGCGATGAAATGCTCCAGGAACGTGGCGTCGGTATAGAGCCGCGCCAGGAAGCCCTCAAGCCGCGCATCGTCCATCGACGGCCTCCCGTCGTCCATGCGCCAACGCCAAGCGAGCCAGCCACAGCTCCGCCTGCAGCTCCTCGAACGGCGGATAGGCGCCGTCGCGTTCCAGCACGACGGTCAGGGGTTGGCGCACGCGCGACGCCAGCCGAGTGAGCAAGTCGAACACGGGCCGCGGTGTCGCGTGCAGGTGATCATCGAGCCAACGCTTCGGCTTGTCGATCCACCGACCTCCGGCGATGTGGACGGTCTCGACGCGCTCCAGCGGCAGGCGATCGAGCCAGCGCATCGGATCGTCTCCGGCGTTAGTGGCGTTGGCGTAGAGGTTGTGCAGGTCCAGCAGCATGGGCGCGTCCGATGCCGCGTAGACCGCCGACAGCCACTCGGGTTCGTTCATGCTGGAGCACGGCGGCGCGATCAGAGTGGCGATGTTCTCCATGACCGGCGTCGCGCCGACGATGCGGCGGGCATGCGCGATGTTGCGGGCGGCGTGCTCGATCGTACGGCCGTTGCGCGGCGGTGCCGCCAGATGGTGCAACTCGAGACCGGCGGCGCGCACGAATGCCAGATGCTCCGACCAGCATCGCGGCCGCACCAGGTCTACCAGCCGAGCCATCGAGTCCAGCCGCAGGCGATCCGGCGGCGCCGCCGAGGCGAGGCCGAGGCCGACGCCGTGCAGCATGATCGGTACGGCATCGGACAGTCGGCGCAGCATGGCGATGCCGCCGCGCCCCGCGGCGAAGTGGTTGTCGGCAATCACTTCGACGACATCGATCTCGTCGAGATGGGCGAAGATCGAGCCGGCAAGTTCAGGACGCCAGCCGATGCCAACTCGGTCAGCCATCAGCCGCCGCAACCGCCACCGCAGCCGCCTCCGCCACCATCGCCGCCGCCGTCGCTGCCGCCGTCGCTGCTGCCGCAGCCGCCCGAGCCACAGCTCGATGATCCGCTGCTGTCATCCGACTGCCGGCGCCGGCGCTCTTCGGCCGAGTAAAAGGCCGCGGCCGGATACTCCGCGGATGGCAGGCGCCACAGGCCGAAGGTCGCGGCACAGAACATCGCCTCGCTGATCGTGCGGCCGCGCTTGAACTCGGTCGCACGGCTCGCCAACCCGGCGAACAGGTCGGCGAGCTCGCGCAGCATCGCCTCGCCATGCGCTTTGATCCTGGCGCGAGCTAGGTAGAACGCGGGTCCGACGACCAGGACTCCGAGGGTCACGAACGTGAACCAGTACTCGGGCGCCACAATGATCATCGCGGGCACCAGGATGATCGACGGCAGGAAGCAATTGACCACGAACCTCGAGCGCCGCTGGCGTTCGGCGCGGTCGTCTTTCAACCCGAGCGATGCCAGCCGCTCGACATAGGCTTCCGCGGCCGCCACGACTTCGTTCAGCGCCACGATGTCGCGAGCACCGATGCTGGTCTTGGCGTGGCGCAGCAATATGCGCTCGACGTCGTTGCCGGCGAAGTCCTCGGCGTCCGCGCGGCTAACCTGGACGTGCGCCTTCTCGTCGAACTCCGGCTCGGCCGACACGAGCAGCCCGCGATCGAGCAAGGCCACCATGGCCAGCTCGACCACGGCGCCGGCGCCACCCCGCAACGCCGCGATCAGGTACGGGTCGCGATAGTCGAAGGCCGGCGCCAACGGGCCCGCCGGCACCTCCTCGGGCATCCACTTGCGCACCGCGAGGTATCCGCCACCCGCCGCGACCAGCAACAGGATGACGAAGTAGTCGACGAGAAACTCGGCCATGCGCGCCTCCGCCCGCCGTCAATCGCCGATCCGCCTGCGCATCCACGCAACGATATCGTGCAGGTCATCGATCGTGGACTTCATGGCCTGGCGCGACACCAGCAGCTCCCGCCGCACCGCGGAGATCGTGCGCGCCGTGCGCATCCAGTGCGACTCGCCCGATTGCAGCAGCTGTTCCAGGGCTTCGCGTGGCGCCAAACCGGGCGCGCCCTCCAGCCACAGGATGGCCGCGGCCGCGACCCGCACCGCCGACGAGACCTCGAAGATCACTGTCTCAAACTGCTCGGGCGACGCGCTGTGGAAGACGGTGCGCTCGCGCAGGCGCAGGGTGAGGTTCAGCAGATCCTCGCGCACGCGGCGGCGCATGTCGTCGGCCGACATCTCCAGCCCGGCGAAGGGGTCGGCGCCGACGAGGATGCGCCGGCGATTGGCGATGTCCTCGAACTTCACTGCAAAGGAACGATATGCCGGCGCGATCTCGTCGAGGCGGATGAACATGCAGGAGATGCGTGCCGCCGCCTGGGCAGCGCGGTAATCGACGCTCAGCCGCTCGAAGACATCGCGGCCCACCTTGGTCAGCACCGTCATCAGGTTGACATCCGAATGAGACCGCATACGGCCTTCGGCGGCTGAGCCGAACAACGTGATCGAGTGGAGATCGGGGCCGAAGGCAGCCTGCTGGGCGGAGACGAAGTCGGCAAGGGCCCGCCTGACCGCTGGCAAGACCTCGAGCGTATCGATAGTGGAGGGAGCGGCCGCCGCGTTCATGACGGCAAGCCTAACACGGCGCGGCGGCTGGACAAGCCGCCGCGCCCGTCAGGTACCCGAGCTTAGGCCGCCGCGACGGCGCCGGCGGCGTCGCGCGTCGCCTTCACCGCCGCCTTGGCCGCTTGCGACAGCAGGCCGGCGTCGTTGGCGATGGTGATCAGCCGGAAGCCCATGCCGATCATGCGCGCGGCGTAGGCCGGCGTGCCGTTGTGCAGGCCGGCAAACTGGCCGCGCTTGGCCGTCGCCGCCAGCAGCTTCTCGTAGATGCCGAGGATCTGCGGCTCCTCGCGATCGAGCCGCGGCGCCAGGCCGAGCGAGAGGCCCAGATCGCTGGGGCCGATATAGATGCCGTTGATGCCGGGCACGTCGAGGATGGCGTCGATATTGTCGATCGCCTCCTGGGTCTCGATCATCGGGATCACCAGCACCTCGTCGTTGGCGGTCGCCTGGTAGGGCGTCGCCTCGCCGTAGGCGCCGGCGCGGATCGGGCCGTTGCTGCGCTTGCCCTTGGGCGGATAGAGGCAATAGGAAACCAGCGCCTTGGCTTCGGCGGCGTTGTTGACCATCGGGCAGATCACGCCCCAGGCGCCGCCATCGAGCACCTTGCCGCAGATGCCCGGCTCGTTCCACGGCACGCGCACCAGCGGCGTGACCGGATGGCGGTCCATCGCCTGGAAGCAGCGGACCATCGACATGTAGTCCTGCACGCCATGCTGCATGTCGACGGTGACGCTGTCCCAGCCGCATTGCGCCATGGTCTCGGCCGCGAAGCCGTCGGGAATCGCCAGCCAGCCGTTGACGCAGGCCTTGCCGGCGGCGAGCCGGCGCTTAAGCATGTTGGGCATCGTTTCTCTCCCCTACTCCACAAGTGTCCGTTCAGTCCTTGAACGGATCGGTCATCAGGATCGTGTCCTCGCGCTCGGGCGATGTCGACAGCAACGCGACGGGACAGCCGATCAGTTCCTCGACGCGACGCACATACTTCACAGCGTTGGCCGGCAGCTGTACCCAGGAGCGCGCGCCTTTGGTGCTCTCGGACCAGCCCTCGAAGATCTCGTACACCGGCTTGATGCGCGCCTGCGCGCCCATGGTGAACGGAAAGCGCTCGATGCGCTTGCCGTCGAGCTCGTAGCCAACGCAGACCTTCAGCTCGTCCATGCCGTCGAGCACGTCGAGCTTGGTGAGCGCGATGCCGTCGATGCCGTTGAGCTTGACCGCCTGTCGCACCATGACGGCGTCGAACCAACCACAACGCCGCTTGCGCCCGGTGTTGACGCCGAACTCCATGCCACGCTGCTGCAGCCCGTCGCCGATGGCGTCGAACAGCTCGGTCGGGAACGGCCCCTCGCCGACGCGCGTGGTGTAGGCCTTGGCGATGCCGAGCACATAGCCGACCGCGCCGTTGCCCAGACCGCTGCCGATCATCGCCTGCGCCGCGACCGTGTTCGACGAGGTCACGAAGGGATAGGTGCCGTGGTCGATGTCGAGCATGGTCGCCTGCGCGCCTTCGAACAGGATGCGCTTGCCTTCGCCGCGCAGCCTGTCGAGCCGCTCCCAGACGTCCTCGGCATAGGGCAGGATCTGGGGCGCCAGCGTGCGCAATTGCGCGAGCAACTCGGCCGGATCGACCAGGGGTTTGCCCAGCCCGGCGCGCAGCGCGTTGTGATGGGTCAGCAGGGTGTTGACCTTGCGCTCCAGAATATCGTCCTCGCCGAGGTCGCCGACGCGAATGGCGCGACGGCCGACCTTGTCCTCGTAGGCCGGCGCGATGCCGCGACGCGTGGTGCCGATCTTGATCGTGCCCGGCACGTCTTCGCGCCAGCCGTCGAGGTCGCGGTGCAGCGGCAGGATCAGCACGGCGTGGTTGGCGATCTTCAGGGTTTTCGGGCTGACCTCGACGCCCTGGCCATTGACGCGCTTGACCTCGTCGAGGAAGTGCCAGGGATCGACGACCACGCCGTTGCCGATCACCGACAGCTTGCCCGGGCGCACCACGCCAGAGGGCAGCAGCGCGAGCTTGTAGGTCTGATTGCCGATGACGAGGGTATGGCCGGCGTTATGGCCACCCTGGAAGCGCACCACCACCTCGGCGCGCTCGCTGAGCCAGTCCACGATCTTGCCCTTGCCCTCGTCGCCCCACTGGGCGCCGACGACCGCCACGTTCGCCATGTCGATCCCCGCACACGAAAAACGCCCCTCCGGGCCATGGGCCTGAAGGGGCGTGGCTGTGCTTAGCACGCTCGGCGGGACGTGGGGAGTGGGATAACGCCGCAGATCAGAAATACGCGATCAGCCGGCCGCTGATCGCCGCGCCGAACCAGATCGCGATCGACGCCGCGGCCTGCGCCCGGCCGAGGGCCGGCGGGCCGTCGTCCCAGCGTTCCAGCGCGCCGCGCCAGATCCGCCGGAACAGCAGCGCGTTGGCCACGCCCAGCGCGAACAGCACCATCTTTATGCGGAAGACCGGATTGCCGACCAGCGCCGAGGCGTCGGCGGTGAGCAGCAACGCGCCGCTGGCGATCTGCAGCAGCAGCCCGGCGACGGCGAGTGGCGTCAGAAACCGCGACAGCGCCGCGACGGGCACGCCGCGCCCCACGCCCAGCAGCCGCAGGTCGAGCGCGACGATCGGCCCGACCAGCAGGCACAGCCCGACGATGTGGCCGAGATTGGCCAGCGGATAGACCCAGCTCGAATCGCGCAGCATGAAGGCGAACCCCGAGGCCTCGAGGGCGGCGGCCCATGCCGCCAACCAGCCCGTCGCGTCGGCGCCGTGGCCCATGGTGTTCGCCTCAGCGCAGCTCGACGGTCTTCCCGTCCTGGGTGGTGATCCGTTCCGCGCGCATCTCGTTGGCCTGCACGCGGCTGGGATAGCCGACCACGGTCACGACCTTGCCGACCGCGAGGTCCTCGCGCGGCAGCGCCCGGTTCTCCATGCGCGACACCGGCGCCAGGGTCGCCGTCCACTTCTTGCCCTGATACTCCAGCACAATCTCGCCGTGCGGATTGACGTAACGCGATTCGACGATCGGACCCTTGATCGTCAGCACCGTGGCGGCGTCGTAACTGCTCCAGCCGTGATGCGCGGCGGCCGGAGTGACGACGGCGGCGCCCACGAGAACGAGGAGCGATCGGCGGCGGACAGTCATCGCGATCTCCATCGATGAATGAGTAACCTTAGATGGCGATGGCCCGTCCGTCGATCAATGCGTAGGCGCAGCCCAGACGGCCAGCTTCAGCCCGCGCATCCACGACATCGCCCAGCCCGTGCACGGTGTGGAAACCTTCGGCGCGCCAACGCGCCAGATCGGCCCACGTGACACCGGCGGGCACATAGAGCCGCTTGCCCGGCGGCTCGACCGTCGCGGCACCGAGGACCGTGTCCATGTAGAGCGTGAAGCCGGTGGCTGGCTCGCTGGTGCCACCTTCGTCCTCGCCGAAACCCGCGCGATAGCGCCCGCCGCGGCCCAGCTCGCCGCGCCCGACCTCGCCCAGCGCACCGCGCGCGTAGAGCGTGAAGCTGACGCCGTCCTGATACTCCAGGCCGCGATACTCGACGGGATCGATGGTCAGATGCAGCGTCGGCGACGCCGCGCGCAACAGCGCGACGACCTCGGCAAGGCGATCAGCTTCGGCGCGCGCCGTCGGCGGCAAGGCCAAGGCCTTCAACCGCGCGACGCCTTCTTCGGCAGGGCCGACGGCGCGCAGCAGGCCGACGAAAACATCGCGCACCGCCTCGCTCGCCGCCGCGACGCCCTTGGCGCGTTCGTCGGCGACGATGCGGGCCATCGCCGATTCTTCCTTGCGCTCCAGCGCGCGCCTGAGGCGACGCACCATACCGTCTGGCAATCCCAGCGCCGCGCAGAGCGCCGTTACCAGCGTGGGCAGGTTGAGATCGACCGACAGCGCCGGCACCCCGACCTCGAGCAGCGCGTCGGCCGCCAGCAGCACGGCCTCGGCGTCGGCCGTGGCGGCATCGGAGCCGATCAGTTCGACGCCGACCTGGGCGAACTGGCGCTGCGGGCGCAGCTGCGAGCCCTTCATGCGCAGCACATTGCCGGCGTAGGACAGGCGCAGCGGCCTGGGCGCGTCCTTCAGCCGTGTCGTGGCGATGCGTGCGACCTGCAAGGTCATATCGGCGCGCACGCCCATCATGCGCTGCGACACCGGATCCATCAGACGGAAGCTGTGCGCCGCCATGGCGACGCCGGCGCCGCCGAACAGCGAGTCCTCGTACTCGACCAGTGGCGGCTTGACCCGCTGGTACCCCTGGCCGGCGAAGCGCGCCATCAGGCGGCCCATGACATGCGCCTCGAGCTCGGCCTCGGGCGGCAGCATGTCGCCGAGACCGGGCGGCAGCAGGCCGCGATGGGAATTGTCGTTGGCGCTCACGGCGGGGTCCTCATGGCGCGCAGGATGTAGCCGGCGTATGGTGGGCGCGCCAGCCCTGTTTGCCGGAGCCAGTCATGGATACCCAAGCCTTCGAAGCCGAACTGAGCCGCGATGGATACCAGGAGATCCTGACGCGCACCGCCAAGCCGGGCCCGACGCCGGTCCACACCCACCCGTTCGATGCCTACGCCATGGTGCTCGCCGGCGAGATGACCGTGACCTGGGACGGCGGCAGCGTGACCTGCAAGGTCGGCGACACGTTCAAGCTCGAGGCCGGCCGCGAGCACAGCGAGACCTACGGACCGGAAGGCACGACCTTCCTCGTCGGCCGCCGCACGCGCGAGACCAAGGCGGCCTAGCCGACCAGCGCCGGCAGACCGAGCATGTTGTCGAAAACGATCGCGCCGGCCTCGACCAGCCCGGCGCGGTCGGTGTGGGCCGCGCCGACATAGCCATAGGCGCGCATGCCGGCGGCTCGGGCCGCCTGGGCGCCGGCCGACGAATCCTCGATCACCACACTATCCGCCGGCGCCACGCCCATGCGCTCGGCGGCGAACAGGAACAGGTCCGGCGCCGGTTTGCCGCGGGCGACCTGGGTCGCGCTGAAGATGCGCCCGTCGAAGCGATCCCACAGCCCGGCGCCACCCAGGGTGATGCGCATCTTGGCGTGATCGCCCGACGAGGCGACGCAGGTCGCCAGGCCGGCGCGCTCCAACGCGTCGAGCGCCGCGACGACTCCCGGCACGGCGCGCACGCCCTCGTCGCGGAAGCGCGCGAAGGTGCGTTCCTGCAGACGCTCGACGAAATCCGCCGGCACCTTCCGGCCGAGCTCCGCCTCGACGATCTCGATGCAGCTTTTCATCGAGCGGCCCATCAGCCGTCGCATGGTCTCGGCGACGTCCCAGTCCAGGCCTTCGCGGTTGAGCGCCTCGGCGAAGCAGCGGTTGGACATCGGCTCGGTGTCGACCAGCACGCCGTCGCAATCAAAAATGACGAGCAACGTCGTGCCTCGGTTCGACAAAAGTGTTCTTCACGCGTTTCGACACGAGGAAATAAGGGATCCAGATCGCCGCCGCGACTAGCGACCGGACGACGTCCCGCATCGATTCCCCGTCGACCCTAATGCCGAGGCTCGAGATCAGCGCCGTGTCGACGACCTGGACAACCAACAGCAGGGCCAACCACACAATAAACAGGCGCGGCGCGTACCTCGACTTGCGGAAAAAGAACCAGATCAAGACCAGCGTGAAGGCGAACATCACGACATTGGCGACCGTCTCGCCCATGATCAGCGTTGGCAGCATGGGCCGATGTCCCGGGCGGCTCGCGTCGTTGAGCTGCCGCCAGATTTCAGAATCGAACACCGGCCACAGGTCGGTGAAGAACTGGAAGCCCATGCGCAATGGCGACAGCACCAGCCCGATCGCCGGTAGGATCAGCCAGCCGCCGAGGCCGCGCGGCCCATCCTGCGCGCCGTCGCTCTGGCTCATCTCCGCTCCCCCGCGAGCAAGCCGTACATCAGCACGCTGCGATATTCGTCGCCGGCGCGCCAGCGGTCGCGGATGGGGCCGCCCTCGAAGCGGAAGCCCAGCGTCTCCGCCAACCTGATCGAGGCGGTGTTCTCGGGCACGATCATCGCCTCGATGCGATGCGTGTCGAGCCGATCGAAGCAGTAGTCGATCACCGCCGCAGTGGCCTCGCGCGCATAGCCTCTGCCCTGGTGGCGCGGCGCCAGGATCCAGCCCAGTTCCAGCCGCCCATTGCCGACGTCGCGATGATGGTAGTTGATCATGCCGACGCAGCGATCGTCGCGCCGGCGCGTGATCGCCCAGGCCAGCCACCATTGTGGGCCGTCGGCCTTGGCCATGGCGCGCACCACGCGCGCCGTCTCGGCCCGGGTCTTGAACCGCGGCGAATTCCAGTAGCGCATCGCCGTGGTGTTGCCGAAGGCGGCGTGCATGGCCTCGACATCGCGCGGCGTGAAGCGGCGCAAGCGCAAGCGTTCGGTGTCGAGCACGGGAAACTTCGGCCGGCTCATGCCGCCTCGCCTGCCTGATGCGCGCGGATCGCCTCCAGAAAGGTCGTGCCGTGGCGCGCCAGCTTGGCCTCGCCGACGCCGTGGCAGGCCAGCATCGCCTCCGGCGTCGCGGGCTTGAGCCGGGCGAAGTCCAGCAGGGTGCGATCGGGAAACACCATATAGGCGGCCATGCCCGCGGCGCGCGCGATGCGCCCGCGCAACGCCTTCAGCGCGGCGAGCAGCGCCTCGTCGGACTCGGCCACCGGATCCTGGCTGGCCACGACGCGCGCCTTTCGGGCGGCCGCTTCCTTCTTCGCCTGACGCGGTGTGACGCGCACATCGCGCATCTCCACCCGCTGCTGGCCGCGCAGCACCGCCCAGCCGCGCTCGCCGACGCTCCAGCGGCCGTACTCGGCGATGTCCATGGTCGCCAGGCCGAGCGCATTGATCTGCCGCAGCACGGCGCGCCATTCGCGTTTGTCACGATCCTTGCCGACGCCGAAGGTCGGCAGCCGATCGTGGTTGAAGCGCAGGATCGACTCGGTGCTCTCGCCCACCAGCAGCGAGACAAGATGCTCGGTGCCGAAACGCTCGCCGGTGCGGATCATCGCCGACAGCGCCTTCTGCGCCTCGATCGTGCCATCGATCACGGCGACGCCCTCCAGGCAGAGGTCACAATAGCCGCAGGGCTCGACGCTTTCGCCGAAATAGGCCAGCAGGGTCTGGCGCCGGCAGCGCGGCGCCTCGCACAGCGTGACCAGCGCGTTGAGCCGCTGGCGTTGGGCGCGCTTCTGCTCCTCGGCCGCCTCGCTCTCGTCGATCTGCAGCCGGCGCACGCGGATGTCGTCGAGGCCGTAGAGCGTCAGCGTATCGGCCGGCAGCCCGTCGCGGCCGGCGCGGCCGATCTCCTGGTAGTAGCTCTCGATGTCCTTGGGCAGATCGCCATGGCAGACGAAGCGCACGTCGGGCTTGTCGATACCCATGCCGAAGGCGATGGTGGCGACGACGATCACGCCGTCCTCGCGCTGGAAGAGATCCTGGTTGCGCGTGCGCTCGGCCGGCTCCATGCCGGCGTGATAGGGCACAGCGCGAAAGCCCTCGTGGTTCAGCATCGCCGCCGTGTCCTCGGTCTTCTTGCGCGAGGCGCGGTAGACGATGCCGCTCTCGCCGCGATGGCCGCGCAGGAACGACAGCAGCTGCCGCCCCGTGTTCTCTTTCGCCGCCATCGCTAACTTGAGATTCGGCCGATCGAAGCCATGGACGAAGACCTTGGGTTCGCGCTTGAACAGCCGCGCGACGATCTCCTGCCGGGTGGCGGCGTCGGCGGTGGCAGTGAAGGCCACGGTCTGCGGCTCGCCCAGGGCGGCGCGCGCCTCGCCCAGGTTGAGGTAGTCGGCGCGGAAATCATGGCCCCACTTGGCGACGCAATGCGCCTCGTCGACCGCCAGCATGCCGACGCCGGCGGCGGCCAGCGCGGCGCGCGTGTCGGCCAGCGCCAGCCGCTCGGGCGCGCAGTAGATCAGCGACAGGCGCTGCTCGCGCAGCATCTCGAAGGTGCGCGCGTTGCCCGTCGCGCCGTTGGCCGAGTTCAGCGCCGCCGCGCCGACGCCCAGCTCGCGCAGCGCCTCGACCTGATCGCGCATCAGGGCGATCAGCGGCGAGACGACCACGGTGACGCCATCGCGTACCAGCGCCGGCAGCTGGTAGCACAGCGACTTGCCGGCGCCGGTCGGCATCACCGCCAGCACGTCCTGGCCGCCGACGATGGCCTCCAGAATCTCGCGCTGGCCTGGCCGGAAATCGGCGAAGCCGAACACGCGATGCAGCTTCTCCTCGGCGGCGGAAAAATCACTCGACGACATGGCCCGATCCTAGCATGCCGGCTAGGTTGGCGTGGCAATCAGGAGTGGCATCGTGAGCGAAGACAGCAAGGCCCGCATCCAGCGTATCGCCCAGGCCGCGTTCGCGCAGCACCGCGACCTCGACCGCGTGCCGACGATGGCCGCCGGCGTAGTGATCGATGGCACACTGGCCGCTTTCAGCGGCTTCGGCGCCGAGGCGGACTCGCTGTTCCGCATCGCCTCGATGACCAAGAGCTTCACCGCCGCGGCCGCGCTGGTCCTGCGCGACGAAGGCAAGCTCGACCTCGACGCGCCGATCGCGCGCTACGCGCCGGAGTTCGCCGGCCTCAAGGGACCCACCGCCGACTCGCCGGCGATCACCACGCGGCACCTACTGTCGATGCAGAGCGGGCTCGCGACCGACGACCCCTGGGGCGATCGCCATCTCGACATCGGCGACACCGAACTGGACGCTGTGGTGCGCGCCGGCCCGCTGTTCGCCTGCGGCCCCGGCACCGCCTTCGAGTACTCCAATCTCGGTTACGCCCTGATCGGTCGCGTCATGCACCGCGCCTCGGGCATGCGGCCCCAGGCCCTCGTCACCGAGCGCCTGTTGAAGCCGCTGGGCATGACCCGCACGGTCTGGGAGGCAAAAGACACTCCTACCGATAGCGACATCATCGTCGGCCTGCGCGCCGACGACGGCACGCCCGAGCCGACGCCGCCCGACGGCTGCCTGGCGCCGATGGGCGGACTGTGGTCGACCGTCGCCGACCTGGCGAAATGGGTCGACTTCCTCGCCGACGCGTGGCCGCCGCGCGATGGTCCCGACACCGCGCTGCTCAGCCGCGCCTCGCGCCGCGAGATGCAGCGTGTCGAAACCGCGATCGAGCCGTTCGATTCGCGTTCGGCGGACGGCACGGTCTGGTCCTTCAGCGGCGGCTACGGCCTGGGCCTGCAGATCGGCCACGACCGCGACCTAGGCGAGGTGGTCGAGCATTCCGGCGGCCTGCCGGGCTACGGCTCAAACATGCGCTGGGTGAAGAACACGCGAATCGGCCTGATCGCTCTGGGCAATTCGACCTATGCGCCGATGCGTTTCGCCACGCGCCGCGCGCTTTCGGCGCTGTCGGCGGCGGAGCTCGTGCGTCGTCCCAACACGCCATCGACGGCGAAGCTGGTCGAGGCGGGCACCGCGCTGTTCGCGCTGTTCACCGACTGGACCGACTCGCGCGCGGCGTCCCTGTTCGCCGACAACGTCGCGCCCGATGTGCCGCTCGCCCGACGCCAGCACGCCGCGGCGGCGCTGCTCGCGCGCCATGGCGCGCTGCGGCTCGCGCGCGTCGAGGCCGTGTCGCGCACGACCGGCCGCGTCGTCGCGCATTCAACGACTGGCGAGGTCGCCATCACCTTCCAGATCGCGCCGGTGGGCGGCGTGCAGAAATACGACTTGCCCGGCTAACCGCGCCCAATGGCGGCCTATCGCGCCGCCTGCGCGGCCTCATAGCCGAACGCGGCCTGAACACCCGGGCGTGCCGCGCAGCGTGACTTGTAGGCTTCGATCCCGGCATGCATGGACGTGTCGATCCCCACGCGCGCAGCCAGCGTCAGCCACCAGAACAGATAGGCGTCGGCGACCGTGAATCCATCGCCAACCAGATAGTCGCGGCCTTTGATGCCGTTGGCGACGATGTCCAGCCGCTTGGGCGCGGCGGCGCGGGCCGCTGACTTGGCCGCGTCGTCGCTCTCGGGCGTGAACATCATGTAGAAGACGCGCTTGTGCATCTCCGTGCTCACGAAGTTCAGCCATTCGACGACGCGGTAGCGATCGTCGGTCCCGAACGCCGGGCATAGACCGCTCGCCGGCTTCAGATCGCCGAGATACTGCAGGACGCTGGGGCCCTCGGTCAGCACGCTGCCGTCGTCGCGGCGCAAGGTGGGAACCGCGCCCTTCGGGTTGATGTCGAACAGGCTGCCGCCGCCCTCGATCTCCTTCGTCGACAGGGTCACGCGCCGAAGCGTCACCGGAAGGCCGGCCTCACGGCAGACGATGTGCGACGCCAAAGAGCAGGCAAGCGGCGAGTAGAAGAGTTCCATGACGCCATCTCCGCGGTCGAACGAAATTCTGTTCTTTTCGGTACAGAACTATCCAAGTCGCGTCAAGGGTTATATTCTACCTGGTACAGAATAAGGTCCCGAGATGGCACGCCCCCGCTCCTTCGATGTTGACGACGCATTGGTCGCGGCGACCCAGGTCTTTCTGGCGCGCGGCTTCGACGGCGCCACCCTGGATGACCTGACCGGCGCGATGGGTATCAACAAGCCGAGCCTCTACGCCGCCTTCGGAGACAAGGAGGCGCTCTACGCCAAGGTTCTCGAGGGCTATGCCGCGATGGCGAAGTCGGCCATGGAGTCGGCGTTCGACGCCGGCGACACGCTGGAGCACGCCGGACGGCGTTTGTTGGCTGGCGCCATCGAGGTCTATGCGCCCGCCAAAGGCAACCGTCTCGGATGCCTGATCGCCACGACGGCGACAACGGCCGCGGGCTCGAATCCAGCCGTAAGGGCCGTGCTCGCCACGTTCCTGTCGGACGTCGACCAGTTGATCAGGACGGCCATCAAGCGGCGCTTCGGCGGCGATCTGGCCGACGCAAACATAGCATCGGTGGCCGACGTGCTGAGCGCGGCGATGTACTCGATCGCCATCCGCGCGCGCGCCGGCGCGTCGAGACGACAACTCTCGGCGATCGCGGAACGGGCGGTCGCGACGATGGGTGTGATCGCGCGGACGGCCGCCTGACCAGGCGGCCGCGTCCGTCTACCGGCAGCCGCTCAGTTCCTTCCCTCAACCAGCCCGCGGCAGACCACCTGCGCCTGGATCTCGGCGGCGCCCTCGAAGATGTTGAGGATCCGCGCGTCGCACAGCACGCGGCTGATCGGGTATTCCATGGCGTAGCCGTTGCCGCCGTGGATCTGCAGCGCGTTGTCGGCGTTGCTCCAGGCGACGCGCGCGGCCAGTAGTTTGGCCATGCCGGCCTCGATGTCGCAGCGGCGATCGCCGTCCTTCTCGCGCGCCGAGAAATAGGTGAGCTGGCGCGCGATCATGGTCTCCACGGCCATCCACGCGATCTTGCCGGCGACCCTGGGGAAGTTGACGATCGGCTTGGCGAACTGCACGCGGTCCTTGGCGTAGCGCAGGCCGAGTTCCATCGCGCATTGCGCCACGCCCACGGCGCGCGCCGCGGTCTGGATGCGCGCGCCCTCGAAGGTCGCCATCAGCTGCTTGAAGCCGTTGCCCTCGGCCTCGCCCAAAAGGTTCGCGGCCGGCACCTCGAAGCCGTCGAAGCCCAGCTCGTATTCCTTCATGCCGCGATAGCCCAGCACCTTAATCTCGCCGCCGGTCATGCCCTTGGCCGGGAACGGATCGCTGTCCGTGCCGCGCGGCTTCTCGGCCAGCAGCATCGAGAGGCCCTGGTAGCCCGGCTTGTCGGGGTTGGTGCGCACAAGCATGGTCATAATGTCGGCGCGGGCGGCATGCGTGATCCAGGTCTTGTTGCCGTAGACCTTGTAGGTGTCGCCCTCGCGCACGGCGCGGGTGCGCAGGCTGGCGAGGTCGGAGCCGGTGTTGGGCTCGGTAAAGACGGCGGTGGGCAGGATCTTGCCGGTGGCGATCGCCGCCAGGTACTTCTCCTTCTGCGCCCGCGTGCCGCCGGCGCGGATCAGCTCACCGGCGATCTCCGAGCGCGTGCCCAGCGAGCCGACGCCGATATAGCCGCGCGACAGCTCCTCGGTGACGACGCACATCGCCATCTTGCCCATGCCCAGCCCGCCCCACTCCTCGGGAATGGTGAGGCCGAAGACGCCGAGCTCGGCCATCTTCTGCACCACGGGCAACGGGATCAGCTCATCCTTCATGTGCCAGTCGTGCGCGAAAGGCAGCACCTCGTCATTGACGAAGCGGCGGAACTGATCGCGCACCATCGAGAGCGCGTCGTCGTCGAGGCCCAGCGCACCGAAATCGCCGGTGTCGAGCGCGTCGGCCAGCAACTCGGCGATGCGCGCGCGTACGGCCGCCGTGTTGCCCGCCGCTCGCAGGGTACGGGCGGCGCCAGCGTCGAGCGCGCGCAGCGCGGCATCGTCGATGCCGAGATCGCCGGGCCGCACCACCTCGACCTGGCTGATCGCGATGCCGCCGGCAAGCTGATTGAGGTACTCGCCGAAGGCCGATTGCAGGATGAGCTGCTCGAGCTCGCCGAAGGCGCCGTGCGCCTTCAGCGCCTCGCCCCAGCGTCGCATCTGGCGCAGGCCGGCGACGTAGGTGGCGATCCAGGCGTAGCCATGAGCGGCGAACTGCTCGCGCTCCAGGAGCTTCGCGTCGACGCGGCCTGAGGGCGCGATCAGCTTGCGCACCGCGTTCTTGGCGGCGATGTCGAAGGCTTCGGCGATCGCCTCGGCCTCGGCACACAGCGGCAAGAGACGGTCGAGCACCAGCGGTGGCGGGCCGAGATTCTCCGCAACAGACATGAGATTCCCCTCTGTCGTCCTGAGCGCTGCGAAGGACCCTGCGCTCGGACGAACACACGCGACTGATCGCTATACCGCAAGGTCCTTCGCCGCGCCCAGGACGACGGCGCCGAGTTAGCCCTCGAGCGCGTCTTCCATCGTGCGCAGGCCCGGCCGCGGGGCCGAGACCAGCACCGCCATGTTGCCGGGCTTGTGCTGGTTCTTCCACATCTTGGTGTGGGCGCGCGGGATATCCTCCCAGGCGAGGACCTCGCTCATGCAGGGATCGACGCGGCGCTCGATCACCAGCTGGTTGGCCTGGCTGGCCTGCAGCAGATTGGCGAAGTGGCTGCCCTGGATACGCTTCTGGCGCATCCACACGAAGCGCGCGTCCATGGTGAGGTTGTAGCCGGTGGTCCCGGCACAGAAGACCACCATGCCGCCGCGCTTCACGACGAAGCAGGAGACCGGGAAGGTCTGCTCGCCGGGATGCTCGAAGACGAAATCGACGTCGTTGCCCTTGCCGGTATGCTCCCAGATCGCCGCGCCGAACTTGCGGCACTTCTTCATGTACTCGGCGTAGCCCTTCTGGTCGTCGACGTCGGGCAGCGGCCCCCAGCAATCGAAGTCGTTGCGGTTGATGACGCCCTTGGCGCCGAGCTGCATCACGAAGTCCTTCTTCGACGGATCGGAGATCACGCCGATGGCGTTGGCGCCCGCCGTGGCGATGAGCTGTACCGCCATCGAGCCGATGCCGCCCGCGGCGCCCCAGACCAGCACGTTGTGGCCCGGCCGCAGGATGTGCGGACGGTGGCCGAACAGCATGCGGTACGACGTGGCCAGGGTGAGCGTGTAGCAGGCGCTCTCCTCCCAGGTCAGATGCCGCGGCCGCTTCATCAGCTGGCGCGCCTGCACCTTGCAGAACTGGGCGAAGGAGCCGTCGGGCGTCTCGTAGCCCCAGATGCGCTGGCTGGGCGAGAACATCGGATCGCCGCCGTTGCACTCCTCGTCGTCGCCGTCATCCTGGTTGCAGTGGATGACGACCTCGTCGCCGACCTTCCAGCGCTTGACCTTGGCGCCGATCGCCCAGACCACGCCCGAGGCGTCGGAACCCGCGATATGGTACGGCGCCTTGTGGCCGTCGAAGGGCGAGATCGGCACACCGAGGCCGGCCCAGATGCCGTTGTAGTTGACCCCGGCGGCCATCACGAGAACCAGCACCTCGTCTTCGCCGATCGCCGGCGTCTCGACCACCTCCAGACGCATGCTGTCCTCCGGCGGTCCGTGCCGCTCGCGGCGGATCGCCCAAGCGTACATTTTCGCCGGCACGTGGCCCAAGGGCGGGATCTCGCCGACCTCGTAGAGAGCTTTCACCGGTTGAGAGGCGGTCGGGTGAGCCGGCGGGACAATCGCCAAAGCTGCGGTCATTCTCTGCATCCCTCTTGACGCGCCGCACCATCGCGGCTCGGCGTCATTAGCGAACGCAGCATAATGGTGCGGCGCACAATGTCAATTCGACTAAAATCGCAGCCTGTGCGCGCAATTATATTACACAAATAGAAACGGCGGGCCGGAGGCCCGCCGTCTGTTCTGAATACGACCCGAGCTACTCGACGATGCGCAGCTGGGGATCGCTGGAGCCGATCAGCGCCGAGTTGGCGATCGCTTCGAAGGCCTCGAGCATGCCGGCGACCGTGGTCGTTGTGTACGTGTAGGTCGTCGAACCGTCGTTGCTCGCGCAGTTGATGCGGCGATTGTTGTTGGACGTGCCCGAGACACCGTAGCCGATGGTGTAGATCTTCACGCCCGAGTTCTTGATCTGGGTGCAGAGCTGCTCGAACTGATAGTTCAAGGAACCGTTATTGTACTCGTAGTACGAGTTCATGTCGAAGTCCGACATGATGACGATCGCCTTGTACGTGTTCGCCGTGTTGTGGGCGTTGGCGAGCGCGGTTCCCGTGAAGATCGAGTTCCACTTCGGCGACACCGTATACCACGCCCAGGCGAGGCCGATATGGCCCGCGGTGCTGCCGGTCGCGGCCGTTCCCTGCACCATCGTCTTCAGGGACTCCTTGTTCGAAGACAGCGGCCTGATGACGTTGCTCGCGCCGGGCGTCTGCGACGTCAGGTCGTCCAGATACTGGGGATAGGGTCCGTAGGCGGATTCCTTCTTGGTCTTGAACTCGCCGAACCAGCCGTAGACCGAGCTGGGCGGATCGTCCTTGAACCTGTAGCTGCCGGGGCGCTCGACCACGCCGCTCCAGGGATTCGTGCCGGCGGCGTTTTGCAGGGTCTTGTTCGTCGCCGTGGTGAAATAGGCGCTGCCCACGTTCACCGAGTCGGAGAACGGCACGATCGCCGCGCGCGAAGTGTAGGGCGACTGGTTGGGCTGGATCACGATATCGAGCAGCGCCTTGGCGGCGTTCTTCTGCGCCTGCAGCTTCGTCAGGCCGCTCACCTCCGTGTTGCCGTTCATCGAGCCCGACAGGTCGAGCACCATGGCGATTTCGAGGTTGCGCGACTGCACATACGGCGTGTAGCCGACCGAACGCGCTGACAGCGTGCGCGCCGAGGCGCCCAGCAGGAACGAGCTGAACAGAGACGGCAGCTGCTTGGTAATCTTCACCTCGACAGCCGTCGACTTGCCCACGTAGGTGCCTGAGGTCGGCGGCGAGTTGAAGGTCAGCGTCGTCGTGCCGCCGGCGGCATAGCCGTTGCGCTCCGCGTCGCGGGTGGCGACGGCCTGGGCCGTCGTGTTCGTCTGCCCGAGGCCCTTGATGCGCGCGCCGCCCAGCGCCGCCGCGTCGGCCTGCTGCTGGATCTTGCGCTTCTCGATGTACCAGGCGCTGGTGTCGACGCCGACGCCCAGGGCGCCGACGACGATCGGGCCGGCGAGGGCCACGAAGGTGGTGGTGCCGGCGGTTGTGTCACGCAGCATGCGACGAGTGAAAACAGACAGCCGACCAAGCCGCACGGATTTCGCGGCCGACCAGAAACCAGAATTTTTCAGCATAACGCCCCCAAGAAATCGCGTCTCCGCCAGGAAGAACCTGGATCGTCGCGACGCCCTCGGCAGGACAGGTTGGTGCCGCGTGGCACCCTCGATCAGCCTTGAGTGGTCGTAGACGCGGGTGGCGAACGCCACCCCAGAGCAAATAAATTTGGTTAGAAGATAATCACTTGAAGCAAAAACTTACTGCTAATGAGTGATCACCTTACACGACCGGGGACATAAATTCAAGTACGACCGTTAACTATACGTTTTTCAGGCGTTATTCCGACTCTTCTCGCATTCTGATGGAAGTCGGGAGGCTGCCTTGGCAGCCTCCCGTCCCGTGTCGCCTACTCCACGATCCGCAGGGTGGCTTCGCTGGCGCCGCCCACGGTCGCAGCCGCCACCGCCTGGAAGGCCTCGAGGAGCCCCTCGACCGTCGTGGTCGTGAACGTGTAGCTCTGGCTGCCCTCGGTCGGGCTGGCACAGTTGATGCGGCGGGTATTGTCGCCGGCGCTCGCCACGTTGTAGCCGATGGTGAAGATCTTCACGCCGGCGGCCTTGATCTGCGTGCACAGCTGCTCGAACTGGTAGTTCGCCGTGCCGTTGGCCGACTCGTAGTAGCTGTTGAAGTCGAAGTCCGACAAGACGACGATCGCCTTGTACGTGTTGTCCGTGTTGTAGGCGTTCGCGGCGTTCACACCGGTGAAGATGGTGTTCCACTTCGGCGACGTCATGTACCAACCCCAGGCCAGGCCGAGATGCGCCGCCGTCGTGCCGGACGCCGTGAGCGCGTCGATCGTCGACTCGAGGGTCGGCTTGTCGCTCGACAGCGGCCTGATCTTGTTGGCGGAGCCCGGAGTCTGGCTGCTCAGACCCTGCACATACGACGCGTAGTCGCCCATCGCGCCGGACCGCTTGGTCCGGAAGTCGCCGAAGTACTTGTAGGTGGCGTTCGGCGGGTCATCCTTGAACCTGTACGACCCCGTACGCTCGACGACGCCGCTCCAGCTGCCCGACAGGCTCTTGTTGGTAACGGTGGTGAAGTAGGCGCTGCCCACGTTCACCGAGGACGAGAACGGCGCCAGCGCCACCCGCGAGGTGTAGACGGTCTGGTTGGCCTGGATGACGATGCCGACCAGCTCCTTGGCGGCGTAGGCCTGCGCCTGCAGCTTGGTCACACCAGGCGTCTCGGTGGCGCCGTTCATCGAGCCCGACACGTCGAGCACCAGGGCGACCTCGAGGTTCTTCTTCTGGATCGGTGGCGTGAAGCCCACCGCACGGGCCTTGACGGTCCGCGACGCGCTGCCGAGCAGGAAGCTGCTGAACAGCGATGGCAATTGCCTGACGACAATGGCCTCGGCCGCACCGGCCTTGCCGGCATAGGCACCGGAAGTCGGCGGCGTGTTGATGGTGATGCTGGCGCCGGCGACCGCGGTATAGCCGTTGCGCTCCGCGTCACGGGTGCCGCCCGCCTGCGCGTTGACGGCGCTTTGGCCGGTGGCCAGCAAGCGGGCCGCTCCCAGCGCGGCCGCGTCGGCCTGCTGCTGGACCCGGCGCTTCTCCATGTACCAGAGGCTGGTGTCGACGCCGACGCCCAGCCCGCCGACAAACACCGGCACCGCGGCGGCCATCAAGACGGTCGTGCCGCCGGACTGGTTGCGCCACAGCGTGTTCACGGCTTTCATCAAACGACTTACGTTCATATCATCCCCCAGACCTTAAAGTTTGCCCTGGGCCCGAGGTGAGCCGCATCGACAAGACAAGGCGTCCCGATCGGCGTTTTGCCGCCGCGCTGAAACCGCTTTGTCTTCGACGATCGCCGGACACTGAAATCGTCCGACCAGGAGGAAAATCCGTTTACGTCAAAGAAATTCTACAAATGCCTCGATCTACAAGGAGTTGACTGGCCCTACTGAGGTTTCAGCCCAACTACTCGTCCCTTACGCAGCGGGAAACTAACTCATCCGAAACGTTAAATCAACGTCAAAGTTTTTGCAAAAGGGTGGAGTGCCCTCGTAACACCCTGAAAACAGGAAAAGAAAGGCACCTGGCACCACAGATATTTTTTCACGATGAAATAAAAAAATATCCACAAGCCATTCCGATAGCACAGCAATTCACCGCTTTTTTGCAATGGTCAAAGCCCATGGCTGTGGCCGTCCGGGCCATACTGCGGAGGCCCGGCGGGCTCATATCCGCCATGCCCTCGAGCCCGCGGCACACGACGGATCGCGCGCTCGGCCGGGCCCGCGCTGGCGCAGGCTCGGCCATCGAGAGAAGGCAATGGTGGCCGGAGCGGCTCAGTCGCAGACGGCGCGCAGCGCCTGCCATTCGCGCGCCGTCATCGCCGGCGCACCGGTCGCCGGCCGCGTCGTCGCCTCGATGCGCTCCTTGGTCGGCGGGTGGGTCGAGAACACGCCCATCTGCTGCGCGCCGTCCTTGCCACCCTGCTCGTCGAGCAGGCGGCCGAAGAAGCGCGCCAGGCCATCGGCGCGCATGCCGGTGGCGTCGAGCAGTTCCAGCGCCGTGCGGTCGGCCTCGCGCTCGGCCTCGCGGCTGTGGCGCAGGGCGAGCAGCAGGCCGCCGGCGTCGGTCACGGTGCCGACATCGGAGGAGAATCCGCCGACCAGCAGCTTGGTGATCAGGCCGAAGCCGTAGGCACGCAGCAGCGCCTTGACCGAGTGGCGGTGCACGATGTGGCCCATCTCATGCGCCATGACGCCGGCGAGTTCCTCCGGCCCATCGGCGTGCTCGATCAGCCCGGACATCACCACCATGTAACCGCCGGGCGCGGCGAAGGCGTTGATCACGCGGCGCTTGCGCTCTCGACCGCCGACCATCGTCGTGTCGTACATGTCGAAGATCTTCACCGTGACCTTCTGCTGATAGCCCGACGCCACCTGGAAACGGTCGACCAGCCGCTGAAGCGCGGCGACACCATCCGGCTTCTCGCAGACCTCCGCGTCTCCCTGCATGGCGGTGACGACGGCGGCGCCGATGCGCCGCTCCATAGCGTGCGGCACGTAGGGCGCCACCACGTCAGGCGCCTTCTCGACCAGCAGCGCCAACCCGCCGACGGTCACGACCAGCGCCGCCACCAGAGCGCCCAGCACGGGTGTGACGCGCGAGCGACGCGGGGCGGCGCGGCTCATGTTGGCGCCCAGCACCGCCAACGCCTCGCGATAGGCGAGATCCTCGACCGCGAGCCGCGCCCCGGGCTGGCGCGGGCAGACCATCAGCGCGTGCGGCTCGTGCCAGGGATCGGACACGACCTCGATCTCGGGCACCGGCCAGCGCGCCACGATGCGGCCATCGGCCAGCAGCGCTACCACCTCGGCGCTCGAGGCGCGCAGCGTCACCGCGTGCGCCGTGGGATGCAGACCGTCGTAGAAGCGTGCTCCCGCCATCGTCGCCTCACACGCTGCCGACGTCGAACACGTCGAGAAGCCCCTCGCCGACCCCGGTGTCGCCGCCAAGCGCCTGGGCCACCGCCGCCGGGTCGATCTCGCCGTAGATCCAGAGCTGTTGCGAGATCAGCCTGGCCGTGCGGTGCATCACCCACGGCCCGCCCAGCCCCAGGGTGAAGATCAGGATCAGGTAGTTCAGCACCAGGAAGCCCCAGATCTGCCGCGTGGAGACGCCGGTGACGAACTGCAGGCGGTCGAACCAGGCGCGCGAGACCATGTAGCGCAGCGAATAGGCCATCCACCAGCAGCGCACCGGCAGGATCATCAGGCCGACCAGCGTGTAGAAGCCGAACAGGACGAGGAAGAAGACCAGCAGCACCATCGGCGTGGGATTCGCCAGCCTCTCCATCATCTGCTCGAACGACAGCGAGCCGACCGACGACGACACGCCGCCGATGACGATGGCGACGACGATGAACAAGACCACCCAGGCCGCGATGTTGAGGAAGTAGAAGCCGATGAAGCGGCCGTAGATATCGGCGGCGCGGCCGGCGAAGCCAAAGTTGAGGTTGCCGAAGGTCATGTGGCGCGTGCGGTAGCCGTTCAGCGACACGTCGCGCATCGGCGTCAGCAAGTTCATGCACATCGCGTTCAGCAGGCCCCAGCCGATCGCCTTGCCGCCGTAGGTCCAGGACGAGCCCTTCAGACCGGTGCGGATGCCGCGCCAGGCGGTCCGCGTCAGCCGATAGCGCCAGCCCGCGTACTGCGCCACCGGCAGGAGCGGCAGGCCGACGAGGAGCAGCGCCCAGGTCATGATGTCGGTCATGCCGATCTCGGCCGGCAGCTCGTCGCCCCAGGCCCACCACACCAGGCCGACCACGATGCCCTCGAACACCAGCAGCGCGCCCACGGCGAGGAGGAAGCCGAGGAACAACTCGAGGCCTAGCCCGCGATACTCGAAGCGGTCGCCAAAGGCGGAAAAGTGAGACCACAGATAGCGCCGCACGCTGGTGCGGCCCCAGAAGCGGTACCAGCCAAGCGTCAGCAGGGTCAGCAGCAGCGACCGCAGATAGATGACGTAAAGCTCGCCCAGCTTGCCGTCGTAGGCCACCTGCACCGGCGGCTTGGGCGCCGGCGGCGCGGGCGTGGCCGACCACGCGGGCGGCAGGGCGGCAGTTGCGGGCGACGCGTCACTCATGACCGGCGCGATGATGCCTGAACGACGCCGCGAAGACCATCAGCTCGTCGGGAAAGCGCCACCACAACGCACGACGATCTGCTCGCGCCCGTCCCGCATCACCCGGATCAGCATGCGCTCGGCCTCGACCTCGTACTCGTAGCGCTCGCCGACGCGATGCGGCGGGGCGATGACGATCGTGGCCACGCGGTCGCCGACGACCGAGGTCACCTGCTCCAGCACGCGCTCACCCCCCGGCCACTGGAACTGTACCTTGTCACCCAGCACGTTGATCGGCGCCGACCCGCCGCAATTCGGCGGCAGGCCCCAGATGCCGTCCATGCGCTTCACCGCCGGTGCATCGGCCTGCGCCCAGGCCGCGCTCGCGGCGGCCAGCAGCAGGGCCAGGCCGGCCGCAGACCTGCGGAGGGGGCATCTGATGAATGGCAACGGGGTGGAAGCATTCATGTTGCGATGCAGCATAAAATCCCCTAGATCGGCGGCATGAGCATCGCACCTGCGAAAGAACGGCCCTGGCTGATCCGCACCTACTCTGGGCATTCGACGGCCAGGAAGTCCAACGAACTGTACCGCACCAACCTGGCGCGCGGGCAGACCGGGCTTTCCATCGCCTTCGACCTGCCGACCCAGACCGGCTACGACAGCGATCATGTGCTGGCCAAGGGCGAGGTCGGCAAGGTCGGCGTCCCGGTGTCGCATCTCGGCGACATGCGGACCTTGCTCGACGGCATCCCGCTCGAGCGCATGAACACCTCGATGACGATCAACGCGCCGGCCGCCTGGCTGCTGTCGCTCTACATCGCCGCGGCCGAGAAGCAGGGCGTGGCGCGCGCCAAGCTGCAGGGCACGACGCAGAACGACATCGTCAAGGAGTACCTGTCGCGCGGCACCTACATCTTCCCGCCACAGCCTTCGCTGAAGCTCACCGCCGACACCATCGCCTTCACCTATCGCGAAGTGCCGAAGTGGAACCCGGTGAACGTCTGCAGCTATCACCTGCAGGAAGCCGGCGCCACGCCGGTGCAGGAGCTCGCCTTCTCGCTCGCCAACGCCGTCGCCATCCTCGACACCGTGAAAGCACAAGGCCAGGTACCTGACGCGGACTTCGCGCAGGTCTTCGGCCGCATCAGCTTCTTCGTCAACGCCGGCGTGCGCTTCGTCACCGAGATGTGCAAGATGCGCGCCTTCGTCGAGTTGTGGGACGAGCTGGCGGATCGCTACGGCGTGACCGACCCCAAGCAGCGCCTGTTCCGCTACGGCGTGCAGGTGAACTCGCTGGGTCTCACCGAGCAGCAACCCGAGAACAACGTCTATCGCATCCTGCTGGAGATGCTCGCGGTCGTGCTGTCGAAGAACGCCCGCGCACGCTCGGTGCAGTTGCCGGCATGGAACGAGGCGCTCGGCCTGCCGCGTCCGTGGGACCAGCAATGGTCGCTGCGCCTGCAGCAGATCGTGGCGCACGAGACCGACCTGCTGGAATTCGGCGATCTGTTCGACGGCAGCACCGAGGTCGCGCGCAAGGTCGCCGAGCTGAAGGACGAGGCGCGCGCCGAACTCGCGAAGATCGAGGCCATGGGGGGCGCCGTCGCCGCCGTCGAGGCGAGCTACATGAAGCAGCGCTTGGTCGAATCCAACCTGCGCCGCATCGCCGCCATCGAAGCCGGCGAGCAGATGGTGGTCGGCGTCAACGCCTTCACCGACGCCGAGCCCTCGCCGCTGTCCACTGGCGCCGGCGCGATCCTCACCGTCGACGCCTCGGTCGAGCGCGAGCAAATCGAGGCGCTGCGCGCCTGGCGCACGTCGCGCGACACCGCCGCCGCCACGTCGGCGCTTGACGCGCTGAAACGCGCAGCGAAAGAAGGCCGCAACATCATGGAGCCGTCGATCGCATGCGCCCATGCCGGCGTGACTACGGGCGAATGGGGCACCGCGTTGCGCGAGATCTACGGCGAGTACCGCGCACCGACGGGCGTGGCGCGCGCCGCCGGCGTCTCGGCCGAGCGGCTGGACGGCGTGCGTCGCGAGGTCGAGGCGGTCTCACAGCGCCTGGGCCGTCGTCTGAAGATTCTGGTCGGCAAGCCCGGCCTCGACGGCCACAGCAACGGCGCCGAGCAGATCGCCGTGCGCGCCCGCGACTGCGGCATGGAGGTCGTCTACGAGGGCATCCGGCTCACCCCGGCGCAGATCGTCAACGCCGCGCTCGAGGAAGGCGTGCACGTCGTCGGCCTGTCGATCCTCTCCGGCAGCCATGTCACCTTGGTCGCCGAAGTGATGGACGGCCTGCGCAAGGCCGGCATCGCCGACGTGCCCGTCGTGGTCGGCGGCATCATCCCGGCCGAAGACGCCGAGGCTTTGACCAAAGCCGGCGTCTCGCGCGTCTACACGCCCAAGGACTTCGACATCACCGCCATCATGCGCGACATCGTCGCCGTGGTGGACTCACACTGGAAGGATGCTGCGTAGATAAAGACTATCTCTTCTTGGCAGCTTTCTTGATCCGCCGAGAAGCTTGACCACCGCCGCCGCGTCGCCTTGCGATCAATTCGGCGAAAGACGTAGTAGCGGACTCGGCTGCGGGCTTACCGCTATCGTTCCTCTTGGCGTCATCGTCCGCCGTGGCCGGGCCGCTAGTTGCCACCTTACCTTTGCTCTCTCCCGCGTTCGTCATCGTGATTCCCCGTTCGCGCTGCCGGCGCTAGCCAACATAGAAATAGGTGCCATGCAGGATCAAGCCCGCCATGATCGACCAAACTGAGAGATTCAGATATTTGGCGCGCTTGTCGTTCTGTCCAGAGTTCACGTTGGCCGCGACGGCATAGTCGGTCGCTCTAGCCCGGAAGTAGTCGGTATCGGTCATATCCCCGGCGTCCAATTCGCCGAGGAGCGCTTCCGGGTCGTTCGGCTTCTCGTAGTCGTAAATTCCCATCGCAATCATCGCTAGCACGAACGCCGCCAGAAACGAAAATAGCGCAGCGCCAAACCAACACTGGGTCAAAAGTACCTTCGGTCGGCTCTTCTCGATAACGAACAGCATAAAGCCGGTGTAAAGAGTCACGAGCGAAAGGATAATTTTGCCGCGATCGATCAAGTCGCGAAAGCGGGTAGTTTCTTCCTCGTACAGTGACTTGAAAAACTCCAGCCGGTCCTTCGTCATCTGGAAAGGGCTATTGGGCATGGGACTCCTCCACTCCGTCCGTGTCGCGTCGTCGCTGACAAGTTCTATCCGGCCGGCAATACCGGCATCTTCAGCGGGAAGGCCGTCTGAAAGTGATGCGCGGCGCGCAGTACCAGGGCGTCGCGGTAGTGGCCGGAGACGATCATCAGGCCGACCGGCAAGCCGGCGCGCGTGAGCCCGCACGGCACCGAGGCGGCGGGGTGGCGCGACAGGTTGAAATGCGCCGTGTAGGGCGACCATTGCATGTTGGGCTTGCCGTCGGCGCCGACCGGCGCGCCGCGGCCGGTTTCGAAGGCGGGCACGGCCAAGGTCGGGCACAGCAGCAGATCGTAGGTGTCGAAGAACTTGGTCCAGCCGATCGACAAGGTGCGTCGGTCGGCCATCGCCGCCACGAGATCGGCTGAGCTGTATTTCTGGCCCTCGCGCGCCATCACCAGCAGGCTGGGATCGAACTCGTTGTGGCGATCCGCCGGATACATCTTCAGCAGATGCTGCGCGAAGCTCAGCCAGTGGATGCCGAACGTCTTGCGCCCATCGACGCCGCCGAGATCGGGCGCCGCTTCTTCGACGTGACAGCCCAGCTCCTCGAAATGCCGGGCCGCCGCCGGCACGAGATCGGCGATTTCCGGATCGAGCGGATGATCGCCGAACTTCAGCATCAGCCCGACCCGCAGCTTGCGCAGCCGGCCCTTCAGTTTCTTCGGATAATCGATGTCGTGCTCGGGCAGCGACCAGGGATCGCGCGGATCGGGCCGCGCGATGACGTTCATCATCAGCGCCGCGTCCTCCGCCGTGCGCGCCATCGGCCCGGTATTGGCCAGATCGCCGTTCAGGCTGGGCGGCCAGGCGGCGACCCGGCCATAGGTCGCCTTCAGCCCGAAGATGCCGCAGAACGAGGCCGGCAGGCGCACCGAGCCGCCGCCGTCGGTGCCCAGCGCCAACGGACCCATACCCGCCGCCACCGCCGCCGCCGCGCCGCCGGAGGAGCCACCCGGCGTCATGTCGGTGTTACAGGGATTGCGCGTTACGCCGTGCAGCGGGCTGTCGGTCACGCCTTTGTGGCCGTACTCCGACGACGTGCTCTGGCCGAGCAGGATGGCGCCGGATTCGCGCAGCCGCGCCACCGCCGGCGCGTCCTCGTCCCAGCGCTGGTCGGGATCGACCAGCTTCGAGCCCATCAAGGTGGGCCAGCCGGCGACGCGGATCAGCTCCTTTACCGTCACCGGCACGCCGTCGAGCGGGCCCAATGGCTCGTCCTTGCGCCAGCGTTTCTCCGAGGCGCGCGCCTGCTTGAGCGCGTTGGCGCCATCGACCAGGCAGAGGGCGTTGATCCTGGGGTTGACGTCCTGTGCCCGCGTCAGAATCGCCTTCACCACGTCGACCGGCGAAGCCTTGTCCTTGCGATAGAGCGCCAGGAGCTCGGTCGCGGTGGCCTGCGTGAGATCGGACTTCATCGTCTGTCCCCCCTTGCGTCCATCACATCTCACTCCCTCTCCCCGCAAGCGGGGAGAGGGAGAATAAATTCACATACGACAGCCCTACCCGTCACACGGTCGCGGCGCAGCGCCGGTCAGGGCGTCTGGTAGCGCCGCGTCAACCGTTCGGCCTGCAGCCGCGCGCTCTGGGCGTCCTCGGCCCGGCCGAGGCGGTCGTAGATCGTCGCCAGATCGCGCTTGAGATGGGCGATGCCGCCGCGCGCGCGGTCGGCCGCTTGCAGATGCGCGAGCGCGCGGTCGTTCCAGCCGGCGCGGATCAGCGCGTCGACATGGATCGCCTCGAACAGCGCGCGCTGCGCGTGGCTGCCGCCGACCGATTGCAGATGCGGCAGCGACTCGCCCAGCCGATCCGCCGCCTCGGCGTGCCGCCCCTCGGCATGAGCCACCAGCCCATGCGCTGCCGGCACCGCCGCATCACGCCATGCCTTGCGCTCGAAGGGCTTCGCGCGCTCGGCGCGTTCCTCCAGGCTGGCCAGCATCTCGGTCACCGCCTCGCGCTCGCCGGCGCGCGCCAGGCCGTGGACGTAGTGCAGGTCGAGGAACGCCGAGCAATGCTCGCGGATGCGCGGTGACAGATAGGGCGCGATAGCCTTCCAGCGCGCGCCGACATCGAGACCGCGCAGCTCGAGCCGCGCCAGCAGCGCGATCGCGTTGGCCTGGTCGTGGCCGAACTCCTTCCAGCGATCCCAGATCCGCGTGTCGTAGAGCTTCAGCGCGTGGCCCGGCCGTTCGCTGTCGATATAGAACAGCGCGGTGTGCCACCAGTTGTGGCCGTAGATGAAGGCGTTGCGGTCTTCCCAGGTGTCGGCGAGGCCCTCCATCCAGGCGATGCCCTCCTCCAGCCGGCCGCGCGTCTCCATCACATGGGCCACGGCGTGATGCGCCCAGGGATCCTCGCGCCGCATCTCGACGGCGCGGCGCGCGTCGGTCTCGGCCTCGTCGAGCCGGTTGAGCTGTTCGAGCGCGAAGGCGCGCATGCCGTGGACGTAGCCGATCTCCTGGTTGGCCGGCACGAAGTCCTCGGCGATACGCAACATGCCCTCGAAATCGCCGCGCGCGAGGCACAGCAACTGTGCCGTCTTGCCGGCGAACAGATCGCGCGGCCAGCGGCGCACGATGGTCGCGAAGACCTCGCCGGCCTGGTCGGAGGCGCCCTCGGCCCAGGCCGACACCGCATGCAGCCACAGTCTCTCGCGCTCGGTCATGTCGCGCTCGCGCGCCCGCGCCGCATCGATGAACGGTCGCGCACCGGCAAAGCCCTCGGGCGACTCCAAGGTCAGGTTCAGCACCGCGGTCTGCAGCTGCACCAGCGGCACGTCGCGTGCCTTCTGCGCGAAGGCGACGTAGCGGCCGAGCTCGTCTCCGTAGCCCAGCCATTGCTCCAACGCACGATCGATCGCGCGGATCGCGGCATCGTCGGCGTTGGCGACGTCGAGTCCCTGGGCGTCCTTGAGCATGACGACGCGAATTTGTCATGCGCGCCGGACGGAGTCGAGCCGAGCGCCGGTCCCGACTCTGTTACGGTTTCGCGACTCGCGCGCGCCGTGACGCCAGCCCGGCCAGCACGTGGTCGAGCAGCGCGTCGGTGAACGCCGCGTCGAGCCGCGCGTGCCCGGCGAGCAGGCGGTAGAACAGCGGGCCGTAGATCATATCGAGCGCCACCTCGACGTCGAAATCCGCACGCAGCACGCCATCGGCGACCGCCGCCGCCAGCAGTGCCTTGCCGTCAGTGCGTCGCGCCAGGATGAAGTGGTTGCGGAAGGCCTTGCTGAGCTCGGTCTCCTGATCGGCCGAAGCCAGCATCATGGTGACGCTGCGACCCATCGGCGTGGCGAACAAGGTGGCGATCTGGCGCAACTGGCGGCGCAGCGCCGGCAGTGCGCCGCGCGACGCGCGCGACTCCGCCTCCGCGGGCGCGTCCTCGAGCAGCGCCGCCATGGCGACAGCGAGCGCATTGGGCCAGTGACGGTAAACCGTTGGCTTGCCGACGCCGGCGCGCTGCGCCACGCCTTCCATGGTCACCGCCGCGACGCCGCCACGCTCCAGCATGTCGCGCGCCGCGCGCAGGATAGCCAGACGCGCGCCCTCGTCGCGCGGCCGGCCACGCGGGCGCGACTCATCACCGGGCGCGAGCTTGACAGGAGGGGTGCGGGGCATAATATATGTTACGCAACGTAACGTAATTAATCAAGCCGCATAGGAGACCACGCCATGGCCGCCGTCAAGTCCGTGCCCGAGGGTTACCACAGCGCCACGCCCTACATGACCGTGCGCGACGCCGCCGCGGCGCTCGCCTTCTACAAGAAGGCGTTCGGCGCCGAGGAGATGTTCCGCCTCACCGAGCCGGGCGGCAAAGTCGGCCACGCCGAGTTCAGGATCGGCGATTCGCCGATCATGATTTCCGACGAGTATCCCGATTTCGGCGCGCTCAGCCCGGCGTCGCTGGGCGGCTCGCCGATCAAGATGATGCTCTACGTGCCGGACTGCGACGCCGCGGTGAAGCGCGCGGTCGATGCCGGTGCCACGGTGCTGCGCCAGCCGGCCGACCAGTTCTACGGCGATCGCACGGCGATGGTGTCCGATCCGTTCGGCCACAGCTGGTACCTGCAGACCCGCATTGAGGAGGTCTCGCCGCAGGAGATGCAGAACCGCTACACCAAGGCGATGGGCGGTTAGGAGGTGATGGCATGACAATGCAGCGGTCACTGGAGCGGTTTCCGCTCCATCTCGGGCTTGGCGCCAAGGCGGTGCCGCAGCCCGAGTTCACCGGTATGGAATGGTATACCGCTTACGGCGAGCGCAAGGCCGCCGACGGCAGCGAGGGCCGGCTGGTTTCGCAGTACAGCTTCAGCGAAAGCTGGACGAGCTGGGAGCGGCATCCCGCGGGCGACGAGGCGGTGATCTGCCTCGAGGGCGAGATCACGCTGATCCAGGAGCTGCCCGACGGACCGCGCGCCGTCGCCTTGCGCGCCGGCGACTACGCGGTCAATCCACGAGGCGTCTGGCACACGGCGGATGTTGCCCGCCACGCCAAGGCGCTGTTCATCACCGCGGGCGCAGGCACCGAGCACCGTCCGCGCTAACGCAGCTACTGGGCGAGCGTCGCACACAGGCCGGCGGCGATGGCGAGATAGTCGGGATCGTCGGGCTCGATCAGCCCGTGCCGCACGAAGAAGTCGATCAGCACGAGGTTGCAGTTGTACTTGAAGTCGAAGGTGTCGCGCACCCGTTCCATCACGCGCGACACCGGCCACAGCTCGAACGAGTCGACCTCGCCATCGACCAGCGCCGGCGTGAAGTCGTCGGGCAGCTCAAGGTCGAAGACGTATTGCACGTCGGGCTTCAGCTGCGCGCCGGACTGATAGCAATAGGTGATGCAGCCGACGCCCCTGGCGTTGCGCGCGATTGATTCGGGAATGCCCGCCTCCTCGGCACATTCCTTGATCACGTTCTCCATCAGCCCGAGCCCGGTGGGCTGGCCGCCCGCCACGGTGTTGTCGAGCATGCCGGGGTAAGTCGGCTTGTCGTAGGCGCGGCGCGGCACCCAGATGTGCAGGCCGTCGGCTTTGCGCACGAAGCCGGTGAGATGCACGCCGTAGGCGCGCACGCCGAAGCTCGGCACGGCGGCTCGCTCCATGTCCATCAGCGGCGGCCGCTTGAGGTCGGGCGTCACCGGGTAACGCTCCTCGCGCCAGTCCTTGAACAGGCCCTCTGCGCGCAGTTCGCGCAGCCACGCCTCGACGGCCATCGTGCGCGCCGTCGCGTCGGTCAGGTGACCAGATAGACGCCAGCCATTGGCGACACGGTCGAACAGGTCCGGCCGCGCCGCGAGGCGCGGCGCGAACTCGTGGTGGATCCAGCCGACGCGCTCAGCGCCGATATGCCAGGGTTCGAACTGGCTCAGATCGTGGGCGTTGCAGGCGCGGATGTGATCGAGGAAGGACATGGGTCTCGTGGAATGCTAAGCGGTTCTAGCCGCGCCTGCCGGAGCCCGCCAGCCTTGACCACCGCAGAACTTGCCCGCCTGCTCGCCGACCGCCTGCCCGCGATCGACCTCCACGGCGTGATCGTCGAGGAGGCCGACGACCAGGACATCCGCCTGCGCTTTCCCTTTCGCGACGACCTGCTGGGGCCCAACGACATCTTCTCCGGCCCCACCCTGCTGGGCTTCGCCGACACGGCGATCTACGCCGCCGGCCAGGCGGCGTTGGGCGCCGAGTCGGTGCCGCTGGTCTCGACCATGAGCACGACGTTCATGCGTCCCGCCCAAGCGGCCGACGTGGTGACGCTCTCGCGCGTCATCCGCCGCGGCAAGCGGCTGCTCAACGCCGAAGCCTGGCTGTTCAGCCACACGCCGATCGATCCCATCCTGCACGCCACCGCGACCTGCGTCGTGAAGGCATGGCGTTGATTCTCAGGCACCTGTCATCCCGAGCGCAGCGAGGGATCTACGTAGCGTTCCTGGATCCCTCGCTGCGCTCGGGATGACAGGTGCGTTTTCGCTCTATGCCGCGAGGATCGCGTCGGACGCCTTCTCGGCGATCATGTTGGTGGCGGCGTAGGTGTTGCCCGACACCATCGTCGGCATGACCGAGGCGTCAGCCACGCGCAGCCCTTCGAGGCCGATCACCTTCATCGTCAGCGGATCAACCACGGCCATGGTATCGATGCCCATCTTGCAGCTGCCGATGGGATGATAGGTGGTCGAGCCGCTTGCCCGCACATGCGCCAGCCATTGCTCGTCGCTTTGCACCGCCGGGCCCGGAAACGATTCCTCGATCACATAGTCGCTGAGCGGCCTGGTCTGGAGCAGGCGGCGCAGGTACTTCATCGCCGAGACGATGGCGTCGCGGTCCTCCTGCTCGGCGAGATAGTTGGGCTGGATCTCGGGCTTCACCGCCGGATCGCTCGACAGCGCCTTCACGTGCCCGCGGCTCTCGGGCCGCAGCTGCGAGGCGCCCAGGGTCATGCCCGGCCGTGTGTCGAGGGCCGAGGTGCCATAGGCGCCGGGCGCGTAGCTCGCCGGCGCGAAGTAGAGCTGCATGTCGGGGCTCGCGAGGCCGGGCCGCGTGCGGTAGTAGCCGCCGGCATGGCTTGGGCTGGCGGCGAGCAGGCCCTTGCGGGTGAAGGCATAGCGCAGCACTTCGCCGACCAGCCTCAGTCCATGGCTGCGCTCGTTGAGCGAGCCCGCGCCTTTCACCAGCGCCGAGACGCGCGCGGCGTAGTGGTCGCGCATGTTGCGGCCGACGCCGGGCAGCGCGTGCCGCGGCTCGACGCTGATGCCCTTGAGCCATTCGGGATCGCCGACGCCGGAGAGCTGCAGCAGATGCGGCGTGTTGATGCTGCCGCCCGACAGCACGATGTCGCGCCGTGCGCGGATCTTGCGGGACTCGCCGCCGACGCTGTAGCGCACGCCCGCCGCGCGCTTGCCGTCGAACGAGACATGCTCGACGAAGGCGTGCTGGATCAGCCGGAGATTGCCGCGCGTCATCGCCGGCCGCAGATAGGCGTCGGCGGGACTCCAGCGCCGGCCGTTCTTCATCATCTGCTGATAGAGGAAGGTGCCTTCCTGGTCGCCGCTGTTGTAGTCGGGCGTGCGCTTGAGCCCGAGCGCCTCGTTGGCGGCGATGTAGGCGTCGCTCAACGCATGCGGCTCGCGCTGATCCTGGATCGACAGCGGCCCGGCGCGGCCGCGCACCGCGTCGTCGCCGCCGGCGCGGGTCTCGGCGCGCTTGAAGTACGGCAGCACGTCGTCCCACGACCAGCCGCGGCAGCCGAGCTGCGCCCAGGTGTCGTAGTCGGCGGATTGGCCGCGCACATAGAGATGGCCGTTGATCGAGCCCGAGCCGCCGATCACCTTGCCGCGCGGGAACGGGATCTTGCGATTGTCGATATGCGGACCGGGCGCGGTCTCGTAGCCCCAGTTGAGCTTGGGATTGTAGACGGTCTTGTTGAAGCCGGCGGGGACCTTGATCCAGATGTGGTTGTCGGGGCCGCCAGCCTCCAGGACCGCGACGGAGTGCTTGCCCGACGCGCTCAGCCGGTAGGCCAGCACGCAGCCCGCCGCCCCGGCGCCGACGATCACATAGTCGACTTCATCCATCGCCCGGTTTCCTCCGCTTTCCGGTGCCGTTCTACCGCAGGGCTATCGCAGGTGACCGGACGAATGTGGTTTTACCTTCCCCCGGAGGGGGAAGGTAAGTCCGAAGTCCGTATGCGTGCGCTGCGAGAGGTGTACGCGCTCTAAAGCGCGTAGCCGCCGTCGACCATCAATGTCTGGCCGGTGATCCAGCGGGCGCGCGAGGAGGCGAGGAACAGTACCGCCTCGGCGATATCCTCGGCGGTGCCCAGTCGCTTGAGCGCGAGGTTGCGGCGCGCCGCCTCGAGGTACTTCTCGTCGAAATCGCCGGTCTCCATCAGGCGATGGAACATGCCGTCGGTGAGCAGGCCGACACCGACCATGTTGGCGCGGATGCCGAAGCGCCCCTCCTCTGCCGCGACGCCCTTCATCACGCTCTCGACAGCGGCCTTGGGCGCCGCCGAGAGGATGTCGCGCGTGGCGTAGCGGCGGATCGCCGGCGTGCCGACGACGACGATCGCGCCCTTGGTCTCGCGCAGCCTGGGCAGCGCGGCGTGGATCAGCCCGTAGCAGCCGATGGCGTCCTGGTTCATCACCGAGCGGAACTTGTCGGGCGTCACCTGGCTGATGTAGCGCATGTCGATATACGGGCCGGCGGCGTAGACCAGCGTATGCAGCGGGCCCAGCGCGCCCACGGCATGACCGATCGACTCGGCCACGGATTTGTCGTCCTCCAGCGCGACCTTGATGGCGTAGCCGGCCTGGCCGCGCGCCGAGACCTCGCGCAGCGCTTCCTCCGCCGAGTCCTTGTTGCCGCGATAGGTGAAGGCGACGTCGCATCCCTGCTCGGCGAGCCGTCGGATGACGGCACGGCCAATGCCGCCACTGCCGCCGGCCACCAGGGCGCAACCATTCGTCGGAAAGTCCATGCTGCCCTCCTCTAGCCCAGGCGACGCGACAGCTCGGCGATGCGCGCGAAGGGCGACTTGCCCGGTGGCAACGACAGATCGCCGGCGCGCGCCAGGCCGTGACGGCCGAAACGATCACGGATCGCCTCGACCAACCACAGCTCGGCCTGCGCGTGGCGCGCCAGCGCGCGACGGCCGCCCTCGGTGAGATGCCGGCGATGCGCGTCGATCGCCGCGATCAATTCCGGCACGCCGGTGCGCGCCCGCGACGATACCAGCAATGTGCGGGGTTGCCACGCCGCGCTGTCGGGCTCGGCCAAACTGAGCGCACCGGTGACGTCGCTTGCCGCCCGCTCGGCCATGACGCCGAGATCGGCCTTGGTCACCGCCACGAGGTGCGGGATCTCGACAATGCCGGCCTTCATGAACTGCAGCGAATCGCCCGAGCCCGGCTGCACGCAGAACACCACCGTGTCGGCGATGCCGGCGACATCGGTCTCCGACTGGCCGACGCCCACCGTCTCGACCAGCACGATGTCGAAGATCGCGCGCATGATCACCATGGCGCCCAAGGTCAACTCGGCCAATCCGCCCAACCGGTCGCGCGCCGCCATCGAGCGCACGAACACGCCGTCGTCGGATGGATCGGTCGCCAGCCGCGCGCGATCGCCGAGCAACGCGCCGCCGGTGCGCCGCGACGATGGATCGACCGCGATCACGCCGACCGTCTCGCCGCGCGCGCGCCACGCCGCGATCAGCGCCGAGAGCAACGTCGACTTGCCGACTCCCGGTGGCCCGGTGACGCCCACGACATGCCCGCGCGGCGCACGATACGAGTCGTCGAGCAACGCCCTGACGTCGTCAGCATCCGGCGCCCGCTCCAGCCGCGCCAAAGCCGCCGCGAGCGTCGGCTTGTCCATCGTCATGCCTCCTTTCCTCCGCTGGCGGGCGAAGGGAGGACCAACAGGTGCGTGGGAATAAGACTCAATCCGTCTTGAGCGTGCCGCCGAGGGCGGCCTGGGCAGCGGCGAGACGGGCGATGGGCACGCGGTAGGGCGAGCAGCTGACATAGTCGAGGCCGACCTGGTGGCAGAAGAACACCGAGGCCGGATCGCCGCCATGTTCGCCGCAGATGCCGAGCTTCAGATCGGGCCGCGCCTTGCGGCCGCGCTCGAAAGCGATGCGGATCAGCTCGCCGACGCCCTCGATGTCGAGCGTGGCGAAGGGATCCTGCTCGAAGATGCCGCGCTTCTGGTAGCGCTCGAGGAACGAGGAGGAATCGTCGCGCGACAGCCCGAAGGTCGTCTGCGTCAGATCGTTGGTGCCGAAGCTGAAGAACTCCGCCGTCTCGGCGATCTCGCCGGCACGCAGCGCGGCGCGCGGGAGCTCGATCATGGTGCCGACCTTGTAGTCGAGCTTTTGGCCGGAAAGCTGCGAGACCTCGCGCGCGACGCGATCGACGACCTCCTTCATCAGGTCGAGCTCCTTGCGCGCCGCAACCAGCGGAATCATGATCTCGGGTTCGACCGTCTTGCCGCGCTTCTTCTGCACCTCGGCGACGGCCTCGAAGATGGCGCGCGCCTGCATCTCGTAGATCTCGGGATACGAGATGCCCAGTCGCACACCGCGATGGCCAAGCATGGGATTGAACTCGTGCAGCTTGGCGGCGCGCGCCTCGATCTCCTGGACGTCGAGCTTCAGCTCCTTCGCCACCTCGGCGATCTCCTGCGGCTTGTGCGACAGGAACTCGTGCAGCGGCGGGTCGAGCAGGCGGATGGTGACCGGCAGGCCGGCCATGATGTCGAACAGGCCGATGAAGTCCTGGCGCTGCATTGGCTCGATCTTGTCGAGCGCGGCGCGGCGGCCCTTCTCGTCGTCGGCGAGGATCATCTGACGCACGGCGACAATGCGATCGCCCTCGAAGAACATGTGCTCGGTGCGGCACAGACCGATGCCCTCGGCGCCGAACTTGCGCGCCTGCGCCGCGTCGGCCGGCGTCTCGGCGTTGGTGCGCACCTTCAAGGTGCGGACCGAATCGGCCCAGGCCATCAGCTCGGCGAACTCGCCGGAGAGCTCGGGCTGGATGGTCGGCACCACGCCCAGCATGATCTGGCCGGTGGCGCCGTCGAGCGTGATGGCGTCGCCCGCCTTCAACGTCATGCCGCCGGCGGTCATCGTGCCCTTGGCCGCGTCGATGCGCACGCCGCTGGCGCCGGCGACGCAGGGCTTGCCCATGCCGCGCGCGACGACGGCGGCGTGGCTGGTCATGCCCCCGGTCGAGGTGAGAATGCCCTCGGCCGCGTGCATGCCGTGGATGTCCTCGGGGCTGGTCTCGCGCCGCACGAGGATCACCTTCTCGCCGTCGCGCTTGCGCTTCTCCGCCTCGTCGGCGGTGAAGACGATGGTGCCCGAGGCGGCGCCGGGCGAGGCCGGCAGGCCGCGATCGAGCACCTTGCGCGGCGCCTTGGGATCGAGCGTCGGATGCAGCAGCTGGTCGAGCGAGGCCGGCGCCACGCGTGCCACCGCCTCCTTGGGATCGATCAGGCCTTCGCGCACCATGTCGACGGCGGTCTTCAGCGCCGCCTTCGCCGTGCGCTTGCCGTTGCGCGTCTGCAGCATGTAGAGCTTGCCGCTCTGCACGGTGAACTCGATATCCTGCATGTCGCGGTAATGCCGCTCCAGGATCGAGCGGATGTCGGCGAGCTGGCGGAAGACCGCCGGCATCGATTCTTCCATCGCCGGCTTGTCGGATTTTTGCGCCAGCTTGCCCGCGATCGTCAGATGCTGCGGCGTGCGGATGCCGGCGACGACGTCCTCGCCCTGCGCATTCACCAGGTATTCGCCGTAGAAGACGTTATCGCCGGTCGAGGGATCGCGCGTGAAGGCGACGCCGGTGGCGCAGTCGTCGCCCATATTGCCGAACACCATGGCCTGCACGTTGACCGCGGTGCCCCAGTCGGCGGGGATGGCGTGCAAGCGGCGATAGGTGATGGCGCGCTGGTTCATCCACGAGCCGAACACCGCGCCGATCGCGCCCCAGAGCTGCTCGTGCGGATCCTGCGGGAAGGGCTTGCCCAACTGGCGCTCGACCGCGCGCTTGTACTTGGCGATGACGTCCTTCCAGTCCTGCGCCTTCAGGTCGGTGTCGAGCTGGACGCCGAGGTCCTCCTTCTTCAGCTCGATGATCTCCTCGAAATGATGATGCTCGACCTCGAGCACGACGCCGGAATACATCTGGATGAAGCGGCGGTAGGAGTCGTAGGCGAAACGCTCGTCGCCCGAGGATTTCGCCAGACCCAGCACGGTGCTGTCGTTGAGCCCGAGGTTCAGCACCGTGTCCATCATGCCCGGCATCGAGGCGCGCGCGCCTGACCGTACCGAGACCAGCAGCGGATTGGCGGCGTCGCCGAACCTGCGGCCAACGATGCTCTCGACCGCCGCCAGCGCAGCCTCGACCTCGGCCTTGAGCTCCTTGGGGTAGGTCTTGCCGTTGTCGTAGTAGTGCGTGCACAGCTCGGTGGTGATGGTGAAGCCCGGCGGCACCGGCAGGCCGATGCTCGACATCTCCGCCAGGTTGGCGCCCTTGCCGCCCAGCAGGTTGCGCATGTCGGCGCGCCCCTCGGCGGTGCCGTTGCCAAAGCCGTACACCCACTTGGTCATCGCACGCTCACTAGCTCTCGATCTTCGAGAAGTCGGCGACGCTGTCGATGGTCGCGCTGATGCGTCGGAGCAATCGCAGGCGATTCAGGCGCAAATCGGGCCGCTCCGCGACATTCACCGTGACCTTGTCGAAGAACGCGTCGAGCGGCGCGCGCAACGCCGCCAGCGCCGACATCGCCGCCGTGAAATCCTCGCGCGCCAGCGCCGGGCCGGCGCTCGCGGCGGCGCCCTCCAACGCGGCGGCCACCGCCTTCTCCTCGGCCTGCTCCAGCAGCGCCGGGTCGGGCACGCTCTTGATCTGGCCCGCCAGCGCCTTGTCCTTGCGCTCCTCGGCCTTCACGATGTTGGCCGCGCGGTTGTAGGCGACCAGCAGGTTCTTGCCATCGTCTGAGCCGACGAAGGCCTGCAGCGCCTTCACCCGCGCCAGCAGGCGCACGAGGTCGTCCTCGTCACCCAGCGCGAAGACGGCGTTCACCAGATCGTGGCGCACGCCCTGCTCGCGCGCCTGCACCTTCAGACGATCGGCAAAGAACGCCAGCAACTCGCCGCTGTTGATTGTCCGCCCCGCGGCGGCCGCCTTGAACACGTCGGTAAGCTTCAGCCGCAGGCCGTTCTCAGTGACCAGGCGGATCGAGCCCAGCGCCGCACGGCGCAGCGCGTAGGGATCCTTCGACCCCGTCGGCTTCTCGTCGATAGCCCAGAAGCCGACCAAGGTGTCGAGCTTGTCGGCCAACGCCACGGCCACCGACACCGGCGAATGCGGGCAGCGCGACTCGGGGCCGGTCGGCGCGTAGTGGTCGGCGATCGCGTTCGAGACCTCGAGCGGCAATCCCTCGAGCTGGGCGTAGTAGCCACCCATCACGCCCTGCAGCTCGGGGAACTCGCCGACCATGCCCGAGGTGAGGTCGGCCTTGGCGAGACGCGCCGCCGCCTCGAGATGCGCCGGATCGGTCATGTGGAAGAAGCCGCAGCTCTCGGCCTTCATGATCGCCTGGGCCAGTGCGACGATGCGCTCCACGCGCTCGGCCTGCGTGCCGAGCTTGGCGTGGAAGACGATGTCCTTCAGCGCCGGCAGTCGATCGGCGAGCTTCGCCTTGCGATCCTGGTCCCAGAAGAAGCGCGCGTCGGAGAGCCGCGCGCGCAGCACGCGCTCGTTTCCGGCGACGATCTCGCGCCCGCCGTCGGGCGCCACGGTGTTGGCGACGACGACGAAGCGGTTGGCCAGCTCGCCGCCGCGCGTGTGGCAGGCAAAATAGCGCTGATGCGTCTTCATCGAGGTGATCAGCACCTCGGCCGGCACGTCCATGAAGGCGCGATCGATCGTGCCCATCATCGGCACCGGCCATTCGACCAGGCCGGCGACCTCGGCCAAGAGGGCGTCGTCCTTCACCAGCGTGACGCCGGCCTCGCGACAGGCGGTCTCGGCCTTGGTGCGGATCACCGCCTTGCGCTCCTCGGCATCGACCATGACGTAGGCCTGCTTCAGCTTGCGCACATAGTCGGTGTAGCCCTCGACGCGGATCTCGCCGGGCGCCATGAAGCGATGGCCGCGCGTGGTCTCGCGCGCCGGCACGATGACGTCGTTCGCGCGCGGGCTCTCGACGAAGACGAAGCGCGAGCCCGTGCCGCCCTGGGCCGCGGCGTCGAAGTAGAAATCCGGCGAGTCGGCGCGATTCTCGACGATGCCGCCCTTCAGCGCCACGCCGTTGAAGACGCAGAGGATCTGTTGCAGCGGGCGGACCCAGACCAACGGTCGCGCGCCCCAGCGCATCGACTTGGGCCACGGAAAGCCGCTCAGCACCTTGCCGATCACCTCGCGCAGCACCTCGGTGGCGTTGCGACCCTTCTTCTCGATCACCGCGAAGTAGAACTCGCCCTTGCCGGTGTCGCGCTTCTCGCACTGGTCGAGGGAGTTCAGTCCAGCGCCCTTCAGGAAGCCCTCGATGGCGCGCGCCGGCGCGTCGGTGCGCGGCCCGCGCTTCTCCTCGCGCACGTCGGCGGAGCGCAGCGGGATGCCGTCCATCGCCAGCACCAGCCGGCGCGGCGTGGCGAAGGCGGCGGCGAAGGCGAAGTCCAGCCCGGCCTGCGTCAACCCCTCGGTGAACAGACGCTTGAGATCCTCGGCCGCACGCGCCTGCATGCGCGCGGGAATCTCCTCGGACAAAAACTCAAGGACGAGCTTGGCCATCGCTCAGCCCTTCGCCAGCCAGGCTTCGCAGCACGCCTTTGCCAGCGCACGCACGCGGCCGATATAGGCCTGGCGTTCGGTGACGCTGATCACGCCGCGCGCATCGAGCAGGTTGAAGGCGTGGCTCGCCTTGATGCATTGCTCGTAGGCCGGCAGCGCCAGCTTCGCGTTGCTGCTGCCCAGCAACGCGCCGCATTCCTTCTCCGCGTCGGCGAAGTGGCGAAACAGCATCTCGGTGTCGGCGCGCTCGAAATTGTACGCCGACTGCTCCCGCTCGTTGCGCAGGAATACCTCGCCATAGGTCAGCGGCACTTCGGAACCGGGCTGGTTATAGGGCAGGTCGTAGACGCTCCTCTTGTCGAAGAGGTACATCGCCAGCCGTTCCAGCCCGTAGGTGATCTCGCCCGAGGTCACCTCGCACTCGATGCCGCCGACCTGCTGGAAGTAGGTGAACTGCGTCACCTCCATGCCGTCGCACCAGACCTCCCAGCCCAGCCCCCAGGCGCCCAGGGTCGGGCTCTCCCAGTCGTCCTCGACCAGGCGCAGATCGTGCAGGTCGGGGTCGATGCCGATGGCGCGCAGCGAGCCGAAATAGCGGTCGAGGATATCGGTCGGCGATGGCTTCAGGATCACCTGGAACTGGTAGTAGTGCTGCAGCCGGTTGGGATTCTCGCCATAGCGGCCATCCTTGGGCCGGCGCGAGGGCTGCACATAGGCCGCGTACCACGGCTCGGGCCCGAGCGCGCGCAAGGTGGTGGCGGTGTGGAAGGTGCCGGCGCCCATCTCCATGTCGTAGGGCTGCAGAATGGCGCAGCCCTGCCGCGCCCAGTAGCGCTGCAGGGTCAGGATCAGCTCCTGGAAACAGGTCGGCTTTCCAGCCTCGGCGGCGAGGGCCACGATCTTGAATTCCCGATGGATTTCCGCCCGGTTAGGCGGGTTTTCGGCGGTGCACCATATAGGTGGCCGCTCCCCGGCCGGTCAAGCGACGCCCCTAGGCCGCGCGCTTGCCGCAGTGGACCGTTCCCGCCGGCACATAGGCGCCGCAAACGCTGCAGGCCACGAGGTCGACGGCCGGCTTGCCCGGCTTCGCTTCGGGCGGCGGCGGCGACGGTGGCGGCGACGGCGGCGGCGATTGCGGCGGCTGCGATCTGGCCGTCGGCTTCTCGATCTGCCGCTGCCACCAGCGCCAGCCGAACCAGGCGATGACGATCACCGCCGCGATGGTCAGCAGCTTGCCGAAGAACCCGCTCATGCCGGCTCTTGTAAGCCGCCGTCGGCCCTATTTGAAGTAACTGTTGGTCGTGATGTACCAGAGGAAGCCGCTGGAGCCCGCCTTGTTCTCGGCCACCGAATGGCCCTTCTGACGATCCTGCGGCGTCGGCCCGGGGCTGACGCCGGCCTGCGTGAGCTGCGCGAAAACCGGATCGAGCTGCCGCTTCAGCTCGGCGTAGGCCGTGACCAATGGGCCAATATAGATGGTGATGAACTTGCCGGCCTGGGCGCCTTTGCACATGTCCTCGTAGGCGCTCAGCGGGTAAACGACCTTGTGGTCGAGATTGGCACGCTGGAGCACCGGCAGCACGGCCTTCGCCACCTTTTCCGCATCGCGCGACTGCACCGAAACGTGGAACTTGTAGCCGCTCTGGTAGGGATGAACGACCGAGTGACCGAGGTCGCGCAACGCCGGCTTCCAGTAGGGCATGGTCATGTCGTCGACGATGTCGTAGCCGGACGAACCCTGGGGAAAGCCATAGACGCTGGCCATCGCAAACCTCCTGTCTCGCATGGGCGAGTCAGGCGACGATGCGCGCATCCGAAGCCCGGCGCTGTTCCGCGCGGAACAGGCGGACACCATGCGCTTCCATGGGGTGCGACGGAATGTCAGAGCCCGTAGCGGCCCCATAGTGCGCGCTGCTCGGCGACCTCCAGCGCGTCCTGCGCCAGGGACATCGAGCTCAGTCCCAGCATGCGACGCAGGAATCCCGGCTGACGCTCGCCGATCAGCGGCAGGCGCACCTTCTCGCCATAGCGCGCCTGCAGCACGTCCCGCAGATGGCCCAGCCCGTCGACCAGCCCCAGCTCCAGCCCGCGCTTGCCGGTCCAGAACTCGCCCTGGAACAGGGTGGCGTCGTCGCCCTTCAGCCGGTCGCCGCGCCGCGCCCGCACCCAGTCCTTGAACGTGGCGTGCATCTCGTCCTGCAGCGCGCGCAGCCGCGCGACGTCGTCCGGATCTTCCGGCTGGAAAGGATCGAGCATCGCCTTGTTGTCGCCGGCGGTATGCACGCGGCGCTCGACGCCCAGTCGCTCCAGCGCCTTGGTGAAGCCGAAGCCGGCGGAGATCACGCCGATCGAGCCGACGATCGAGGAGGCATCGACGTAGACGTCGTCGCCGGCGCAGGCCAGCCAGTAGCCGCCGGAGGCCGCGACATCCTCGACGAAGATGTGCACCGGCAGCTTTTTCTCCTCGGCCAGCGAGCGGATGCGCCGCGCGATCAGCGCGGACTGCACCGGCGAGCCACCCGGTGAGTTGATGATCAACGCCACGGCCTTCGCCCCGCGCAACGAGAAGGCCCGTTGCAGGCGCGGCGCCACCGAGGCCAGCGACAGCACCGGCCCGAAGCCGCCGCGCGCGGCGATCACGCCGGATAGCCGCACCACGGGCACGATCGCGGGCGCGCGGACGCCGAGCAACGGGATGCGGGCCAGCGCCGCGCGCAATCTGTCGAACATGCGGCGTCTTATGTCGGGTGTGATGCGCGCGGCGCAAGCCTCTTTGGGACTGCCGGCGTCCCGCCGGCACCTCTATGAACCGGCGGGACGCCGGCGGTCCCAGGAAGACAGGTCGAGCGCCGCCGCGTCGCGCAGAATGGCCTCGGCCTCGGCGCTGTACTTGCCCGGCCCGCCATGCAGCGCCAGCCCGGGCAGCAGCGTCGCCGGCCCGGCCACGCCCTTGCGCGCGCGCACGATCACGCGCCGTGCCGGCTCGCCGGCGCCGGGCCATAGCGGCAGCACGGTGATCTCGCCCGTCTTGCCGTCCAGCGCCGCCAGCACGGCGGGCAGCCGGTCGGCGCGCTGCACCAGGGTGATCGTGCCGCGCGAGCGCAGCCGCGCCAGGCACCGGTCGATCCAGCCCGCCAGGTCGAGCGCCGATTCGCGGTTGGCCATGTCGGTCGCGTCGTCGGGCGATGGCGTGCCGGCGCCCGTGTCGAGATAGGGCGGGTTGCTCATGACCTGGTCGAATGGCCGCTCCAGCAGCGCGACCGGCGGCCGCGCGAGGTCGCCCTCGACGACCGTGTAGCGCCCCCACGCGCCATTGCGCGCGATGTTCTCCCGCGCGAGCGCGGCGTACTCCACCTGCGCTTCGATGCCCACAATCTCGAACGGCGTCTCGCCTGCCCGCGCCAGCAAGCACAGCCCGACGGCCCCCACGCCGCTGCCGGCATCGAGAATGCGCTCGCCGGCCCGGGGCGCGACGGCAGCCGCCAACAGCACCGCGTCGATCGACACGCGATAGCCCGCCCGCGGCTGCCACAGCGCCACGCGGCCGCCCAGGAGAGAGTCATCGGTCCGGTCGGTCGTCACGACCGAGCCTCTTACTCCCTCTCCCCGCCTGCGGGGAGAGGGTCGGGGTGAGGGGGAGTCGCAAGTTGGGTACGATCGTCGTGCGCAACCTGACTCAGCCCCTCACCCCTCACCCCTCACCCCGACCCCCTCCCCGCTCACGGGGAAAGGGAGGAAGACTGAGATGAACGACCATCCGCGACAACGGGCCGGTTGCCCCGGCCGCGCGTTGCGCCAACATCCTCATCGTGCGACACGTCGCGCAAGCAAGAACCGGGGACGCATCATGGCTGTGGTTGTAACCCTCGACGAGAAGCGGCGCAGGGGGCCGAGCCTCGAGCCGCTGCTGGCGCTGTGCGCCCAGGACATGGAGCGCGTCAACCGGGTGATATCGGGCGGCATGCAATCCTCCGTCGCCCTGATCCCCACCCTCGCCGACTACCTGGTCAACGCCGGCGGCAAGCGCATGCGCCCGCTCTTGACCATCGCCGCCGCCAAGCTCTGCGGCTACGACGGCGAGCACCACGTCAAGCTCGCCGCCTGTGTCGAGTTCATCCACTCCGCCACCCTGCTGCACGACGACGTGGTCGACGGCAGTGGCCTGCGCCGCGGCAAGCCGGCGGCCAACTCGGTGTGGGGCGACAAGGCCAGCGTCCTGGTCGGTGACTTCCTGTTCACCCGCGCCTTCGAGCTGATGGTCGAGGTCGGCTCGCTCGACGTGCTGGGCATTCTCAGCAACGCCTCCAGCGTGATCGCCGAGGGCGAGGTACTGCAGCTCTCGATCGCCAACGACATCTCGATCGGCGAAGGCGTCTACATGGACGTCATCAAGGCCAAGACCGCCAAGCTGTTCGCCGCCGCCGCCGAAGTCTCGCCGGTGATCGCCGGCCGGCCGCAGGCCGAGCGCGTGGCGCTGGCCGCCTACGGCATGAACCTCGGCATCGCCTTCCAGCTGGTCGACGACGCGCTCGACTACGGCGGCACCGCCGCCAAGCTCGGCAAGGCGGTGGGCGACGATTTCCGCGAAGGCAAGGTCACGCTGCCGGTGATCCTCGCCTTCCTGCGCGGCGAGCCCGAGGAGCGCGCGTTCTGGAAGCGGGTGATGGAGAAGCTTGAGCAGACAGACGCGGATCTGCAGCATGCGCTGGCACTCTTGCAGAAGCACAACGCGCTGGCCGACACGCTGGATCGCGCGCGGCATTACGGGGCGATGGCGCGCGATGCGCTGGGGTTGTTCGCGGATAGTCCGATGAAGCGGGCGATGCTCGAGGCGATCGATTTCGCGATCGAGCGGGCGCATTGACAGAACGCACCACCTCGCTGGCTATTCCACCTTGATGCCCGCGACCTGGATGACCTTCTTCCATTTGACGATCTCCGCCGCGATCTGCGCCTTGCAGTCCTCGGGGCTATTGCCGATGGGCCGGTAGCCTAGCGCGGCCATGCGCTCCTGCACCTCGGGCATCCGAATTACGATACTGATCTCGCGGTGCAGCGACTCAATCACCGCCCTTGGCGTTCCCGCCGGCGTCAGGACCGCGGACCAGATGTCCGCTACGATATCCGGATAGCCCGCTTCCGCGACGGTCGGCACACCGGGTAGAGCGGAAGACGCGTCGGCACTCGTCACCGCCAGAGCCCGCAGCTTGCCGTCCCTGACATGCGGCACCGCCGGCGGCAGCGCGCCAAAGGAGATCGGCGTGTGGCCCGCGACCGTCGAGGCAATCGCCGGACCGCCACCGCTGAAGGGAATGTGCACCAAGTTCGGCGCAACGGTGATTCGGAACAGCTCGCCGAGCAGATGCGGCGGCGTGCCGATGCCGGGCGACGCGTAGCTCGATGCGGACGGATTGTTCAGGATGAACGTCACGAGTTCCTTGACCGTGCGCACGGCAAGCGAAGGATGGACCGTAAGAATTGTCGGCGCGGTCACCACCATGGTGATCGGCTCGAAGCTGGTCAGCGGGTCGTACGGCACCTTGGTGAATAGCATCGGATTGACCGCGTAGCTCGGCGCCGCGAACAAGAGCGTATGCCCATCGGGTATCGCCTTCGCCGCCTGGCCGGTGCCGATATTGCCACCCGCGCCACCGATGTTCTCGACGTAGAATGTGTTGCCGAGCCGCTCCGTCAGCTTCTGGGCGAGAACGCGCGCGGCCAGATCGTTGGGACCGCCCGCCGCGAACGGCACGATCACCCGCACAGGCCGCGTCGGGTAGGCACGTGCGGCAATGGAGAAGCATCCGGCAGAGGCGGCGATCGTGGCGCCGGAGAAGCGAAGAAAGTCGCGACGGTTCATGGCTCCACTCCACCTGTATGTCGGTTGGCAGACTCAGCGATGGTGTTTGTTGTGTCCAATGCATTAGATGAGGCATTGTTCATGCAAGACTTGGATGAGCCCAATGAACCTGCGCGCCTTGCGGACCTTCGTGACGACCGTCGAGATGGGCGGGTTGGGCCGGGCCTGCGCGCGGCTGCATCTCAGCCAACCAGCCGCGTCGCGACAGATCCACGCGCTCGAGGCGGAACTCGGCCTGGCGCTCTTCGAGCGCGTCGGCCGACGATTGCAATTGACCTCGGATGGGGAGGATCTGCTGAATCAGAGCCGGCGGCTGCTCGACGACGCGACGGCACTACTGGACCAGGCGCTTTCCCTCAAAGGTGGGCAGATCGGCACCTTGAGGATCGGTGCGACACCACACGTCATTGCCGGCGTGCTGGCGCCGTTCTTGCCCCGGTACCGGCGGCGCTATCACAACGTCGAGGTTCAGTTGCTCGAAGGCGGTGCGACACAGCAATCGACCAGGCTGCATCGCGGCGAGATCCACCTCGCCATCACGCCGACAGGCGACGAACGCCTTCACGGACGGTTGCTGTATCCAGTTTATGCGTTCGCCGTGCTGCGGAGCGAGCGGGATAGTTCGAAATCGCGGCGGCAGGCCCTTGAGGTCGCTTCGCTGGCGAGCAAGCCGGTCCTGCTCCTGCGCCGCGAATTCGGCTCGCGCGAATGGTTCGATGCCGCGTGCGCCATTTCACACGTCCGACCGCAAGTCCGGTTGGAGAGCGCCGCGCCACAGACGCTCGTCGAACTCGCGGTCGCCGGATACGGTGTCGCGATCGTTCCGTCGACCGTCAGCGTTTCGAGTGACAAAGTACTGGTTCTGCCCTTGGTCCAGCGAGGAACGCCACTCGGGCGCTGGTCGATGATCGCGTGGAATCCGCAACGCTACCTACCGCTCTACGCTCAACGATTTGTCGACGAGCTGCTGGCGTATGTCGCCCGTCATGCGCCGGGGCAGAAGTTCATCAGGCACGCGCCAGTGATGCCCCGCCCTGTCGACCCGGGCGCCTGAACGGCAAGCTTGCGACATGCGCGGGCGCCGCAAGGGGGGGGACTCGGCGAAAACGACTGGATCCCTCGCTGCGCTCGGGATGACAGGTCACCGCGGCCTGCGAACCTCGCATTGCTTCGATGATGACCGCTCTCGCGGGGCTACGGAGTCCCGAGCACGATTGCCCGGTCCTGTCCGACCAAACCGTTACCCGTCCCATCAGGGTTTGCTCGCGCGTGCGAACTGCGGCACCTTCGCCTGGTGCCATACCGGCTCAGCGTTCGCCGGGAAAACGACGGGAGACGGGCTTCCATGACCGAACTGACAGACGACATCTTTGCCGAGCTGCGCAAGATCGACACGCCCACCATCACCAACGTTGTGGCGACCTATCCCAAGAACCCGCTGTGCCTGGGTTTGTACAACCCCTGGACCGAGAACTGGTACACCGATACGTCGATCCGCTGCATTTATCCCGAGATGGGCGCGATCGTCGGCTACGCCGTGACCTGCGTCTACGGGCTGCCCGATCCGAACTTCAGCGGTCGGCTTTCGTTCATGGACGTGATCGACGCGCTCGACGCCATGAAGAAGCCGACGATCCTGGTGATCCAGCAGAAATGGCCGCCGGAGCTGATGAACAAGGCCGGCCTGGCCGGCGAGATGATGGTGAGCTCGATGATGGCGGTGGGCTGCGTCGGCATGCTGTCGAACGGCCCGTCGCGCGACGTCGACGCCATCCGCCGGCTGAACTTCCAGCTCCTGCTGGGCGGCGTCACCGCGGGCCATGGCGAGATGGCGGTGCAGTCGGTCAACGTGCCGGTCTCCGTCGGCGGCATGGATGTGGCGCCGGGCGATCTCGTGCATATGGACGAGAATGGCGCGGTGAAATTCCCGCCGCACCACGCGCCGGCGGTCGTGAAGAACGCCCGCGCGATGCTCGACGACGAAGCGCGCCGCCTCGTCGTCATCCGCAAGGCCCGGACGGCGGCCGAAGTGCGCGCCGCCAACTCGGGCGGCGCCTACACGCAGAAGAAGGAATGAGTCGGCGTCGCCGCGAAAGCTTCGCACCTCGGCCTATGCCAAGACCGAGCGCGTGGCGCTGGCCGCCTACTGGTGATGGAAAATGTCGTGTAGATAGTGCGAGAGCGATGTCTTGATTGCGGTATTGCGTTTCCTTTGATTTGTTGTCCGCCATGCGCAATGTCGGCCGCTTGGCAAGAGCGCAACAACGCAAGCCTGACATCGTCAACTCACCGAGACGCCTATGCTTCGCAAGCTCAGACTGGCCATCCTGGCGACCGCCGCGGCGGGATTGGTGGTGACGACCCTGTGGCAGGATTCGCTCAGCAGCAAGTATGCGTCCTACCCGCGGACGCCGGATCCGGCACTGAACCGGACGGTCGCCTACACGCCCAAGAAGACTGTGCACTACATAACCGAGCGGGAGCGGGCCGAGATCGCTTACCTGCAATGGGCCTTCGTGGCGTGCGCCGTGATCGTCGGCGCCAGCCTCCTGTCGCACCGCAAGTGGCCGCTTGACCTGCCGCGCTGGATGCGGCGGCGTTGACCCGGACTCCGGCTACTCGGCGGCCTGCTTCGCCCGCGCCATCGCCTGGCGTTGCATCCGCAACACCTCCTCCCAGCCGCGATAGCCGGTGAACTTGTCGTCGTCGAAGAACAGCACCGGCCCGTCGCAGAAGAAGAGATACTCGGTGTCCTCCAGCGCCTCGGTCGCGCCGTGCACCATGCCGTTGGTCTCGTGCAGGAAGTCGCCCGCCTCATAGGTCGTGTGGCGCACCTTGAGCCGGCCCTTGAGGATATAGGCAAAGGCGGCGCTCAGATGCTTGTGCGGCGGCGCCACGTAGCCCTTCTTCCATTTCAGCAGCACGGCCCAGCGGCCCGATTCCTGGCCGACCCACAGCACCTTGGTCCAGGCCATGCCCGGCTTGGTCTCGATCCACGGCGTGCTCGCGCCGCGCGTGACCGAGTCGGCCAGCTGATCGTTCACCGGGGCGATATCCTGCGGCAGCGCCATCGCGTTCCTCCATCGATCGTTCGCGCGAGCCTACGCGCGCCGCCGCGCCGCTGGCAACCGCGTCGCGCTCGGCGGAGCCTTCCCCGGGCTTCGGGGCCACGCGAATCGGTGTCAGGCCCGCGGTGTCGCGATGTCCGGCACGTCGTCTGGCGCGCGCGCCATGGGTTCCGGCCAGCTCGCAACAGCGCAATAACGCAAGCCTGACACCCGGGAGGCACCATGGCACGCGCCGATGCTCACCGCGCCGAGTCCTGCGCCAGGATCCGCCGCGCCCAGGACTCCAGTGGATGGTCGAGGGCGATCGCGATGTTGAACGGCATGGCGATGTCCTCTGGCTCCGCCACCATCATGCCGAACGCGGCAGCCCTGCCGGTCTCGTAGCTGACCAGCATGCCGCCCGACGCGCCGCGCAACGTGCTGGTCGACACGGCCAGCAGGTTGTTGCCGCCGGCCTCGGGAAGGCGTCGCAGCGCCCTGCCGTAGCTGACAAGCTTGTCGAAGCGCGCCGCCGTTGGCGTGAGGCGCTGGTAGGCATGCAGGCTGATCGACCCGTCGCCCTGCGCGATCAGCCTGTCGATATCCGCCGGCGCCAGCGTCCTCACCGCCGCGCCTTGCGCCTCGGCGCAGACGGATTCGCCAAGGATCACGAGAGCAACGTCGCTCTCCCACCGGATCGGCCCCTGGCGATAGAGGTGCACCGCCTTGATGTCGTAGGAGCGGCCGCAGCTGTCCAGGAACACGCGCAGCTTGGAGAAGTCCGGTCCGCCACCGGCGGCGCCCCTCAGCTCCCGCCGCCACTCCGTCCCGTCGGAGAACACATGCGCGGCGGAAAGCAGGCTCGCCGGGGAGTAGGCGACGAAGGCGCTGCCGATGAAGGCGGCGGGCGAGCGCGACAGATGAACGTAGCCCGATGCCCGCCCGTCGCGGATCTCCGCGCCGCGCGGCGCCGCCCGGTCGTCAGGCTCGCGCAGCAGCCGCACATCGAGAGGGCTGGCGCCGACGGGAGTCGATCGCACGGCGGCGCAACATAAGGCGGCAAGCGATGCCACGGCGGCGATGAGCCACGCCAGGCGCGACAGAGCGGGACGTTTCATGGAAGAACCTTAGTCGCAAACCTGCCGCGCCGTCAGCCGCGACCGGCGCACCGTCACGGCGCCTCGTACGGGATCCGCCGCCGGAGCGGCTCGGCGACGTCGTGGCAAAGGCGAACGAGATAGCGGCGCGTCCTGCGCTCGGCCCGCGGGCCGTCGCCCGCGACGTTGGTGAGGCGCTCCTATCACAGAACCCCCGTGTTCCCGCTTTCGAGCAGCGCCGTCATCAGCGCTTCGTCCGTGTAGCGCGCGCGGCTCAAGGCGAGGGCGAAGTCTGGCGGTGTCTCGCCACCGACCCACGTCGCGATCAGCGCGCCCGTCGCGCACGCGGCCATGGTGCCGAAACCCGACAGCGCGCCGGCGACGAAGGCGCCGGGCGTCTTCATCGGTCCGATCAGCGGCCAGTTCTCCCGGGTCATCGTGTAGTAGCCGCCGTAGTGCGACAGTCGCGACGGCAGGCGGTCGTAATAGGCCTTGAGACCGGGATTGAGCCGGCTGGCGCCGCGCAGGACGATCTCGGGGAAGGTCCGAAGGTACGGCAAGTCTTCGCTCGGCTCCGATGGCGTCGTGTTGAAGGCCCAGCCGAGCTTGATCCATCTGCCCTGCTCGCCGCCTTCGGGCCGGCAGTGAATCCCGCCGGGCATCGGCCGGGTGAGCCACGTCGTGTCGGGATCGTCGGCGAGCAGCGCGCGCTCCTGGTCGGTCCAGTCGATGGTCTGCGCGTCGAGATCGATCGAGAACGGCATGCGCCGGTCGATGACGGCCCTGACGTCCTCGAACGCGATCTTCTGCTGGAAGACGGTCGACACCGGCAGGCTCTCGCCGAGAAGGCCGGCGACCTGCCCGATATAGGGGCCCGCCGCGTTCACCAGGATGTCCGCCGTGACGGAAACGACCTCGTCCTGGCCGCGGACCGTCAGGGCGAAGCGCTTGTCACAGGCCACCTCGACGACGCGCCCCGGCACGACGCGCCCGCCGCGTTCACGCAGATCGCGCAGCATGAGGCTGCCCATCTGCTGGCCGCTGATGTCGCCGGCGCGGCGGATGTGCAGGATGGTGGCGATGTCCCGGGCGAAGGTGGGGAAGTGGGCGTCGATCGTGGCGCGATCCTGGATGACGTCGACGCCATCGGGCGCGGTCCGCCAATCGGCCGACAGCGCGGGCCGATACTGCGCGCTCGTCCCCTTGCCGTGCATCCGAATCCTGCTGGCGCCGTCGGCGCCATAGCCGTCACGGAGCTGGCGAAGAAGACCGTCGGGATCGACTTGCCGTGTCGCGAGCGCGTAGCCGCGCCGGGTCATGTGAATCTGGTTGTCGCTGTCCCGGGCGATGCGCTCCATCAGGTCGGTGCTGTAGTCGGTGAACGCCGTCATGACGGGATGCGGCCACCAGTTGCGATAGTTCTCGCCCGAGGCGGCCGATGTGAGGCTCATCGGCGCCAGAGGGTCGATCATGACGACCCGAGGCGCGCGTGCGGACCGCGCGAGGTAGCACGCGCAGGCGATCCCGACGATTCCCGCCCCGATGACCGCAACATCGGCCGTCTGAGTCTTCATGACACCTTCCCGGGCGATAGCCATACCAGCTGTCATTCCTCGCTGCGCTCAGAATGACCGGCGCGTTGCAGCGCGTTGCGCCCGCGCCTTTTGCCGCTATGCTGCCGCCAACGACAACGAAAAGACATCAGGGAGGGCGCGCGGGATGCGCCAGGGCCGGCTTGTCGCGACAGGCTTGATGCTGCTGTTCTGCCTGGTCGCGGCCTGGCAGTCCTGGCTGCTGCCGCTGACCGACCGCCTCGGGCCGGGGCCGGGCTTCTTCCCGTTCTGGATGGCGCTGATCGGCGTGGCGCTGGCGATCGGCCTGCTGGTCGTCACCGTGGCGCAGCCCGCCGCCGCGCCGGTCGAGGCCGGCGACGGCGAGGACACGGAACGCATCCTGCCGCATGGCCCGGGCGCGGCGCGCTGGTTCGCCATCGTGGTGGCGCTCGCCGCCGCCGCCGCGGCGATGGAGGTGCTGGGCTTCCGAATCACCATGCTGGTGTTCAACGCCGCGCTCGCCATCGCGCTGGGCGAACGCCGCTGGTGGCTGATCGCGCTCTTCGCGGCGCTGGGCAGTTTCGGCGTGTTCTATCTCTTCACCACCTGGCTCGACGTGCTGCTGCCCGTCGGCCGGTTCGGGATTTAGGGCGTGGGTTGCTGTCGATCGCATCTGACATCCCTCTCTCCGCTTGCGGGGAGAGGGAGGAAGGCGAGCTGACCCATGGACGCGCTCGGCCATCTGATGTCCGGCTTCGCCGCCGCGCTCAGCATCAACTATCTGCTCTACGCCACCGCCGGCTGTATCCTGGGCACCTTGATCGGCGTGCTGCCGGGGCTTGGGCCGGCGGCGGGCACGGCGATCCTGATTCCGATCACCTTCAACCTCGATCCGACCGGCGCCATCATCATGCTGGCGGCGATCTACTACGGCGCGATGTATGGCGGCACCATCACCTCGGTGTTGATCAACGTGCCGGGCGAGGCGGCATCGGTGGTGACCTGCATCGACGGTTACCAGATGGCCAAGCAGGGCCGCGCCGGCTCGGCGCTGGCGATCGCCGCGATCGGCTCGTTCGTCGGCGGCATCGTCGCCACCGTGCTGCTGGTGCTGGTCGCGGCCCCGCTCGCCACCCTGGCGCTGAAGTTCGGCCCGGCCGAGTTCTTCGCCCTGATGGTGGCCGGGCTCTGCCTGGTGGTCGGGCTGGCCGGCAACAACATGTGGGCGGCGCTGCTGATGACCATCGTCGGCCTGCTGATCGCCATGGTCGGGCTCGATCCGGTGCGCGGCGCGCCGCGCTTCACCTACGGCGTCGACGAGCTGATCGACGGCGTCGGCTTCGTGCCGATCGTCATGGGCCTGTTCGGCGTCGCCGAGCTCTTGATCGCCGCCGAGAAGCGCCAGACGCGCATGATCGAGGCCGACCTGCAGAAGTGGAACCTCACCAAGGACGAATGGCGCCGCTCGTCGGGCGCGATCGCGCGCGGCACGGGCATCGGCTTCGTGCTCGGCCTGATCCCGGGCGTCGGCTCGATCGTGCCGACCTTCATGGCCTATGTGATGGAGAAGCGCCTGTCGAAGAACCCCGAGCGCTTCGGCAAGGGCGCGGTCGAGGGCGTGGCGGCGGCCGAGACGGCCAACAATTCCTACGCCAACGGCGCCATGGTGCCGCTGCTGTCGCTCGGCATCCCGAGCTCGCCGACCATCGCCGTGCTGATGGGCGCCTTCATCATCCACGGCCTGCAGCCCGGGCCCTTCCTGTTCAAGGAGCGACCCGACCTGGTGTGGACGGTGATCGCCAGCTTCTTCGTCGGCAACGTGCTGCTGCTGATCCTCAACCTGCCGCTGGTCGGGCTGTGGGCCCGGCTGCTGAAGATCCCCTTCGGCTATCTCTGCGCCGGCGTGCTGATTTTCTGCATTATCGGCTCTTACAGCCTGAAGCAGACCATGTTCGACGTCTGGGTCATGCTGGGCTTCGGCGTCATCGGCTACATCCTGCGCAAGCTCGACTTCCCGCTGGCGCCGGCGATCCTGGCGCTGATCCTCGGGCCGATGATGGAGAAATCGCTGCGCACGACCCTGGAGATCTCCGGCGGCAGCTTCGCCATCTTCCTTGAGCGCCCGGTGGCGCTGGCCTTGCTGGCGATCCCGCTGCTGGTGCTGGCGACGATGTTGCTGCGCCCGCGTACCTTCGCCAAGCTCAGGGAGTCGGATATCGAGTGACCAGCTCTTACCTTCCTCCGCCAGCGGGGGAAGGTAATTCTTAAACGTTGGGAGGAACCGCCATGATCATCCGTCGTCGCACATTGTTGGCCGCATCCGCTGCCAGCGCGCTCGCCAGCCCGGCGATCGCGCAGAGCAAGTTCCCGTCGCGCGGGCTGCAGCTCGTCGTCGCCTTCGCCGCCGGCGGCAGCACCGACGTGGGCGCGCGCCTGCTCGCCGCCGCGGCCGAAAAGGAGCTCGGCCAGACCGTCACCGTGGTCAACAAGGCCGGCGCCGGCGGCCAGCTCGGCTTCACCGAGATCGCCCGTGCGCGGCCCGACGGCTACACCATGGGCTTCATCAACCTGCCGGCGGTCAACACCATCGTGCTCGACCCCGAGCGCAAGGCCGTCTTCACCATGGACAGCTTCATCCCGGTCGCCAACCAGGTGCTCGACCCCGGCCTGATCTGGGTCAAGGGCGACAGCCCGTTCAAGACCATGAAGGACCTCGTCGACGCGGCGAAGAAGGCGCCCAACACGGTGCGCGCCTGCACCACCGGCATCCTGAGCGACGACCACCTTGCCATCCTGATGACGCACGAGGCGGCGGGCGTGGAGTTCCGCATCGTGCATTTCGACTCCGGCGTGCAGCAGCTCGCCGGCGTCATGGGCGGCCATGTCGACGTCGCCTTCGACAACGTGGGCAGCGTGGTCAAGCGCGTGCAGTCGGGCGAGGTGCGTGGCCTCGCCGTCACCGACGACGTGCGCTCGCCCTTCCTGCCCGACGTGCCGACCACCAAGGAGCTCGGCTATCCGACCATCATCTCCAGCTCGACGCGCGGCGTCGCGGTGCCGAAGGGCACGCCGGCCGACGTGGTCAAGGTGCTGGAGGCCGCGCTTCTGAAGGCGATCAACAGCGCCGACATGAAGTCGAAGATGGACGCCGCCGGCCTGGCGCTCAAGCCGATGGTCGGCGCCGACTACGCCAAGTACTACGCCGACCTGCACAAGCAGGCGACCAAGTACACCGAGTGGGCGCTGAAGATGCGGTAGCGCGCTGGCCCCCTCTCCCTGCAAGCGGGGAGAGGGGACGACGCTCACAAACCCAGCCTATAGAACCGCGACGCGGTGCCGTGGAACAGGTTGGCCTTCTCCTCGGCGCTGGCGCCCCGCGCCAAGCGCTTGCAGGCGTTCCAGAACACGCCGTAGCTGTAGGAGCCCTTGTCGACAGGGAAGTTGCTCTCGAACATCGCGCGCTTGGCGCCGAAGGCCTCGACGCAGGTCTCGACATAAGGCCGCCACGCCGCCGCCAATCGCTCCGAAGTCGGCGGCTGCGCGCCTTCGTGGAAGTCGAAGCCGAACATCTTCATACCCATGCCGCCCAGCTTGACGTGCACGTTGGGGCAAGCGGCGAGGTTGCGGATCTTCGCGCGCCAGTCGGCGAAGACTTCGTCGCGCTTGCCGGCGTAACGACCCAGGCCGATCGCGCCACCGACATGGTTGAGCACGATCGGTGTCTGCGGGAAGGTGCGCGCCAGGTCGAGCAGATCGCCGAGCTGCGAGTGGTACATGAAGGCGTCGAAGCTCAGGCCCAGCGGCGCCAGCCGGGTGAAACCTTCGCGTACCGTCTTGTCGAGCAGCCAGCCCTGTGGCCGTCCCACCACCGAGCCCCAAAGCGCCTGGTCGGGATCGCTGGCCGTGATGAAGCGGATGCCGCGGAAGCGGCCATTGCCCGCCGCGATCATCGCCTCCAGCACGGGCTCGACGCGCGCGCCGAGGGTGAGCTCGCCGTGGCCGACGATACCGGCACAGACGCGCGGCGCGCCGTAGCCGCCGCTGGCGCACATCGCGGCGACGCCGTTGGCGAACTCGATCTCGCCCACCGGCCGCATCTCGACCGGCCCCTGGGCGCGATACATCGAGAGCCACTCCAGATAAACCGTCGCCACGATGTTATGACCGCTGTCGATGTCAGCCATGATGTCGCGCAGCAGATACGTGCCGCTCTCCGGCCGGTCGATCAGGTGGTGGTGCGGATCGATGATCGGCAGCTCGGGCTCAAGCGCCGGCTCCCGACGCGTCGCCAGCCAATCCGGCCGCACGGCCAGATGCGCGCTGATCGCGCTCGATGGTGTCGCGGCTGCCATCACGCCCTCCCCTTGCCGATGCCATAGAACGCCGCGCAGGTGTCGCCGAGTATCAGATCCTTCTCGCGCGCGGTCAGGAACGGACAATAGCGCCTGATGTAGTCGAGCGACTGCTTGTAGGTGCAGAAGCGCTCGACATTGGGCATGTCGGAGCCCCAGATCAGCCGCTCGGCGCCGAGCTGGTCGCGCAGGCTCTGGATCAGCGCCTGCGCCTCGGGGTAGGGATAGTCCCACACGCCGCCATAGGTGATCGGAAACACCACCTCCAGCACCAGCGGATCGTGGCGGTAAAGGCGAAGCAGTTCGTTCGGAAATTCGTAGCGGCCGTTCTTCGCGAAGTAGGCGACCGGCGGGCTCATCGCCAGATGCACGCGCAGGCTCGGGTGACGATCGAGCACGCGGCCGAAAGCGGTGACGTGCGCCATGTAGCCGGCCATGTCGTAACTGGGACCCGAGCTGAATTCGAGGCAGAGCACGATGTTCCGTCGCGCCAGCTTATCCCAGAACGGCTCCATCTGTGGCGCGTCGAGCGGCCACGGGAAACCGTGGCGGCTCATCGAATCGACATTGAAGTAGAGGCCGCGCAGCTTCAGCACATCGACGGCATGATCGATCGCCGCGAGCTGCGCCGGTCGGCCGGCCATCGCGTCGTCGACATGCATCAGGCCCGTCATACGATCAGGATACTGCCGCTCGGCGTAGGCGTTCATCTCGCTCATCGCGCCGTAGCCGCCACCGGCCTGCAGCAGGCAGTGATCGACGCCGGCGTTCATCATCTGCGCCAGCATCAGCTCGGGCGGCGCCACCATCTCCTGCATGCCGGCCGGCATGTACTGGACGCCGTAATCCTCGCCCGCGTGCGTGAACTCGAGCTGGCCAAAGCGGCCGACGCGGAAATCGACATCGGCCAGCCCGCTCCAGCCCTCCTCGCCGGCGCGGAACAGCGCCTTGGTATCGGCGCGCGCGCCATCGCGCAGCCGGAAGGTCGGCGACACCGTGCGCGTGACGACGCGCTGCAGGTAGCGCTTGTGGACGTCGCGCGACTCATGCCCGCAGGCGCCGATCCAGTGCGCGAAGATGTGGGCGTGGCAATCGACGATCATGGCGCTCTCCCCGGCCCGAGCCTGACCGATGGCGGGCTGGCGCACAACGTCGTAGCTGCTATCGTTCGGCCGGTTCAAAGGGGAAGGACGTATCCCATGACACTACCCGTGGCGACGCTCGATCACGTGGTCATCAACGCGCGCGACGACATGGATCGCGCCGCCGACATCTATCGGCGGATCGGCTTCACGCTCACCGAACGCGGCTACCATTCGCTGGGCTCGATGAACCATCTGGCGATGTTCGGCACCGACTATCTCGAGCTGATCGCCATCCCCAAGGGCGCGACCTCGGGCCGGCTCGACCTGCTCGACTACGCCTACGGACTGAACGGCCTGGTGTTCGGCGCCGAGGATTCGGCTTCGACCTACGCGGCGCTGGCCAAGGCCGGCGTGCCGGTCGATCCGCCGGTCGAGTTCACGCGACCGGTGAAATACGCCGGCGGCCAGGGCGACGCGCGCTTCCGCACCGTGCGCATGAAAGCCGGCGTCGTACCCTATGGCCGCGTCTACTACTGCCACCACTTCACCCGCGAGCTGGTGTGGCGCGACGAGTGGCGCCACCACACCAATGGCACGGTGGCGGTCGCACGCGCGCTCATTGTCGAGCCCGATCCAGCCAAGGGTGCCAAGCTCTACGCCGACATGTTCGGGCCGGAGAACATCCGCGACATCAAGGGCGGCAAGAGCGTGGTGGTCGGCAATTCGCGCTTCGACATCGTCACCGAGGCGGCCCTGCGTGGCGAATTCGGCGACGCCGTGCCCGTGCCCGAGGGCCGCCCCGCCTATATGGCCGGCCTCACCTTGCGTACCTTGTCGCTGCGCAAGGCGGCCGACGCACTGAAATCGGGCGGCATCGAATCCATCGCGCAGGATGGCCGCATCGTCGTGCCGGCGCGCGCGGCGCTCAACGCGACGCTGGAGTTCGTCGAATGACGATGGGCGATCCGGCCATCCTCTGGGACAACCAGGGCGACGCGATCGCGCGCGCGGCGCCGGACGGCGTCGCGCTGATCGACGCCGGCGGCGACGGCGCAGAGCGGCGCTACAGCTACGCCGACATCGTGCGGCTGAGCGGCGCCATCGCCACCGGCCTGCTGGCGCGCGGCCTCAAACGCGGCGAGCGCGTGGCGATCCTCTCGGCCAATCGCGCCGAGTATCTCCTGACCTTCCTCGGCACCATGCAGGCCGGACTCGTCTCGGTGCCGGTGAACTGGAAGCTGCCGGCCGAGACCGTCGCCTATATCGTCGGCGATTGCGACGCCAAGCTGGTAATCGGCGACGCGACACGCCTGGCGCTCGCGCCGGATTCCGTGCCGAAGATCGACATCGACAGCCCGGCCTTCACCGCGCTGACGGCGCACGCGCCGATGAAGCCGCTGCCGATGCGACCGGAAGAGTCGGCGATGTTCCTCTACACGTCAGGGTCTACCGGCAAGCCCAAGGGCGTAGTGTTGTCGCACTTCTCGCATCTGTGGGCGATCAGCCGCCGCGTGCGCCGCCCGAGCCCGCTGGGCGCGCGCGCCCTGGTCGCCGCGCCGCTGTACCACATGAACGGCCTGGCGATGTGCCAGACGACCTTGAGCCACGGCGATACCATCGTGCTGCTGCCGCAGTTCACGAGCAGGAGCTACATCGAGGCCGCCGCCAAGCACCGCGTGGCGTTCCTGACCTCGGTGCCGACCATGATCGCGATGATGCTGCGAGAAAAGGAGCTGCTGGCCAGCGCCGACCTGTCGGCGGTCGAGGCCGTGCGCATGGGCTCGGCGCCGATCACCCAGGGGCTGGTCGACCAGGTGCGCGCCCTCTTCCCGGCGGCGCAGATCGGCAACGGCTACGGCACGACCGAGGCCGGCCCTGTCGTCTTCGGCCCGCACCCAGACGGCGTGCCGCAGCCCGACCTGTCGACGGGCTGCGCGCATCCCGACGTGAAGCTGCGCCTGGTGCGCGACGGACGGGTCGTCGAGGACGAGGGCGTGCTGGAAATGGCCTGCGGCGCGCTGATGACGCGCTATCACAATCTGCCGGAGATCACGGCCAAGGCGATGACGCAGGACGGCTACTATCGCACCGGTGACGTCTTTCGCCGCGACGAGAACGGCTTCTTCTTCTTCGTTGGCCGCGCCGACGACATGTTTGTCTGTGGCGGCGAGAACATCTATCCGGGCGAGGTCGAGAAGATGCTCGAGCGCCATCCGGCCATCCACCAGGCGGCCGTGCTGCCGGTGCCCGACGAGCTGAAGGGCCACAAGCCGATCGCCTTCGTCGTGCGTGCCGCCGACACTTCGATCGACGAGCAGGCGGTCAAGCAGTTCGCGCTGGCCAACGCGCCGGCCTACCAGCATCCGCGCCGCGTGTTCTTCGTCGACGAGTTGCCGCTGGCCGGCACCAACAAGATCGACAAGCGCGCGCTGGCGCGCCGTATTCCCGAGCAGGAGACCATCGAGCCATGAGAGCAGCAGTCGTCCGCGAGCATGGCGGCCCCGACCGTCTCGTTTTCGAGAAGGACTTTCCCGATCCGAAGCCCGGCGAGGGCGACGTGATCGTGGCGGTGAAGGCCTCGTCGCTGAACTACCACGACGTCTTCACGCGGCGCGGCATGCCGGGCATCAAGGTGCCGATGCCAGCGATCATGGGCCTCGACGTCGCCGGCGAGATCGCCGAGATCGGGCCCGGCGTCGAGGGCTGGAAGAAAGGCGATCGCGTGCTGGTCGATCCGATCAACCGCGTCGAAGGCGGGCTGATGGGCGAGACCACGCATGGCGGCTTGGCCGAATTGTGCCGCGCGCGCGCGCACCAGCTGATCAAGATTCCCGACGGCGTCAGCTTCGCCGACGCCGCCGCGCTGCCGGTCGCCTACGGCACGGCGCTGCGCATGATGCGCACCAACGGCCATGTCGCGAAAGGCGAGACGGTGCTGATCCTGGGTGCCTCGGGCGGCGTCGGCGTGTGCTGCCTGCAGCTTGCCAAGAGCGTCGGTGCCGAGGTGATCGCCTGCGCCGGCACCGACGCCAAGGCCAAGCGCCTGGCCGAGCTCGGCGCCGATCGCACCATCAACTACGTCACGCACGACTTCCAGCAGGAGGCCTACAAGCACTACGGCAAGCCGACGCGGCGCGGCGCCGGCGCCACCCAGGGCATCGATGTCGTCGTCAACTACACCGGCGGCGACACCTGGGTGAAATCGCTGAAGGTGCTGAAGGTCGGCGGCCGGCTGCTGACCTGCGGCGCGACGGCCGGCTTCTCGCCGCAGGAGGACATCCGCTTCATCTGGACCTTCGAGCTGAAGATCCTGGGCTCCAATGGCTGGATGCGCCAGGACATCCTCACCTTGCTTGAGATGGTCCAGAAGGGCGAGCTGAAGGTGCTGATTGACAAGGTCTACCCGCTGGAGGAGGCGCGCGAGGCGCTGCGCGTCATCGAGGACCGCGAGGTCTTCGGCAAGATCGTGGTGACGCCATGAGCGAGGCGCTGACGCCGCTGAGCGGCGCCGAGATCCAGGCGATGCTCGACAAGTCGCCGTTCATCTCGTTCATGGGCCTCAAGGTCACCGAGGCCGACGCGACGCGCGAACAGGTGACGATGACCTGCTCGATGCGTCCGGAATTCGAGCGCGGTGCCGGCACCGGCCAGTGGCATGGCGGGCCGATCGCGGCGATCATCGATACGGTGGGCGACTACGCCCTGGTGATGGCGCTGCGCCGCGGCCTGCCGACGATCAACTTCCGGGTCGACTATCTCAGGCCCGCGATCAAGACCTCGCTGACCACCGTCGCGCGCGTGCGCCGCGCCGGCAAGAGCGTCGGCGTGGTCGATGTCGACGTCTACGACGATCGCAAAGCTTTGGTCGCGGTCGGCCGCGCCACCTACTCGACGTTGGCCGGCTAGAGCAACGAGCCAGGAATCGGCATTGCCCGTCACTTCGAGCGCAGCGGGGGGTCTTTCCTGGAGCATCGATGACCCCTCGCTACGCTCGGGGTCACAGGAGCGTCAGATCAATCGCTCGGTGTTCTAACGCGGCAACCGCGCGAGGCCGGCCCAGTCGAACTCGACGCCGTGGCCGGGCGTGTCGCCGGCGACCGCGCGGCCCTCGACGATCGCAAGCGGTCGGCTGATGTAACGGTCGAGACCGAAACCATGCGCCTCGAGATAGCTGCGGTTCGGACAAGCGGCGAGGAGGTGAACGGTGATATCGTGCGCGCCGTGCGACGTCACCGGCAGGTTGTGCGCCTCCGCGAGGTGCGCGACCTTCATGAACACGGTCACACCGCCGCAGTTCGTCACATCGGGTTCAGGATAGGACACGCCACCCGCCGCGATCATCTGCTTGAACTCCCACAGCGTGCGGAAGTTCTCGCCGGTGGCGATCGGTATGCCACCCTCACGCGCGATCCGGGCGTGCCCGGCGATATCGTCGGGTATGGTCGGCTCCTCGAGCCACACTAACTCGTAGGGCCGCAGCATGCGCGCCCGCTGGATCGCCTCGTGGGCGGTCCACTTCATGTTGGCGTCGACTATGAGCGGAAAGCCGTCGCCCAGATGCTTGCGCATCGCCGCGACTTTCGCGACGTCTTCGCTCGCGCGATCGCGGCCGACCTTCATCTTGATCGCGCGGAAGCCCTTGGCGAGGTTGCCATCGGTTTGCTTGAGCAGCGCCGGCACGTCGAGATCGAGATCGATACCGCCGGCGTAGCACGGCACCATGCGATCGTTGCCGCCGAGCATTTTCCACAGCGGCAACCCGGCCCGCCGCGCCTTCAGATCATGCAACGCGATATCCAGCGCGGACTGCGCCAGCACCGCCGCGCCACCGCGTCCGCCGTAGTGCAGCGCCCACCAGACCTTGGTCCAGATCGCCTCGATGAGGTCGGCGTCCTCGCCCTTCACGATCTCGGCGATCTCGCCGGCCAAGGTGGCATGGATCGCCGCACCATTGCGCCCCGTCGTGTAGGTGTAGCCGACACCTTCCGCCCCATCGGCGTCCCGCACGCGTGCCGTGACGATCTCGAACGCGGTCATGACGCCATGCGTCGAATCGGACAACGCCACGTCGAGCGGAATCCGATAGTGCCCGGCCTCGACGGCCGCGATCTTCGCCACGTGTATCCTCCGCGTTAGCCGAGAACCGGCGCGCGCGCCGGGCGGCGCGCCGCGAGCTTGGCGCCCAGAAGGTCTGCGGTCGCCTTGACCGCCGCCTTGAGCCCTTGATCGCCGCCGAACTCCATCGGCCGCAGCGCGCGCGTCGCGAAGCCTTCCTCGACGGCGTCCTGCAACAGCGCGGCGCCCTCGCAGAGCGCGTCGATCCCGTGCCGCTCGCCCAGCCAGTCCAGCATCATCGCGGCCGACAGGATGGTCGCGGTCGGGTTGGCCTTGTCCTGGCCGGTGATGTCGGGCGCGCTGCCATGCGCCGGCTGGAACAGACCGTGCTCGTCGCCAAGCTCGGCGCAGGGCGCAAGTCCCATGCCGCCGACGAGTCCGCCGCCGAGATCGGACAGGATGTCGCCGAACATGTTCTCCATGACGAGCACGTCGAAATCCCAGGGCCGGCGGATAAGGTCGAGGGCCTGGGCGTCGACATAGCTGTGATCGGCCCGGATGTCGGGGAACAGCGCGCGCCGCTCGTCGAAGATCTTGCGGAAGAAGGCGAAGGCACGAAAGACATTGGCCTTGTCGACGCAGGTGACCCGCCCCTTCGACGGATCGCGCCGCTTGCGGCCGCGGGCAATACGGAAGGCGGTGTCGCAGAGCTTCTCGGTCGTGGCGCGCGTGATGCGCAATGTCTCGCGCGCCTCGCGATCGTCGATCACTTCGCCCTTGCCGTGGGTGTAGAATAGCCCCTCGGTCGACTCGCGCAGGATCACCATGTCGATGCTCGCCGCGCGCTCGTCGAGCAACCGCCGGGGCGTGTTCGGAAACGCCTTGATTGGCCTGACGCCGGCGTAGAGCTGGAACTCCTCGCGCAGCCTGAGGTGCGGCGAGATCTCCGTCCCGTCGGCATGGCGCACGGCGGGCCAGCCCATCGCCCCCATCAGGATCGCGTCCGCCTGGCGCGCGGCCTCGAAGGCTTCCGGCGAGATGTCCCGACCGCTCTCCTTGAAGTACAGCGCGCCCATGTCGGGGCGATCTTCGAACTCCAGCTTGAAACCGCCCAACGCGGCTTCGACGACGCCGAGGAGATGCACGGCCGGCGGCACGATCTCCCGGCCGATGCCGTCGCCGGGCAATGTGACGATCCGCAGGCGCTTGTTGGTCACGACGATGTATCCGTTTTTTGGGGTCCAGATCGATCGTACGCGATGTCCCGGCTGGCGCAAACCCGGCGCCGACACACGAGGGGCTTGCGGCCGGACCCGACGCATTGCAAGACGGGATTATGGACCTCAAGAGCCACATCCGGACCATTCCCGACTTCCCCAAGCCGGGTATCCAGTTCTACGACATCACCACGCTCCTGCTGCACGCCGAGGCGTGGCGCGAGACCGTCGATCTGCTGGCAGAGGCGGTGAAGAAGCATGAGCCCGACCTGCTGGCCGGCATCGAGTCGCGCGGCTTCATCTTCGGCGCGCCGGTCGCCTATGCGCTGGGCCTGGGCTTCGTCATCCTGCGCAAGAAAGGCAAGTTGCCGGGCTCCAAGGCCAGCCATACCTACGAGCTGGAGTACGGCAACGACACCATCGAGATGCACGACGACGCCGTGCGGTCCGGACAGCGCGTGGTGCTGATCGACGACCTGCTGGCCACCGGCGGCACGATGGACGCCGCGGTCCGCCTGCTGCGCGGCATCGGCGCCGTGGTACCTGCCGCGGCCTGTGTCATCGAACTCACCTTCCTCAAGGGGCGTGGCCGGCTCGACGTCCCAGTCGAGTCCTTGCTCACCTACGACGACTGAACCGCGATTGCGTCACCGCACGGGGCGCCGTAGGGTGCGGACACCAAGAGGTGTGACGAGGATCGCTGGCGGGGCGCGAGATATGCGTCGCTTGTGCAATCGTTAACGGAGACGGGAGATCCCGAACGTGGCAGATACGGTCTGGAAAGTCAGCATTTCGGGCATCGTGAGCCGGCGCGTCGATGGCGTGCGGTTCCCGGTGAATGAGGGCGACTGGACCATGCGCCGTACACCCGCGGGAACCTATCGCCTGACCTGCCTGTTCGACGAGCCCTTCGAAGTCTCGCAGAGTGAGATCGAGACCTATATCCGCGCCAAGGCGATCAAGATCATAGAGGGCACCTGGCCGTAGTGATCGGGCCCCGATCGTCGATCTCCCTAACCTCCTGTTGCGTCCATTCCGCCCGCTAGCGTAGCGTCTCGCTGTGTCGCGCACGGCAGGGGGGTTCCAATGGCTCGCAAACAGTCTCGCTTCGGCGTCTCGCGCCGTTCGTTCGTCGGTGGCGCCGGCGCGCTGTCGGTCGGCCTCGCCGGATTCCCGGCGATCCTCGGCGCGCAGGCCAAGGCCGTGAAGGTCGGCCTGATCCATCCCGTCACGGGCTTCGTCGCCTATAACGGCCAGCAGAGCCGGCTGGGCGCCACCATGGCGATCGAGGACGTCAACAAGGCCGGCGGCGTCAAGTCGATGGGCGGCGCCAAGCTCGAGGCGCTCTTGGGCGACAGCCAGTCCAAGGTCGAGGTCGGCGTCAGCGAGGTCGAAAAGATGAACGAGGCCGGCGCCTCGGCCTTCATCGGCTGCTTCCAGAGTCCGGTCGGCATCGCCGCGACGCAGGCGGCGGCCAAGTACAATACGCCGTTCCTGATCGATGTCGGCGCCTCGGACCAGCTGGTGAGGCGCGGGCTGAAGAACGTGTTCCGCCTGAAGCCAGGCTTTGGCAAGTGCGTCGACGACGGCATCGCAGCCCTGGGCGCGATCAACAAGGGCGCCGGGAGCCCCGCCAAGAGCGCGGTGATCGTGCACGAGAGCGGCGAGTTCGGCACCGGCACAGCCAAGCTGCTGGCCGGCAAGCTGCCGTCGATCGGCATCGAGGCGAAGGAGCTGATCCCGCACGACAACCCGACGCGCAGCTTCGACAATATCGCGCTGCGCATCCGCTCGATGGCGCCTGACATCGTGATGATGTCGAACTACGGCAACGAGTACATGCTGCTGGCGCGCACGCTCTTCCAACAGAAGGTCGAGCTCAAGGGCATGTTCTCGGTGCTGGGTGGCGGCTTCAACTACAAGTTCGTCAAGGACATGCCCGACGTGTCGCAGTTCATGATGGACACCAACCACTGGTTCAATCCGCGCAGCGAGGCCTCTCAGGCGCTGAAGAAGCGGGTCGAGGCCGGCGGCGCGCTGTTCACCTTCGAGGTCTATCTCTCCTACACCAACGTCATGCTGCTGGCCGACGCGCTGGAGCGCGCCCAGTCGGCCGACAAGGAGAAGCTGATCGCCGCGCTGGCCGCCTCGACCTTCAAGGCCGAGTTGATGCCCTACGGGCCGACCAAGTTCGTCGACGGCCAGAACGAGGGTGGCCTGCCGGCGGTGATGCAGTCGCTCAAGGGCGAGATCGAGGTCATCTCGCCCGAGCAGTTCGCCTCGGCCAAGGCGGTCTTCCCGCGCCCGAAATTCACTTGATCGCCATGCCCTACCTTCCCCCGCTGGGCGGGGGAAGGTGACGCCGCATGAGCGCCGACATCGTCTTCGCGGGCGTCGTCAACGGCCTGATGGCCGGGGGCGTCTATGTGCTGGTCGCCGTGGGACTCACCCTGATCTACGGCGTCCTGCACATCATCAACTTCGCGCACGGCAGCCTGCTGATGCTGGCCATGTACGCGGTGTACTTCCTGTTCCGCAAGCCGCTGGGGCTGGATCCCTATGCTGCGCTGCCGCTGGTGACCGCCGGCGCCTTCGCCTTCGCCTATCTGCTCTATCGCGGCGTGATCGGCCGCTTCGCCCACGGCAAGGACGAGAACATCCTGCTGATCACCTTGGGCCTGTCGATCGTCGCCGACAACGCCGCGCTGTTCTTCTTCACCGGCGACACGCAGACCATCGACGTCTCCTACGCCGGCCGCTTCCTGCAGCTCGGGCCGGCGCTGATTCCGCTGCCCAAGCTGGTGTCCTTCCTCGCCTCGCTGCTGATCTGCGCCCTGCTCGGCCTGTGGATGGCCTTCACCGACACCGGCAAGGCGATCCGCGCCGTGGCCAAGGAACGCCAGGGCGCGCGGCTGGTCGGCATCGATGTCGAGAACATCTTCGCCATCGCCTATGGCATCGGCATCGCCTGCCTCGGCGCCGCAGCCTGCCTGCTGATGCCGTTCTTCTACGTCAGCCCCTCTTCCGGCCATGCCTTCGTCCTGATCGCCTTCACCACGGTCGTGCTGGGCGGGATGGGCAGTTTCGCCGGTGCGCTGATCGGCGGCTTGCTGATCGGCATCGTCGAATCGCTGGGCGGCCTGCGCTTTGGCGAGCAGCTCGGCCAGATCGCCATCCCGCTGGTCTTCATCCTGGTGCTGCTGCTGCGGCCCACCGGCCTGTTCGGAGGCCGCTGATGAGCCGCCGCGCCATGCTGTGGTGCGCCGCCGGCTTGCTGGTGGCGATCCTCTACCCGCTGCTGTTCGGCGGCCCCTCGCTGATTGCGCGTTCGAACTACGCCATCAACGTCGCCTTCCTGATCCTGTTCGCCGCCTTCCTCGGCCAGAGCTGGAACATTGCCGGCGGCTACGCCGGCCAGACCTCGTTCGGCCATGTCGTGTTCTTCGGCACCGGCGCCTACGTCTCGACGATACTGCACGTCAGTCACGGCTGGAATCCGTGGCTCGCCTGGCCGGTGGCGATCGCTTCGGGTGGGCTGGTCGGCGCCATCATCGGTGTGCTGAGCTTCCGCGCCGGCCTGCGCGGCTCGTACTTCGCGCTGATCACCTTGGCCTTCGCGGAAGTCTTCCGCATCGTCGCCAACTCGATCCCGCAGACGCGCGGCGGGCTGGGCATCCTGATCAAGGCCGATCAGCGGCCCGAGAACTTCCAGTTCCGCGATCCGATGTGGTTCTACTATCTCGCGCTCGTACTGTGCGTCATCGGGCTGGCGATCGCCTGGTGGCTCACACGCTCGCGGTTCGGCGCTCGGTTAGCGGCGATCCGCGAGAACGAGGACGCGGCGATGGCGCTGGGCATCGACGTCTTCCGCGAGAAGGTGCGCGTGCTGGCGCTGTCGGGCGCGATGTGCGCCGCCGGCGGAACGGTCTACGCGCAGAAATACCTCTACCTCGATCCCTCGATCGCCTTCGGTGTCGAGAAGTCGGTGGAGATGCTGCTGGTCAGCATGATCGGCGGCGCCGGCACGATCTTTGGCCCGCTGATCGGCTCGGGCGTGCTGCATCTCGTGGGCGAGATTACCCGCGACCTCGGCAATGTCGTGCCCGGCATCAAGAACGCCCAGCCGCTGGCCTTGATCGTCTATGGCCTGATCCTCGTGGTCATCGTCGCCTACCTGCCCGATGGCCTCACCGGCCTGCTGCGACGGCGGCGCTGAGCATGCTCGAGGTGCGCGACCTGATGAAAAGCTTCGGCGGCCTGAAGGCCGTCGATGGCGCCTCGCTCGATGTCGATCAGGGCGCCATCGTCGGCCTGATCGGCCCCAACGGTGCCGGTAAGACGACGCTGTTCGCCACCATCGCCGGCTTCCACAAGCCCGATGGCGGGCGCGTGCGCTTCGAGGGCAAGGACACCACCGGCCTGCCGCCGCACCTGTTGTGCGAACGCGGCATGGTGCGCACCTTCCAGATCACCCAGCCCTTCGCGCGGCTGAGCGTGATCGAGAACATCATGGTCGGCGCCTATCTGCGCACAGCCGACCGGTCCGAAGCCAGTGCGCGCGCCACCGACGTGGCGCGCCGCGTCGGCCTGGGCGATCGCCTCGAGGCGCCGGCGGGAGATCTCACCGTCGCCGGCCGCAAGCGCCTGGAACTGGCCCGCGCGCTCGCCACCGCGCCCAAGCTGCTGCTGCTCGACGAGGTGATGGCCGGCCTCAATCCGACGGAGGTCACCGCCATCGTCGAAATCGTGCGCGCCATCCGCGCCGATGGCGTCACCATCCTGCTGATCGAGCATGTGATGCAGGCGGTGATGAGTCTCGCCGAGCATGTCTACGTGCTGAACGACGGCCGCATCATCGCCGACGGCGCGCCGCGAGCCATCGCCAGCGAGCCCAAGGTGATCGAGGCCTATCTCGGCCGTGGCGCCGCCGAACGGATGAGCGCGCATGCTTGAGATCAGCGGCCTGCGCGCCGGCTACGGCGCCGTCGAGATCCTGCGCGGCGTCGATCTGCGCGTCGACGCCGGCGAGATCGTGGCGCTGCTCGGCAGCAACGGCGTGGGCAAATCGACGCTCAACAATAATGTCAGCGGGCTGTACGTGCCCTTCGCCGGCCGTATCGTCTTCCAGGGCCGCGACATTTCCGGCGCCACGCCGCGCAGCATCGTCGAATCGGGCCTGATCCAGGTCCCCGAGGGCCGGCGAGTCTTTCCCAATCTCAGCGTGCGCGAGAACCTCGAGCTGGGCAGCTACCGTCGCGGCCGCGCCCGGCGCGCCGCCAACCTGGCGCGAGTCACCGACATCTTCCCGCGTCTGAAGGAGCGCTTCACGCAGAAGGCTGGCACGCTGTCGGGTGGCGAGCAGCAGATGCTGGCGATCGGCCGGGCGATGATGGCCGAGCCGACGCTGCTAATCCTCGACGAGCCGTCGCTCGGCCTCTCGCCGCTGCTGGTCGAGACCATGTTCGCGCTGATCCAGAAGCTCAACGTCGACGGCCTCGCCATCCTGCTGGTCGAGCAGAACGTCGTGCAGTCGCTGGCCATCGCCCATCGCGCCTATGTGCTGGAAAACGGTGTTGTCGCCATGAGCGGACCCGCGCAGGATCTCGCCGCCGATCCTGGCCTGCGCCGCTCCTATCTCGGATTGTGAGGACACGATGCCTGGCTATTCATCCGCTCTGATCGTCGGCACCGGCCCGGGGCTCAGCGCCTCGCTGGCCCGCCTGTTCACGCGCGAGGGCATGCGTGTCGCCTTGGCCGCGCGCAACACCGACAAGCTCGCCGCCCTGGCGGCCGAGACCAAGGCCGCGACCTTCGCCTGCGATGCAACCGACGCCGCGCAGGTGTCGAAGCTCTTCCAGGATGTCGAACGCGCGAACAGTGCGCCCGATGTCGTGGTCTATAACGCCTCGGCACGCGCCCGCGGCTCGGTCGCCGAGCTGGCGCCGGCGGACGTGCAGCGCGCCATCCAGATCAGCGCCTTCGGCGGCTTCCTGGTGTCGCAGGAGGCGGCTAAGCGCATGCTGCCCAAGGGACACGGCGCGATCCTGCTCACCGGCGCCTCGGCCAGCGTCAAGGGCTACCCGTTGTCGGCGCCCTTCGCGATGGGCAAGTTCGCGTTGCGCGGCCTGGCGCAGAGCATGGCGCGCGAGCTGGCGCCCAAGGGCATCCACGTCGCGCACTTCGTGATCGACGGCGGCATCCGCTCGACCACGCGCGTCGATCCGGCGAACAACCCGGACTCGCTACTCGACCCCGACGCGATCGCCACCAGCTACCTCCACGTGTTGCGGCAGCCGCGCAGCGCGTGGACCTGGGAGGTCGAGCTGCGTCCCTGGGTCGAGACGTTCTGACATCGTCGTCGTCCTGAGCGGTCGCGAAGGACCTCGCGGTGGCTATTTCAAACGCAAGCGGCGCCGGAGGTCATCCGGCGCCGCAACTCTTTGGTCACTCGACGGCAAGGCCCTTCGCTGCGCTCAGGACGCCGCCGACGTGATGTTGCGCGGCACGTCGCGGAACGGCTTCTCGGCGTCGACGCTGGGCTCCTTCGGCATCTTCAGCACGCGCTCGGAGATGATATTGCGCTGGATCTCGTCGGTGCCGCCAGCGATCGAGCAGGCCGGCACCGAGATCAGGATCTCCGCGATCGTACCGTTGAGCGGGCCGTCCTCGCCGCTCAGCAGCGAGGCGGCGCCGGTGATCGAGGTGTGCACGCGCGCCGCGGCGCGCGCGACGTGGCTGGCGATCAGCTTGCCCAGCGAGCCTTCTGGTCCTTGTGGCCGGCCCTGCTCCTGCGCCGTGCGCGCGCGGCGCGCCGTCCATTCCGCCGATTTCGACATGATCAGCAGCTTGGCGATCTCCTGACGCACAACAGGATCGTCGATCGCGCCGGTCTCGCGCGCGCGGCCCATCACCAGGTCGACGCGGCCGGCGCGCTGCGGATACCACTTGTAGGGTTCCATCGTCGTCGCGATTTCGGCTTTCTCCTCCTCGTATATGCGCCCCTGCCGGCCGCCGCCGCTGGCCAGCGAGCGCATGCCGTCGGCGCCGCGGCGCTCGTGCATCAGGGTCGTGGTCGCCACCGTCCAGCCGTCGCCGGTGTTCTCGATCATGAACTCCGGCTCGACAATGGCGTCGGTGAAGAACACCTGGTTGAACGAGGCGTGGCCGTTCATCTGCTTGAGCGGATGGACCTGCACGCCGGGCTGCTTCATGTCGATGATGAAATAGGTCAGGCCCTTGTGCTTGCGCGCATCCCAATCGGAGCGCGCCAGCAGGAGGCCCCAATGCGCCTTGTGCGCGCTGGTGTTCCACACCTTCTGGCCGTTGATCACCCACTTGTTGCCCTTCAGGTCCGCGCGCGTCACCGCGCCGGCGAGATCCGAGCCGCTGCCCGGCTCGCTGAACAGCTGGCACCAGGTGTCCTCGCCGGTGAGGATGCGGCGCAGGAACTTCTCCTTATGCAGCGTGCTGCCGTGCGCCAGGATGGTCGCGGCCGCGAGCGTACGGATGCCGGCCTTGGCGACGCCGACGGCGCCGATGCGCGCGAACTCCTCGTCGACCACCGGCACGAGGCCGACCGGCAGGTCGCGGCCGTACCATTCCTTCGGCCAGTGCGGCGCGCCCCAGCCCGAATCGCACAGTTTGTTGCGCCACTCGACGAGGCCGAGGGCGGGGTTCCAGTTTGTTTCCAGCCAGGCGCGGACTTCGGCGCGGACGGAGGCTTCGTTGATCTCGGTCATGGTTCCGTCCTCCCTCAGGCCGCCCAGCGCCGCATCATCAGCTCGCGATGATAGGCGGCGTCGCCCAGCATCACCTCCGAGCTCTTGGCGCGCTTGAACCAGAGATGCGAGTCGTTGTCCCAGGTGAAGCCGATGCCACCGTGGATCTGGATGGTGTGGATCGCCGTCTGCAGCACCGCATCCGACGCCGACGCCTTGGCCAGCGAGGCGATCGCCGGCAGGTCGGAATCGCCATCGTCGACCGCCGCGGCCGCGTAGTAAGCCGCCGATTTCGCCATCTCGACATCGACCAGCATGTCGGCCTGCTTGTGCTTCATCGATTGGAACGAGGCGATCGGCCGGCCGAACTGCATGCGCATCTTGGCGTAGTCCAGCGCGCTCTCGCGCAGCTTCTCGGCCACGCCCACCATCTCGTTGGCGAGACACACCGCGGCGCGGGTCAGGGTCCTGGCAAACGGCGCGGCCGCCCCGCCGACGGGACCCAGCGGCGTGGCGTCGACAGCCGTGAAGGTGAGCTTCGCCAGCTTGCGCGTCGTGTCGATGGTCTTCAGCAGCTTGCGCTGCAAGCCGGCGGCGTCGCCGCGCACGGTGAACAGCGACAGGCCCTGCGCCGTGCGCGCCAGCACGACGATGAGGTCGGCGGTGTGGCCATCGATAACGAAGCTCTTCACGCCGTCGAGCTTATAGCCACCGCCGGCCGCCGTCGCCGTCATCCGTACGCTTTCCGGATCCCAGTTGCCGCTTTCCTCGGTGAACGCCACCGTCGCGACCGTCTCGCCCGAGGCGATGCCGGGCAGCAGCGCCTTCTTCTGTGCCTCGTCACCGGCGTCGAGGATTGTGTAGGCGGCGAAGGTCGAGGCGAAGAGCGGCGCGCACAGCACGGTGCGGCCGGCCTCTTCCAGGACGATGCACAATTCGGAGCAGCCGAAACCCTGCCCGCCATAGGCCTCGGGGATCGCCACCGCGGTCAGGCCGATCTCCTGGTTGATCTTCTTCCAGGCGTCGCGGTCCCAGCCGCCATCGGTCTCCATCAGGCGGCGGACCTCCTTGGTCGGCGACTTGCCCTCCAGGAACCGTCGTAAAATCGAGCGGAATTCCTCCTGCTCGCTGGTGAAGCTGAACTTCATGGCCTAGTCCTCCCGGGCGCACTGTAGTGGGAACCACTGCCCGCAGGGAATCATTGGTGGTAGGTTGCCAGCGCAAAGCTTGGCCCGACAGGCGAAACGATGGCGAACGATACCGGCGTCCCTGTTTTCGACACGCTCTGCTGGCCCTTCGACAACAGCTACGCGCGGCTGCCGGAGCGCTTCTACGCGCGCCTGCCGCCGACCCCGGTGACAGCGCCGCGCCTGATCAAGCTCAACGAGGCGCTGGCGCGCGAGCTCGGCCTCGATCCGCGACATCTGGCCAGCCCGGCCACCGTGGACATGCTGGCGGGAAACCGCATCGCCGAAGGCTCCGAGCCGATCGCGCTGGCCTATGCCGGCCACCAGTTCGGCAATTTCGTGCCGCAGCTGGGCGACGGCCGCGCCATCCTGCTGGGCGAGATCGTCGACACCCGGGGCGTACGCCGCGACATCCAGCTCAAGGGTTCGGGCCCGACGCCCTTCTCGCGCCGCGGCGATGGCCGTGCAGCCCTAGGACCGGTGCTGCGCGAGTACATCGTCAGCGAGGCGATGCACGCGCTCGGCATCCCGACCACGCGCTCGCTGGCCGCCGTGCTCACCGGCGAAGAGGTGCTGCGCGAGACCGCGCTGCCCGGCGCCGTGCTGACCCGCGTCGCGTCGAGCCATATCCGCGTCGGCACCTTCCAATACTTCGCCGCACGCCGGGACATCGAGGCGCTGCGCCTGCTGGCCGACCACGTCATCGCCCGCCATTACCCCGAGACGACCGGCGACTATCGCGCGCTGTTCGAGGCCGTGCTGGCGCGTCAGGCGGCGCTGGTCGCGCGCTGGATGAATGTCGGCTTCATCCACGGCGTGATGAACACCGACAACACCTCGATTGCAGGCGAGACCATCGACTATGGCCCGTGCGCCTTCATGGACGCCTACCACCCCAACACGGTGTTCAGCTCGATCGACCAGGGCGGCCGTTACGCCTACGCCAATCAGGGCCGCATCGCTGCCTGGAACCTGGCGCGCTTCGCCGAGACGCTGCTGCCGCTGTTCTCGGACGACGACGATCAAGCGCTGGCGCAGGCCAACGAGTCGCTGCAGAAATTCTCCGGCCTGTTCGCCGACGCGTGGTTCTCCGGCCTCCGCCGCAAGCTCGGCCTGAGCGACGCCCAGCCGGACGACGAGAAACTGGCGCAGGACCTGCTCAACGCCATGGCCGCCAATGGCGCCGACTTCACCCTGACCTTCCGCGGGCTGTGCGACGCGGCGGCCGATCCCGATGCGGATCGCGTGGTGCGCGGCCAGTTCCTCGATCCCACGGCCTACGATTCCTGGGCCGAGCGCTGGCGACGGCGGCTGAGCGGCGATCCCGCCACCCGGCGAGCCGCGATGCTGATGGTCAACCCCGCCTATATCCCGCGCAACCACCGAGTCGAGGCAGCGCTGGCAGCGGCGATCCAGGACGGCGATTTTCAGCCCTTCGAGACCTTGCTGGCGGTGGTATCGCGGCCGTTCGAGGAGCGGCCCGAATTCGCCGCCTACGCCGAGCCGCCGTTGGAGGACGAGCGCGTCCTGCGCACCTTCTGCGGCACCTGAGGCGATGGACGCCGACTGACGGGCGCGCTACAGCGCTGGCATCGGAGGATGTCGCGCAATGGACAGTTTCGACTACATCGTCGTCGGCGCCGGCTCCGCTGGCAGCGTGCTGGCCAGCCGGCTGAGCGAGGACGAGAAGTCCACGGTCTGCGTGCTCGAGGCCGGTCCCAGCGACTGGCATCCGATGATCCATATCCCGGCCGGCTTCATGTACACCTTGGTCAATCCCCGGGTGAACTGGCTCTACACCTCCGAGCCCAGCGAGTGGACCGGCGGACGCGCGATCGCCGCGCCGCGCGGCAAGACGATCGGCGGCTCGGGCTCGATCAACGGCCACATCTACAATCGCGGCCAGCGCATGGATTTCGACGGCTGGGCGCAGCGCGGAAATCGCGGCTGGGGCTATGCCGACGTGCTGCCCTATTTCCGGCGCACCGAGAAGCGCATCGGCGAGAGCGACGCGACGTTCCGCGGTCGCGACGGCGCGCTCGACATCCTCGACCTCGACTGGCGCGATCCGCTCTGCGAGGCCTTCATCGAGGGCGCGGTGCAGATGGGCATTCCGCGCAACCCCGACTACAACGGCGCCACGCAGGCCGGCGTCAGCTACGTCCAGCGTCTGGTGCGCAACGGTCGACGCTTCAGCTCGGCGCGCGCCTTCCTGCACCCGGCGATGAAGCGGCCGAACCTGACGGTGCGCACGCATGCGCACGCCACGGAGATCGTGTTCGAAGGCAAACGCGCCGTCGGTGTGCGCTATCTCAAGGGCGGTCGCGGCGGCGCGCCGATGGAAGTGCGCGCCGGCAAGGAAGTGATTCTCTGCGGCGGCACGGTGAACTCGCCCCAGCTGCTGCAGGTCTCCGGCGTCGGCCCGTCGGCGTTGCTACAGTCGCTGGGTATCGCGGTGAAGCACGACCTTCCCGGCGTCGGTGAAAACCTGCGCGACCACTACGCGCCGCGCTTCGTCGCCCGCGTCAAGAACGCACGCACCATCAACGAGCGCTCGCATGGGCTGAGCCTGGTCGGCGAGGTGCTGAAATACGCCTTTACTCGCAAGGGCATCCTCTCGCTCAACCCGACCCTGGTCTACGTCTTCTGGAAATCCGACGAGCGCCTCGACAATCACGACCTGCAGCTCACCTTCACGCCGGCGAGCTACAAGGAGGGCGTACAGTCCAAGCTCGACGACGAGCCCGGCATGACCGTCGCCTCCTGGCAGCAGCGGCCGGACAGCGTCGGCTACATCCGCATCCGCTCCAGCGATCCGCTGCAGGCGCCGATCATCCAACCCAACTATCTCTCGGCCGAGAGCGACCGCCGCGTGCTGCTCGCCGGCATGAAGCTGGCGCGCCGGCTGCTGGCGTCGAAGCCGCTGGCGCAGTACTACGACCACGAGATCTTCCCGGGCCCCAAGGTGCAGTCCGACGACGAGCTGATGGAGGCCGCCAAGCAGCGCGGCACCACGACCTTCCATCTAATGGGCACCTGCCGCATGGGGCCGGAGAACGACCCTACCGCCGTGCTCGACGATCAGCTCAGGGTGCGTGGTATCGAGGGGCTGCGCGTCGTCGACGCCTCGATCATGCCGACCATGCCCTCGGCCAACCTCAACGCCTCGGTGCTGATGATCGCCGAGAAGGCCGCCGACATGATCCGCGGCCGTCAGCCGCTGGAGGCGACGATCCTCAGGGATTGATCGGGCTGATCACGAGACGAACGGATCGACGGGCGTGCGCAGGCCGGCACGCGCCTCGATCGCCTCGGCGGCCTCCAGGCAAAGATCTTCGCGGTAGCGACCGGCGATCAGCTGGATGCCCACCGGCACGCCATCCGCCACGCCAGTTGGCACGGCGATGGACGGAAGTCCGAGCACCGGCACGGCCAGTTCGGTCGACTGCGCGCGGATCATGCGTTGCGTCGTCGCCACGTCCACCAGATCGAGACCGACCTTGAACGGCAACTCGGCGCTGGTGTGCGTGAGGATCAGCGGGCGCTCCTCGAGGAAGAGCTGCCACAGGCGCAGCAAGCGATCGCGCTCCATCATGGCCTCGATCATCTGCTGCGGCCCGCTGGCGGGAAAGGCCTTGCGCCACAATCCCAGCGAGGTGCGAATGCCGTGGTCGCCATGCTTCTCGACCATTGGCTCCAGCCCGGCGATGACATCGTCCATCGCCAGCTGCGCCCATAGATCGATCACCGTGCCGAACTCCGGCGGCTCGACCGCTTCGACGATGTAGCCGGCCTCTGTCAGCCACGCCGCCGCCCGCTGGATCGCCGCGTCGATCTCGGGCGCGACGCCGCCGCGGCCGCCAGGATCGACGACCATCGCCACGCGCATCGGCTTCTTCACCGGCGGCCCCTCGAACGGCGCGTCGACGCAGCGATTGTCGTAGGGGCTGGCGACCGACATCGCCTGGAACGCCAGCCGCGCGTCGCGCACCGTGCGCGTCAGCGGTCCCTGCACGGCCATGAGCGCCGCCGAGACCTGCCGGCGCGCCGTCGAGGTGAAGTTGAAGCTGGGAATGCGCCCGTAGGTCGGCCGCAAGCCCACCAGGCCGCAGCAATAGGCGGGAAAGCGCACCGAGCCGGCGATGTCGTTGCCCTGGCCGATGGCGCCGATGCCCGCCGCCGTCGCCGCGGCCGCGCCGCCGCTGGAGCCGCCGCAGGTGCGGTCCTTGTTCCAGGGATTGAGCGTGCGCCCGTGCAACTCGTTGTCGGTGAACCAGCGCATCGAATAGGCCGGCGCGTTGGTGCGGCCGACGATGATCATCCCCGCGGCGCGCATGTTGGCGATAACAGGGTTATCGCGGTCCGCCATCAGGTTCTTGTACTCGACCACACCGCCATCGGTCGGGCAGCCCTTCTGGTCGAGATTGACCTTGGTCGTCGCCGGCACGCCGTGCAACGGCCCTACGGCGTCGCCACGCGCCAGCGCTTTGTCGGCCGCGTCGGCGGCGGCCAGCGCCTCCTCGTGCAGCCCCAGGGTGATGGCGTTGATGGTCGGGTTCACCGCGTCGAGGCGCTTCAGCGTGTCGGCGACAACCTCGCGCGCCGACGCCTTCTTGGCCCGGATCAGCGCCGCCGTCTCCACGCCGTCGAGCTTCCACAGATCGGTCATGTCGACACTCCTACCCGTCCTTCGGCATGCCCTCGAGGAAGTCGATCACCGGCGAGCCCCCTCGCCTAGGCCGCGCGCAACGTCACCGCGCCGTCGAACCCAAACCGCTGAAACGTGCGGTTCAGCGCCGGCAACATGGCGACATCCATGGTACCGCTGGCCGGCTCCATGACGATCATCGCGACCGTGGCGCTGAGATTGTTGGCGACGCCCGGCCGCGGCGGCCGGCACACCGACCATGGTGTGGCGAAATCGTCGAACAGCGCTGCCTTCACGTTGTCGATGGTGATGTCGCCAATCTGCGGCGCCAGCAGGTCGCGTACCCGGATGTCGCGATAGAGGCTGTCCGGTGTATTGGCGATGCCGGTGTCCTTGAGCTTCGCCAGGGCCACCGGGCTCTGCCAATGGTTGGCGTGCACCAGCAGGCCGCGCTCGGGATGGACCTGGAACGTCTCGTCCGGCGCGCACTCGAAGTCGATCGCCACACCCTGCTTGTGGCTGACGATCATGTTGTTCGACGCCGACTTCGGCGTCGCGTAGACCGCGCGCATCGCCAGCGCGACATGCTCGGTGTCGAGGACCTTGCGCCGGATCAGCGCCAGGGGCACGCCAACCTGACCGTAGTCGCGGTCAGATTCGAGATAGTTCGCGGTGATCGCGATGCCGGCCGAGTTCATGCCGCTGCGCGCCAGGCCACCGGCTTCGACGAAAGTCAGCACGTCGGGACCATCGTCGCGGCGGATGCGCAGCACGACGGCGGTCTCGGCGCATTCCACCTTCCAGTCCCAGTTCTGGGCATGGATCAGCTTGCCGGCGCGCGTGGCGCCGGGCAGCGCCACCACCCCGGTGCAGCCATCCGGCTCGTCTTTCGCCAGCGACGCGGCCAGCCGGGCACGCAGATCCGGGCGCTGCGCCATCTTCAGGATCTCGGTGCGGGCATTGAGCAGCGCGATCTCCTCGAAGGAGACATTGGCGCCCTCAGCGATGCCGCGCATTTCCACGACGAAGCCCGCATCGAAGCCTTCGATCAACGGCAGGTAGTCGTTCACCAGCCCCTTGATCTCGGTTGGGCCGATCGACAGCGCCTTCAGCTGGCCTGAATAGTGCGCGATGCCCTTGGCGATGCGCGCCTGCGCCTTGCGGCCATAGTCGCGGCCGCGCTCGTACGGCGCGCCCGACAGCTCGATCAGGGGACAAGGCTCGATCATGGCGGTCATTCCTCCCCGGCGCCGACCCGCGCGACATTGCCCTTTCCATATCTCATGGGAAAGGGCATTTCATGCCGATGCCACACACCGCGGCGCCAACCATCGACGGCACCGACGCGCATCCGCCGCTGTCGGCCTCGCTGTGGGGCGCCACCGCGCGGCCCGCGCAGTCGACGCCGCCGCTCCAGGAAGCGGTGGAAGCCGACGTCGTGATCGTCGGCGGCGGCTTCAGCGGGCTGTCGACAGCGATCAGCCTCGCCGAACGCGGCCGCGGCGTGCGTGTCCTGGAGGCGGTCGAGCCGGGCTGGGGCGCCTCGGGCCGCAACGGCGGTCAGGTGATTCCCGGGGCGCGGCACCTGCCCGACGAGCTGGTCGACGCCTATGGCCGTGAGCGCGGCGAGCGGCTGCACCGCTGGGGGGCCAAAACCGCCGACAACACCTTCGCCTTGATCGAACGGCTGGGCCTCGATTGCGAGCCGGTGCGCACGGGCTGGATCCAGGCCGCCGATACGGAGACGGCGCTGGACGAAGGGCGCCAGCGCGTCGCGGGGCTCCAGAAGGTCGGTGCGCCGGCGCGCATGCTCGACCGCGCCGAGTTCCGCGCGCTCGTCGGCAGCGAAGCTTATATCGGTGGCTGGATCCATGAAGGCGGTGGCGCGGTGCAGCCATTGTCGCTGGTGCGCGAGATGGCGCGCACGGCGCAGAGGCTCGGCGTGCAGGTTCATGGCAACAGCCCGGCGACGGCGATCGCGCGCAATGGTGCGGGCTGGCGGGTCAGCACGCCGAACGGATCGGTGGTGGCGCCGCGCCTGCTGATGGCGACCAATGCGCTCGCGGGCAATATCTGGCCGCATCTGCGCGAGGCGACCCTGCCGGTCTGGAGCTTCCAGATCGCGACCGCGCCGCTGGGCAACGCGCGCGTGATCCCGCAGGGCCAATCGGTCTCCGACACGCGTCGTGTGCTGCGCTACTTTCGCAGCGACAGCCACGGCCGGCTGATCATCGGCGGCAAGGGCAAGGCCTCGGCGCCGAAGCATGACGGCGACTTCAACCTGCAGCGCGAGACCTTGGCTCGGCTCTATCCCGAGCTGGCCGATCGGCCGATCGAGCATAGCTGGGGCGGCCAGGTGGCGATCACTGTCGACCGCCTGCCGCGCATCTTCGCCCTGGGCGACGGCGCCTTCGCCCACATCGGCTGCAATGGCAAGGGCGTGGCATGGTGCTGCGCCATCGGGCCGGTGCTCGCCGATCTGCTCGACGGCGCCGACCCTGAAACGTCTCCGATGCCGGTGACGTCGCTCAGCACGATTCCCTTCCACCGACTGCGCCGCCTTTACGTCGCCGCCGGCGGCGCCTGGCTGCGCCTACGCGATCGCTTCGATCGCTGAGACGGCGGTCTCAAGCCTTCAGCACGAACGGCTTGGCCTGCACGTCGTAGTCGTCGTAGCCCAGGGTCGCGCGCAGCTCGGGCGGCGGCAGCGCGCTCGTCGCCGCCGCGCCGCCCGCCTTCAGCGCTGCCAGACCGGCCTTCATGCCGGCAGTCGCCGGCGACAGCATGACAGTCGGATAGGTGCCGATCTTGAGGCCCAGCGCGGCGGCTTCCGTCTGCGAGGGTGTCGAGCGCGGCGCGCCGGGCGACAGCACGGCGAAGGATGGCTTGCCCTTGGCCGCCGCCACCGCGCGCTTGATCTCGCCCTCGTCGGCCGGCGAATCGAGGAACAGGATGTCGGCGCCCTCCTCGACATACATCTCGATGCGCGCCACCGCCTCGTCGATTCCCTGTGTCGGGCGACAATCGGTGCGCGCCAGCACAAGTATGCCGGAATCCTTGGCCGCCTCGACCGCGGCGCGGATCTTCATGCGCGCTTCCTGGCGCGGCAGACAGGGCTTGCCGGCCGAGGTCAGCGCGCGCGGCGTGATCTTGTCCTCGATCAGCACGGCGGCGGCGCCGGCGCGGCCATAGGCGCGCACAGTACGCTGCACGTTCATGGCGTTGCCGTAGCCGTGATCGCCGTCGGCCAGCACCAGCAGGTCGGGCGCCGCGCCGTGCACCATGTTGAACGAATCGAACATCTCGCCAAAGGACACGAGGTCGAGGTCGGGGCCGCCCAGCCGGCTTGCCGCGATGCAGGAGCCCGACAGGAACGCGGTGTCGAAGCCCGCGCCGGCGCACAATTTGGCGGTCAGGCCGTCCCACACCGCCGGCATGACGACGAAGTCGGGCTTCTTCAGCAAGGCACGCAGGCGATCGGGCGCGGTCATGACAACAGACTCCCTCGAGCGATTTCTCCCGCCGCGACGTTATGTGCCACGCGCGGGCCCGACAAGCCGCCTGGCGGGCTCGGGCGGCCATGCCGGACCGGCCTTGCTAGGGCCACAAGCGGGCGCTATAACCCGCGCCGCTTCGCGCCCGAGACGGCGCGCAGCCCACCGCCGGAGTGTAGCTCAGCCTGGTAGAGCACTAGCTTCGGGAGCTAGGGGCCGGAGGTTCGAATCCTCTCACTCCGACCAATAAAGGCGCGGGTTTCCGGGCGTTTCCGGGGCTCGCGCCTTTTCCACATCTGGTCGATGTCGGGAACAAAGACGCCGGTTTGTGCCATTCGGTGGCACACCAGTGGTACAAGGCGTTGGCGGGCTATTCTCTGGTAATGTTGGCCATGTCCCCGCAGCCCAGCCCGCGCCTCGGCATGCGCTCCGACCTCGTCCGCCAGCGGGGTCGCTGGTGCTGTTCTGCGATACGAGGGATTGCCCTTCGCCCGGCCGGAGGTCGGCATTGAGGCGGTGATCGCCGCGCGCAGCGACGTGGCGCTCCGGCGGTTTGCCGAGTTACCCCGATGCTCGGAGAGCGGCACGAATGAGCCGACAACGGTCTGCTTGCCGACCCATGTCGAGCCATCGTTCCGATCCAGGCGGGAACGACCGGGGCGCCACGCATTGAGTCGGCCGTGCCAAGCGTCGTCAGCCGCCCGCAGATGCCGGGCTCCATCGAGACCAGCGACCCGTCCCACGGCAAGCCGCCGACGGGCGATGGCTGGGCGCACGAGGTTAAATGGGACAGCTACCGCGGCCAGGCGCATCGCAGGAACCGGTCAGTCAAGATATCCACCCGCCGCGGCAACGACTGGAGCAAGACCTTTGCGCTGGTCGCCGAGGCCCTATCCTGGCCGCGCGCCGAGGACGCCATCGTCGACGGCGAGGTGGTCGCGCTGACAGGCGGCCTACCCGACTTGCGCAAACTGCGCCGGCAGCTCGGCGAGCCTTCGCCCGACATCGTCTATCAGGTGTTCGACCTGCTGTGGCACGACGGCGAGGATCTCCGCAGCGAGCACTACGTCGTCCGCAGGAACCGGCTGCGCGAGCCTATAGACAAGGGCGGCGCGCAACTGCAGTAAGTCGAATTCGGCCAGGCAAGTCTGCGAAGGCACGTACCGGCTGAAGCTCGAGTGCATCGTGTCGAAGCGCCTCGACTCTCCCTAAGGCTCGCTCCTTGGCCGAGAGGAAGGCAGAAGGATCGTCTACGCCGGCACCGTCGCTCATGGCTTCACGGCGCCCGACCTGAAGGAGCTGACACGCCGGCTCGATCCGATGATCGTACCGCGGTCACCACTCGCTGGCATGCCGAGGAACCGAAAGGCGAAGCCGGTCGAGCCGAAAGTGCTGGTCGAGGTCGCTTGTCTGAACAAGAGCGCCGATGGTCGGCTGCGACTCCCCAAGTTCGAGGGGCTGCGCAATGACCTCGCGGATCGATAGGTCGGCGCTTCACGTCATCTTCCTCGGCGACTTCGTGCGGCGTGAGGGCCTACTCGACGTCGTATCGCTCGACGAGGTCGCCGGCGAGATCACCTACCTCGATTGCGACGGGACCGGGACGTGTCGCGCTACATGCCGGAGGGACACGCGGAGCCCTGTGTGACCTGCAAGTTGATCGGGCAGATGCTAGTCGGGCTGTAGAAGATTTCGACAACTCCCGGTTGACGACTATCGACCAACGACCCAATCCAGGTCCATGATCATTGCTAGTGCGGCAGCTGACCTCCTACAGAGAACCGAGATACGCGAGATTGCGCTTTACCCGCTCGATGTCGAAGTCTTATTCCAGCTAGCCCAAATGGCGACGCCTAAGCCGGTTAGCCGGTTTGAGCAAATTCTGGCGGATGCAAAGAACACTGCGCGCACCCCTCCGTGACTTCCTGGTGGCGCTGAGACATTAGGACAGTGACTCGATGAACCAAAGCGACCTAATCGATGACTTCGAAGCTCTCACGAAGAGAATGGAGATGGAGTTGGAGCGCGACAGCCGCTTTGCACCATCGCTGTTCTGGAAGGATCTGACTAGGAAGAACCTCGCGATGCTTCGGGCCGATGGCATCGCGAACTTCAAGCGCTCCCTATCACAGAACTATTTCAACTGGATCGTCGACAGGAAGTCATCGGTCTACCGGAATGTCCGGTCCCAGTGGCTCCGGCGCCCGACCCTGCGGCCATGGCGCACCCGCATCGAGGGCAAAGCGACCATTCGCTTTACCAACATGGCGCAGCCCAAGACGCTAACGAGGGATGAGCTGAACGACTACCGCCTGATGGTCGGCTATATGTGGGACGTAATGCTGCGCCTGGACGCGGCAGGGCTGCATCGTACCTTAGCCGAGCCTGAGATCGGCAACCCGATCAGGACCGTCCAGTCGGGCAAACGGATCAGCCAGGATCTCGCCCATTCGATCATCGCAGCCAACGCCGTTCTTGAAGCGCTTGGAGCCAACACGTCGCCGCCGAGAATCGCCGAGATCGGCGCAGGTTCCGGCCGCCTCGCCTACGTATTCGCAGCTACCCGCAACGCAGCACCTTACTGCAT
>Ga0194132_10000265_pt1 | contig 109039 bp, 85 predicted proteins | sample TA2KigOf80mmetaG_FD_148612 | JGI IMG/M metagenome (GOLD analysis project Ga0194132, IMG submission 148612) | Freshwater microbial communities from Lake Tanganyika, Tanzania - TA2015054 Kigoma Offshore 80m | ecosystem: Environmental > Aquatic > Freshwater > Lake | place: Tanzania: Lake... | reverse complement strand
CGGCAGCGAGCCAGGCAGGACCGCGCAACGGCGCACGAGATCGGCCGGCAGGCGGCGCGCGACGGCGACGAGCAGCGGCACTGCGGCCACGTCGCCGAGCGCAGCCGCGCCGTGCAAGGCGCGCCACCGGCGCTCGTCGCGCTCGGCCGGCGCCAGCCCCACCGCCCGCTGCTCCGCGTCGCTGCGCAGCAGCAAGCGCGCGAACGGCGCCGCCGGCCGGCGACCGACCAACGCCTCGATGAACGGCGCGTCGTCGGCAGTCGTGCGCACCAGCGGCCACAGCGCGCGCACGACCCCTTCGTCGCCGCCGCCGACCACCGCCAGCGCCGCCGGCCGGCAGAAGCGGCCGTCGACCGTGCCCGCCTGCTGCAAGCGCACGAACAGATCGCGCGCCAGCTCGGGGCCGAGTTCGCGCCGGCGCGGCAGGAACAGCGCGACGGTCTCGCCGACGCCATCGCCGCGCGCGAGCCACTCGCACAAGGCCGCGCTCGGCACGCTGTCGATGGCGCGATCGAGCAGCTTGGCGAGCCGTGCGCGGCTGGCGTCGGGATCCGCCACCGGCGCCGCAAACGCGAGCACGGCCGGCGACATCACGCGCGCCGACACCAACGCCGCGAACGCCGCATCGCGCGCCGCAGGCTCGTCGAGCAACGCTTCGACGCGCGCCGCCCGCACCGGCGTCGCCAGCAGCGGCGCGGCGTATGGCAGCCAGCGCGGGTCGACCGGGTTGGAGGCGTCATCGAGCGCGGCGGCGACGCGGTCGACGACGAGTTCGGGCCGCTGGTCGTGCACGTGCCGCAGCAGCGTCGCGCACGCCGGCTCGGGCAGCTGCAGCGCGAGGCCGAGCAGCGCCCGCACGCCCAACGGCGACAAGCGGTCGAACACGCGCAGCGCTTCGTCGAGCGGCAGCGCGCCGGCGAAGACCTCCTGGTGCAAGCGGCCGACGAGCCCGTCGGCGATGCGCGCCGGCAGCACGCGCCGCGCCGCCGCGACGCCGTCACCGGAGGGCTCCGCGAGCAGCGCCTGGAGGAACGCGTCACGATCAGCCGCCGTCCATTCGCTGCTGCGCGCCGCGAGCGCGCGACAGCGGTCGTCGGCGCTGCGTTCGGGACGCGCGGCCCAGCGCGCCAGCCAAGCATCCACCGACGGCCGCGGCGCGATCGCGAGTTCGTCGAGCAGCCGGCGCGCGGCGGTCAGCTCACCGTCGAGCGCCGCGAACCACGCTTCATCGAGGGCGACGCGGTGCCGCACCAGCGCCGCCGCCGCCAGTGCGACCCGTTCGTCGGCGGTGACCAGCGCGGCGACGCCGGTCACCGGGTCGAGTCCGCCGGCGGTCACCAGCAGGTGCAGCGCGGCGATGCGGTCGTCACCTGGGCGGTTCGCGTCGCGCGCCGTGTCGCGGTTTGCGCTGATCACGTCCTGCGCGGCGAGCCCGGTGGTGAGCAACGCCGCCAACGCGCCGGCAGGCAGCGAGAACGTCATCGCAGTTCCTCGGCGATCGCCGCCGGCAGGTCGCGCGCGATCAGCCCCGCCTCCCCCACGCGCCGCGCCACGCGGTCGCCGGCGCGGCCGTGCACGTGCACGCCGAAGCACGCGGCGTCGTACGCCGCAAGGCCCTGCGCGAGCAGCGCGCCGAGCAGGCCAGCGAGCACGTCGCCGCTGCCGCCAGTCGCCATTCCCGGATTGCCGGTGCGATTCTCGAACGTGCGGTCGCCATCGCCGACGAGCGTGCGGTGGCCCTTCAGCACGACGATGCCGCCCGAGCACGCAACCAACGCGTCGAGCGCACCGTTGCGGTCTTCTTGCACCGCCGCGGCGTCGCTGCCGAGCAGCCGGCCCGCTTCGCCGGGATGCGGCGTCAACACCACCGGCACGCGCGCCGCGAGCGGCCGCTGCAGCGGCGCCAGCACGTTGAGCGCATCGGCGTCGAGCACGATTGGGCCGCGGGCAAAGCGCAGCACGGTGGCGACGAGTCGGCGCGTCGCCGGCGACTGCCCGAGGCCCGGCCCGACGACGACGGCATCAGCCCGTCCAAGTGCGCGGCGCAGCTCGGCCGGCGTGCGCGCGACCGTCGTCGCGCACGGTTGCGCGCTGGCGACCAACGGCTGCAGCGCCGCTGGCACGCAGGCCTGCACGAGCCCGGCCCCAGAGCGCAGCGCCGCAGTCGCGCACAGGATCGCCGCGCCGAGCATGTCGTGCGAACCGGCGACGACGAGCACCGTGCCGAAGCTGCCCTTGTGGCCGTCGCGCGGCCGCTTTGGCAGGCCGGCGAGCGGATGACGGCTCATGGCAGTCCCCAACCATGCACGCACGCAACCTCGCCGACGACGAGCTGCTGGGTGTTGCGCAGCGTCTGCCGGTGGAAGGCCGCGAGCGCTGGCGGCAGTTCGCGCGGCAGCGCGCCGAGTCGCTGCAGCAGGTCGACGACCACCGGCTGGTAGCCGCGCTCGGCGCCGTCGTCGATCTTGATCGCGATGCCGAGCGCCTGCGGCCAGCGGGCGCGCGCCGGATCGGGCGCTAGCGCCACGGCGTAGACGCCTTCGGCGCCGTTCTTGGCGAACACGCGGCCCGGCCACTGCCGCAGCAGCGCGGTGCAGAAGCGTTTCTCGCCGGCGAGCAGCTCCGGCGCGCGGCCGACGGCGTCGAGGATGCGACGGCATGCGGCAACTCGAACGGCGCCGTGGCCGGCCGGGTTCGCCAGATTCGCGAAGCTGCGCGCCAGCGCCGCGAGCGGCAGCACGAAGGTCGGCGCGCCGCAGCCATCAACGCCGGTCGGCACCGGGCCGGTGAGTCCGGCCATCGCCGCGACGGCGGCGTTGACCTCGCGCTGGCTGCGGCAGTCCGGGTCGAGGTAGCGATCGAGCGGGTCGCCGCAGGCGCCGGCGAGGTGCAGGAAGCCGGTGTGCTTGCCGCTGCAGTTGTTGTGCACCTTGCCCGGCTGCTCGCCGGCGCGCAGCAGCGCCAGCCGGCTGTCGTGGTCGAACGGCGCGTGCGGCCCACAGCCGAGCTGATCCTCACGCAGCCCGCCGCGCGCCAGGAACGAGCGCACCGCCGCGATGTGCGCCGGCGCGCCGTCATGGCTGGCGCACATCACCGCGAGTTCCTGCGGCGGCAATCCGAGCCGGTCGGCGAGCCCGCGCTCGAGGAACGGCAGCGCCTGCAGCGGCTTGACCGCCGAGCGCGCGAACACCGGTCGGGCGACGTCGCCGACCGCGAGCGCCAATTGATCGCCGTGCCAGACGGCGACGGCGCCGCGGTGCCAGGACTCGACCGCGCCGCTGCGGGTGGCGACGGCGAGCACGGGGTTGGGACGCTGCGGATCGAGCGGCGGCAGCAAGGCGAACGGCGCGGTCACGCCGCGCGTTATAGCCGACGGCAGGGGACGCCGCGCTCGCGCCGGCCGCACTCGCCGCTATAACGACGCTAGCCGCCCATGGATCTCGTCGAAGTCGAACTCGCCCGCGTCGTCATCCACCAGAAGGGCGACCAGCAGTTCATCCACCTACGCGAGCGCCATGGCAACCGCGGCTTCCCGATCGTCATCGGCTTCAACGAGGTCGAAGAGATCAACCGCAAGCTGTGCGGCGCGCAGCCGCCGCGGCCGCTGACGCACGACCTGATGGGCCGCGTCTTCCACGCGCTCGGCCACCGCCTGCAGCGCATCGTCATCAACGAGCTGCGCGACAGCACCTTCTACGCGCAGCTGGTGCTGGCGCCCGCCGACGCCGGCACCGCGGCGGCGACCGCCGACGAGAAGACGGTCGACTGCCGGCCGTCCGACGCGATCGCGATGGCGGTGCAGACCGGCGCGCCGATGTACGTCGCGCGCGCGGTGCTCGAGGCGCTCGCGGCCGAGTGACGCGGCGAGCCGTCGCAGCAGGCATTGCAGTTCGCAGAGCGCCGGCCAGCCGCTGGCGCATGCCGCAGACGCCAGCTAGTGTGCGCCGCGGCCAGCGTCCCGGTGGGATGGCAGAGCGGCCGAATGCGGCGGTTTTGAAAACCGCTGTGCCTTCACGGGCACCGGGGGTTCGAATCCCTCTCCCACCGCCATCTCAGCCGCCGGCGCGCCCGACCGGAGCCGCACATGACGCTTGGCATCCGCCCCCCGGAGCCCACAGCCGCGCATGGCGTGATATCTTCGATGGTCTCGCCACCATGCCGCACGCCCTTCGCGCCGTCCCGTTCCTCGCGCTCGCCGCAGCGCTCGCGGCGCAGACGCCGCAGCAGGCGGCGTTTCCGATCAACGTCGACACGACGACGACGCCGGCGCTGCGCTTCAGCTGGCCGGTCGAGCCGACGGCGACGGGCTACACGGTCCAGCGCCGCATCTATGGCACGACGACGTGGGGGCCGGTGACGACGATCCCCGGCGGCGCTTCCGCGACACAGTGGATCGACACCGGCGCGCTGCTTGGGCTGCGCTACGAGTACCTGTTCAACCGCAGTGGCACGCCATTCGGGCGCAACCTGATCGCCGCGGCGAACGACGGCGCCCTGCTCGACCAACGCGGCAAGCTCGTGCTGGTCGTCGACGCCACCAAGGTCGCAGCGCTCGGCGCGCGGCTGACGCGCCTCGTCGACGACCTCGTCGGCGACGGCTGGACGGTCGTGCGCCACGACGTGCAGCCATCGGACACCGTGCCGAGCGTCAAGGCGCGCATCGTCGCCACCTACCAAGCCGATCCGCTCAACACCAAGGCGGTGTTCCTGCTCGGCCGCGTGCCGGTGCCGTACTCGGGCGCGATGGCGCCGGACGGCCACCCCGACCACCAGGGCGCGTGGCCTGCCGACGTCTACTACGGCGACGTCAACGGCACGTGGACCGACACGTCCGTCAACCTGACGACCGCGACGCGGTCCGAGAACCGCAACGTCCCCGGCGACGGCAAGTTCGACCAGAGCTCGTTGCCGAGCGACGCCGAGCTCGCCGTCGGCCGCGTCGACTTCTTCAACATGCCGGCGTTCGCGGCCGGCGAGACGGCGCTGCTGCAGCAGTACCTCGACAAGGACCACGACTACCGGCACAAGGCCTTCGCCGTCGGCCAGCGCGCGGTCGTCGACGACAACTTCGGCTGGTTCGGCGGCGAGGCGTTCGCCGCGTCGGGATGGCGCAACGGCAGCAACCTCTGCGGTCCGGCCAACGTCGCGGCCGGCGACTACTTCGCGACGCTCAACGTGCCGACCGGCGCGGGCCACGCCTGGAGCTTCGGCTGCGGCGGTGGCTGGTACCAGGGCGCCAGCGGCGTCGGCAGCACGACGGACTTCACGCTGAGCCAGAACCGCGGCGTGTTCACCATCCTGTTCGGCAGCTACTTCGGCGACTGGGACGCGCAGGACAACTTCCTGCGCGCCGCCCTGTGCAGCGGCTGGACGCTGACCAACGTCTGGGCCGGCCGGCCGCACTGGTCGTTCCACACGATGGGCGTCGGCGACCCGATCGGCTTCGGCGCGCGCTTCAGCCAGAACGACACGCTCGTCGGCGGCTTGGCGCAGCGCGGCGTCCACATGGCGCTGATGGGCGACCCGACGCTGCGGCAGCACGTCGTCGCGCCGCCGACGGCGCTCGTCGTGATCGACCAGTGGCCGGCGGCCAGCCTGTCGTGGACGGCGTCGGCCGACGCAGTGGCGGGGTACCACGTCTACCGCGCGGCGAGCCCGAGCGGCCCGTTCACGCGGCTCACCACCAACCCCGTCGCGGCGACGAGCTTCGTCGATCCGCAGGCGCTCGGCGGCGCGTCGACGTACCTCGTGCGCGCCGTGCGGCGCGAGGTCGCGCCGACCAGCACGTACTGGAACGTCAGCCAGGGCGCGTTTGCGTCGGCGATGCTGCCGACGCAAGCCGCGGCCAACCTCGCGTACGGCGCCGGCTGCGGTGGCATGACCCTGAGCGCCGCGCCGGCGCCGGTCTCGACAGCGACGGCCGGGACGACTGTGACCTTCACAGCGTCCAACGTGCCGGAGTACGCCCCCGGTGTCGGCACGCGCCTGGGCCTGCTGCTCGTCAGCCCCACCGCCGATGCGGCCGGCGCGCCGCTCGCAGCGCTCGGCCTGCCGGGCTGCTCGTCTTGGATCGGCGCGTTCGTCGCCAGCATCGTGGCGATCGACAGCGTGCCAACGCTGACGGCGGCGGTCGCTATCCCGGCCGGCGTTCCACCCGGCGTAAGCGTCCACGCAATGTTCGCCGGCGTGACGCAGCCCGGAGTGGCCAACGCCTACGGCGCCTTCACCAGCAATGGCGTCACCAGCTTCGTCAACGCCTTCTGACGCTCACGTCCCGACGATCAAATCGATGCCGTTGAGCAGCACGATCTGCGGCGTGCCGTTGACGAGATCGAGGCGCGCGGCCTGGAACGGCAGCGACAGTCCGACGAGCCCGGGCGATGCCGGGATCGGGAAGCCGTAGCTGCCGAAGCCGGTGAACGTGACCAGCGGCGGCGACGGCTGGAGCAGCAGTTCGCCGCCGAACAGCGGCAACGGCGCGCCGAAGCCGCCAGCACCGTAGGCCAGCACCGACGCGAGCGTGTTGGCGTTGGTCGCCACCGTTCCCTGCCATTGCGTGCCGAGTCGCGGCAGTGTCGCGCAGCTGAAGCCGGCGAGGTTGACGCCCGTGCCGTTCTCAAACACGCAGGCAGCGCTGCCCGCCGCGCGCACCGCCAGCGTGTCGAAGTTGAAGTCGCTGACGAAGTCGATCCGCAGTTCGTCGAGGTAGGTGTTGGCGAAGCCGAAGTAGTTGTTCGGCTGGCTCTGCGTCCACGAGCCGGAGAACGACGCGACCTCGACGCCCTGCACGAGGGCGCGCATCGTCGTCGTCGTGCCGATCGCGATCTGGTGGAAGACGAAGCTGGCGTCGACGACCGGCTGGGCGAACTGGATGCGCAGCGAGGTCGTCGGACTGGCGGAGTTGCGGGTCAGGAAGCCGCCGACGAGGTTGTTGCTCGAGCCCGTCGTGAAGTACGACGCATTGGCGATCGTCAGGCCGGCGAACTGGTTGGTGACCGGCGCGAAGTTGGGTAGCGCGCTGGCGCCGAAGTCGAAGACCTGGGTCGGATTGGCGATGCCGGCATTCTGGGCGACGATGGCCTGGGCACTGGCCGGCGCGGCAAACGATGACCACGCGCTGGCGAGGAGCGCGACGACGACGAGCGATGGGCGATGCATGGAAGACTCGTGGAGGGAAGAACGCGATGGTAGCACGGCAACGCAGAAGCGGGCCATCGTTGGGCAACGCGACGACGCGGTCGAGACCGGCGAACGCGCGGCCCGCGAGTTCGCGGTGGCGATCGGTCGAGCCGCGGCGCGCTCAGCGGCGCGGCAGCTGCGCTGCGCGGCCGAGCGCGACGAGCCATAGCCGCACCTCGGCCTCGGTCAGGCCAGCGCGCCACAGCGGCTGCATCAATTCGGCGATCGCGTGCTTGGGCCGCGACGCATCGCGCCACGCGCTGTCCTGCAGCAGGCCGGCGAACGCCGCTTCGAGGCGCTGCATCAACTCGGCCGACGCTGGCGCCAGCGGCGGCGCGACCGCCGCCTCGGCCGCGCCGGCAGCACGAGCGGCCGCGAACAGTTCGGCGGCGAACACGCAGACCGCCTGCGCGAGATTGAGCGAAGTCTGCTGCGGCGCCACCGGGACCATCGCGACGGCGTGGCAGCGCCGCAGTTCGCCGGGTTCGAGGCCGTGCTGCTCGCCGCCGAAGATCAACGTCGGGGCGCCGCGGCGCAGCGACTCCTCGGCCAGCTGGCGCGGCGTCAGCACGCGCGCGCCGGGCGGCGGCGCGTCGGTCGTAGCAACCAGCCATGTCGCGTCGCCGACGGCCTCCTCGAGGCTCGCGCACGACCGGGCCGAAGCGAGCACGTCCTCGGCGTGGACCGCCATACGGTGCGCGTCGACCCACGAGCCGATGCGCGAGTCAACGAGCGTCAGGCGCCGCAGGCCGAAGTTCTTCATCGCCCGCGCGACGGCGCCGAGGTTGGCGGCGCCCTGCGGGCGCACCAGCACGACCTGCGCGTCGGCGAGCAATGGCGTCATCGCTGCCCGCTCAGCCGAGGTACTTGCCGATCAGCAGGTCGAGGCGGCGCCGCGCATCGGGCGTGATCGACTCCTTGGCCGTCATGATCGCGTGCTGCATGCAGCCGGCGGCCGAGATCGGCGCGTTGGCGGCGATGCGCTTCGCCAGTTCGGCGACGACGCGGCGCGCGAGGTCGACGTTCCTCTTGATCACGGCAATCACCGCCGCGACGTCGACGTCAGCCTCGGTCTCGTGCCAGCAGTCGTAGTCGGTGACCAGCGCGACGGTGGCGTAGGCGATCTCGGCCTCGCGCGCGAGCTTCGCCTCCTGCAGGTTGGTCATGCCGATGACGTCGACGCCGAAGCTGCGGTACATCTTCGACTCGGCGCGCGTGCTGAACAGCGGCCCCTCCATGCAAACGTAGGTGCCGCCGTCGTGCGCGGTGGCGCCGGCGGCGCGGGCGGCCTGCAGCGCCAGCTGGCGCAGCGGCTCCCACACCGGGTCGGCGAAGTGGGCGTGCGCGACGCAACCGTCGCCGAAGAACGTCGACTCGTGCGTGCGGCCGCGCGTGCGGTCGAGGAACTGGTCGACCAGCACGAGATGGCCCGGCTCGATGTGCTCCTTCATCGACCCCACCGCCGAGATGCCGACGACGCACTCCATACCGAGCTGCTTCATCGCGTGCAGGTTGGCGCGGAACGGCAGCTCGTGCGGCGCTAGGCGATGGCCGCGTCCGTGCCGCGGCAGGAACGCCATGCGCACGCCCGCCAGCGCGCCGGTGATCAACGCGTCGCTCGGCATGCCGAACGGCGTGTCGACTACGACCTCCTTGCGGTCCTGCAGACCGGGCAGGTCGTAGATACCCGACCCGCCGATCACGCCCAACGTGCGCTCGCTCATGCTTCGTCCTCGTCGCGGCTCCGTTCGTCGCGGCCACGGTCGTCGCCGTCGCGGTCGAAGCGACCGCGACCCTCACCGCCTTGGCCGCCTTCGTCGCGCTCTTCTGGCACGAACCAGCTTGGCGCAAATAGCCGCTTGATCATCATCGTGGCATACGCGCCGCGCGGTAGCGCGAACTCGAGCGTCGCCTTGACCTTGCCGCGGTGGATCTCGTCGGGCTCGAGGCGCACGTCGGCGACGTCGGCTGGCTTGATCAGCACGTCGCGCGGCTCCTCCTTCCAGATCATCCCGGGGATCTCGTTGCGCACGAAGTCGTCGCGCTCGATGCCCGCCGCGTGCATCTCCTCCTGCATGGCGCGGCGAAACGGTTCGCTGCCACCGTCGCCCTCGGGGCCGTAGAGCGGCGTGCGCATCGCCACGAGCTTCTCCTCGCGGTCCGGCGCCAGGTACTTCCAGGCCAGCAGATCGCCGGCGAGCGTCGCGAGGCGCAAGCGCTGCGCCGAGTTGACGCCGCCGCGCAGCAAGCGGCTGACGGCGCGGTTCCACAGCAGCGACTGGAAGGCAAAGGCGTGGATGACTCGCTGGCGCAGCGGCACGTGCTCGAGCGCGCCGCGGAAGTCGTCGGGATGCGCGAGCAGGTGGCCGAAGATCGGCTCGTACATGGGGCCGCGCGCGATGCGGGCGCAGGTCTCCCAGTCGCCCCAGCGCAGCTGCAAGGTCTTCTTCAGTTTGACGTCGCCGGAAATCGCCACCGGCGACGGCTCGGCGATGAACTGCTGCAGCGCGCGCTCGAAGTCGCCCTGCAGCACGCTGCGCATCGGGAAGCCCTGGCCATGGCGCAGGCAGCCAAAGCGCTGGTCGTCGAAGTAGTTTGGGAAGCCGGTCTTGAGCAGCGACGGCATGCCGCGCCGCAGTGACGCCGCCCGCGGCGGCGTCATGTCGCGGACGACGATGGTGAAGGCGTTGCCGCCGCTCTGCCGGCTGGTGATCGGCCGGTCGGTCGCGCCGACCGGCTGCACGCGCAGGTTCGGCAGCTTGAGCTCGACGGCGCGCCGCTCGATCGTCAGGTACTGGTCGGTGACTGCCTGCCGGTCCTTGAGCCCGGCGTAGGCGACGGCGCCGCGGTCGACGCGGGCCTCGCGCACGAGCAGCGACAGGGCTTCGGGCGTCGACAGCTTCTCCTTGTGCAGCAAGTGGACGACGTAGTCGCCGCCGGGCACCTCGGGCCACTGCATCAGCTCACGGACGCGGAAGTCCTCGGGAATCGTCTTCAGTCGCACGGTCATCTCCGCCGTTCGTCGTGGCTGGCGAGCTGCCGGAGGGCGACGGCGAGTTCCTCGGGCAGGGGGCACTCGACGTCGACGGCGGCGCCATCGAGGTCGCAGAACGACAACCGCTCGGCGTGCAAAAACATGCGCGCGAGCAGCGGCCGCTCCGGCACGCCCTTGCGCAGTTTGTACCCGGGCTTGAGCCGCGACAGGAGCAGTTCTTCGCCGCCGTAGTCGCGATCGCCGACGATCGGGCAGCCGATCGTCTGCATGTGGACGCGCAACTGGTGCGTTCGACCGGTGGTCGGCCGCAGTTCGACGAGCGCGTGCTGGCCAAAGCGCGTGCGCACGCGACCGCTCGTGTGCGCCGCCCGGAAGCCCGGCAACTCGCGCGCGGACGCCACCACCTTGCCGGGCCGCCGGCGGTCCGGTCCGAGGTGGGCGTCGACGACGAACTCGTCCGGCGGCTGGCCGTGGACGACGGCGACGTAGGTCTTGCGGACGAGCGCGTCGGTGAATTGCCGGTCGAAGTGCTGCGCGGCCGCCAGACCCTTGGCCAGCAGCAAGCAGCCCGAGGTATCGCGGTCGAGACGGTGCACGATGCGTAGGTCGGCGTCGGGCCGGATCGCCGGCAGCAGGCCGTGCACGCCACCCTGCTGGCCGCTGCGGTCAGGCACGGTCACGAGGCCCCCGGGCTTGGCGACGACGAGCGCCGAGCGGCTCTCCCACACCACCTCTGGCAAGCGTTCGCCGACGGCGCGTGCGCCGCGCGTGGCGCCCGGCGACCACTCGAGAACGTCCCCCTCGCGCACGCGGCGGTTGGTCACGCACTCCTCGCCATTCACCCGGACCCGGCCGGCGGCGACGTCGGCGCGCAGGTCGATGGCGTGGCAGTCCGCGCGGGCCTGCGCGAGCGCGTCGACCAGCAGCGCCCCGTCGGCGGCGGCGGGAACGACGACGATTTGGCGCGCAGCGGAACGCAAGGGGCGGGCACAGTACGGAGCCGCGCCGGTGCAGCAACCCGTTGGAAGGTACGCTGGTGCGAAACACAATGCGCCATCATCGATGAGAAATCCCACAAACGGCTCACTATCTAGACTTTGAGACAGAGAATGGGACGTGCAACTATGATCGCGCCGAAGCAAAGCAGGCGGGAGCCTGGGGATTCTACGGTCGAGTGCGTAGCCCCGCAGCTTTGGCACACGGGTTGCCCTCGGTGTTGCGTGCGGCAACGCACGACCCACGGCGGAGCAACGGCGCTGGCCCCCCAGTCCAGCGCCGAGGCCTCGATGTGGGAGTTCGTGGGACAGAGAGGTAAGCGAGAGACACCTCGCGGATGCGCGTCGGTTGGCGAGACCGTGCCACTCCGCGTTGCTTGGCGAGTTCCTGGAGGCGCTGCGGAAGACGAGACCACGGCGGTTCCTTGCAGTCGCCGCGCGCACGCGCGGCGGTTGCCGACGGCGCTCGCGAGCGGATACGGGGCGCGAGCCCCTATCAACCGCCCGGCTTCGGCCGGGCGGTTTTTTTATGCCTGCGGTAACGCGCGCGGCGCTGAAGCGCCGATGAGAAGGGGCGGCCAATGCACTGCTCCGTCGTCATTCCTTGCTTCAACGGCGCCGACCTGACACGCGCCTGCATCGCGAGCCTGCTGGCGCAGGACGGCGACGCTGCGCCGACCGAGATCTTGCTGGTCGACAACGGCAGCACAGACGCGACGCCGACCCTCGGCGAACTGTCGCCGCGCGTGCGCGTGCTGCGCCAGGGCCGCAACCTCGGCTTCGCCGGCGGCGTCAACGCCGGCTTGCGCGCCGCGCGCGGCGAACTCGTGCTGGTGCTCAACAACGACACGCAGGCGGCGACCAACATGCTGCGCGAGTTGCGCGACGCGCTGCTAGGCCACGCCCGAATGGGCGCCGTCGCGCCGGTCAGCAACCACGTCAAGGGCCACGCATCGCTGCCGGTCGGCGACCGCGGCCGCGACGCCGCCGGCCGCGCTGCCATCCGCGACGCGCTGGCGAAGGCGCCAGCGCTGCAGGACGCGACGACGCTCGCCGGCCTGTGCCTGCTGATGCGCCGGCGCACCGTCGACGCGATCGGCCTGTTCGACGAACGCTTCGGCCACGGCAACTTCGAAGACGACGACTTCTGCCTGCGCCTGCGCTTGCACGGCTTGCGCCTCGGCATCGCTGGCCGCGCGTTCCTGCACCACGAAGGACACGCGACGTTCAAGTCGATGGGGCTCGACCTCAAGCAGGAGATCCACAAGCGACTCGCCCAGTTCCGCGCCAAGTGGCAGGCCGATCCGGCGGGTCGTGCGCACCTTGCCGCGCTCGACGACGATGCCAGCGCCGCCGCCGCCGCTGCGCGCGACGCCGCCGCGGTCTGGCCGCTCTGGCCCGACGTCGACTGGCATCTGGCCATCGGCGCGCTGCTGCGCGGCGACGTCGCCGAAGGCTTCGCGCGCCTACAGTGCTTCCTGCGGCAGTGCCCGCTGCACGCCGACGCCCGCATCCTTCTGGCGCAGGCGCACGGACTGCGCGGCGACCACGAGGCGGGCGACCTGGAACTCCTGCGCGCGCTCGACTGCGCGCCGTCGCGGCCGCAGCAGGCGCGGATCCTGCGCCGGCTCGGCGAACGCTCCTACCGCGACGGTCGCTTCGCCGACGCGCGCATGCAGTTTGGCGCGCTCGCCGAACTCGGCGTCGATCAGGCCGACGCGCACAACTGGATCGGCCTGTGCGAGCTTGGCGCTGGCGAAGTCGACGCGGCGGCGGAGTGGTTCACGCGCGCGGCGACCAACGGCCTCGCGGTCGCGAACACCAACCTCGGCGTCTGCCGCACCAAGCAGGGCCGCATGGCCGAAGCCCGTGACTGTTTCACGCGCGCCGTGGAGCTTGATCCACACGACCCGATCGCCCGCGCCAACCTCGCCGCGTGCAGCCAACTCGTCGCGCGCTGAGCCGCGCCGCTCAGTCCGCGACGACCGCGGCGGCAGCAGTCCGCGGCGCGGCGGCGTTGGCGAGCAGTTCATCGACGATCGCAGTCAGCGGGCGCGACGGCGCCCAGCCGATCATCGCGCGCAGGCGCTTTAGCGACGGCGCCCGCCGCGGCACCTCGTCGAAGCCGCACGGAAACACCTCGGCGAGCGGCATGGCAGCGATTGGCGAATGGCTGCCAGCGCGCGCGCGCACCAACTCGGCGAGCGCGCGCACGGACACCTCGGCGTCGGCGCCGACGTTGACCACGCGGCCGACGGCCGCTGGCGCCTCGGCAAGGTCGGCCAGCGCGCGCGCCACCTCGACAACGTGCGCAAAGCAGCGCGTCTGGCTGCCGTCCCCGTACACAGTAAGCGGTTCGCCGCGCTGTGCCTGCGCGACGAAGCGCGGCAACACCATGCCATGGTCGCCGACCTGGCGCGGCCCGACGGTGTTGAACAGGCGCGCGACGACGACCGGCATGCCGGTGCGGCCAGCGTGCCCGAACGCCAGCCACTCGGCGAACGCTTTGGCGCACGCGTAGCTGCCGCGCGGTCCCTCCGGCACGCCGGGCTGGACGGGATCCTCTTCGCAGAACGGCACGCAACCGCGCCCGTAGACCTCGCTGCTCGAGGTGAACAGCACGCCCGCGCCGGCGGCGGCCGCGGCGGCGAACACGTTCTCGGCGCTGCGCTGGTTGGCCTGCATGACGCCGAGCGGATCGTCGGCGAGCCGGCGAACGCCGACGACGCCAGCGAGATGGAAGACCACGTCGGCTTCCGCGCATACGCGCTCGGCAACGCACGGCTCGGCGAGCGACGCGACGGTGACGCGCAGCGCCGGATGCGCGGCAACGGCGCCAAGGTTGGCGAGGCGGCCGGTCGAAAGGTCGTCGACGACGTGCACGCGATGGCCGCGGCGCAGCAGTTCCTCGACGAGGTGTGAACCGACGAAGCCAGCGCCGCCGGTGACCAGCGCGTGCGCCGGCCCGGCCAGCAGGGCGCGTCCGCGGGCGGACGACGTGGTATCGGCGGCGGAACGTGGACGCGGCATCGGCGACAGCATCGCGGGAGCGCGCGGCGAACGCCAACGCGGCGCGACTCGGACGCCGCCGGCGCGCTGCTATTCCCGGCCGCCGCCTTGGCGCAGGGCTTCGAGCTGACGGCGCAGCGCGGCGAGTTCAGCGCGCAGCGCCGCGACCTCGGCCTCGAGATCCTCGCTGGCCGGCGTGGGCTTGCCCACGGCCGGCGCGGGCGGCACGGCGACCTTGGCCGGCGCGGTCTCGTTGGCGGGCTGCGGCGGCGTGCCTGGACGGGACGGCCGCGGTGTCGGTTTGGACGGCGGCGCGGCGCCGTCCGGGCGGTCGCCGAGCTTGACGATGACGCGGTGCTCCCGGTCGCCGCGCCGGACCATCAACTCCATGCGATCGCCAGGCTTGGCGGCAGCGAGCGCGGCGCGCATGCGCTCGCGCGCGACCGGCGCCGCGTCACCCAGACTGACGATGACGTCACCGACCAGAAGGCCGGCCTTTGCCGCCGGCGAATCCGGAATGACTTCGACGACGACCGGCTGGTCGCGTTCCTGGTCGAGGTAGACGCCGAGCCAGCCGTCAGGCAGCACAACGCTGAGCAGCAGCGGCAGCAACAGTTGGCAGAACGAAGCCATGGCGCGTTGGTTGGCGGTTTCCAGGACCGGCCACCATCGTGGATCGCCAATCGAAGGGCCAGCCCTTGACCCGATCTTGCGAGGTCCGTACAACGCTCGCCCCTCGGTGCGCCCCCTTCGTCTAGCGGCCTAGGATTCGTGATTCTCAGTCATGCGACAGGGGTTCAAATCCCCTAGGGGGTACCAGTCGCCCGGCAGGCGTCAGCCTGCTGGGCGTTTCTCTTTCCGGGGGTGAGTTTCCGTCGCCAGCGACCCTGCCGCCACACACGGGCGTCTCGGGCCAGGGTTCACCGGAAGCGTGCCTTCCGCCTGCCGCTGCCCCAGCCGCTTCCGCTAGCCTGAGCACATGGTCTGGCTGCGCCGCGAAGACCACGAAGACCGCGAACTGCGCTGGCTCTGCCGCTGGGCGACGCCCAGCCGCAGCGCCGGACCGCGCCGCCTCGCCGAGGCCGACGATCCACTGCGCACGGTCTTCCAGCGCGACCGCGACCGCATCCTGCACGCCACCGCATTTCGCCGGCTGCAGCACAAGACGCAGGTGATGGCGGCGTTCGAAGGCGACCACTACCGCAGCCGCATGACGCACTCGCTCGAAGTCGCGCAAATGGCGCGCTCGGTGGCGCGCGCGCTGCGTTGCAACGGCGACCTCGCCGAAGCCGTGGCGCTGGCGCACGACCTCGGCCACCCGCCGTTCGGCCACGTCGGCGAAGAAGCGCTCCACGACGCAATGGCCGATCACGGCGGCTTCCGCCACAACGCGCAGAGTGCCCGCACCGTCGACCTCATCGAGGATCGCTACGGCCACGGCCACGGCCTGAACCTGACGTTCGCAGTGCGCGCGAGCCTGCTGAAGGGCCGCATCCCCGATGGTTTCCCGTTGAGCGCCGACCTGCGCCCGCGGCCGCCGATGCCGCTCGAAGCGCATCTCGTCGACCACTGCGACAAGATCGCCTACCTCAGCCACGACCTTGACGACGGCCTGCGCGCCGGGCTGTTCGCGGAGACCGAGGCGGCGGAGTTGCGGCTGTGGCAGCGCGCACGCGCCGTCTGCGGCAGTGACAACCGCCAACGCATCGTCAGCGAGGTCACATCGCTGCTGATCCATGACCTGCTGGAGACGACGGACGCCGCATTGGCCGAAGCGCCCGCCAGCGGCGAGTCGCCGCGCGTGCAGCACGGCGGCGCGATGACGGTGATGGCGCACGAACTGCTCGAGTTCCTGCGCGCGCGCTTCTACCGCTCGCCGCGCGTGCTGGCGGTCATGAACGACGGCGCCGAGCGCATCCGCAGACTGTTCGTCGCGCTGGTCGCGAGGCCCGAGCGACTGCCGGAGTCGGCGCGCGCGCGCATCGAGCGCGACGGGCTGCAGCGGGCGATCTGTGATTACATCGCCGGCATGACCGACCGCTTCCTGCACCGGGCCTCGGACGGGCTCTGACCGGCGGCAGCCGACCGCAGCAGGCTCCCGAGTCCTGCCGCGACAGGAAGAACGCGCGGCCCGGGCGGCCCGGACCGCGCGCGTGTGGTTACCCCGCAAGGATTTGAACCTTGACAAACAGGACCAGAACCTGTTGTGCTACCGTTACACCACGGGGCAGTAAGTCTCTGATTCGAAAGATCTTGCGGCCATCTGGCCGCGACCGATCTGGCCCACCCCGCGCCGGACCTTGGGGATCGTCATCGGCCGGGATCTGGTTACCCCGCCTGGACTCGAACCAGGAACCAACAGGACCAAAACCTGCTGTGCTACCGATTACACCACGGGGTATCGGGCGGCGCAGTCTAGCGACGCGAGTCCGGTTGTCTACGACTTCCTGCCCCGCGCCCCAGCCATGGGGCACGCTCGCCAGCGGTCCGCCGACGACGCGGCGCCAGCGGACCGGCGCCTCATCCGCCGCCCGCGCTCGCTGCCCGGGATCGCTCTCCGCACGCGATGAACATCGCTCCGCGCCTTCGCGGCAGCATCCGGGCCAACGCGCATCCATGTGCGCCGCGCCTACGGTCTGCGCTCCTACGCAGCGCCGATCCGCGATGGCCCCGACCTCTGCCAGAGCTGACGCCCAATGCACGTGCGACCGCGCCACGTGTCTCGCGTGCCTTGGCTGCTTCGCGCCATCGTTGCCCGGAGCCGCGGCGATCCCCCGCCGTAGCCCGCGCTGCAGCCAGCGCGTGGCCCGCGAACTCAGCGCCTTGGTTCGGGACGTCATGCCAGCCAGCCTCGGCGCAACCCTTGGCAGCCGCCGCGGCGCCTTCCGCATGGACTTGACGCTCGCCGACTGAGCGCGCCGCGACGCCGCGGTATCGTGGTCGACTATGCCGTACTCCGAGGCGTTCCTCGTCGACTTCCTTCGCCGCCGCGCCGCGCGCGGGCCCGAGGTGGCGGTGGGCATCGGCCACGACGCCGCAGTCGTGCGCTCGCCGTGCGGCGACGGCCTCGTGCTCAAGTCCGACCAGACAATCGAAGACGTGCACTTCACGCGCGGCGAAGCGCCTTGGGAGCTGTTCGGCCGCAAGGCCGTCGCGCGCGTGCTCTCTGACCTCGGCGCCATCGGCGCGCGTCCGGTCGCTTGCTTGTGCTCGCTCGCGCTACCCGACGACGTCGACGAAGCGGCGGCCCGCGCGATCCTCACCGGCGTGATGGAGTTGGCCGATGGCGCGCCGACGAGCCTCGTCGGCGGCGACCTCTCGCGCTCGCCGCGTGGCGTCGTCATCGACGTCAGCGCGCTCGGCTTCCTGGAGGGCCGCGCGCCGATGCTGCGCGCCGGCGCGCGACCGGGCGACGCGCTCGTCGTCACCGGCCCGCTCGGACGCAGCCGCGACGGCCACCACCTACGCTTCACGCCGCGCTGGCGCGAAGGCGTGGCGCTGGCGGCCAGCGGCCTCGTGCGCGCCTGCATCGACCTGTCCGACGGACTCGGCCGCGACGCGCACCACCTCGCCGCCGCGTCGAACATCGGCGTCCGGCTCGAGGCCCGCGCGCTGCCGCGGCGGCGCGGCGCCGATGGCGTGCTCGCGACGGTGGCCCAGGCGCTGCACGATGGCGAAGACTTCGAATTGCTGTTCGCCGTCGCACCGAGCGACCTGCCGCGCCTGCGGGCGCTGCCCGGACTCGCCGACGTGGAATTGGCCGAGATCGGCGCCTGCACGGCGGCGACCAGCGGCGTCGTGCTGGCGCGCGAAGACGGCGCCGTCGAAGCCTTGCCGCCCGGCGGCTTCCAGCACCACCTCGGCAGTTGACGCTGCGGGCGACGACCTGCCGGACGACGACCAGAAGGCGGACAACCTGCCGCAAAAGAGAAACGCCCCGGGGCTTGCGGCCCCAGGGCGTGCCTCTCCTCCGTCGCCGGAGGACTGGTAGCGGGGGGAGGATTCGAACCTCCGACCTTCGGGTTATGAGCCCGACGAGCTACCGGGCTGCTCCACCCCGCGTTGGGTAGGGCAAGAAGGATAGCGCGGGTCGATGTCCGCACAAGCGCGATCTGGCCATTCCCCCTTCCCCGCCACGCGCAGACGAATCGAGGAGCAGCGCTCAGTGCCTCAGCCCAATCGGATGCTCGGACTCTGCGTGGTCGCGACAGCGGCCACAAGGGGCGAACTGAGCGCCAGTGGCGTGGTTGCGCCGCGCGCGCTCAGCGGCCGGCGCGCAGTTGCGCGAAAGCGTCCCGCTGCTCCGCCGGACAGTCCGTCGCCTCGAACAGCGGCGCGTGCGGCTCGACTGCCCGTAGCGTGTCGTCGCGCAGCGCGGGATCGAGCCGCAGCCGGTGCTGCGCCCAATCGAGAACCCGGCTGCGGAACGCCGGATCCTCCTTGGCGGTGCGACGAAGCACGCGTTCGTAGAGCGCGACGGCGCCGGCGAGGTCGGTGGCGACGAGGACCTTGGCGACCTTCGACTCGAGTTCGCGCACGGCGGCGCCATTCTCGCCATTGTCGGCCGCACGTTCCTCGAGCAGCTTGCGCGCCGCGTCGGGCTTGCCCAGCGCAAGTTGCGCCTCGGCGGCGAGCGCGCGAATATGATCCATCTCGGCCTCGGTCAGCTCGATGCGCCCGGACGCCGCGCCGGTCCCTTGGGCCGTGGCGTTGGTCGCCGTGCCGCCGGCGCCAGCGGCGGCGCCGCTGCCAAGCCATGTGGCAGCGCGCTGCGCGACGTCCTGCGGCTTGCCGCCAGCGAGTTCGACCGCGAGGCGCAGCAACCGCAAGGGCCCGCGGTCCGGCCGCTCCTTCTCGGGCAGGGTGTCGAGCGCCGAGAACGCCGTGCGCACGTCGCGGGCCTCGCGCTGCAGTTCGTCGCTGCTCGCCCACGGCTCGCGCGCTGGCTTGAGCGCCGCGGCTTCGACGATGAAGGTCATCGCCGCGCGCGCGCGCGCGGCGGCAGCCTCGTCGGCGACACCGACGTCCTTGGCCAGCTCGATCGCGCCGTGGTTGGCGAGGATCAGGCGCAGGCTTTGGCGACGCTTGTGATCAAGCAGCGGCGCGCACGCTGCCAACCATTGGTTGCGGTCGGCGCGTGGGTCGGCGCCGATTGTCGCCAGCGCCTGTAGCAGCGGATCGAGCCGAAACTGTTGCTCAGCCGGCACCGGCGAGCCCAGTTCGGCGAGCGCCGAACAGACCGCGCCGATCGCCAATTCCGGCATGCCCGACGTGCGGCCGCACTCCAGCAGGCAGTTGGCAAGCGCGCGCAGCACCGCCGCGTCCGGTTCGACGACCAAGCGACCACGCACGGCCGCGACCGTCTGGCCGATCGCGTGCATGCGGCCGGCGTCGTTCAAATCGCCCACCGTCGCCAGCGACTCGGCTGCCTGCTGGCGCAGCTCGGCGTTGGCGTCGCTCAGCAGTTCGTGCTCAGCGGCGAGCCACGCGGCGGCAAAGCCCGCGTCGGAACGCCATCCCTGCAGCAGGATCGCGCAGTTGAGACGCAACTGCGTCGCCATCTGCGGATCGCGGACGACGTCGAGCAACAGGCCGAAGACCTCGGGCACGCGCTGCTCGCGCGCATCCAGCGCCTGGGCGACGTCGAGGGCGGCTTGGCGCAGGCCGATCGCCTCGTCGCTCCGGAACGCCGAGGCGACCAGGGCCAGCCAAGCCACCTTGTCGGAGTCGGCGGCGCCGGGCGCAGGCCAGCGCGGCGCCGCGCGGGCGCCGAGCGTCTGCAGGATGGCGACGACGAGGTCGCGCGGCGACGACTGATCCGCTTGCAAGCGGACGGCCATCGCGATGAGCCGCGCTCGCGTCTCCGGCGACGGGAAGCGCCGCAGACCGCGCAATGCCGCGATCTGCACGTCGCTGTCGGTCGCATCGAACTGGCTCAACAGCAACGCGACGAGCTCGTTGGCCAGTTCGGCGTCGTCGGGCCGCGCCAGAGCGGCAGCGACCTCGAGCAGACGAGCCCGACGCAGCAACTTCTCCGCCGGTTCGGCGCGGAAGCGCAGCAGCAGCGCGCGGGCGAACGCCTGGCGTGCCGGCGACGCGTCGTCGGGCGCGCCCGACAGAGTTTGTTGCAGCAGCTCAAGGCACGCGTCGAGCGTCGCCGCGTCGTCGACGACGACGCGCTCCTGCACGGCCTTCCAGTCGACGCCGACGCCGCGCGCGATGTGCGCGCGCACCACGTCGCGTGCGGCGTCGACGCGCAGCTGCGCCATCTCGGCCTTCATGCGCTCGAGCGGCGCCAGGCTACGCCGCGCGGCGCGCTCGGCCAGGTCGACGTACCGCAAGCCGCCGAAGCGCTGCTGCCATGCGGCGAAGGCGGCGCGCGTGCGGATCGGTTCGTCGTGGCAAGTCAGCGTTTGCAGCGCTTCCTGCGCCGCCTGCCGCAGCGCCACGTCCGGGGACTCGACCCACTCCGCGATCGTCGCGGCGAAGTGCACCTTCTGCAGGTCAGCCAGGCAACGCAGCGCGGCGATCTGCGTGTCCGCGTTGCCCGCGGCCAGGGCCGCCTGCGCGGCGACGTCGAGCTCGCGCGCGGGCCAGCGCTGCAGCGCCACCCGCGCCGCGGCGGCGAACGCCTCGGGCGCGGGCGACGCATCGGCGCGCCACAGCGGCGCCAGCGCGTCGAAGTACGCCTTGGCCACGGCGGCGCGTCCGGACGCCGCCATGTTGCCGAACTGCTGCTCCGGCGCCAGTTGCAAGCGTCGCTGCAGCGCCTGCGCGATGGCCGTCCGCACGTTGTCGCGGTCGTCGCCGGCGACCAGGGCGCGGCAGAGCGCTTCGTGCGCCGCGAGCCGCGGCGAGGCGAGCAGGCGTTCGATCGCGGCCTCGCGCGCTTCGCGACCGTCGTCGCCGGACGTCGACAGCATTGCGATCAGCGACGGCAACTCGCCAACGGCTGGATCCTGCGCCGCCGACCCCGGCGGCAGCGGATCAACGTCGAACGGCGCCCAACCGCCGCTGTCGGCCTGCGGGCGCACGGGCGCCATGGTCGGATCCGACGCCGCGCACGCAACCAGCAGCGACGCCAGCCACAGCGGCGCATGCGCGGCGAGAAGCTGGCGCGCAGGTCTGTCGTCCTGCTGCTTGCGTGGTTGCGATTGCATCTCGCCGATCGGTGCGTGCCGCTGGTGGCGTCCTCGTCGCGGCGACGTGCCGCAACGCCCGGCGCGGCATGGTACCGGCGCGCGACGCGGGCGCATCGCTCATTCGCTGCGGCTGCCGGCGGGCCGCTGGGATCAGCCGATGACGAGCCGCGCGGCCTTGGCCTTGCCGACCTGCACGACGTATGACCCAGGCGCGAGCGCGGCCTTGACGTCGCGCACGACGACGCCGTCGACGCGCACGCCGCCGCCCTCGACCAGTCGGCGCGCGTCGCTCGACGACGACGCCAGCCCGGCCGCCGCAATCGCCGCCGGCAACGGCGCCCTGCCGTCCGGCGTGCGCCGGAAGTCCGCCCCCGGCGACCACTCCGGCAGCACGTCCGGCAGGCCGCCCTGCTGGTGCACGCGGTCGTACTCGGCGCGCGCGGCGGCGGCGGCGTCCTTGCCGTGGTAGCCGGCCACCACCGCGTCGGCGAGGGCGAACTTGGCCTCGAGCGGGTTCTGCGCCAACGCCGCTGCCCGTTCCTTGGCGACGTCGGTCAGCAGCAGAAAGTACTTCGCCAGCAGCTCGTTCGGGACCTTCATCAGCTTGCCGAACTGGACCGAGGCCGACTCGGCGACGCCGACGTAGTTGCCGAGCGACTTCGACATCTTCTGGCTGCCGTCGAGGCCTTCCAGCAGCGGCATCGTCATGCACACCTGCGGGACCTGTCCGGCTTGCGACTGCAGATCGCGGCCGACCATCAGGTTGAACAGTTGATCGCTGCCGCCGATCTCGACGTCGCAGCGCAGTTCGACCGAGTCATGGCCCTGCAGCAGCGGGTAGAGGAACTCGTGCACGGCGATCGGCTGGCGCTCGCGGTGGCGCTTCTGGAAGTCGTCGCGCTCAAGCATGCGCGCGACGGTGTAGCGGCTGGCGAGCGCGATGCAGTCCATGAACGACTGCTGGTGAAACCACTCGCCGTTCTCGCGTTCCTCGACGTCGGCGATGTCGAGCACGGCGCCAACCTGCGCGCGGTACGTCTGCTTGTTGGATTCAACCCGCTCGCGCGTCAGCGCCGGACGCGTCTTGTTGCGGCCCGACGGGTCGCCGACCATCGCCGTTGCCGTGCCCCACAGCACGATGACGCGGTGGCCGAGGCGCTGGAAGTCGCGCAGCTTGCGCAGCGGCACGGTGTGCCCGAGGTGGATGTCCGGCGAGCTTGGGTCGATGCCGAACTTGACGCGCAGCGGCCGCCCTTCGGCGCGGCTCGCGGCGAGACGCTTCTTGAGGTCGTCGCGGTCGACGAGGTCGACGACGCCGCGCTCCAGGATGGCCAGTTGCTCGTCGGCGGGGAGGAACTTCACGCCCGCTGTCTAGCGGCGCGTCTGCGACCAGGCAAGCCAGGCGTCGCGGTCGCCGACGAGTAGCTGCTCGCCGGTCAGCTGGCTCAGGGCCGCCATCGCCACCTGCGCCTGGTCGGCGCGGCCAAATCGCACCGGCTCGAGCAGCAGCGCGACGGCGGCCTCGCGCTCGGCGGCCGGCGCACCGGCGGCGGCGACGGCGGCGAGCCAGACGCGCGGAAACGTCCGTGGCTCGAACACGCGCAAGGCCGCCTTCAGTTCCGCCAGCGGCGCCTTTTGCACCGCGCCGTAGCCAGCCGGCCACTGCGTGACCTTGGCTTCGGCGAGCAGGGTCTGCGGCACCGGCACGGCCTCATCGCCGACGCGCACATAGCCGGGCAGCAGCGACACGCGCACGACCACGCTGCGGCGCACGGCGTCTTCGACCGGTTCGTCGACGGCGACCGGCAGGCGCAACTCGCTGCCGGTCGCGAGCATGAACGCCGCGGGCAACCGGATCACGGCGCTGCTGCTGGCGGAGCGCACGCTGCCCTCGACGTACGCGTCGTCGATCGTGACGTGGACGAGGAATCCGGCGGGCTCGTCGTCGTCGACGCCGCCGAGCGACACGGCGTCGGCCGGCGCCGGCAGCCGCAGTTCGAACTGCAGCGGCAGGCCGAGCGCCACCGCCCCCTGCTCGAGCGGCACGGCCTTGCCATCCGAGCCGGGCGCTGGCGCCAGTAGCTCGAGCCGAGCCGCACGGGCGGCGTGGCCCTCGCAGAAGCGCAGACCGCGCTCGATGCGGCGGTACCCGGCGACGCGCTCGCGCACGCCCGGCGGTATGTCGGCGCGATCGAAGCGCGCCAACAGCATGGCCAGCTGGTCGACGTCGTGGCGACCGGTCGCCGGGTCTAGGCTCGTGGCGGCTTCCTGCAACTGCCGTAGGGCGCTGCGGTAGAACTCGTCGACGAGTCGCTGCTGCGGGCCGGACACCGACTCGCCGAACGGGATCGTCAGCGAGGGCGGCACGACGTCGGCAGGCGCCGGAGCGCCAAGCGCCTGCAGCGGCGCCTCCTCGACCGTCGTGACGCAGGCCGCCAGCAGGACGGCGACGGTGACGCGCCACGGGGCGCGCCACCGTCGCCGCCCCGCGGCGGCGGCAGGACTCACTGGTCCTTCTTCTCCGCGGCCTCGCGCGCGCTGACGCGCTGGCCGATGCCCTTGAGCTGGTTGGCGAGCGAACCGAGCGTCGGAGCCTGCGCCGGCGGGCGCTCGGCTTCCTTGGCCGTGCTCGGACCAGCGCCTTCCTCGCTCTCCTCGAAGTGCGCCTGGATGAGCGTGAGGCCGATCTTCCGCTCGTCGGTGTCGATCTTGATGATGCGAACCTCGACGCGCTGGCCGACCTTGACCACGTCCTCGGGGTTGTCGACCTTGTGGTCGGCGAGCTCCGAGATGTGCAGCAGGCCTTCGAGGCCCGCTTCCAGTTCGACGAACACGCCGAAGTTGGTGATCTTCGTGACCGTGCCCGGGACGCTGTCGCCGATGTGGTAGCGGGCCGGGATGTCCCCGGTCCACGGGTCGGCCTGCAGTTGCTTGAGGCCGAGCGCGATGCGCTTCTTGTCCTGGTCGACCGAGAGCACGACGCACTCGATCTCGTCGCCCTTCTTCACCACCTCGCTCGGGTTGGTGATCTTGCGCGTCCAGCTCATGTCGGTGATGTGCAGCAGGCCGTCGATGCCCTCCTGCAGCTCGATGAACGCGCCGTAGTTGGTGAGGTTGCGCACCTTGCCGCGGATGACCGTGCCGGGCGGGTAGTTCTCCGCCACCATGTCCCACGGGTTGACCTCGGTCTGCTTCATGCCGAGGCTGATCGTCTGCTTCTCGGTGTCGACCTCGAGCACCACGACCTCGACCTTGTCGCCCTGCTTGACGACCTCGTTCGGGTGGTTGACGCGCTTGGTCCACGACATCTCGGAGATGTGCACGAGGCCCTCGACGCCGTCCTCCAGCTTGACGAAGGCGCCGTAGCTCATCAGGTTGACGACCTCGCCAGCGATGCGCTTGCCCACCGGGTACTTGTCCGTGATGTTCTCCCACGGCGAGGCGAACTTCTGCTTCATGCCGAGCGCGATGCGCTCGCGCTCACGGTCAACCTTGAGGACCTTGACCTCGACCTCGTCGTCGAGCTTCAGCAGCTCCGACGGGTGGTTGACGCGGCCCCACGACATGTCGGTGATGTGCAGCAGGCCGTCGATGCCGCCCAGGTCGACGAACACGCCGAAGTCGGCGATGTTCTTGACGGTGCCCTTGCGGATCTGGCCCTCGGCCAGCTCGGCGAGCAGCTGCGCCTTCTTCGTCTCGCGCTCCTCCTCGATCAGCTTGCGGCGCGAGATGACGATGTTCATGCGCTCTTCGTCGATCTTGATGATGCGCGCCTCGATCTCCTTGCCGATCCAGTCGCCGATGTCGCCCGCGCGGCGGATGTTGACCTGCGAAGCCGGCAGGAAGACCGGCACGCCGATGTCGACCAGCAAGCCGCCCTTGATCTTGCGCAGGACGAGGCCCTTGACCGAGTCGCCCTCCTTGTGCGTCTGGATGATGTTCTCCCAGCCGCGGATGCGGTCGGCCTTCCGCTTGCTCAGCAGGATGTAGCCCTCCGCGTCGTTGATCTGCTCGACCAAGCACTCGATCTCGAGGCCCGGGACCACGGCGAGGGGGTCGGGGAATTCCTCCAGCGAGATGTGCCCTTCCGCCTTGTAGGACACGTCGACGACCACGGTGCCGTCTTCCTGCACCTTGATGACCTTGCCCTTGACGATCTTGTTGGGCGCCAGCTCGGCCACCGTCTTGCCGATCGCGGTGTCGAGTTCAGCCAGCGTAGCGGTGCCGAGAGCTTCCGTCGTGAGCCGCGTGAGCTCGCCGGCGCTCATGGAGAACTTCTTGATCAGATTCTTGCCGTGCATCAAACGAATGAGGGTTGAGGGATGGTCGGGGAAACAACGACGATGAGTGCTCTGCGGCGGCGGCCACTCGGCCGACGCTGCGTCGCGGTCACAGTCCCGTCGACCGGAACACCCGGCTGACGGTCGCCGTCGGCAAGGCTCAGGCCCTGCCGCCGGCAGATACGGTTGGATCGATCGGATCGGCGCCCGGCGCTGTGCGCGCGGCAGCATCGGCGCGGGCCGCGCGCAGCGGCACGCGGGCCAGTTCGGCAATGCGTGCGCGCAGCGCCTCCACGCCCCCGGGGGCGAGCACCCGCTCGGCCGACCACGGCTCGCCGTAGCGCACCACGATCTGGCGCGGGCGCGGCAGCCAGGCCCGGCGCGGCCACGCGCGCTGCGCGCCGTCGATGCCGACGGGCACCACGGTGGCGCCGGTCCGGCGCACCAAGAACTCGACGCCCGTCTTGAACGGAGCGACGGCGCCGTCAGCGCTGCGCGTGCCTTCGGGGAAGATGCCCACCACCTCGCCGGCGCCGAGGCTCTCGGCGATCAGGCGCAGCGCTACCTTGGACGGCGCGTCGCGGTCGATCAGCGTGACGCCGACCTGGCGCAGCCACCAACGCAGCGGCCCGAACTTCGCGAGCCCGGCCTGCGCCAGGAAGTTGACCTCGCGCCGGCAGTGTATGCCGACGAGCGGCGGGTCGAGGTAGCTGGCGTGGTTGGCGACGAGCAGCACGGGGCCGCTCGCCGGCACCGCGTCGCGCCCTTCAGCGCGCACGCGGAACCACAGCAGGCACATGGCATGCGCCACGCTCTTGCTGAGCTGCCACCAGAAGCGGCTGCGCGGAACGATGCTGGCGCGCGGAGCGCTCATGTCGCCCTCGTTTCACCGCGCACCAGCGCCAGCAGCCGCGCCATCACCGCCTCGGCCGGCAAGCCGGTCGAGTCGATGTAGACGGCGTCCGGCGCGCGCACGAGCGGCGCGTCGGCGCGCGCGCTGTCGAGGCGATCGCGCTGCACGATCTCGGCGAGCACGTCCGCTTCGCTGACCACGCGGCCCTTCGTGGCAAAGTCCTGGCAGCGCCGCCGCGCCCGTTCTGCGGGTGCGGCGTCGAGGTAGATCTTCCAGCGCGCGTCGGGGAACACCACGGAGCCCATGTCGCGCCCTTCGGCGACGATCGGGCCCTTGCTGGCCACCTGACGCTGCAGGTCGCCCATCGCGGCGCGCACGAATGGCAGCGCCGAGACGGCCGAGACCTGCGCCTCGACCTCTTGCGTGCGGATCTCGGCGGTCACGTCCTGGCCATTGAGCAACACGCGGCCAGCGGGGAGTTCGAGCTTGGCGTCCGCGAGCGCGGCGCGCATGCGCGCTTGCCCACGGTCGGGTTCGCCCGCGCAATCCGCCGGCGCGCAGCCGCGCCGCAGGAAGCACAGCGTGATCGCCCGGTACATCGCGCCCGTGTCGAGGAACGCGAAGCCGAGCTGTTGCGCCAACTGCCGCGCGACCGTGCTCTTGCCCGCGCCGGACGGGCCGTCGATGGCGACGACCGCGCGCGGCGACGGCGCGCCGGCATCACGGAACGTTGGGCTGGCAGGCACGCGGCGGCGCGGTGGAAAGGGTTGGGGAGGAAATCGATCCGGATTGGAAAAGATCGGGCCGGACGCGCGACCTTTGCCGAATGTCCGGAGGACGGCGAGCGCCGTCCGAGGGGGCGAAGAGTCTAGCGACCGGCCGGCTCGGGTGGCAACGGCCAAACCCGGCTCAGCGCGCCCTTTCTGCCGTCCGACGCCGTCGCCGGAAACCTAGTTGCCGAAGGGGCATGGGCCCGGCTCGGCAACTGCGACCAGCCCTGCGGCCGTGCAGCGCACCGGGCGCCAGCCCGCCGCGTCGATGGCGAGGCCGACCGGATCGGCGTCGAACGCCGGCAGCACGCGATACTCCCCCACCCCGTGCCGGCCCCGGGCGAACCGATGGATGTGGCCGAAGACCAACCGCGAAGCGCCCGTGGCGAACGCCGCGCCAACCGCCGCCGCCGTCGGCAGGAAGCGCGTCTGGTCGCCGCCGCGGATCACCATCGCGCTCTTCGCCCGCGCGCGCGCCGCGACGCGCAGCGCCAGCGCGACCGGCAGGCTGCGCGCGATCGCGCGCGTCACCGGATGGCGGAGCCAGCGCTTGGCGCGCTGGTACGGCAGGTCGTTCTGGCACAGCTCGTCGCCGTGCAGCAACAGCGTGTCGACGCCGCCGAGCGCGCCGCGCAACCCGCCGGCGACGACCACGGCGCCGCTCGCCGCCGCGAACTCGGGGCCGAGCAGGAAGTCGCGGTTGCCGTGCAGGACGTGCGCCGGCACGCGGTCGTCCGCCAGTTGGCGCAACAGCGCCGCGGTGTCGCGCCAGATGCCGACGCGCGCCTGCCCGCGGGCGACGTACGAGTCGAACAGATCGCCGAGCAAGAACAACGGCGTGCGCTCGCGGCGGGCAGCGGCGACGGCGTGGCCGAGCGCCGCGAACGGCGACCCGCCGTCGGCGGGCAGATGCAAGTCGGACACCAGCAGCGCGCGCTCGCACGCCTGCGCCAGCGCGTGCACGCGGGTGCCGAGCACGGTCGCGACCACCGTCACGGCCGCACCTCGACGAACAGCCCGCTCCACGGATCGAGGCGCAGGTCGAAGCGCGTCGCCGGCCCGTCGCCGATCGCCGAACCGTCGAGCCGGAACAAGCGCCGCGGCGTCGGCAGTTCGAGCCGCACCGCGCGCGCGCCGTCGCGGGCGAGTTCGCGCAGCACCGCCGGCGCGTCGAGCGCGTTCACGCGCACGGTCAACACGTCGCGACCATCGCGCAGTCGCAACCGCGTGCGCCGGATGCAGGTCGGCAATCCGTCGCCGCGCACTTCGCACGGCGGCTCGACGCCGGCGCGCTGCAGCACGCCGCGCACGCGGCGGCGCAGATCGAACGCCGTCTCGATTGCGGCGATGTCGAGGCGCCAGGCGCCATAGCCGGCGACCGGCGCGTTGAGGTAGACGGCGCGGCCCCGGCCGAGCGTGTGCTCGAGGTGCGCCATGCCGCCCTCGCGCTTCTCGCCCATCGCGCCGGCGAGGCCGCCCTCGGCGAGCGGCAGGCCGCGGCCACGGGCGACCGGCTGGCCTTCGCGCACCAGCAGCGCGTCCCAACGCCGGCTGCGCGCGCTCACGCCGAACAGCGCATCGAGCGCGCCGCTGCCGCGGCGCAGCAACTGTTCGTCGTAGAGGCCGGTCGAGTGGTCGGCGAGCGCCGTCCCGCCGGCGTGCACGTAGGCGCGGACCGCCTGGGCCGTGCGATCGGCGAGCGCGATCGTCGCGGGCAGGACGAGCACGCGCGGCCGCTCGCGCAGCAGGCTCTCGGCGAGCGTCGCCTCGGCGACGAAGCGGGGCTCGACGCCGAGGTCCTGCAGCAGGCGCACCCAACCGACGCGCGCAGCCTGGCTGGTGCTGTGCGTCCGTTCGTGCGAGGCCAGTCGCCGCGGCCACGTCATGCCGTCGCCGGCGGAGTCGAGCATCCACCACGCGCGCACCGCGGCCTGCGACTCGACCAGCCAGACCGACGCAAGAACCTGGCTCGCGCCGGCGCAGGCGTCGAGCGTCGGGCCGAGCGCCGACTGCGCGGCGACGACGGCGGCGCCGAACGGCGTCAGCGCGCCATCGGCGCCGGCGACCGTGCGATCGTTCCACGCCACAGCGCCGTGCGCGCCGTCACAAGCGAGCGCCGCGAAGGCGGCCTGCGCCCAGTGCGCCAGCGACGCGCCGCCGAGCGCGGCTTCGTTCGGCGGCGCGATGCTGGCGTAGTGGTGCGCGCCAGCTGGCGCGAGGCTCCACGCCAGCTCGACGGCGCCGCCGAGCGCGTACGGCTCGACCAACGTCAACGACGGCAGCCAGCGCGCGAAGTCGTTGCCGCCGAAGGCCGCCGGCGCCGACAGGCCGGTCAATCCCACCGGCACGCCAGGCGCCGCCGCGTGCGCCGCGGCGGCGAGCCGCCGGATCGCGTCGGCGTACTGCTCGTCGACGAAGTCGAGCCACGCGCCGAACGGGCGCAGGTCGGCGGGCAGCTCGGCGTCGCCGAGTTCGCGGCGTCGGATCTGGTCGACGGTCGGCGGCGCCAGCTGCTCGAACGTGGCGAACTGCGTGCCGAGCGCGGCATTGGCGGCGTCGAGGCTGCCGTAGCGCTTGCGCGCGAAGGCGCGGAAGGCGGCGAGGCAATGCGCGCACCGGCAAGTGTCGAGTGGCGCGTCGTGGCGCGTCGCCGACGGCTCGTCGGCGAGGGCGACGAAGCGCAGCGACGGGCCGCGCGCGCGCGCGACCTCGGCGGCCACAGCGGCGACGGCGGCGTCGAGGACCCCCGGCGCCGCGAAGCACGTCGGCCGGACCAGCGCGGCCGGATCGCGCCGCGCCTCGTAGGCCGCGCGCACGGGCGCCCACGCGTCGTCGCGCAGCTCCAGCAGCCCCTTGCCGATCGGCTGGTCGAGGTAGAAGCCCAACCCCTTGCCGATCGCGGGCGCCGGGTCGGCGCCGCGACCATTCTGCACGGCGGTGAAACCGTGCTGCGCGGCGACCGCGGCGCCCTCCGGCGCCGAGATCCACAGCACGCGCTCGAAGCGCGTCGGCGGCGCCGGCATCGGCGGCGCCTCCTGGGCGCCGACGATGGCGCTCGCGGCGGCGGCGACGGCGAGCGCGCGCAGGCACGCGCCGGGGGCCGTCATTCGATGCCGTAGTCCTTGAGCTTCTCCCACAGGACCTTGCGCGAGATGCCGAGGACGGACGCGGCCTTGGTGCGGTGGCCGCCGACGCCGCGCAACACGGCGCGCAGATGCTCGCGCTCGGCGTCGACCAGCACTTCGCGCAGCGAGCGCAACGCCGTCGGCGGCTCGAGCGCGGCGCGGCGCGTGCGATCGACGGGCAGCAGGTGCTCCTTCTTCAGGATCGTGGCGCCGCCGGACAGCGCGATCGACTGGGCGATTCGGTTCTCCAGCTCGCGGACGTTGCCGGGCCAGCTGTACTCGGCCATCACCTCGAGCACGTCGGTCTTGACCGTGAACGTGCGGCCGCCGCCGAGCTTCTCGACGAAGTGCTGCACTAGCATCGGCATGTCGCCCTCGCGCTCGCGCAGCGGCGGCAGGCGCACCGGGACGACGTTGAGGCGGTAGTAGAGGTCCTCGCGGAACTTGCCGGCGCGCACGTGCTCGAGCAGCGGCACCTTGGTGGCGGCGACGACGCGGATGTCGACCTTTACCAGCGACTCGCCGCCGACGCGCTCGAACTCGCGCTCCTGCAGCACGCGCAGCAGCTTGACCTGCACCGACAGCGGCATGTCGTCGATGTCATCGAGGAAGATCGTGCCGCCGTCGGCGACCTCGAAGCGGCCGCGGCGCAGCTTCTGCGCGTCGGTGAAGGCGCCCTTCTCGTGGCCGAACAGCTCCGTCTCCAGCAGCGTGTCGGGCAGCGCGCCGCACGACAGCGCCACGAACGACTTGTCCTTGCGCGCACTGAGCTGGTGAATGGCGCGGGCAATGCGCTCCTTGCCGGTGCCGCTCTCGCCCTCGATCAGCACGGAGGCCTCCGTCGGCGCCACCGTGCGCACGGTCTTGACCACCGACTGCATGGCGCGACTCTCGCCGATCACACCGGGCAGCCCCTGGCCCTGGACGTCCTTGAGCTGTTCGCGCAGCCGCTGATTCTCGCACAGCAGCGCGCGGTACTTGCCGATGCGCTGGATGCGCTCGAGCACCTGGTCGTTGAGGAAGGGCTTCGGGATGTAGTCGTCGGCGCCCAGTCGCATCGCCTCGACGGCGTGCTCGACCGTGGCGAACGCGGTCATTACCAGCACCTCGGTGTCCGGCCGCGCGCGCTTGGCGGCCTGCAACACCTGCATGCCGTCGGCGCCCGGCAGGCGCACGTCGGTGATCACGAGGTCGTAGCTGGTGTGCCCGAGTTCGGCGATCGCCAGCTTGCCGTCGGCGACGTGCTTCACGTCGTAGCCTGCGCCTTCGAGGTCGTCCGTCAGCGTGATCGCGATCGTCTGTTCGTCCTCGACGAGAAGGATGCGGACCGGTTGGGCAGTCAAGCCTGTCCCCCGCCTGTCTCGGGCCGCCGTGCGTCCGGACCGTCGCTCGCATCGCGCAGTCTGGACTCTCCAAACGAGCGCACGATGCTGCCGCCGGCGCGAGAAGCGTCTTCGAGCGCCGACTCGGCCTGCGCCAGCAGCGTGTCGAAGAACATCGCCTTGTGGTCGACGACGGAACTGACGCCGACGCTCACGCAGAGCGCGAGGGGCTTGCCGTCGATGGCGACCTCGAGGCCAGCGAACGCCGCGAGCAACCGATCGGCGACGAGGCGCGTGCCCGCAAGGTCGGTGTGCGGCAACAGCAGCAGATAGCGGTCGTCGTTGGTCGTGCCGAGCAGGTCGGAGCCGCGGGTCTTGTCGCGGACGAGCTGCGCCATGGCGGTGCGGACGGCGTGGCGGAGTTCGGCGCCGTAGAGGTCGACGAGTTGGGGCAGGCGGTCGACCTGCAGCACGATGCAGCCCAACGGCAAGCCGTGGCGGCGCGACCTGGCGAACTCATTCTTCATCAGGTGCAGGATCTGCGCCTGCGAGAAGAGGGCGCCGCTGAGGAAGCCCTCGGTCGACTCCCTGCCGCCTGCCCGCGTCCCCGTCGAACGCGTCTTGCGAAAGCCTGGTTTGGTCATCGCGATGCGTGCTGTAGCCGCACACCCTATGCGCCGCGGCCACGCTACAGCCAGCGGCGGTCCGGCCGCGGCATGGCCCGGACCATACTGGCCCGGAAGCAAACCGGTCCGACAAGGCGCCTGGCAACTACCTGCCCGGAATAAAAATACGGGCCTCAGCCGGTCAGAACTGAGGCCCGTGAGAGCGGGTCAGGCTGCGCAATGGAGAGGGCGGTTAGGGAGGGGGATACTGGTCTCCACCACACAGCCAAAGACCCGTCGGTGTCTGCTGGTTCGGAACCGGCGAACCGGTTCCGGCTGGCCCGATGGTCAGTCAGGTCAGCGGACTTCTACCGAACGATCATAGAGCGTTTCTCGCCAGCAGTGGCCGAGGCCACCGCCGTTGTCCCGTTTCGAGTCCCAACTAGGCGAGCTAGGGCGCGAACCGCGACACGAAACGTGATGATGCCGCCCGCTTTCCGGATTTCAACACCCGCTCCACCAGAAATTCGACACACCGTCCCCAGGACCGTCGCAGCCGCCGCCAGCAGCGCCCGGCTGAATGCGAAAATAGGGCCACATCCACTTGTCGATTCGTGCTTTACGAAGCGTCCCGGCGATGCAACCGCGTTTCCACACGGGGGCGGGAAATAGTGGAGAGACTTCGTCCCCAGATCAACCGGCGAACGTCTGGCGGCACCAGGTGACCGCTGCATCGAGCCAACCGACGGCGACGTAGATGTCGACCGCAGGCCACTTGTACCTGGCGGCGACGAGCCCGGTGACCAGCACGATGGCGAACAGCGCGCCGAAGACGAACTGCGCGCAGAGCCGCGCGAGCAGCCCCTTGGCCTTGCGGCCGATGCCAGGCTTCGGATTCTCGCGACCACCGCGCAGGATCCAGTCGCGCTGGGCGATAAGACCCTGCTGCACGAGGCGCTGCGGCTCGACCGGCGCGGCCAGGATCGCGCGCGTGGTCGCCTCCCACGGGTAGTCGGCGCCGGTGGCCATCGCGGCCGTGCGCAGGCGCTCGAGCGCCGGCTTTGGCACCGCGCCGGCCATCAGGCGAAGCGCGGCTGCGGCCACCGCCGCCTCGACGCCGTCGGGCTGGCCGGGATCGCGCTTGCCGTCGTCTGGCGTGGCAACCATACGCCGTGGCCTGGCCGACCGATCAGGCCTTCTGGGCCTTGGTGAACTGGCGATTGCGACCGCGGACGGCCTTGATCAGCGGGTAGCTGACCGTCTTGTCACCCTTCTTCAGGGTGATGACGCCGCGCTTGATGACCTTGGTCGACAGCTTCAGCGTCACGACCTGCCCGTCCGGCGTCAGGATCCGGACCGGCTGGATGTTCGGCTTGAACGTCCGCTTGCTGCGGCCGGTGACGCGGCGACCGACGCCGCCGTCCTTCTTGGCCAAGCCGCGGCGCTTGACTTGGTGACCAATACGGGTGCGACGACCAGTGACTGCACAGACTCGGGACATGGCGGCTCGGGGTAGGAAGGGCGGAGCAGGATAGCCATGGACCGGGCCGCCGCAAGGCCCTGCCCAGGCGGCTTCTCGTCCGGTTCCGGATTCATGGCGCCGCGGTGGCGACCTGCGGCGCCGGCGAACGGTTGCCGGCCGTCGGCGACCCCGCCCGCCGGAAGCGCACGACCTCCGCCACGGCCGCGCCAACGTCCTGGGGCGCCACCGCCGGCGCGGACACGTTGCTTGCCCGCGGCGGCGCGCCATCGTCGCCGCGTCAGGGCGCGCGACCATCGCCACGGCGAGCAGGCGCGGGAATGGACCCTGCGGCGCAACCTGCCGCTCTCGTGGCAGCGAACGCCCCTGCGCCTCAGCGCGGCGCGGGCGCTTGCGCCTCGCGGTACCAACGCAGGCGATCGGCGTAGTCGACGCCGGCCACGCCGGCGCGCTCGACGGCGAGTTCGGCGCAGGCAATCGCGTCGTCGCCCCGGCCCGACAGGAACATCGCCAGGGCGACGGTGTCGTACTCGAAGTACGCAAGGTCGGACTCGGCCGCCGTCATGCGCTCGGCGAGGCCGACGGCGAAGGACGTCCAGCGCCCCATCGAGCGCTGGTCGGTGAGCAGGCGCCAGCAGTCGTTGTTGCTGCGGATCGCCGGATCGCGCTGCGCGAGGTAGCCGTCGAGCACGCGCGCGCCGGCCGCAGCGTCGCCAGCACAACGCACGGCGGCGCCATAGCGCGCGGCCGCCAGCGCGCGCGGCTCGCCGCGCAGGGCAGCCGCGCGATCGACGACGAGCGTGGCGAGGTCAGCGTGGACGGCAGCATCGGGGCCTTCCGCCAGGATCGCGGCGAGTTCGAGGCAGCCCACCGCGTCGTCGCGAACGAGCCGCCGCGCGGCGATGGCGCGCCGGCCGATCTCACGATGGTCGCCGGCGTGCACGTGCAAGCGCAGGACCGCCAACTGCACCGCCGGGTCGTCGGCCGCCGACGCCTCGGCCCGCGCAGCCACCGCCAGCGCGCGCCGGGCGAAGTCCGCCTTGCGCACCTCGCCGCGCATCGCCAGGTCGAGGAACGCCGCCAGCGCGCGCGGTTCGTCGGCGAGCGCGCCGAGCGCCGCGTCGGCGAGTTGGGCAGCGAGCGCGGCGTCGCGGCAACCGATCGCGGCGACGAGATACAGCATGCCGCGCAACTGGCCGTCGCGCGGCGCGTGCGCCACCGCCGCGTGCAGCGGCGCCACCGCTGGCGGGCGCAGGTCGAACAGCGACCGGCCAAAGCGCCGCCGGCAGTCGCGGGCGCCGCGCGCGGCGGCGACGTCGTCATGGCCCGCGAGGATCCCCGCGAGCGCGTCGACGAGCCCGGCGAACGGCTCGCCGACGAAACGCACGATGCCGCGGTGATCGGCGACCACGACAAAGGCCGGATCGTCAGCGGCGAACCACGACGCCGTGGCGCCGGTCGCGTCGACGACGCGGCGAAAGCCGGTCGGGACGTCGACGGTGTCCGCGGCGACGACCGCGACGAAGTCGACCGGCGCGTCGACGAAGCGACGGGCGAGCGCAGCGCCGCAGGGCGCTTCCGCGCGCGCCGCCGCCGCGCGGGCGCCTGCGCCGCACCAGTAGACGACAGCGGCGACGTCGCCCGCGACCGGGGCGTCGCCGGGACGGTTCGGCAGCGGCGCGCCCGGTTCGACCTGGGCAACGACCAGCAACGGCCACAGCGCGGCCGCGAGCAGGCGCAACGAACGAGGCATCACCGAGACAAATCGGCTGCGGCGCCGGCCACGCCTGAGGCAACCGGCGTTAGCGCCACGGCGCCCGTGGGAACGAGGCTTCCGGTCGACCGGCCGACGGGCCACAATCACCGATGGTCGCATCCCCTGATTCCCGCCCGCCGGCACGCGGGCGTCCCCGCCGCGTCAGGCGGGTCCCCTAACCCTCCATGAAGACTTCGACCCTGCTCTGGTGCGTCGCCGTTGCTGCGGCGTGCGCCAACGTCACCGCCCCAACCCCCGACCAGGAAGCCCGGCTCAACGCCGCCCGCGCGCTGCTCAGCGACGAGCCACTGCGCGCGCTCGACCTCGCCGAAGCGCTGCTGAAGGACGCCCCCGGCATGAAGCCGGCCCGCCTCGTCGCCGCTGAAGGCTCGATGCGGCTGGCCCAGACCGGCTCCGGCCCGGCGAACCTGCACTACGTCGACGCCGCCACGCAGTTCGAGAAGGCGCTGCAGGACGGCGACGACGTCGAACAGCCGCTGGCGCTGCAACTGCTCGCCGAGTGCCGCTACGCGCTCGGCGAGTTCGAGGCCTGTGAGGCGGCCGCTGCCCGTGCCGCCGCCGCCTACGCGGCGATCGATCTGCCCGAGCGCCGCGCCGGCGCCGCCGTCGCGGCGCTGCTCGCCGGCCGCGCCGCGCTGCAGCGCTTCGTCGCCAGCCGCCAGCTGGAGCTCGACGGCGGCAAGGCGGACGCGCGCGGCAAGATCGCGTTCGAGAAGGACACGATGCAGCTCGCCAACGCCGCCGCCAGCTGGTTCGACACCGCGCGCACGCAACTGCCCGGCGACGCGATTACCAACCTCGTGCTGCTGTACCGCTGGCTCGAGAACAGCAACGCGGTGATGACCACGCTCGAACGCGGCCTGCGCGAAGCGCCGCAGGAGACGGCCGTGCACGACGCCTTCCAAGCGTGGATGCGCGAGACCGGCCAGTCCGAGGCGATGCTCGGCACGTACGCGCAGCTGGTGCGCAGCAACCCGACGACGACGATCTTGCGTTGGCACCAGGGCCGCGCGCTGTTCGCGCGCGCCGACAAGCTGCGCCAGGACGGCAACTTCCAGGGCGGCATCGCCGCCTACGACAAGGCCGCGGCGGCCTTCGGCGACTACCTCGCGATGGTGCCGGCCCACGCCGACGCCGCCCGCCAGTGGCTCGCGCTGTGCGACCTTTCGGCCTGCCGCTGCGCCGTCGACATGGGCGACCTCGCCACCGCCGAGCGGCGCATGTTCGCCGCCGCCGACGCCTCGCCGGCCGCGACGGCCTACACCGACGGCGCACCGCAGCTCGTCGACAGCTTCGGCGGCCACTTCACCGGCGCCGCCTTCGCCATCCACGCCGCGTGCGCCGAGGGCGGCGACGACGCGCTCGCCAAGGCGCTCGGCTTCAACGAGCGCGTGCTGGCGCGCTTCCCCGACCGCTGGGGCTTTCTCTACAACAACGCCGCGCTGGCCGCGCGCGACCTCGGCGTGCAGAAGTCGCAGCAGGGCGACGCCGCGACCGCGAAGGCGCTGTGGGAGCGCAGCTACGGCTTCTACGAGAAGGCCGTCGCGCTGTCGCCTGACGACGCGCGCATCGTCAACGACTGCGGCCTGATGCTGATCTACCACCTCGACCGCGACCTCGACCGCGCCCGCACGCTGTTCGAGCGCGCGATCGCGCTGGGCAAGAGCCAATTGGCCGCGCTGCCGGCCGACGCCGACCCACGCGAGCGCGAGCGCACCGAGGAGGCGATCGGCGACGCCTACCAGAACATCGCCGTGCTGCTGAAGGAGCAGCTGCGCAAGCCGTTCGCCGACTACGAGGAGTTCTGCGCCGAGGCAGTGAAGTACTTCCCGTACCAGCGCCGCGAAGCCGCCGCGCTGCTGCGCAGCAAGGGCGTCGGCGATCTGGGCTCGACGGCGCGCGCGCAGACGGCCGCGCGGCTCGCGCAGGGCCAGGGCGGCGCGGCCGAGGCGCTGCAGAAGCGCAAGACCGACATCGACAAGAAGGTCGCCGCCGAGGACTTCGACGGCGCGCTGACGGCGCTCGACGAGCTCGCCAAGGACTGCAAGGACCACGCGCCCTACCAGTTCCTCAAGGGCGAGATCACCATGAAGCTCGCCGCGCAGGCGCGCGACACCGGCCGCAGGGGCGTCGACCTGTTCTTCCAGGACGCGGTCGCCGCGCTCAAGCGCGCCGTCGAGCTCGACAGCGAGCCATCGGCCCCGCGCCAGCTGCTGGCGCAGGCGCAGTACGAGTCGGGCGACACCGAGTCGGCAACGCGCACGCTGACGGCGCTGCTGCTGCACCTGCAGTCGCAAGGCGGCGGCAAGCCCGAGGAGCTGCTCGCGCTGCACACGCTGCGCGCCAACGCCGGCGCGCGCACCTACGCGACCAAGAAGCAGGCGAGCCAGGACGACAAGGAGCTGCTGGCCGCAGCGCGCGCGTCGTTCCGCCTGCTCGATGAAAAGGGCAAGCTCGACACGCCGCTGGTGGCGCTGTGGGCGACGATGGAGCAGTGGGCCGGCGCTGGCGCCGAGGCCGTCAACGTCTACGGCCGCGCGCTCGCGCGCACGCCGGACGACATGGCGCTGCTCGAGGCGCTGCTCAACACTGCCAGCGCAGCCAGCCAGGTGCCCATCGCGGTCGACGTCCTCGGCAAGCGCGAGGACGCGACCGGCCTGTGGTACCTCGGCAAGGCGCGCTTCTGGCTCGCCGACGTCGAGCGCGGCGCCAGCCGCAACGCCGAGGCCCAGAAGGCCCTCGACGGCGCCCGCGAGGCCTTCGCGGCGTCGATGCAGAAGAACGCGCAGTTCCGCGAGAGCTGCGAACAGTGGATCGCGATGGTCCTCGGCAAGAAGGGCAACATCGCCTTCTGGAGCGAGGACCTCGCCAACGCCGAGACGTGGCTGCTGGAGTCGATCAAGGCGCGGCCCGACCAGGCCACCACTGATCTCGGCCTGACCGAGACGACGAAGCAGGGCCTGATGCGCGTCGCCGACGCGCACTTCAAGAAGGGCGACCTCGGCAAGGTCGAGCGCATCTACCGCGCCGCGTCGGACGCGGCCAACAGCGATCTCGACCTGCTCAACAACTCGGGCCTGTTCGCGCGCGACTGGGGCAACCAGCTCGAGGCGGCCGGCAAGAAGGCCGAGGCGATGGGCATGTACGAGCAGAGCTACATGGCCTACCGCCGCGCGCAGCAGCTCGAGCCGCAGAACGTGCGCCTGCGCAACGACTGCGCGCTGATCGCGATCTACCACCTCGACCGCGACTGGGAGCTCAGCAAGGAGCTGCTCGACGACGCCATCGCCGACGGCGACAAGATCCTCAAGGAGACGCCGCCCGGCGACGCCGACGAGAAGCAGAAGCTCGAGGAGGCGGTCGGCGACTGCTACGAGAACCTCGCCCTCTGGCACCTGAAGAAGAGCAAGGACGGCGCGGCGGCCAAGGCCGCTGCCCAGGCGAGCGCCAAGTACTACCCGGGCGCCCGTCGGCCGGGCGCCCGCCGGCACCTGCAGGCCGCGGAACGGCTGTTGCAGGGCAAGTGACATGAAACCCGCGCTCGCGTCGCCGTTCGCCCTGCTGCTTCTCGCCTGCGCCGCGGCGCAGGAGCCGGCCCCGACGGCGCAGCAGGACAACGCGCTGCGGGCGCGCGCGTTCGCCGCCGAGAACGGCAAGCGCTTCGGCGAGGCCGCGGACGCCTTCCTGGCGCTGCACCGCGCCACGCCCGAGCGCGTCGAGTGGATCGTCGCCGCCGGGCGGTGCCTGGGCCGCAGCGGCCGCTTCCGCGACGCGGTGACGCTGCTCGACGACGCACGCAGACGCGTCCCCAACGCGCCGGAGATCGCCGCGATCCTGGCGCGCACCTACCTGCTGCAGGCCGACACCGACCCGAGCGTCCTGCACCCGGAGATCCTCTGGGCCGACGCGGCGGATCTCGCCGAGGACGTGCTGGCCCGCCTGCCCGACGACGAGGACTGCCGGCTGGTGCTGGCGCAGGCGCGCTACCTGCTCGGCGACCGCGCGCAGGCGGTGGCCCAGGCCGAGGAGGCGGTGCGACGCCACCCGCAGCGCGCCGGCGCCCACGTGCTGCTCGGTCGCATCGCCGCCGACCGCATGCGCGGGCTCGTCGGCCGCTACGACCGCGAGCGACCCGACGGCCAGGAGGCCGCCGACCTCGTCGGCCGCATCGACGAGGCCCGCCAGCAGGCGATCCGCTGCTACGAACGCGCCGCCGCGCTCGACCCGGCCCGCGCGCATCCCTTCGTCGCGCTCGGCGAGATCGCGTGGCTCGACCGCAAGCCCGAACTCGCCCGCGAGCGCTTCGCCGATGCCCTGGCACGCGACCCGGAGATCGCCGTCGACCACGACGCGCTGTGCGCCGGCCTCGACTGGCAGGCGCGTGCCGCCTTCTACGCAAGCCTGCGCAAACGCTACGACGGCGTGACGGACCGCGAGCCGCGCAAGGCCGCCGCGCTGGCCTTCCAGGAGGGCCGGGCGCGCAGCGACGGCCGCGAGTGGCAGGCGGCGCGCGACCTGTTCGCCGCGGCGCTCGCCGCCGATCCGGCGGCCACCAACAACCGCTACTACCTGTTCGTCTGCGCCTGGAACCTCGACGACCACGACGGCGCCGAAGAGCACGGAGCGGCCTACGCCACCGAGAGCGCGCCGCGCTTCGCCGACGTGCTGCGCGGACTGCCGGCCGACAAGCGCAGCGAGCTCGCCGCCGTCGTGCAGTACCTCGGCGACCGCGCCTTCCAGAAGGGCCGCGTGCCGGCGAGCCGTGACCTCAACCACGCGCTCGCCTGCTTCAAGGACAGCGCCGACGCGTGGAACAACCACGCATTCCTGTGCCGCGAGACCGGCCGCTTCGAGGACGCATGGTCGTCCTACCAGCACGCGCTCGAGAAGGAACCCGACTCGCCGCAACTGCTGAACGACGCCGCCGTCGTGCTGCAGTACCACCTCGCCTCGCCGGAGCGGCTGGCGAAGGCGCGCGCGATGTACGACAAGGCGATCCAGCTCGCCGACAAGCAGCTCGGCGACGAGCGCGTCACCGGCGCCGCGCGCGAGCGCGCGCAGAAGGCGCGCCAGGACGCGTGCGCCAACCTCGACGCGCTGCCGCGCTAGTCTGCGGCTTCCGGCGCCAACCGCCGCCCGAGGTTGCCGTACTCCCGGTACGGCGCGATGTCCGGCGCGCCGGCGGCGTAGCGCCAGATCAGCCCGCGCGCAGGATCGGGCGGCACGGCGAGCAGCGAACTCGACACCGTGCCGTAGCCAAGGCCGCGCTTGCAGATCGCATGGTGGCCGTCGCCGCCGGGATCGCGCAGCACGCCGGCGAGCAACTGCAGCCGCCGCTCGAGCGGCAGCGCCGGCGCGAGCGCGGCAGGCAGACCGCGCGGCTGCAGTTCGCCGGGCGCGTGTTCGTTGGTGACGATGAGCGCTGGCTCGCGCCAGTCGAGGCGCTGCAGACGACCGCCGGCGTGCCGCAACACGACGATGGCGCGCGCATCGGCGACGACCAGTTGGAAGCCCGCGTGCGCGTGCTCGTCGACGCGGCGCGCAACCGCGGCGAGCCCGGCCTCGAGGTCGTCGGCGTCGAGCGCGAGGTGCACGAGGTGGCCGCGCGACGGCGCGTCGGGGACCGGTGGCGCGCCAACGACGTTGGTGAGGCCGGCGACGACGCCGCGGTCGTTGACGCCGAGCCATGTGCCGCCGGCGCGCCGATCGCGCGGCGAAATCGCCCGCCGCGCGCTGCCGACCCACAGGCCCGGCGGCAACGCCGGCCGGTCGGTGCGTTCGTCGCGATTGCCGGCGACGACCAGCGGGTGGTCGGCGTGGCGGCCGCGCAGGACGATCAGGATGCACATGGGGCTCGACCGGCGAGTCTAGCCCGACGCGCCGCCGCTCGTGCCTGCGAGCGGCGCCTGCGCGGTTGCCCGCCGCAGCGCGAACATCAGCGCGCCGGCGATCGCGCACAGCGCCGAAGCGGCGAGGAACGCGCGGCTGAACACGACGCTGCCGTCGCCACTGGCAGCGACGGCGGCGCCGAGCAGCGGCCCGAGCGCGAGGCCGAACTGGATGCAGCTCTGCACCATGGCGAACGCGAGCGTGCGGTTGCGGTCGGCGACGCGCTTGCTGGCGGCGGCGTAAGCGAGCGTCATCGAGCCGGCCATCAGGCAGGCGATGCCGGCGCGCAGTAGCAGGAACGGCCGGATCGCCGTCACCCAGGCCATCGCCGCGTACGCAACGCCGAGTCCGAGCGCCAACCACGCCAGGCAACGCAGCGGCCCGTGCCGGTCGGCCATGCGCCCCCACCACGGCGTGCACACCCACTGCGCCACCGCCAGCACGCCGAAGGCGACGGCGACCGTGCGGTCGAGCGCGAGCGTCGGCGTGGCGCTGTTCGCGGCGATCCACGGTTCGGCGCCGAGCTGCCGCACGAACAGCGCCAACAACGGTTCGAGCATGTTCTGGCCCAAGCGCAACAGCAACAACAGCGCCAGCAGCCAGCCGAACACCGGGTGCAGCACGAGGCCAAGCGCGTCGCGCCGGAACGACGCGAAGAATGCTCCGCGCGCGGCCGCCGGCGTCTGCTCCTCGTGCGCGAACACCGCCAATTGCACGGCGGCGAGCGCCGACAGGCCGCTCGCGATCCAGAACAGCGCCGTGCGGCCGAACCAGTAGGTCGCCTCGGCGCCGAGGTACGGGCCGAGGAACGAGCCGCACGCCATCGCCACCTGCATGCGGGCGATGACGAGGCCATGGACCTCCTTCGGCGCGCCTTCGGACACCAGCGATATCGCCGGGGCGACGTAGCCGGCGAGCACGCCTTGCAGCGCGCGCATCGCCAGCAGCGCCAGCGGCGAAGGCATGAACGGCATCAGCGCCGTCGTCACTGCGATCGCCAGGTTGGCGCGGATCGCCATCGGCTTCTTGCCGGCGGCGTCGCCGACCGCCCCCCACAGCGGACCGGCGACCGCGGCGCTGAACGGCGCGGCGCCGTAGATGATGCCGGCCCATAACGCCAACTCGGCCTCGTCGTCGATGCCGAAGCGCTCCTGCACGTAGAGCGCGAGCACCGGCAGGAAGGCCATCAACCCCATCGACGTCGCGAAGAGGCTCGGCCACACCGCATGGAAGTTGCGCCGCCCGGGATCCAAGGCGCGCGCTTCTAGCCGCTCGACCGTCGCAGCGGAACGGCGAGGAGCCGCGCGCGCCACGACGCCGGCGGCCGCGCCCGGCGCGCGCCGGGGCCTGACCTCAGCACCGACGGTTTTTCTGCCGCCTCGCCGCCCGAATCGCGCGCCCGCGAGCCATTGCCTGCATGCGCAATCTCCCGCTCGCCGTTCCCTTCCTGGTGCAGGCCGCCCTCGGCCAGGTCGCCGCGGCGCCGGCGCTCGCCACCGACGACCCCGCCTTGGCGCGACTCCACGCCGATCTGCGCGCCATCGCCTTCGGCTCGGGGGACGGCGGCACGACCGCCACCGCCGCCGCGCGTCTGCTCGCCGGCTTACGCACCGGCGATCTCGCCGTCGCCCGTGCGGCCCTCGCCGCCGTCCGCGCGCGCGCGACGGCTTCAGCGAATCCAGCGCTCACCGATGGTTGCTGGCAATTGCTCGCGCTCGGTTGGTTCTGCGCGGCCACGGGCGACGACGCGCTGGCGGCAGCGACCTGGCCGACGCAGCGGCCGCTCTTGCAGCGCCTCGCGCGCGCGCCAACGGCGCCGCAATTCGCGGACGAATGCCTCGTCATCCAGGCGTGCTTCGCGGCCGCGAGCCTGTGCCACCGCGCCGGCGGCGATCCCCTGCCGTGGACCAATCGTGCGTTCGTGCGCCGCGAACGTCTCGAGCGCGTCGGCTGGCAGCGCATGCGCGGCCGCTTCCGCAGCGACGCGTCAACCGGCCTGTCGGCGCGACGCGCGCATCCGCCCGCCGAAGTCCGCGACCTCGAGCCGGCGTGGTTCGGGCTCTGCCCGACGTCCCTGCCATGGCGGAGCCATGTCGCCGGCGCGCTGGACGAGCTGACGCGCGCGGCCGCGGACCGTCCGGCGACCGACTCCGTGCGCGCCGCGGCGATCCGGCTGGCCGCGGCGACGTCGCTGCGGGCGCCAGCGCGCGACCTCGCCTATGCGGCGTTGGGTCGGCGCGACGCAGCCGGCACGGCGCCAGCCGACGCAGCGGTGGCCCTCGACGCGCTCGGCTTCGCGCTCACCGGCTTGCGGCAGGCCATCGACTTCGGCCGCGGCGGCGCGCTCGCCGATGTCGTCGAGTTGGCGCCCTGGTTGCCCCCCGCGGCGACTTCGCTGCGGCTGCGCGGACTCGCCGCCGCCGGCGCGACGTTCGACCTCGACGTCGACGCGCGCAGCGGTCCGCGCCGCGACGACGAAGCGGATCTCGCCGCCTGCATCGGCGGCGACCGCCAGCGGCTCGTCGTCGCCATCTCGCTGCGCGCGACCAGCGACGGCGCGCCGCGCATCGTCGTGCTGCGCGGTGGCTGCGAGGGCGCGGTCGCCATGCTCGCCGTCGGCGAGCGCTGGGTCGGCTCGCTAGCGACGCCGCAGCTTGACGCGGAGCACGAGTTGCGTCGGGGCGACGGCGACGCCGCCGGTCGCTGACAGAGTCGGCGCCGCGACCGTGGTCGGCGGCGCCTTGCTCTCGCCATTGCGCACGACGCCGCTGCGCGCGCGCGCGAAGGCCGCCGCGGCCGCGAGCAACTCGCCGACCTCGGCCTTCGGGCCTTCGACGATCCAGACGCGCGTCGTCGCATCGGCGTCGGCGACGCCGGCATCGAGCCACGGCGATGCCGCGAGTTCGCCGTTCGCGGTGGTCCACGCCATCGCCGCCGGCTCGACGGCCGGATCCGTCGCCTTGGCGAGGAACACCGCCAACGCCGCGCGCAGGCCCGCCGCGTCGAGCGCTGCGCCCTTCGACTTCGCGTCGCCGACGCCGTCGCTGGCGGGGACGCGTTCCCCGCGCCCGCCACCGGCTCCGTTCGCGATCGGTCCGAGTTCGACCTCGAGCAGCGGCGTCGGCCCTGCTAGCGCCGATCGTGCGCCGAACACAGGCGCCGCAGACTTGGCAGGGAGGCCCGGTCCGCCGCCAGCGGCGTCGGCGGTCGATCCAGCGCCGGGCGCTGGGGCCGACGGCGCCGACGACTCGACGCCTGTTAGCGATTCGGCCCCGGCATTGGCCACTTCGAATCGGCGCGTCGCGTCGCTCGCCAAGCTGCCAATGGTCGCTGGCGGGGTGATCGCCGGCGGGGCCGCCGCAGCCACGGGCGCCGACGCAACCAGCGTCGCCGTGGTGTCCGGGCCGGACGGCTGCCAGGCATCGACCAGGAAGGCCAACGCCAGCGCGGCCGCCGCCGGCAGCAGGCCCCAGAGCCAGCGGCGCGACGCCAAGCGCGGCGGCGCGCTGGCCGTCACGGCGGCGTTGCGGGCGACGGCCGCGAGCACGCGGTCGCCCATCGCCGCCGGCCGCGTCGGCGCCTGCAGCGCCGCGCGCAATGCGGCGACCGTCGCCTCGTAGGCAGCGAGGTCGGCGCGCAACTGCGCGTTGACGCGCAGCTCGGCACGGAAGCGCTCCTGCTCGCGGTCGCTCATGCGGCCGTCGATCCAGTCGGCGAGCCGTTCGTCGGGCATGCGATCGGGCGCGCTCATGCGCCGAACTCCTTGAGCAGGTCCTGCAGCAGCAGGCGGCCGCGATGGATGCGCGAGCGCACGGTGCCCGGCGGCACGCCGAGCGTCGCGGCGATGTCCTCGTACGACATTCCGTCCATGTCGCGCAGCACGACCGGCACGCGGAACTCCTCGGGCAGTTCGCGCACAGCCTCGCGCACGCGCGCGGCGAACTCGCGATGGTGGGCGCGCTGCGCCGGATCCTGCTCGCGGCCGGCCGGGTCGAGGTACAGATCGTCCGTGCCGGCGATCGGCGCGTCGAGCGACAGCGTGCGTTGGCCGCGTTTCTGCGCGCGGCGGCGGCGCAGCTCGCTGATCGCGACGTTGGTGGCGATGGTCGCCAGCCAGCCGGTGAAGCGCTGGCCGTCGAAGCCGGCGAGCCCACCGTGGACGCGCAGGAAGGTCTCCTGGCAGAGGTCCTCGGCGGTCGCCCAGTCGCAGTGCATCACGTTCACGATCACGCGCATCACCCGGTCGGAGAACTGGTCGACGAGCGCGCGGAAGGCGTCCAGGTCGCCTTGCTGCGCCTGCCGGACGACGGCGCGCACCGGATCCGCGTCGTCGGCCGCCGCGGCGACGGCGCCGGAACTCGGCGCGCGTCGCAGCGACGAGAGCACCAGACGCCGTCCGCCGGCGCTGGTTCCCGCTGGGTCGTTGGTTGGGTCGCGCACGTGCCCTGGGCGACGTCGGGTCAACGCCGCAGGACGCCAGCTTACCGGCCACCGCACCGAGCGGCGAACCACGCCGCCGGTTGTCGCCGTCGGCGACTGCGCCGATGATCGGCTGCCGCCATGAGCTCCACCCTGTTCACGTTCCCCTGCCCCTGCTGCGGCAAGATGGTCGAGGTCGACACCCGCTCGGGCAAGGCGCGCGCGGTCCGGGCCGACGAGGCCAAGGGCGGGCGCAGCCTCGACGACCTGCTGGCGGCGCAGAAGAAGGACCAGCAGCGGCTGACCGACCTGTTCGCTTCGGCCAAGGACCAGCAGGCGCGCCAGCAGGAAGCGCTCGACGAGAAGCTGCGCCGGGCCAAGGAAGAGGCCAAGAAGGACAAGGACGAGAAGCCGCGCAGCCCATTCGACCTCGACTGAGCACCGGCCGCTCAGCGCCAGAAGTAGTGCCAGCCGGCGTCGAACGTCGCCTCGCCGCCGGGCGCAACGGTCGCCGTCCAGCGGAACTCGGCGAAGCCGTTGTGCTGGAACCACCAGTGCGGCCAGCTCCACCAGCCCCACCACGGGTTCTCCGAGCCGCCCTGCCAGGCCTGCACGAGGTCGAGCTGCTTCTGCGCGCCACCCTGGCCGATGCTGTCGGCGAGACCGAGCGCGCGGCGCGTGACCTCGACCTCGATGGCCTTGGGCTTGCGGTTGGTCAGCTTGATCGTGCCGGCGACGTCGACGCGGGCGTAGCGGTCGTCGCCGAGGCGGATCGGGCCCGGATCGCGCTTCACTTCGCGCTCGTCGGTCGCGACCTTCACGTCGACGGCGACGTTGATCTCGAGGTCGGTCGCGCCGCCGCGCGGCGTGTAGAGCATCGTGCCCTGGGCCAGCAGCTTGCCGCCGGCGAGCACCAGCGCCGGCGCGGTGGTCAGCGGCGCGTCGCCGGTGTTGGTCAGGCGCAGCACGTGCCGGACCTTCGGCGCCGCCATCTGGCGCGCGAGCTCGACGAGCTGCTGGCTCTGCAGGCCCTGGCGCACCTCCATCGGCGGTGCGAACGAGACATCGAGCCGGTACAGGTCGCGGTACGGCAGCTCGAACGCGGCGATCGGCAGCACCATGCGCTCGCCCTTCTTCAGCGTCACGTCGCGCAGCGTGAAGACGTAGAGGTCCTCGTTGCCCGCGCCGCCGGCCACCGACGGCTCCGGCTCGCCACCGCCGTCGCCGCCCACCGGGCTCGCCGCCTGCGTCATGAAGGCGTTGGACAGGCGGTTGCCGAACATCTGCTGCTGCAGGCCGCCGCGCAGCCGCTCGGCGACCTGCGCGCCCTCCTGCTGCAGCGCGATCGGGTCGAGTTCGCCCGCGTGGTCGAACTTCGGCACGCCGACGACGAGGTTCACGGTCGCGCCCTGCAGGTCGATCAGGTCGTTGACCAGCGTCGCCTCGAACTGCGCCTTGGCCTTGCCATCGCCGTCGATGTCGATGCGGTACGCCGGGATCCAGCGCAGGCCCTTCTGGACGTACATGACGCCGACCTTGGCCTGCGGACCGCCGCCGGCGACGCGCAGCGTCAGGCGCGGCTTCGCCTCCTCGACGGCGATGCGACCCTGGTAGTCGCCGCGGACCTCCAGTTCGCGCACCGAGGCGAGCGGCAGCGCGCGCGTGCCCTGCGCGGTCTGCAGCAGCAGCAGCTCGCCGTCGCTCGCCGACGGCAGCGTCTGGCGCGACGGCACGCCGAGCAGCTTGCCTTCGAGGCGCTCCTTGTCGGCGGTCACGACCAGCGCGTCCTTGCCGGCGTTGGCGCGCGCGAGCTCGCGCAGATCCATGACCGTCGCCTCGCTGCGCGTCGTCTTCATGCCGGCCACCGCGCTGACCAGCCGCGTGCCGTCGACGGCGTACGGCCAGAAGGCGCCGAGCAGCGGCTGCGGCAGCTCGTCGAGCACGACCTCCTGGGCGTCGGCGGCGGTGAGCGGCCGCTCGCGCAGCACCCAGGCATGCCCGTCCTTGAAGACGGTGACTTCGCGCACGGGCAGCGGGTCGGCGGCAGCGCCGGCGGGCGCGGGCGCGGGCGCCTGCGCGACGCCGGCGGTCAGCAGGAGGAACGAGACCGACAGCGGCAGGGTTGGGGCGTTCATGGCGGCGCGAAAACGCTACACCGCCGCCGGAGTTCCCAGAAACCTAGGCGTCGGCTCAGCCGTCGCCGCCGACGCGCTTCTTGCTCGGCGGCTCCTCGACCGCCTTCGCGCGCAGGAACTCGCGGTTCATCTCCGCGATGACGCGCACCGGGATCTCCTTCGGGCACGCGGCTTCGCACTCGTTCTGGTTGGTGCAGTTGCCGAAGCCCTCCTTGTCCATCGCCGCGACGAGGTTGCGGGCGCGCGTCTCACGCTCGACCCGGCCCTGCGGCAGGTGCAGGAAGTGCGACACCTTGGCGCCGACGAACAGCATCGCCGAGGCGTTCTTGCAGGCCGCGACGCAGGCGCCACAGCCGATGCAGGTCGCCGCGTCGAACGCACGGTCGGCGTCGGCCTTCGGCACCGGGATGGCGTTGGCGTCCTGCGACACGCCGGTGTTGACCGAAATGAACGCGCCAGCCTGCACCACGCGGTCGAAGGCGCTGCGGTCGACCATCAGATCCTTGACCACCGGGAACGCCTTGGCGCGCCACGGCTCGATCCAGATCTCCGCGCCATCGCGGAAGCTGCGCATGTGCAACTGGCAGGTCGTCGTGCCCGACTGCGGGCCGTGCGGCTCGCCGTCGATCATCAGGCTGCAGGAGCCGCAGATGCCTTCGCGGCAATCGTGGTCGAACACGATCGGCTCCTCGCCCTTCCTGATCAGTCGCTCGTTGAGGACGTCGAGCATCTCGAGGAACGACATATCTGGCGACACGCCGTCCAGCTCGTAGCGCACCATGCGGCCGTCCTGCTTGAAGTCGGCGGCGGTGCTGCGCTTCTGCTGACGCCAGACGTGGAGGATGAGCTTCATCGTCGTGTTGCCCGTCACTTGTAGCTCCGCACGGCGAGGTGCACGTTTTCGAAGTGCAGCTGTTCCTGGTGGCGCACGGCGTCCTTCGGCGCGCCCTTGTGCTCCCAGACGGCGGCGTGGCAGAAGTTTTGGTCGTCGCGCCGGGCTTCGCCGTCATCCTGCCACTCGTCGCGGAAGTGGCCGCCGCACGACTCGCGGCGCTCGAGCGCGTCGCGGCACATCAGTTCGCCGAACTCGAGGAAGTCGGCGACGCGGCCGGCCTTCTCGAGCGACTGGTTGATGGTCATGCCGTCGCCGAGCACGCGGACGTCCTGCCAGAACTCGCCGCGCAGCGCCTGGATCGCTGCGATCGCCTCTCTCAGGCCCTTCTCGCTGCGCGCCATGCCGCACTTGCTCCACATGATCTTGCCGAGCGTGCGGTGGAAGTCGTCGACCGTGCGCTTGCCCTTGATGCCGAGCAGCCGCTTGGTCATCTCGGCGACGTTGGCCGCCGCCTGGGCGAACTCCGGCCGCTTGCCGTCGACGCTGCCCGGCTTCTGGCCGGCGAGATAGCCGCCGATCGTGTACGGGATCACGAAGTAGCCGTCGGCGAGGCCCTGCATCAGCGCCGAAGCGCCCAGCCGATTGGCGCCGTGGTCGGAGAAGTTGGCCTCGCCGCAGACGAACAGGCCCGGGATCGTCGACTGCAGGTCGTAGTCGACCCACAGCCCGCCCATCGTGTAGTGCACGGCCGGGAAGATGCGCATCGGCTGCGAGTACGGGTCCTCGGCCGTGATCTTCGCGTACATGTGGAACAGGTTGCCGTACCGCGCCGCGATCGCGTCCTTGCCCAGGCGCTGGATGCTGTCGCGGAAGTCGAGGTAGACGCCGAGCCCCGTGTCGCCGATGCCGCGGCCCTCGTCGCAGACCGTCATCGCCGCACGCGAGGCGATGTCGCGCGGCGCGAGGTTGCCGAAGCTCGGGTACTTGCGCTCCAGGTAGTAATCGCGCTCGTTGTCGGGGATGTCCGCCGCCTTGCGCTTGTCGCCCTTCTTGAGCGGCACCCAGACGCGGCCGTCGTTGCGCAGCGACTCCGACATCAGCGTCAGCTTGCTCTGGTGGTCGCCGCTGACCGGGATGCAGGTCGGGTGAATCTGCGTGTAACACGGGTTGGCGAAGCCGGCCCCGCGCCGGTGCGCGCGCCACGTCGCCGTGACGTTGCAGTTCTTGGCGTTGGTGCTGAGGTAGAAGACGTTGCCGTAGCCGCCGGTGCACAGCACGACAGCGTCGGCCGCGTGCGTGCGGATCTCGCCGGTCTGCAGGTCGCGGACGACAATGCCCTTGGCGTGGCCGTCGACGACCACGACGTCGAGCATCTCGGTGCGCGGGAACATCTTGACGGCTCTCTGGCCGATCTGACGCGAGAGCGCCGCGTAGGCGCCGAGCAGCAGCTGCTGGCCGGTCTGACCGCGCGCGTAGAACGTGCGACTGACCTGCGCGCCGCCGAAGCTGCGGTTGTCGAGCAGGCCGCCATACTCGCGCGCAAACGGCACGCCCTGCGCGACCGCCTGGTCGATGATGTTCACCGACAGCTCGGCGAGGCGGTAGACGTTGGCCTCGCGGGCGCGGAAGTCGCCGCCCTTCACGGTGTCGTAGAACAGCCGGTACACCGAGTCGCCGTCGTTGCGGTAGTTCTTGGCGGCGTTGATGCCGCCCTGCGCGGCGATGCTGTGCGCGCGGCGCGGGCTGTCCTGGAAGCAGAAGCACTCGACCTGGTAGCCGAGTTCGGCCAGCGACGCGGCGGCCGAGGCGCCGGCAAGACCGGAGCCGACGACGAGCACCTTGTACTTGCGCTTGTTCGCCGGGTTGACGAGCTTCAGCTCGAACTTGCGGTTGCTCCATTTCTCGTGGATCGCGCCGGACGGGATCTTGGAGTCGAGCTTCATGATCAGGCCCCCTGCACGATGCCGAGGCGGACGGACAGGGCGAGGAAGGCGTTGCCGCCGGCGATCGCCAGCGCGAGCACGACCGACAGCGACTTGACCATCGGCGCGTAGCGGCCGTGGTGGCAGCCGAGCGTCTGCGCGAGGCTCTGCATGCCATGGCTCAGGTGCAGGAACAGCACGATCTGGGCCGCGACGTACGCGGCGACGATCGCGGGATTGGCGAAGCTGGCGGTGACCATCGCGAAGACGTCGTGGCCGCCAGCGCCCTTGGCCTTCAGCGCCGCGTCCGCGCCATGAACCGCGCCGAAGGTGAAGTGCGCGAGATGGTAGACGAGGAACGCCCCCACCGTGAGGCCGCTCAGCACCATCGAGCGCGAGGCCATCGTCGCCTGCATCGTCGCGCCCTTGACGTACGCCACCGGCCGCGCCGCCTTGTTGGCGCGCGACAGGCGGATCGCCGTCGCGACGTGCAGCACGAACACCGCCAATAGCCCGATGCGCGCGACCCACAGCAGCGGGCCGAGATCGTGCAGCATCTTGGCGTAGTTGTTGATGGCGTCGGCGCCTTTCAGCAACTGCAGGTTGCCGAGCAGATGGGCGACGACGAATCCGAAGAGCAGCAGGCCGGTGACCGCCATGGTCGCCTTGCCGCCGATCGACGACCGCCAAAAATCCGTCATCCAGGTCATGGGGAGCACCGAACCATCAATAGGGATCGGTTCGATTGCAACGCCATGCTGGATGCGCGGCTACGGGTCAGGGCCGCAGGGGCGACTTGCCCATCGCAATGAGCGTTCGCAGGGCGTCGGCAGGGCGCACGTCGAGGCGCCGCAAGGTCGCCGGGGGCAGCAGCAGAAGCCTGCCATTCGTCGGGTTGGGCGCGCTCGGCACGAAGACCAGCGTACGGCGCTGACCGTCGGCACCTTCGGTCTCGCCGGTCACGAAGCCGATTTCTTCGCCGCCGTCGCAGTCGACCGCGACGACGCCTTGGAAGAACCGCTCCCGGCCGCTGTCGTAGCCGAGCACCTCCTTGAGCGACTGGTAGAGCGTGCCGAGCAGCGGCAAGCCTTCGAGCAAGCGATCGAAGGAACGCCACAGCCAGCGACCCACGAAGGTCGTCACCACGAGGCCGACGGCGTAGACGGCGGCGCCGGCGAGCAGCAGTCCGAGACCGGGGAAGTACCAGTCGACCTGCGCCCACGACGCCGACAGCGCGCTTTCGAGCCAGACCACCGCGAAGACGGCGCCGCCGATGGGCAACAACGCGACGAGGCCGGCGACGAAGCAGCGCGTGACGTGGCGGGCGAGGACGTTCATGGCGGCGCAAAGCATACGGCGACGCTCCGGACGCGCACCGCCGCCGACGATCGGGTAAGCAATCGGCCATGCACCCGTCCGAAGCCGGCGGCGCCGCCGCGCCGACGCCGTCCCGCGGCTACCTGCCGCTGGCGCTGCGCTTCGCCACCGGGGTGCTCGCGCTCGGCGCCGCGCTCACCGCCGTGCTGCTGCTGTGGCTCGGCCCGCGCACCCGGTCAGCGTTCGAGGCGCTCGGCGACGAGTTCCTGCGCGAGGGCGCCACAGCGATGCGCGATCTCGCGCACGACCAGTCGCTACAGACCAACGACCTGCTGGTCGACGTCCTGACCGCCTCGGTGACCGATCGCCAGCGCGCCCTCGCCGCGCTACCGCTGCAGGACCATGCCGGCGACGCCGCCGCCGTGCGCGCCGCGATCGCCGACGACGACGCGCGCCGCAGCGCCAACGAGCGCCGCAACGTCGTGGCGCTGGCGGCGAGGCAGCGCGCCAGCGTCGAAGCCGCCATCGACACGCGCCTGCGGGCGCTCGCCGTGGCGCAACAGGCGCGCGCCGCTGAGTTCCTCGCCGAGCAACGCCGCGACCACCTGCTGCTGGTCGGCTTCGCGCTGCTGGCGACCCTGGCCGGCCTCGGCTGGGCCTTGCACCGCGTCGTCGTGGCGCCGGTGGAGCGCCTGCGGCAGCAGGCGCAGCGCGTCGCCGCCGGCGACCTCGCGCCGCCGCCGACGCCGCCGGCGCGCGACGAACTCGGCCTGCTGGCGGGCGACTTCGCCGCGATGACGGGCGAACTGCGCGCCGCGCGCGCAAGCCAGCAGCAGTTTGCCGCCAGCCTGGCGCAGCAGGTCGCCGACAAGACCGCCCATCTCGAGCGTGCGCTCGCCGACCTGCAGGCCTCGCACGCGCAGCTGGCGCAGGCCGAGCGGCTGGCGGCGCTCGGCACGCTCGCCGGCGGCGTCGCGCATGAGTTCCACAACGTCATCGGCGGCATTCGCGGCTGCATCGCCGACCTCGCTGCCGACGAGCCCGACGTCGGCCGCAAGGAGACCTTCGCGGTGATCCTGCGCGCCGCCGACCGCGCCACCGGCATCGTCCGCGAACTACAACGCTTCTCCCGCCGCTCGCTCGACAAGCGCGCCGACTGCGATGTCGGCGCGGCGCTCGACGATGCGCTCAAGCTGTGCGAGCCGGCGGCGCGCCGGCAGGGCGTCACCATCGCGCGCAACGTCGCCGTCGGCCTCGTCGTGCACGGCGACGCCGACGGCCTGCACCAGGTGTTCGTGAACCTGCTGGTCAACGCGCTGCAAGCGATGCCCGACGGCGGAACGCTGCGCGTCACCGCGGCGCGTCACGGCGGCGAGGCCGTCATCACCGTCGCCGACACCGGCTGCGGCATCGCCGCCGCGCACCTGCCGCACGTGTTCGAGCCGTTCTTCACCACCAAGCGCGACGCGCGCGATCCCGGCCAGGGCGGCTCCGGCCTCGGGCTCGCCGTCAGCTACGGCGTCGTCGTCGCGCACCAAGGCCGCATCGACGCCACCTCGACGGCGGGCGCGGGCGCCACGTTCACGGTGCGGCTGCCGCTCGCCGCGCCCTGACGACGCAGGACGCCGGCTCAGCCGACCGGCGGCGGCGGCGGCGAGATCGGCGTCGATTCGAGGAACCGCGCGCAAGTGGCGATGAGTCGCTCGGCGCGCACCGGCTTGGTCTCATAGCCATCGCAACCTTCCGCGAGGCAGCGTTCGCGGTCGCCCTCCATCGCGTGCGCGGTCAGCGCGACGATCGGCCGCTGCCACCCGGCGCGGCGCAGCGCGCGCGTCGCCGTGTAGCCGTCCATCACCGGCATCTGCATGTCCATCAGCACGAGGCCGAACGGCGCGCCGGCGGCGTCGGCCGAGAGCGCTGCGTCGATGGCTTCGACGCCGTTGCTGGCGGTGGCGACGTCGGCGCCGGCCTTGCACAAGACTGTCGTCAACAACCGGCGGGTGTCGGCGCCGTCCTCGACCAGCAGGATGCGGCCGACGAGGCGGCTGCGCGGTTGCCCGTTGGCCGTCACCGCGACCGGCGGCGCCACTTCGTCCGGCGTGGCGATCCAAGGTCCGATCGCGAGGTCGCCCGCCGGCACCAGCAGGCTGAAGACGCTGCCTTCGCCCAGCGCGCTGCGCAGCGTCACATCGCCGCCGAGGCACTTGGCGAGTTGACGGCTGATCGAAAGGCCCAGGCCGGTGCCGCCAAAGCGCCGCGACGTCGACGAGTCTGCTTGCACGAACGGCTCGAACAAAGCCGACTGGCGCTCGTTCGAGATGCCGATGCCGGTGTCGACGACGTGGAACGCGAGGCATGGCCCGGTCGCCCGGTCGACCGACTCGACCTGCAGGCTGACGCTGCCGGAGGCCGTGAACTTGATCGCGTTACCGAGCAGGTTGAGCAGGATCTGCCGCACGCGCATGCCGTCGGTCCGCAGCGTGCGCGGGCACGGCGTGACGAAACAGAGCTCGAGCAGCAAGCCCTTCTCGACCGCCACTGGCCGCATCATCGAGACGACCTCCGCCAGCAGCGCCGGCACGTCGGTCGGCGACGCGTCGACGAGCAGTTGACGCGCCTCGAGCTTGCTGAGGTCGAGCACGTCGTTGACGAGTTGCAGCAGGTGATGGCTGTTGCGCTCGAGCACCTGCACGTGCTGCTCGCGGTCTTCCTCGGAGCACCCGGGATCGCGGAGCAACTCGGCGTAGCCGAGGATCGCCGTCAGCGGCGTGCGGATCTCGTGGCTCATGTTGGCAAGGAACTGCAGTCGCGTGCGCGCCGCCGACTTGGCGGCCTGCAGCGCGGCGGCGAGCTCGCGCGTGCGCTCGGCGACGTGCGACTCGAGCCGGTGCTCGCGCTGACGCGCTTCGCGCAGCAACTCACGCTTGCGGCACAACGCCGCCGCGAGTTGGCGCACCTCGACCGGCTCGAACGGCTTCTTCAGCACCAACAGTCTGTCGGTGGCGCCGAAGCGCTCGGCGAGGTTGGCCACTGGTAGATCGGCGGAGCCGCTGGCGATGACCACTTGCAGGTCGCCGTCGATGGTCCACAGCCGCTCGACGGTGGCGAAGCCGTCGATGCCCGGCGGCATGTGTATGTCGACGAACGCCATGGCGAAGCCGCCGCTCGCCGTCGCCGTGGCGACCGCGTCGACCGCGTCCTGACCTTGGCGCGCCAGCGTCAACTCCGGCCGGAACTCGTCGGCTGCGCCAGCGCTGTCGCCGGCGATGGCCGGCGCGCGCAGGATGGCGCAGTAGGTCGCCAGCACGGCCGGCTCGTCGTCGACCACCAGGATGCGCGGCGCCGGCACGGTCATCGCGCGCCCCGTCGCCGCGATGGCTGGTCGGTGGCGGCGCGCGTGGCGCTGGCGCTGGTTGGTTCCGGACGCATCGTAGTCGTTCGAGCATCGGCCCCCCGCCGCAGCGACCTGAGCACGCTCGAAACCGCCCACCGCACCGCGCCGCCGGCGGCGACGCGCGCCCGCAGCGGCAGGCGTTACGGCGCCGGAACGGGGGTGTCGCAGATCCGGCACACTGCCCGGCGGGATCGGCGCTTGCCGGCCGCTGGGTGGGTCGCGCACAGTTCCTGCAGTGGCCCCCGCATGACTCTCCCCCGCTCCGTCCGCATCCTCGTCGCCGATGACGAGGAGAGCATGCGCCACTTCCTCGACCGCGGCCTGCGCCGCGCCGGCTACGAGGTGACGACAGTGGGCAGCGGCCGAGAAGCCCTGCAGCGCTGGGACGAAGCGCCCGGCGACCTCGCCGTGCTCGATCTGCGTATGCCCGACGGCGACGGCCTGGCGACGCTGGCGCAGCTGCGCTCGCGCACGCCGGACGCGCCGATCGTGCTGATGACCGCGCACGGCAGCGTCGAGGCAGCCGTCGAGGCCATGCACCTTGGCGCGGCGGACTTCCTGGCCAAGCCGTTCCCGATCGAGGAACTGCTGCTGCGCGTCGAGCGCGCCCTGCAGGTCGCCGCGACGAAGCGCGAGCACGGCGAACTGCGCACACTGGTCGCTGCGCCCGACGCCGGCGTCGGCATGGTGACGCAGAGCCCAGCGATGGCCGAGCTGCGCCGACAAGTGGACCTGCTCGGCGCCAGCGCCGCGACCGTGCTGCTGACCGGCGAGTCCGGCGTCGGCAAGGGGCTGGTCGCCAAGGCGCTGCACCTGCGCTCGTCGCGCGCCGGCGGGCCGTTCGTGGCGATGAACTGCGCCGCCGTGCCCGACACGCTGTTCGAGAGCGAGTTGTTCGGCCACGAAGCCGGCGCCTTCACCGGCGCGCGCGCGAAGAAGGCCGGCCTGCTGCAGCGCGCGCACGGCGGCACGTTGTTCCTCGACGAGATCGGCGACATGAGCCTCGCCGCGCAGGCCAAGATCGAGCGCTTCCTCGTCGATCGCGAGTTCCTGCCGCTCGGCGCCCAGGCGCCGGTTCGCGTCGACGTGCGCGTGCTGGCGGCGAGCAACCGCGATCTGCCAGCGCTGGCGCAGGCCGGCAGTTTCCGCCCTGAATTGTTGTGGCGCCTCGACGTCGTGGCCCTGCGCGTGCCGCCGCTGCGCGAGCGCCGCAGTGACGTGCCAGCGCTGGTGGCGCAGACGCTGCAGCGCCTCGCCCGCGACGGCGCGCCAGTGCGCACGCTGAGCCCGGACGCGATGGCGGCGCTGACCGCCTACGACTGGCCGGGCAACGTGCGCGAACTGGCGAACCTGGTCGAGCGCATGGCCGTCTTCGCCGGCCCGCGCGCCGAGCTCGGCGTCGCCGACTTGCCGGCCGACGTGCTCGGCCGGACCGACGCGCCGCCGCCCACCGACCCAAGCGACGACCCGTACGAGGCCGCGCGGGTGCGCTTCGACCACATCTACTTCACCAACCTGCTGCAGCGCTGCGGCGGCAGCATCACCGCCGCCGCCGAACGCTCAGGCATCTCGCGCGGCCACCTGCACCGCCGCCTGCGGGAACTCGACCTCGACGTCGAGACCATCCGTCGGGTCGCCAAGGGCGCCGGCCCGGCTTGAGGTTGGCACGCTCCTTGCCTAGGCCGCTTGCCATGAGGGCAAGACCCCGCCACCTGACCGTCGTCGCCGCCGCGGTCACCCTCGCCGCGGCCTGCAACACCCCCGCCCCCGCCCCGCAGGTGCCCGCGGTGGCGCCGCCCGCGCTTGCTGCTACGAAGGCGGAACACCTGCCCGGCCTGCACAACGTCGTCACTTACGCTCCGAACGTGGTCGGTGGCGGCCAGCCGGAAGGCGAGGAAGGGCTGGTGACGCTGAAGGGCATGGGCATCAAGACCGTGGTTTCGGTCGACGGCGCCACCCCGGACATCGCCAACGCCGAGAAGCTCGGCCTGCGCTACGTGCACCTGCCGATCAGCTACGACACGGTCACGCTCGAGCGCCAGCAGCAGCTGGCGCAGGTGCTCGCCAACTGCGACCGCCCGATCTACGTGCACTGCCACCACGGCAAGCACCGCAGCGCCGCCGCGCTCGCCACGGCGCTGGTGCGCGCCGGCGCGCTGACGCCTGACGCCGCCAAGGCGCGCATGCAGGTCTCCGGCACGGCCAAGGAGTACACCGGCCTGTGGCAGGCGGTCGACGCGGCGACGCCGCTCGACGCCGCGGCGCTGCGCGCCGACGCGAAGGCGTTCCCGTCGGTGATGAAGGTCACCGGCCTCGTCGCGACGATGGCCGAGATCGACGCCGTCATCGACCTCGTCAAGCAGGCGAAGGACGCCGGCTGGAAGGCCCCCGCCGACCACCCGGACCTCGTCGCCGGCAAGGAGACGGCGCGGCTCGCCAAGCTGTTCGCCACGCTGGCCAACGACACCGAGAGCAAGGAGTTCGCCGCCGACTACCAGCAGAAGCTGGAGCGGTCGATCGCCGCCAGCGCGGCGCTCGACGCCGCCATGCGCGGCAACGACGCGGCGACGGCCGACGCGCAACTCGCCGTCCTCGGCAAGAGCTGCAAGGAATGCCACGTCAGCTATCGCGACAGGTGATCGGCGACGACGCCGATCACCCCCCGCCGCCCCCTGATCCGAACCCCACCGCCATGCGCCACCTCGCCGCCCTCGCCCTGTCCGCCGTCGCCGCTGCCTGCGGCGGCGAGCCCGGCCCCACCATCTACGTCGCGCTCGACGAACAGTTCAGCCGGCCGCTGCTCGACCGCTACGGCAAGGAACTGCAGCTCGACCTGACGCAGCGCCACGACACCGAGGCGGCGAAGACCGTCGGCCTCGTCAGCGCGCTGCTCGAAGAGCAGGACCACCCGCGCGCGACAGTGTTCTGGTGCAACGAGCTGGCGCAGGCCGTGCGCCTCGCGCAGGCCGGCGTGCTGGCGCCATACGACAGCCCGGCCGCCGCCGACCTGCCGGAGCGCTGGCGCGCCGCCGACCGCCGCTGGTTTGCGTTCGCCGCGCGCGCGCGCATCCTGATCGTCAACACCGAGCGGTTGCCCGATCCGGCGAACTGGCCGAAGAGCTACAAGGACCTGCTGGACCCCAAGTGGAAGGGCCGCTGTGCCGTCGCCAAGCCGCTGACCGGCACGACGCTGACGCACTTCACCGCGCTGCGCCAAGCGCTCGGCGAACAGGCCTTCGGCGCGCTGCTGGAGGGCATGTTCGCCAACGACGTGCAGTTCCTGCAGAGCAACGGCGCGACGATGCGCGCGGTGCGCGACGGCCAGCTCGACTGGGCCTTCACCGACACCGACGACTACCACGTCGCCAAGCAGAAGGGGCACAAGGTCGCGTGCGTGTTCCCCGACCAGGAGGACGGCGGACTCGGCACGATGCTGATCCCCAACGCCGTCGGCCTCGTCGCCGGCGGGCCGGACCAGGACGGCGGCAAGCGCCTGATCGACCGCATCGTCAGCCAGGAGACCGAGGCGCTGCTGGCGGCCGCCGACGGCGCGCAGATCCCGCTGCGCAGCGGCGTGAAGGGCCCGCAAGATCCGGCGATCAAGGCCGTCGGCAGCTTCCGCGCGATGGCGTGGGATCCAATGAAGACCGCGACCGAGTTGGCCCGCTGCAACCAGGAATTCAGCAAGCGCTGGGGCAAGTGACGTGACAACGCCTGACCGCAGCGACCTGCCGAGCCGCGTGCCGCTGTGGTTGGCGCTCGCGTTCCTCGCGGCGTTCGCGCTCGTCCCGCTGCTGCAGCTGCTGCTGCAGACCGTGCAGGCGCCGGCCGGCCTGACGCTGTCGGCTTGGCGCGCGCTCGCCGACGACCAGAACCTGCTGGCGCAGGTCGGCGCGTCGCTGCAGCTCGGCGTCGCGGCGACGGCGCTGTCGCTGCTGCTCGGCGGCGCGCACGCGTGGCTGACGATCGGCCGCGACCTGCCGGGCGCTGCGTGGCTCGCGCCGCTCGGCGTGGCGCCGCTGGTGGTGCCGCCCATCTTCATCGCGATGGGCTTCGCCGACCTGTTCCCGGCGCCGGGCTTCTGGCCGTGCGCGATCCTGCTCGGCGTCGCGCACGCGCCGTTCGTCGCCGTGCTGGCGGCGCGCGGCCTGCGCAGCGTCGACGGCCGCGCCTACGAGTCGGCGTGGTTGCTGCGCGGCCGCGCCCGCGCCGAGTTGTGGCTGCTGCGCGCGATCGCGCCGGAACTGCTGGCGGGCTGCCTGATCGCGTTCCTGTTCACCGTCGCCGACCACGGCGTGCCGGAGTTCCTGACCGTCAAGGGCAAGACCTGGCACACCTACGCCGAGGGCGTGTTCGCGCGCTGGAACCGCCGCGCCGTCGGCACCACGTTCGAAGAACTGCAGAGCCCGATCGTCGCAGCGCTGCCGTTCGTCGCCAGCCTCGGTTGCCTGCTGTGGGCCGCGCTACGGCTGCGCGCGCAGGCGCCCGACCGCGGCGTCGTCAAGCCGCTGCCGATGCGCGGACTCGGCGCGTGGCGCTGGCCGGCGCTGCTGCCGCCGCTCGTCTACCTCGCCGCCGGCGTGGCGCTGCCGGTATTCGTGCTCGGCCGCTGGGCGATGGGCTCGGCGCAGAAGCTCGAACCGATGGGCCTCGCCTACGCGCGCCAGAGCTTCCAGAAGGCGATGGACCAGGGCCTGCCGCAGTTGCTGAACTCGCTGTGGCTCGCGCTCGCCGTCGCGGCGGCCGTCGTGCTGCTGGCGCTGCCGCTGGCGCGCGCTTCGGCGCGGCGCCGGCCGTCGCTCGAACTGCTCGCCGCGCTGCCCGCGGCCGTGCCGTCGATCCTGCTCGGCATCGCGCTGATCCGCTCGTTCCACGACGGCGCGCTGCTGCGCCTGTTCGGCGCGCGCTTCGACCAGAGCTGGCTGTTCGCCGGCTGCGCCTACGCGGCGCGCTTCCTGCCATTCGCGGCGCTCACGCTGGCCTCGCAGTGCCGTCGCCTGCCGCTCGCCGCCGAGGAGGCCGGCGCGTTCGTCGCGCGGCCGCCGTTCGTGCGCGCGCTGCGGTTGCACATCGCGCCGCTGCTGCCGGCGGCGTGGAGCGCGTGGGCGCTGGCGTTCGTGCTGGCGCTGCGCGAACTGGACCTCGCCGTCGTGCTGCCGGCCGCGAACGCAACCGCCGTGCGGCGGTTGGCGAACGCCGTGCACTTCCAGCACGAGGACTGGAGCGGCGTCATCGCCTTGCTGCTGCTCAGCCTCGCCGTGCTGGTGCCGCTGGTGCCGACCGTGCTCGCCGGCCGTAGGCTCTCGTCGTTGTCCTGATCCCCGCCCTGCCGACCATGACCCGATCCGTCGCCGTCACCGACCTGCGCCTGCAGCGCCCGGGCTTCAAGCTCGGCCCGTTGTCGTTCGCAGTCCCCGCTGGCGGCCGGCTCGCCATCGTCGGCCCATCGGGCAGTGGCAAGACCACGCTGCTGCGCTGCCTCGCTGGCCTCGATCGCCCCGACGGCGGCAGCATCCGCATCGGCGAGCAAACGGTCGCCGATGGCGCGACGTGCGCGCCGCCCGACCGCCGCGGCGTCGGCCTCGTGTTCCAGGACGGCGCGCTGTGGCCGCACATGACCGCGCTGCAGCACCTGACGTTCGCCGCGCCCGGCCTCGGCGCCGACGCTGCGCGCGCGCTGCTGACCATGGCCGGCCTCGCGAGCCACGCCGACAAGAAGCCCGGCGCACTGTCCGGCGGCGAGGCGCAGCGCCTGGGCGTCGTGCGCGCGCTCGCGCCGAGCCCGGCGGTGCTGCTGCTCGACGAACCGCTGCGCTCGGTCGACGTGCACCAGCGCGACGCCATGGCCCTGCTGCTGCGCGGCCTCGCCGACGAACGCGGTCTGACGACGATCCTGGTCACCCACGACCGCGACGAAGCGCTGGCGCTGGCGACCGACCTTGTCGTGCTGCACGGCGGGCAGTTGGTCGAGGCCGGACCGGCGCTCGACCTGCTGCGCGCGCCGCGCACGGCCTTCACTGCCGCCTTCCTGGCCGGCGCCGCCTGTCTGCCGACGACGGCGCGCGGCCGCGAGGTCGACACGGCCTTCGGGCCGTTCACCCGGCCTACAGGCGAGGTCAGCGACCTGCGGCTCGTGCTGCTGCCCGGTGAAGCGCGCGCGAGCGCCACCGGCGACGGCCCAGCGGCCAAAGTCCTGGCGACGACGCCCGACGGAGCGTCGTTTCGCGTCCGCGCCGCCCTCGGCGACCAGATCGTGCAGGCGATGGCGACCGCGCCGTTCCGGCCGGGCGAGTCCGTTCGCCTCGCTCTCGCAAGCGCTCCGCGCTTGCTACCTTGGCACGCTGCCCGCCCCAGCCCATCTACCGCGCCATGAACCTGCCGACCCGCATCGTGCTGGTTGCGTCCGTGCTTGGCGCATTCGGTGGCGCCATTGCGTGGCTGTCCGCCGGCCAACCGGCGCAGATCATCCGAGCCGCCGGCGCCGTCCGCTGGGAGTCGTCGGCGCAGTGCCGCGACTGCCACCAGGACGTCTATGACGAGTGGTTCGGCTCGCACCACCAGATCGCCTACACCAACCCCGAGGTGCGCGACCTGAGCGACGACTTCCGCAAGGAAGAGTGCATGGATTGCCACCTGCCGCGACCGCTCGCGGTGACCGGGTTCGGCAAGCGCACACTGCCGCGCCGCACGCACTTCGACGAGGGCGTGAGTTGCATCAGCTGCCACCTCGGACCCGACGGCGGCATCCTGGCGCGCAACGACCGGCCGGAAGTGCCGTGCAAGCCGCAGCGCAGCGCCGACTTCCTCGCCGCCGAGGCGTGCGCGTCGTGCCACAACCAGCACGCCACGACCGACCAATGGCGCGCGAGCCACTTCGCGCAGCAGGGCACCGACTGCGCGTCGTGCCACATGCCGGAGGTCCTGCGCACGCGCCAGGACGGCAGCAAGCGCATGGGCCGCAAGCACGTCTACGAAGGCGGCCACGACCTCGCGACGCTGAAGAAGGCGAGCGTGTTCGACGTGCGCAAGGACGGCGATGGCATCGTGCTGTCGCTGCGCAACGTCGCCGCGGGGCACAACTTCCCGACCGAGGAACGGCACCGCGCCGTCGACATGATGGTGCGCTTCGTCAGCAAGGACGGCGCCGGCGAATGGCAGCGCGCATGGCGCTTCCGCCAGCCGTACCGCGACGAGACCACGCCGATCAACCCGGGCAACGTCTCGGGCGAGAACGCGCAGTTGCCGTCGGGCCAGCAGAAGGACGTGCGCGTGCCGATCCCGGGCGGCGCCGTCACCGTGGAGGCGCGGCTGTGGTACCGGCTGACGCCGTTCGTCGGCGACGACGACCCGAAGAGCACGCTCCTCGAAGAGCGGCGAGTGGCGCTGCAATGACCGTCGCGCGCCCATCGCGTGGCTTCGCACTCGCCGCCACGCTGGCCGCCGTCGCGGCCTGCTCGGGCGAGCCGTTGGCGACGCCAGCCACCGGGCCGCAGCTGCCGACGCTGCGACTGCAGCCGCGCATCGCCGAGCTGAAGGCCACCGCCGCGCAGCGCTCCGTGCCGTCGGACGCCGCACAGAAGGAACTGCGCGACCTCGGCGACATCGCCCTGCAACTCGTCGAGTCCGATGAACGCACGGGCATGTTGTCGACGCGCTCGCTGATCGAGCACCCGGCGGCATGGTGGATCCTCGAGCCAGCGCTCGCGCACGAGCGCGCCGAGGTGCGCCAGCGCGCCGCCTGGCTGTGCGGGCAATCGCGCCAGACTGTGCTGCAGCTACCGCTGCTGCTGCGGCTCAAGTACGAGCTCGATCCGCCCACCGTCGTCTGGGTCGCCGACGCGCTCGCGCGCCTGGGCAACGACACCGGCCTCGCGTGGCTCGACGCTGCCATCGGCGTCGAAGCGACCGCGCAAGCCGCCGGCAGCAGCGCGATTGAAGCGCTGAAGGCGCGCGGCGTGACGCTGGCCGAGCAGCCGACTTGGGACGAAGTGCGCCAAGGCCTGCGGCAGCAGCATGCGGCGTGGCTGCAGCGCGGCGCGAGCTCGCTGTCGGACGCGCCGGCGCCGGAAGCCGGCCAGCTCGCCGCGCGGCTCGCGCAGCACCTCGCCACGACCGAGGGCACGCAACTGCGACCGGTCGATGACGCGCGGTACGTCACCGTGCGCGCCGGCGTGCTCGGCGTGCCGCTGTTGACCCACATCCTGGACGCCAGCGAGCCCTATCTCCGCACCATGGCGCTGCAGGTGCTCGCCGACCTCGGCGCCGTGGCGAAGCCAGCGATCCCGGCGATCCTGCCGCTGCTCGGCGACCCGCTGACCGGCTCGTATGCCGTGCGCACGCTCGGCCTGTGCGGCGCCAGCGAGGCGCTGCCGTTCCTGCGGCCGATGCTGCAGGGCACAGACCTGGAACTGCGGACCGCGGCAGCACAGGCGCTCGGCGTCCTGCGCGACGAACCGAGCCGCGCCGCGCTCAGGGCGCGGCTTCTCGATCTAGCCGAGTCGATGGACGTGCGCGTGTCGGCGGCATTCGGCCTCTGCTGCTTTGGCGGCGAGACAGAAGCTGCGGCCTACCTCGCCGAACGCGAGGCGAAGAAGGACTATCACCAGCAGACGCTGGCGCGGTTGCGCGAGCAGTTGGCGGCGATCGGGCCCACGGCGAAGTGACGCGGCGAGCTGGTCGGCGCGGATACGGCGGCGCAACCGCAGGTCACGCGAAGAAGTCGTTGCCCTTGTCGTCGACGACCAGGAACGCTGGGAAGTCCTTCACTTCGATCCGCCACACCGACTCCATGCCGAGGTCGGCGTAGTCGAGCACCTCGACCTTGGTGATCGACTCCTGCGCCAGGATCGCCGCCGGGCCGCCGATCGAGCCGAGGTAGAAGCCGCCGTGCTTCTTGCACGCGGCGGTGACGGCTTTGCTGCGGTTGCCCTTGGCGAGCATCACGAAGCTGCCGCCGGCCGCCTGGAAGGCGTCGACGTAGCTGTCCATGCGACCGGCAGTCGTCGGCCCGAACGAGCCCGACGCCATGCCGGTCGGCGTCTTCGCCGGCCCGGCGTAGTAGACGACGTGGTCCTTCATGTACTGCGGCAGCCCCTGGCCGGCGGCCAGCCGCTCCATCATGCGCGCGTGCGCGATGTCGCGGGCGACGACCATCGGGCCGGTCAGCGAGAAGCGTGTCTTGATCGGGTGCTTGGCGATCGCCGCGCGGATCGCCGCCATCGGCTGGCGCAGGTCGATGGGCACGACCGCGACGGCGAGGGCGGCGCCGTCGACCTCGGGCAGGAAGCGCGCCGGGTTGGTCTCCAATTGCTCCACGAACACGCCGTCGGCGGTGATCTTGCCGAGCGCCTGCCGGTCGGCGCTGCACGACACGCCGATGCCGACCGGGCACGAGGCGCCGTGGCGCGGCAGGCGAATCGCGCGGACGTCGTGGCAGAAGTACTTGCCGCCGAACTGCGCGCCGATGCCGTTCTTGCGCGTCAGCTCCAGCACCTGCTGCTCGAGCTCGATGTCGCGGAAGGCACGGCCGTGGGCGTTGCCGGTCGTCGGCAGGCTGTCGAGATAGCGCGCGCTCGCCAGCTTCACGGTCTTCAGCGTGAACTCCGCCGACATGCCGCCGATGACGATGGCGAGGTGGTACGGCGGACAGGCCGCGGTGCCGAGCTTGCGCGTCTCCTTGTCGATCCAGGCGAGCAGCGTCTTCGGACTGAGCAGCGCCTTCGTCTCCTGGTACAGGAAGGTCTTGTTGGCGGAGCCGCCGCCCTTGGTCATGAACAAGAAGTGGTACTCGTCGCCTTCCTCGGCGTAGAGATCGATCTGCGCCGGCAGGTTGTCGCCGGTGTTGCGCTCCTCGTACATCGTGACCGGGCTCATCTGCGAGTAGCGCAGGTTGGTCTCGACGTAGGTGCGGTGCACGCCGCGGCTCAGCGACTCGGCGTCATCACCGCTGGTCCATACGTCTTGGCCCTTCTTGCCGATCACGATCGCGGTGCCGGTGTCCTGGCAGCTCGGCAACACCATGCCAGCCGAGACGTTGGCGTTGCGCAGCAGCTGTAGCGCGACAAAGCGGTCGTTGGCCGAGGCCTCCGGGTCGTCGAGGATGGCGCGCAACTGCGTCAGGTGCCCCGGGCGGAACAGGTGGCTGATGTCGCGAATCGCCGTGAACGCCAGCGTCTCGAGCGCCGCCGGCGCGACCTGCAGGACCTTGCGGCCGCCGACCCGCACGGTCTGCACGTGGTCCTTGGTCAGCAGACGGTACGGCGTGGGGTCGTCGCTGAGCTCGAAGATCGGCTGGTAGCGGAACGTCATGGTGGCAGCGTTGCGCCGGCCCCCGCCCGTGTCCAGCGCGCGTGCCGCCGGCTGGCGACCGGTCGAACCGAGCCACGCCGCGCGCTACCTTGCGCGCCATGAAGCCGCGCGTGTTCGTGACCCGCCGCGTGTATCCCGCGGCGCTCGCGATCCTACAGGAACACTGCGTCGTCGACTACCAGGACAGCCACGACACGCTCGACGCAGCGCGACTTGTTCGCCGCCTGCAGCACGCCGACGCCGTCGTCTGCCAGCTCACCGACCCGCTGACCGCCGCCGTGATCGCCGCGGCGCCGAAGCTCCGCGGCATCCACCAGATCGCCGTCGGCCACGACAACATCGACGTCGCCGCCGCCACCGCGCGCGGCATCGTGGTGACCAACACGCCCGGCGTGCTGACCGAGGCGACCGCCGACCTGACCTGGGCGCTGCTGCTCGCCGCCGCGCGCCGGGTGCCCGAGGCCGAGCGCTTCCTGCGCGCAGGGAAGTGGCAGCGCTGGGACGTCGACCTGCTGTGCGGCGCCGACGTCAGCGGCCGCACGCTCGGCCTCGTCGGCTTCGGCCGCATCGGCCAGGCCGTCGCGCGCCGCGCGCTCGGCTTCGGCATGCGCGTGCTCTACGCGAGCCGCAGCGAGACGCCGGCCGCGGTCGAGCAGGAATTGCGCGCGCAGCGCGTTCCGCTCGACCTACTGCTCAAACAAAGCGACTTCGTGTCGCTGCACGTGCCGCTGCGCGACGAGACTCGCCACCTGATCGGCGTCGAGCAGTTGTGTCAGATGAAGAGCACCGCCTTCTTGATCAACACCGCCCGCGGGCCGGTCGTCGACGAGCGCGCGCTGGTCGCCGCGCTCGAGGAAGGCCTGATCGCCGGCGCCGGCCTCGACGTGTTCGAGACCGAGCCGACCGTCACCCCGGGGCTGCTGCAGCTGCCCAATGTCGTGCTGCTGCCGCACGTCGGCAGCGCGGTGACCAGCGTGCGCAGCCTGATGTGCGCCCTCGCCGCCAACGATTGCGTGGCCCTGCTGACCGGCGAGCGGCCCAAGCACCCGGTGAATCCACAGGTCCTCGCGCCGCTGGAGAACGAGTGAACGACACCCTGCGCGCCGCGTTCGCGACGACGCTCGCGCACCTGCGAACGCGTCAGGACGAGTGGACGCCGAGGTGCCTCGGCGCGGCGCGCGAGCACGTCACCCGCGGCGGACAGGTCGTGCTGATCGCGTTCGGCAAGGCCGCGCGGGGCATGGCGACCTCGGCGCTGGCCGTGCTGCCCGCCCACCGCGTCCGCGGCCTGCTGGTGACGCCGGCGCCGGACGACGCCCCGCTGCCGCCGCTGCAGACCATCGCCGCCGGCCATCCGCTGCCCGACGCCGGCAGCTTCGCGGCGGCGCGCGCGGCGCTCGCGCTGTGCCGCAGCGTTCGCCCGACCGAGCACGTCGTCTTCCTCGTATCCGGCGGCGGCTCGGCGCTGCTCGAACTGCCGTACGACGACCGCATCGACGTCGCGTCCTGGCGCGCGTTCTACCAGGCGCTCGTCAGCTGCGGCGCTGGCATCGAGCGCGTCAACGCGATCCGACGCCGCGTCTCGGCGAACAAGGGCGGTCGCCTCGCGCTCGCTGCGGCGGCGGCCGCCGGCCAGACCACCGTGCTCGTGCGCGACGTGCCGGGTGATTGGGGCGACATCGCCTCGGGTCCGACATGGCTCGCTGACAACGAAGCCGACGCCGCGAAGGCCTGGCTCGACGACGACGCGTTGGCGGGCGAACTCGACGCGCTCGGCCTGCGGCCGGCGGCGCCGCCGCAGCTCGTCGCAGACCTCGCCGCCAGCGCCCTGCCGCCACGGCCGCAGGTCCCCGAACGGCTGTCGTCGAAGTGCGCGTGGCTGACGCTGCTCGACGAGACGAACGCGCGCGCGTTCGCGGCACAGGCAATGCGCGCCGCCGGCTTCATCGTCGACGCCGAGGCCGACGCCGACGATCTGACGATCGACGAAGCCGCTGACACGCTGCTGCAGCGGCTGACAGCGCTTCGCCTGGCGAATCAAGGCCGCAAGGTCGCGGTCGTGACGACCGGCGAACTGTCGGTCCGGCTGCCGCCGTCGCCCGGCGTCGGCGGTCGCAACCAGCAGTTCGCGCTGGCCTGCGCCGCCCGCATTGCCGGCCAGCCGATCGTCGTGCTCAGCGCCGGCACCGATGGCATCGACGGCAACTCGCCGGCCGCCGGCGCCGTCGTCGACGGCACGACCTGGGACCGCGCGCTTGCCGCCGGCCTCGACCCCGCCGGCGCGCTGCGCCGCTGCGACGCCGGCGCGCTACTCGCACGGCTCGGCGACGCGGTCACGACCCGTCCGACCGGCACGAATGTGCGCGACGTGCGCATCCTGGCGCACGACGGCTAGGAACCTCGGACGGCCGGCGCCATGGGCGTTTCACCGCCGCCGCAAGCGGCGACGCGCGGCCGCTGGCGACCGCAGCGATTTCCGGCTGCCGTCCCGACTCCAATCCCATTGCCCGTTCCGCCGATGACCTGGGTCGGAAGGAAGGGGCTTGGGTCACATCTCGCAAACTTCGAAGCCTGCGACATGGGCGATTGCCCTGCTCTTGGCGTCATGCGGCAGCGGTGGCGGTGACAGCGCAGCGCCCGCCAGTCCCGGCGCGACCAACGCAGCGTCCATCGGCACGGTGCATCTCGTCGACCACGAACCGGCGAACGGCGCGGTCCAGGTCGACCCCGCAGCGGTCATCGTGCTGCGTTTCGACGCGCGCATGGCGATCGAGAGTTTCGGCGACGCAGACACGTGGTTGCGCGCCGCAGGAGCGGCGGCGCCGGTTGCCGGCACGTTCGAGCTCAGCTCCCACAATCGGGTCTACTTCCGACCGCAGGCGCCGCTGCAGCTCGAAACGGACTACACGTTCCAGCTGTCGGCACTGACGTGCGACGAAGATGGTCGCATCCTCGACCAGGAAGTGCGCTTCGCCTTCCGCACGCTCGACACGACCCCGCCGACGCTGATCGGGATCGACGTCGCAGCCGGCGCCATCGGCGTCGCGCGCGACCGCGCGTTCCGGCTGCAGTTCCATGAGCGGCTCGCGCCCGCGTCGGTGATGGCGACGACGCTCTTCGTCAGCGACGCGTTCGGGGTTCGCTACAAGGCCAATCTGGCGTGCGACGGCGACGCCGTCGTGCTCGATCCGACCGCCGAACTGCCTGGCGACCGCCAGTTCCTGCTGGTGGCGACGACCGGCTTGCGCGATCTCGCCGGCAACGCCTTGGCGAGCGCCTCGTCGACTCCCTTCCACACGGCGCCGGACGTCGACGCGCCCGCCGTCGTGGACACGTGGCCGGCGCCAGGCCAGCTCGCCGTATCGCCGCGCGCGCAGCCGCACATCTTCTTCGACGAGTCGATGGACCCGACAACCGTCGATTCGACGTCGCTCGGTTTCATTGACGAGTTCGGGGCGATCGTGCCGTTCACCGTCGCCGCCAGCGACGACCAACGGACGCTGTACCTCGTGCCGTCGGCGCCGCTGGTCGCAGATCGCGGCTACACGCTCGCCTTCGCGCTCGGTGAGTCAGCCGCGACCGATGTCAGCGGCAACGCTCTCGCGGCAACGCAACCGCACTCGTTCCGCACCGGCGTCGACGACGTCGCGCCAGCGGTGACGGCGAGCGAGCCGGCCGACGGCTCCGACCGCGTGCCGAGCGATGTCGTCACGACAGTCACGTTCGACGAGGCGCTCGATCCGGCGTGGCTCGACGAGCGCACGGTCGAACTGCTGGTCGCCGGCGAAGCCTGGGAGACGCTGGTCGAGGCGACGACGCCGGTGAGCGTCCGGGTCACGCCGCTCGTGCCGCTGCCGCTGCGCGCAAGCTGCCAGTTGCGGTTCCGCGGCGGGCACGAGGGCGTGCGCGACCTACACGGCAACCTGCTCGCTGCGGACCTCGAGATCGGCTTCACGACATCGGACGACGCCGGCACGCCGACGGCGATGATCCTGCCGCCGAACGGCGCCATCCATGTCGCCGTCAATGCGCAAGTCGCCATCGCCTTCGATGCGCCAATGGATCCGAACACGCTGCACGCCGGCACGTTGGCCGTCACCGACGACGACGGCGTCGCGGTGCCGGGATCATGGCAGGCGGCGGCCAGCGCTCGCGGCGTCCGTTTCACGCCGAGCCAGCCGTTTCCGGCCGGCGCCTGGCGCCGCGTCGTCGTGCGCGCCGGCCAGGACGGCGTCCGCCGCGCCAGCGGCAACTGGCTGCGCGCCGACACAACGTCGCGCTTCCGAATCGGCGCCAGCGTCGACCTTGCGGCGCCCACGGTCACCTGCACCGTCAACGGCGTCGCCGCCGCGCGCAAGCAAGGACTGACGCTGCCGCCGAGCGGCTTCACGATCGACTTCGACGCCAACGATGCCGCTGGCGGCCACATCGACGTCGCCAGCGCGCAGATCCTGCTCGATGGCCCGGGCACGCCGCCGGACGCCGCCGCGTTGCTGCGCGAGGGCGTGCTCGGCCGCGACTTCGCCCGCCTCGTGGCGCCGAGCTCGACGCGACTGGCTGGCGGCGATTGGACGCTGCGCGTGCGCGTTTCCGACCTCGCCGGGAACTTCGGCGAGTCCGCGGCGCTCGCGTTCCACGTCGCCGAGCCCGCCGCCGCGATCGTGCCGTTCGAGCGCACGCAGGTCGTCTGGGTACGCGCCGAACTCGACCGCGACGGCAACGGCGTCGCCGACTTCGATGACGACATGACGCGACTCGGTCTCGCGGTCGCCGGCGGCAACGCCACCGCCATCGCGTTCGTGCGCACGACGCTACTCAACGCTGTGCTGACGCAAACAAGCCGCCTGTACGGTCGCGGCGACCGCGGCGAGCCGCGCGGCAGCGACTCGGCGGCCGTGCGCTTGACGACGCGCGAGCCGATCAAGGTCCCGCACATGCAGATCGCCCTCGGCGGCTTCGACCCGGACGGCCCGCGCCACCGCGGCTTCGGCGCCGCCAGCACCGGCGTGCTCGGACGCGCCTTGTTTGACCTCCGCAATGGCAACCCGGCGGAACGCAACACCACCTCGTCGCCCGGCCTCGGCGTCTTCCCCGCCGAGATGTTCGTCTACCAATCGCAGCTGCACCTACAGGTCTGGCCGTCGTACATGACTCGCTTTGCCGAGCGCTTCCTGCCGCTGTGCCCGGCGATGGGCGGCACGCCCGTCGGAGCGCATCCGCACGATGCCGCGGCGCTGCGAGCCGGCTTCGACCCGGTCGCCGCCACCAGCGCGCAGCGCGCGCGCCGCCAGACCGTGCTCGCCGCCGTCGACGATTGGGCCGCGGTTGTCGGCATCGTGCTGGCGCATGAGATCGGCCACTCGGTCGGCCTGGTCGCGCCCGGCGACGCGCCCACCGGCCTCTACGGCGACGCGTCGCTACACAACACCTTCGCCGGCGCGACCGAGGTCATGTCGTCGACGATCGGCTACGAGTCGATGACGACGCTGAGCTACGCGTTCCGCGACCTCGACATGGCGTACTTGCGCCACAGGACGCTACTGCGATGAATTGCCGCGTCACAAACGTGATCGCCGCCGCCATGCTGCTGGCATTCTCCGCCCGCGCGCAGGATGGCGCGTCGACGCTTGCGGCGAATCTCGACGCCGCCAACGCAGTCGTGGTGGCGACGGTCACGGCGGTCCACGCACCGGATCCGACGACAACGGCGGTCGCGTTCCGCGTCGATACGACCGTCGCCGGCACGGCGCCCGCGACGCTCGCGCTGGCCGAGCCGGCCGGCGCCTGCTGCGGGCGCAACCTATTCGCGCTGCGAGCCGGCGACGTTCGCCTCGTGTTCCTGCGACGCAGCGGTCAGATGTGGCACGTGCTGGGCGGCCCGCGCGGCATGCTCGCGGCCCAGCCAGCGATTGTCGCGCACGTGCAGACGTTGGCCGGCGCAATGACGCCCGCGGCGCGCACATCGGCGCTGGTCGCGGCGCTCGCGCACGACGACGCGCGCGTGGCCGATGACGCGGCGCTGGCGCTCGCCGGGCGCCCCGGTCTCGCGCTCGACGCCGCCGCGAAGACGGCCGTCGGTGAGGCCTTGTGGCGCGCGCTCGATCGCCGCGACGGCCGCGCCCTCCCGCTCCTCGACACCGCCATGCGCGTTGGCGACGCTGGCCTGCGCGACGCAGCGCTCGTGCGCTACCTGGCGGCGACCGACGACGACGAGGCGGCGCTGCTGCGCCAGGCCCTGTTGCGGGCGACCGCGCCCGGCACCGTCGAACTCGCCGTCGCCGGCGTCGTCGACGAAAGCTCCGGCCTGCGCGCGGCCGAACTCGTCGCCGCGCTGCCCGCCGAGCGTGCCGTGCCGAGCGGGCTGCAGATGCTGCAGCAGGCTGGCAGTCCGCGCCTGCAGCTACGCCTGTGCCAGGATCTGCTGCGCCGCGGCGTGCCGGACAGCCAGCTCACCGCCGCACCGGCGCGCGTCGTCGACGCCGCCAAGCGCCTGCTACCCAAGGCCAACGTCTTCCGCGTGCTGTCGTCGGAAGTCCGATGACCGCCGCCGGCCATCGCCGGACTGCTGCGCGCCGATCCGCTCCGGCAGTCCGACGACGGCGCGCGCTTCAGGCTGGCGTGACCCGGCGCGGCGCCGGCGGCCAGCCATCGCGATCGGCGAGCAGCTCGCACGCGCGAGCCACCGGCCACGCCAACAGCACGCCGGCGACGACGTCGACGATCCAGTGGTAGCGCAGCAGGATCGTGCTCGCGATCAGCAGCGCGACCGGCAGCAGTAGCCAGACGAACCAGCGGCGGTTCCAGCGCCACAAGATCAGCAGGCTGGTGAGCGACATCATCGCGTGGCCGCTCGGGAAGCAGTCCCACGGATTGGCCTCGCTGGCGTCGATCGAGGCGCGCACCGGCGATGCGAGCCAGAGGCCCGTGACCTCGTGGTCGAATTCCAGCACGCACTTGGGCGCGAGAGTCGGCACCAGCAGGTAGCCGAGGTAGCTGGCCAGGAAGCTGCCGACGAGCATCAGCACAGCGCGATCGAAGGCAGCGACACCCGACGCCTTGCCGGCGCCGAGCGCGGCGAGCATGCAGATGACATAGAAGCCGGCATAGCAGAGTTGCAGCGCCTCGACGAACCACGCCGGGATTTCGCGCACGAGCGCGCCGGGGTCGACGCCGACCAACCCACGGTCGATCGCAGCGAACGACCACTCGTAGGGCTCGGGATGCACGCCCGGCAGCAGCCAGCACAACGCCGTGAACGTCGCCGGCAGCCCGATCACGGCCAGCGCCGCGCGCAAGACGCGCGGCGCGGCGTGCGAGCGCGTCAACGCCAGACGCCGGCTCCACAACACCAACGCCAGCAGGCCGACATGGAACGCGGCGCAGAGCCATGGCGCGTGGCCGTCGTGGCCGCCGCCGGAAGCGCCCACGGCGACGGTCAGCACGCAGGCGATGTACACCAGCCAGATGCGCTCGCTCGTCGGCTGCGGGCCGACGGCCGGAATCGGCGAGCTGCTCACTGCTGCCGCATCTCCTTGCGCGCTTCCTTGCTCTTCAGATGCTCGCGCTTGTCGTGCAGCTTACGGCCCTTGCCGACGCCCAGCGTGACCTTGGCGAAGCCGCGACCGCTGAAGTAGACGCGCAGCGGCACGATGGTCAGACCCTTGATCTGCGACTTGGCCTTGAGCTTGCGCAGTTCGCGCGCGTGCAGCAGGCACTTGCGCTTGCGCTTAGGGTCGTGGTTCTGCAGGTTGCCGTGCGAGTACTCCGGGATCGTGGCGCCGAGCAACCAGAGCTCGTCGCCGTCGAAGCGCGCGAACGACTCGTCGAGGCTGATCTGGCCGCGCCGCAGCGACTTGACCTCGGTGCCCTGCAGGACGAGGCCGGCCTCATAGCGCTCGAGGATCTCGTAGTGGAACCTCGCCTTCTTGTTCTCGCCGACCAGCGTCTCGGCGGCGGGCTGCTTGTCGGCGGGCTTCTTGTCGGCCGCTTTCTGCATCGCGAGCAGCCTTCGCTACGGCATCGCCGCAGCGGGCGCAAGCGCGGCCGGCGAACGGCGCCGGAAAGCTCCGGCAGTCGCTTGCATCGGCAATCGCCGCCGCTACCTTCCCCTGCCCCCACTTGTTGCCCAGGTGGCGGAATTGGCAGACGCACTAGGTTCAGGTCCTAGCGGGAGTAACATCCCATGGAGGTTCAAGTCCTCTCCTGGGCACCACATTCTTCCGCCGCGCGGCGTGAGGGGAGCGAGCCCCAGCACCTAGGCTGCGGCCGGTCAGCGCCTGAGTCGCCCCGCGAGCGCGGGCCCGGCCACGCACCTATTCGCGCCGCAACGATCCCCGCCCCGTCGGCCACCAGGTCGATCCCGTGACCCTACGCAGCCCACTCAACCGGGACGTCCCGGTCGCCCGACCCGGCGAATTCGCGCCGCTGCGCATCGGCCCGCTCACCGTCGACCCGCCGGTCGTGCTGGCGCCGATGGCCGGCATCACCAACGCGCCGTTCCGCACGCTGTGCCGGCGCTACTCGCAGGATCGCTGCCTCTACGTCAGCGAGATGATCACCGCGCGCGCCTTTGTCGAGCGCCACACACGCACGCTGCAACTGGCCTCGTTCGGTCCCGACGAGACCACCCGCAAGAGCATCCAGCTCTACGGCACCAACCCGGACACGCTGGCGCAGGCGACCCGCATCCTGGTCGAGGAGTGGGGCGTTCACCACATCGACATGAACTTCGGCTGCCCGGTGCGCAAGGTCACCGCTGCCGGCGGCGGCGCGGCCATCCCGGCGCGGCCCAAGCTGCTGCAGCGCATCGTGCGGAGCGTCGTCGCCAGCGCCGGAGCAGTGCCGGTGACGATCAAGTTCCGCAAGGGCATCGACGAATCGCTGCTCACCTACCTCGACGCCGGCCGCATCGGCGAGGGCGAGGGTGTGCGCGCCGTCGCGCTGCATGCCCGCACCGCCGCGCAGCTGTACTCCGGCGAGGCGGACTGGACGGCGATCGCGACGCTGAAGGAGCACGTGCGCACCATCCCGGTGCTCGGCAACGGCGACGTGTTCGAGGCCTGGGACGCCCTGCGCATGCTGCGACAAACCGGCTGCGACGGCGTCGTCGTCGGCCGCGGGTGCCTTGGCCGGCCGTGGTTGTTCGGCGAGTTGTGCGCCGCGCTGACCGGCCAAGAGCCGCCGCCGCCGCCAGACCTAGGCGGCGTCGTCGACGCCATGCGCGAGCACGGCCGGCTGCTGGCCGCGTTCTTCGGCGAGAAGAACGGCATGCAGCAAGTGCGCAAGTTCACCGGCTGGTACCTCAAGGGCTTTCCGAGCACCAAGCGCCTGCTGCCCGCGCTGCACATGGTGAAGACCGTCGCCGAGTTCGAGGCGCTGCTTGCCGAACTGCCGCGCGACGTGCCATTCCCGGAGATCGCCCTGCGCGCGCGGCGCTGCAAGGACGCCAGCACGCAGACGGTGTCGCTGCCCGAAGGATTCCTTACCGCGCGTGACGAAGACGTGAAGGTCGAGGATCCCGTCGAGATGGACGGCGGCTAAGCGTCTGCGGCGCGGAACGCCGGCTCCTAGGTAGCGCGCAGACCTACCAGCGCCGCGAGCCGGCGGGCATAGGCCTCGAGCACCTCGGCGACGACGGCAACCGCAGCGCCGCCAGTAGCGACGTCGGCGGCGAGCATTTCGGCGGCCTCGGTCGCGCCGTCGCGCAGCGCGCCGTCGAGCGCCTGGCGCAGCGGCGCTGGCCCGAGCGCGCGCGCCCGCAGCGCGCCCAGTTGGTTTTGCGCCGAGAGCAGCCGGCCGAGGAAGTCGTCGACCGACTCCGCGTCGAAGTCTTCGGCGAAGACGTGCACTACGTCCCCATCACCGAGGCCGAGCCGCTGGCGCGTGCGCGTCAACACGCACTCGCGCAGCAGACGGCGCGCGCGACCAGTCATCGCCGCGAGCACAACTTCGTCGTGCGGCCGCGGCTTCGCCGGCGGCGGCAGCTCGGCCGTACGACGACGCGGCGGCTCCTTCGGTCGATCGGCGAAGCCGCCCGAGGCGGACACCGGCACAGCGCTGCGGAGCGGATCGGACATAGGCACAAAGGATGATCGGAAACGGCGGGGCGTACTTGAGGCGCGGGAACTGCCCATGCCATCGCGGCGCGGCAACACGCTCCGGCCAGGGCTGAATCCGGTCGATCTACCACCTGTAGCTGTAGCCCCGACCAAGAGCCCACGCAGCATGAACACAGGCATCCTGATTTCGACGCTCGCGCTGACGGCCATCGCCGCCGCGCAGAATCCGACCCAGCTCGACAAGCTGACCGCCGGTCGGCTCGGCAACACCATCGCGATGCAGATCAGCTTCGCGCCGGCCAACCAGCTGCTGCTGCTGTTCGCGTCGCAGAACGCCGGTCCGACGCCGCTGCACCTCGTCGACCCTTCGGACAGCCGCGTGCTCAGCGTTGGCAGCGAGCTGCTCGGCCAGGCGATCGTGATGATCACCTCGCCCTCGGGTGGCGCGCTGTACTCCTGTAACGTGCCGAACAATCCGGCCCTCAACGCCTTCAAGTTCCACTGGCAAGCGGTGACCATCACGTTCAGCGCGCAGCTGTTCGGCGCGATAACGAACGACGTGGTCACGCTCACCGGCCTGCCCGACACAGGCGTGCTGGCGCCGACCGCCCTGGCGACGCCGCGCTCGATGGGAGTCACGATCGTCGACCGCAACAACAACCCCGCTCAGTACGACGTCGTCGTCGCGGGCGGCGGCACCGGTTCGCTGACGTCGGCCAGCGGCGTCGCCTCGTCGGAGCTCTGGGACTATCGCCGCATGGCCATGGTGGCCAGCCCGGCGATGACGAACGCGCGCTCGCTGCACCTCGGCGTGCAACTGGCCGATGGCCGCACGCTGCTGATTGGCGGCGCCAACGCCACAAGCGGCGTGACCGCGAGCTGCGAGATCTACAACCCGAACACGAACTCCTTCACGGCGACGGGCAGCATGGCGACGCCGCGCGCGCTGCACGCCGCCTGCCGCCTCGCCGATGGCCGCGTCATGGTCGCCGGCGGCACCAGCACGCTGCTGCCCGACGTGCCCGCCGCGATCGCCGCGGCGCGCAGCAGCGTCGAGATCTGGAATCCGGCGACCGGCCAGTGGACGGCGGCCAATCCGCTCAGCGGCCCGCGCCTGGGCCTCGCGCTGACGCGCCTGCCCGACGGCCAGGTAATGGCCTCCGGCGGCCTGCAGTACGCGCCGATCTTCGGCGTGCCCAACGCCTCGACGGTCGCCACCGTGCAGCGCTGGAATCCGGCGACCGGAGCCTGGACCGCCGGCCCGAACATGGCGCAACCGCGCTGCGGCCATCACGGCAGCCAGTGCCTGCTCGCCGACGGCCGCGTGCTGATGACCGGCAGCTACAACATCACGAGCTACGCCACGGCCGCGACGGCGACGCCGGGCAACGGCGCCGAGATCTACTCGCCGTCGCAAAACGCCTGGACGACGGTCAACATGCCGACGGCGCGCGTGCTGCACACGACCACGCGCCTGGGCGACGGCCGCGTCGTCGTCGTCGGCGGCTCGCAGGGCACGCTGATCGCGACGTCACCGATCGCCAACGTCGACGTCTTCAATCCGGCGACCAATAGCTGGTCGTCGGCGCCGATGCTGCTGGCGCCGCGCGCCGGCCACGCCGCCGAGCTGATGCCCGACGGCACGCTGGTGCTGTTCGGTGGGCAGAACACCACCTCGGCGGTGACGACGATCGAAACGCTGCGCTTCTGAGCGCCGGACGCGGAGCGGCCGCCGGCGCCGTCAGGGCGCCGGTTCCTTGGCGACGCGATTGCGCAACACGCCGAGCCGCTCGATCTCGACCTCCATCACGTCGCCCGGAACGACCGGGCCGACGCCCTCCGGGGTGCCCATTGCGATGAGGTCGCCCGGCCGCAAGGTCGTGACGCGGGCCATCGCCAGCAGCGCGGGCGCGACGCCGAACACCATCGCGCTGGTGCGCGCGTCCTGCCGAACGGCGCCGTTGACGCGCATGGTGATCCGCAGGTCGCTGGCGTCGACGGCGTCAGCTGGCACGACGAATGGCCCCACCGGGCACGACGTGTCGAACGACTTGCTGCGCAGCCAGGGGTACTTCTGGTCGCGGTCCTGGCCCTGCAGCCTGCGCGCGGTGACGTCGTTGAGCAGCGTGTAGCCGGCGACCAGCGACGGCGCCGACTCGAGGCGCTTGGCGCCCTTGCCGTGCGGATCGTGGAAGCCGAGCACCAAGCCGAGTTCGGCTTCGTGGTCGACGCGGGTCTCGAGCCAGTGCGGAATCACAACGTCGTCGCCGTGCGCCGTCAGCGTGTCCGGCAGCTTGGCGAAGAAAATCGGCTCGGGCGGCGCCTCGGCGCCGAACTCCTTGGCGTGAGCGACGTAGTTCTTCGCCAGACAGAGGATCTTGCCGCCGCGCGGCAACGGCGGCAGGAAGCGCGCTGGCGCGGCGATCGTCGGCGCCCTGGCGATGCGGGCAGCGAGGTCGGCGGCGCGCAGCGCGCCGGCGGCGAGCAGCGTCACGACGTCGAGCGGGCCGAGGTCGACGAAGCGCGCGGCGGCCGGGTCGACGGCGCCCAGGCGCGCGCCGCCGTCGGCGCCGACGAATCGACACCAGGCCGGCACGGCGGGGATGGCCAGCGGGGCGACGCTCACCGGCACAGTTCCAGCGCCGCCAGCGAGTAGCAGGTGCACAGCAGTTCCTGGCCCTCCATCCAACGGTCGTTCTTGCCGTTGCGCCACGTGCCGTCAGCGGCCTGCAGGCCCTCAAGGTGCGCACGCAGCGCCTTGCGCCAGTCGATCGGCACGACCAGTGGCGGGCTCTTGCCGTCGTCGGACGCCTGCGTCACCCGCACCGTCGCAACCTTGGCGGCGTCGAGCGCCTGGGCGAGCACCATGTAGTAGTAGAAGAGGCCCTGGTACTGCACCTTCTCGCCCATCGCCGGATCGGCGCCGGGATTGACGGCGAGCGTCCAGTTGTCCTGGATCCACTTGACCGCCGCCTGCACGCGCGGATCGCCGCCCGGCACGCCGGCGAGCGTGTAGCTCTTCAGCAGCGCGTAGGTCATCGAGCCGTAGCTGCGCGGCGACGACTTGCCGTCGGGCTGCACGACGTAGCCGGCGTTGCTGTTGCCCGGGTAGTAGCCGGCGCCGCCGTCGTCACCGCTGGTCGCGTCGAGCACGACGCCCTCGCGATCGGGGTCCGGCACCTTGCCCTGGAAGTCGTTCACCGACTTCAGGTTCTGCGTCCGCTGCAGGAACGTCAGCGCCTTCTGGAAGGCCTCGTGGTCGGCCGGCAGGCCGGTCTCGCGCAGCGCCTGCAGCGAGAAGTGCAGGTTGCTGAGGTCGCCGCGCTGGCTGTTGCCGTAGCCGATCGAGCCGTAGTCGCGGTCGCTGCGCGCGTAGCCGTTGGCCTCGGCGTTCTGGAAGCCGAGGATCGCCTTCTGCGCCTTGGCCAGCGCCGGCGTGACGCCCGGGCCGCCCCATCGCGACAGCGCGCCGACGACGAGGCAGGTGGTGTAGTTGGGCACGTTGTCGCCGAAGGTGCCGTCGGCGTTCTGGCGGGCGAGCAACCACTGCGCGCCCTGGTCGATGGCCGCCTGTTCGGCGGCGCTGCGGCGCGCCAGCGGCTTGCTCTGCAGCGCGTAGAGGCCGAAGCCGGTCATCGCCGCGTCGGGGAACGTCTTGCCGGCGTAGCTGGCCTCGAACACGCCGTCCTTCTGGCGCGCCAGCAACCACGCGAACGCCTTCTCCTGCGCCGCCGACCACGCCGCCGCGACCGGCGACGCCGCGGCCCCGTCGAGCTTCTTGTTGGCGACCTGGCAGGCGACGAGGCGCAACAGCGCGTCGGCGGCTTCGGCGTGATTCATGCCGTCGCGCGACTGCCGCCAAGCTTTGGCCTTCTTCGCGGAGTCGGCGCCGAGATGCTGCGGGAAGACGTCGGCGCGCACGCCATCGAGCACGGCGGCGACGGCGTCGTCGAAGCCGGCCGCCGGCGCGCCGCCGCGCGCGAGCCAGGCCTGCGCCGCCGCGATCTCCTCGGCGAAACGCGGCTCGAGCGGCAGGTTGCCGAGCGCGTCGACCGTCCACGCCGTGGTGGTCGCGTCGCCGAAGCTGCCGTCGCTGCGCCGCTGCGCGATCAACGCCTGCACCGCCTGGGTCACCGCCGGCACGTCGCCGGGGTAGTAGTAACGGCGGTGGCAGCGCGCCATCGCGGCGAGGATCTTGGCCCGCGCTTCGACGCTCTCGCCGCCGAGTGGCCAACCGTTGACCTTGGCGTCGTCGGTCAGCGCTCCCACCAGCCCGTCGACCTCTTCCTTGAAGACGACGCCCGACTTGCGGGCGGGCGACTGGCCGCCCTGCGGCGCCACCGCGGCCGGCAACAGCGGCGCGAAGGCCAGGAGGGCGGGAAGGACGACGCGGAAGCGGCGGCGGTTCATGCGGATTGGCCGGGCAGGATACGGAGGCGGCCGGGGCGGGGCGACAAACGAGCGCGGCGCAGGCCAGGTTCAAGGCGCGCGGCGATGCGGCCATGGCAACGCGCCGTCCGACGCGGGGCCATCGCGGCGTCCGACCCGACCGTCTCAGACGGGGCAACGCGCGCCTTCTACGGTCCTCCGTGCCGCGCCAGCGCGCTATCCTCCTGAGCCATGTTCCGCGACCGGACCGTCTCGCTCGTCATCCCCGCGTACAACGAGGAGGAGACGATCCGCCAGGTGGTCGAGGAGTTCCGCGGGGAACCGCACCTCGACGAGATCGTCGTCGTCGACAACAACTGCAAGGACCGCACGGCCGAGTTCGCCGCCGCCGCCGGCGCGCGCGTGGTCAGGGAGTCGAAGCCGGGCTACGGCGCGGCGCTGATGGCGGGCATGTCGGCGGCGAAGGGCGACATCCTCGTCCTGGTCGAGGCCGACGGCAGCTTCCGCGCCCGCGACGTCGTCAAGCTGCTCGCCTACCTGGACGACGCCGGCATGGTCATGGGCACGCGCACCACCAAGCAGATGGTCGAGCAGGGCGCGAACATGCGCTTCATGCTGCGCTGGGGCAACGTGTTCATGGCCAAGTTCCTGCAGCTGTGCTGGATGCGACCGAGCGAGCCGCGCTTCACCGACGTCGGCTGCACCTTCCGCGCGCTCAGCAAGGCGACCTTCGAGAAGATCCGCCACCGGCTGCGGATGACCGGCCCGGCGTTCTCGCCGGAGATGATGTGCGCAGCACTGCAGGAGCGGTGCCGCATCATCGAGGTGCCGGTCACCTACTCGCAGCGCATGGGCGGCGAGAGCAAGCACTCCGACACGTTCGCGCGGCAGGCGAAGACCGCGTGGAAGATGTTCCGCACCATCTGCCGCAAGCGCTTCCTCGAACGCGGCGCGCCGATGCCGGCGAAGAGCCAGGGCTGAATCCGTGGCTGACGACTGCCGCGCGGACTCCATCGAGATCGACCGCTGCCAACTTTGCGGCAGCGGCGACCGCTCCGTGCGCCTCCAGGATGGGCCATTTCGCGTCGTCGAGTGCGCCGGCTGCGGACTCGTGTACGTGACGCCGCGCCTGCAGGGCGAGGCGCTGCGCGCGGTCTACGACGGGGGCTACTGGAAGAGCTCCAACCCCAAGCAGCGCGGCTACGCCGACTACGCCAGCGAGTCGCCGCTCTACCTGAAGACCTTCAGTAAGCGCATGGCGCTGGTCCGACGGCATTTGCCAGCGAAGGCGCGCATCCTCGACGTCGGCTGCGCCGCCGGCTACTTCCTGCGCGTGGCGCAGCGCGACGGGCATGACGTGCACGGCGTCGAGATATCGGCGGCGATCGCCGGCGAGGCACAGAAGGCGCTCGGCGACGACCGCGTGCACATCGGCACGCTGGAGGACGCGATCGCGGCGAAGGGTCATGCGCCGGCGTCGTTCGACCTGGTGTCGCTGTGGGACGTGATCGAGCACGTGCCGGACCCGCAGGCGCTGCTGCACACGATCCGCGGGCTGATCAAGCCGGGCGGCAGGTTGTTGCTCGAGACGCAGAACGTCGCCTCGCGCTGGGCCAGGCTGCTCGGCCCGCGCTGGCACCACTTCAAGCACGACGAGCACCTCTACCACTTCACGCCGGCGACGGTACGGCGACTGCTCGCCGACTGTGGCTTCGAGACGCTGGCGCTCGGCTCGGCCTGCGCCGGCAAGTACGTCTCGTTCGGCTTCCTGGCCGAGCGCGCCGCGCGCCTGGGCCGGGTCGCCGGCTTGCTGGCGAGCCCGCTGGCGCTGCTGCGCGGGCTCAGCCTCTACGTCAACCCGCACGACGAGATGATCGTCGTGGCGCGCCTGCGCTGACGCGGGCGCGGCCGGCGAAGTCCGCCGGTGAGGGCCTGTAGGGCGGGCGCGCGGTCGCGCCCGCTCGGCGGCTCACTTCGCCGCCGGCTTCTGCTGCTCCATCTCGCCGGCCTCGCGCTTGAGGTCGTAACGCAACTCGAGCGCCGCGATCGTGAACGCCTGGCGGTAGGCCAGCCCGGCCTGGGTCGCGGCGTAGTCGGCGTAGCCATCGCCGGTGCGCAGCGACTCGAAGTCGCGGCGCACGACATCGGCGGGCGTCAGCGGCTCGGCCTTGGCGCAGGTCGCGACGTAGTAGGCGCGGCCGGCCGTGTCCTGCAGCACGCCCGTCGACTCGCCCGACTTCAGCTTGCTGTGGTTGCGCCACAGGAAGACCACCGCCGGCGGGTTGCCCTTGTCGAAGCGCGGATCGCGCTGCGACAGGTCGCGCGGCAGCGGGCCGAGGTCGGCGACCGCGAAGCCGGACTCGGCGGCGGCGGCGTCGAGCACATCCTTGTAGACCTTTTGCGCCTCGGTCCCGATCTCGCTCGTGATCGCAGCGGCGACCTCGGCGTCGAAGCCGGACCTGCGAGTCTCCTTCTGGCCGAGCTCGGTGCGCTTGACGCCCAGCTCGGTCTGCCAGCCGGCATGCATGCGCGTGCCGGGCTGCAGACGGGCGACCTCCTTCTCGGCGATCGCGATGCCGTCCTGGGTCTTCTTCTCCCAATCGGCGAGCTTCTCGTCGACGCGGGCCTGCTTCTTGCCTTCGATCTCGGCGACCTTCTCCGGCATCTTGGCCTTGGCGAGGCGCAGCAGCGCCTCATCCATCTTCTTCTTGCACTCCTCGCCCTGCGCCTTGGCCTTCTCGGTCCAGTACGCGCCTTCGGCGAGTGGCTTGAGCGTCTCCCACGGCTTGAGCGGCAGCGGCTCGACGTCGCTGGCCTGGTAGAGGATCACGGCCTTCGTCGTGCGGCCGGCCGCGAACGACAGATCGCCCTTGGTGCGCAGGCCGGCAACCTGGCTGGCGTTGGACCACTTGCCGAGTTCGGCGCCGAGCGCGTCAAGATCCTTGAGTTCGTCGCCGGTCTTCAGGCCGCTCGTCGCCTTGACGACGAAGCCCTTCTTGTCCTTGGTCAGGTCAAGGAAGGCCGCCGGGAAGTCGAAGCCGGCGCGGGTCGCCTCGACCGCCTTCTCGGCGGCCGTGACGGCCTCCTTGAGCGGCGCGATCCTGGCGTCGTGGCCGCTGACGATCGCCTGCAGCGAGTCGACCTCCGACTGCAAGCGGGCGCTGGCGCTCTTCAGGTCCGCGTCGTCGGGCTTCTGCTTGAGTTCCTCGACCTTGCCGGCGAGATCGGCCTTCGCCGGATCGAGGCGCAGCGTCGCCTCCTCGAATTGGATGTTGGCAGTGTTGACCTCAGCCTGAGCGTCCGCGACGGCGTCGTTCTGCGCCTTGGTCGAATCGTTCTGCCGCTCCTTGACCGCGGCCAGCAGCATGTTCATCACCTGCTCAGCCTGCAGCACGCGCGTCAGCTCGGCCTTCACCGCGGGGTCATCGGCCGGCTTGAACTGGCCGTCGCCCTCGAGCTTGAAGCGCGCCTCCTTCTCCATGTCGTAGGCGCCCTTCACCTGTTCATCGCCGACCATGAAGTCCTTGAGCCAACCATCCTTGAACTGCTCCGGGTCGAACTGGCCGTCGGCCGTCAGCAGGGCGCCGATGCGCAACTCGGCGCGCGGCGGGTCGTAGGCCTGCATCATGCGCTTCTGGCGTTCGTCCTTGCCGTCGAGCCACTTCTTGAGGTCGTCCTCGGACAGCGGCGAAGCCTTCTTCAGGTCCTCTTCCGCCTTCTTCTCGTCGAACGACGCGACGCGCAGCGTGATCTTCTCGCGGTCGGCGATCAACTGGCTCATGACGTGGGCCTCGGTGCTGTCGACGGCCAGCGTCTGTAGGCGGACGTAGGTGCCGATGCGCATCGCCTCGGCGACGATCTCGCGGTACTGGGCAACCGACGCGAAGCGCAGGTCGGTGACGAGTTTGCCGACGCTCGGCGACTTCATCAGTTCGCGCATCGCCTCGATCGCGCGGTCGACCTCGGCCATCGAGTAACCGATCCCCTCGGCGATCGCGGCGCGGCGCAGAATCGCGTACACGGTGCCAAGTTCGCTCTGGTTCTCCTTGCCCGGGTCGAGCGGCGGCAGCACGCCCGGCGGAATGCGGCCGAAGACGAAGCCGGCGAGCAGGCGACCTTGCTCGAAGTCCTCGGCGACCAGGGCCTCGCGCTTGCCGTTGACCAGGATGGTCGACGTCGACGATTCGTCGCGGAAGACGTCCGACACGAGCGCCGTCATCGGACCCGTGATCGAGAACGTCAGCAGCGTGAAGATGCCAGCCGTGTAAAGCAGCAGCTTCTGCTTGCGGCGGAAGAAGCCGTAGATGCCGCTGCCCTCGTCGTACTGGACTCCAGAAGGCGGTGCGGAGGCGGAAGGCGTTTGGACGGGATTCGTCGCCATGGCAAGTCGGACAGGATACCTAGGGTCGGCGCGCCGAACGAACGGCGGACCACGAATGTGTCTGGGGATCAGCGGGCGGCGGCGACCGCCTCGGTCGTGAGCAGGATCGGGATGTCGTCCTGGATCGGATAGAGCCAGCCGCCGTCCTGGGTCGCGAGCGCGCCCGCCCATGCCGCCGCGACTTGCGCGCCACCGCGGTTGCGGCAATCGCCGCGCGCGATGGCCGCGTTCACAGTGGCCAGCTCGGCGGCGGTCGCCAGCCGCAGCGGCCGACGGGTCGAGGGGCAGACGAGCATGCCGAGGAACTGGGCGTCGATCATGGCGGGTTGGTACCGGGCGGCGGGATCATGGTGAGGGCGGCAGGACTCGAACCTGCGACCTACGGCTTAAAAGGCCGCTGCTCTACCGGCTGAGCTACGCCCCCAGAATCGCCGGAACCGGAATCGCGGGGGGGAAGGATAAGACCCGCGCCGACGCGTCGGCGCAAGAGCCAGGACGGGCGCCGACCGAGCCGGCGCGGCTGCGCCGGCCCCGGCGATCACCCCTCCATGATCTCCTTCGACTTGGCGCGGAAGGACTCGTCGAGCTTCTGCTCGACGGCCTTCAGCTCCTTGTCGACGGCGTCGTGGGCCTTCTTGCACTGGTCCTCGGTCAGCTTGCCGTCCTTCTTCATCTGGTCGGCGAGCTTGTTGGCGTCGCGGCGCTCGTTGCGCAGCGCCACCCGATTCTGCTCGATCAGGTCCTTTACCTTGGCCACCAGCTTCTGGCGCTGCTCGCCGGAGAGCGGCGGCATGGTCAAGCGCAGCTGCTTGCCGTCAGACTGCGGGTTGAGCCCCAGATCGGACTTCTGGATCGCCTTCTCGATGTCCTTGACCACCTGCGGCGTGCCGTCGAACGGCTTGATCATCAGCTGACGCGGCTCGGGCACCGAGATGTGCGCGATCTGGTTGAGCGGCGTCGACGTGCCGTAGTAGTCGACGCGGATCGTGTCGACGAGCGCCGGCGACGCGCGGCCGGTGCGGATGCTGGCCAGCTGCTCCTTGAGGTGCTTGAGCGTCTTGTCGGTCTTCAGCGTCAGGTCGTTCAGTAGGGAAGCGTGGGGTTCCATGGCTGTTCGTTGCAGTGCCGTTCGTTCAGCAGACCCATGTGCCGATGTCTTCGCCGCGCACCGCGCGCTCCATGTTGCCCTCGACGAAGGCGTCGAAGACCATGATCGGCATGCGGTTCTCCATGCACAGCGTGAAGGCCGTGCGGTCCATGACCTTGAGGTTGCGGTCGAGCGCCTCGGCGAACGTCAGGCGCGCGAACTTCTTCGCCGACGGATCCTTCTTCGGGTCGGCGGAGTAGACGCCGTCGACCTTCGTGGCCTTGAAGATCGCGTCGACGGCGAGTTCGGTCGCGCGCAGCGCCGCGGCGGTGTCGGTGGTGAAGTACGGATTGCCGGTGCCGCCAGCGAGCACGACGACGCGGCCTTTCTCCAGGTGCCGGATGATGCGGCGGCGGATGTAGGGCTCCATCATCGTCTTGATCTCGACGGCGCAGGCGGCGCGCGTCTCGACGCCTGCGCGCTCGAGCCCGTCCTGCAGGGCGAGCGCATTGATTGCCGTCGCCAGCATGCCCATGTGGTCGGCGGTGGCACGGTTGGTGCCCATCTTGGCGAACTCGGCGCCGCGCAGCAGGTTGCCGCCGCCGACGACGACCGCGACCTCGACGCCCAGTCGCTGCACGCGCGCGATCTGTTCGGCGACGACCGCAACCACCGTCGGCGACACGCCCGAGCCGTCGTCGCCGAGGCTCTCGCCGCTGATCTTGAGGAGGATGCGCTGGATCTTGCGCGGGGACTCGGCAACAGCTCGGTGCTTCGGGTCGGACATAGTGCGTCGCGACGCGCAAGCCTAGGAGTCGGCGCCACGGAAGGCCACACCGCCCGGCACCCATCCCGTGACGCCGACGCCCCGGCCCAGGCCAGCGGCGCCGCGAGAGCGCAGCGGCGCCGTCCGGGCTGGCGACGCACGTCCCGCTGGCGCATGGACTGCCGGGTAGCCGGCGGCCAGCCGGCCGGCCGGGCCGGAAGACAATCGCTTCGTCGCAAGCCGCGCCGCGGCCGCGACAGCGGCCCCGGAGGCGCGCCGGAAGCCCGTGCCCGACCTCTGCTCGGCGGCTCAGCCGCCCAGTTCGAGGCGGACGAAGCGGCGCACGACGATGTTCTCGCCGATCTTGCCGACCAGTTCGGTGCGTATCTGCTCGACCGACTTGGTGTCGTCGGGAACGTACTGCTTCTCCATCAAGCACTTCTCGGCGTAGAACTTGTCGAGTCGGCCCTCGACGGCCTTGTCGATCACCGCCTGCGGCTTGCCCTTCATCGACTCGGCCGCCATCTCGGTGACGATCTTCTTCTCCTTGGCGATCGCGTCGGCCGGGACCGAGTCGCGATTGAGGAACAGCGGGTTGTAGGCGGCGACCGTCAGCGCAACGCCGCGGCAGAAGGCCTTGAAATCTTCGTTCTTGGCGACGAAGTCCGTCTCGCACGCGACCTCGACGAGCACGGCGAGCTTGCCGTTGTGGTGCTGGTAGGCGTAGCAGAGGCCTTCCTTGACCTCGCGGCCCGAGGCCTTGTCGGCGAGCTGCTTGCCCTTCTTGCGCAGCACGTCCTTCGCCTTCTCCATGTCGCCGCTGGTCTCCTTGAGCGCGGCCTTGCAGTCCATCATCGGGGCGCCGGTCATCTCGCGCAGGCGCATCACGGTCTTGGCATCGATCTCGGTCATGGTGTTGCTCAGGGAACTTGGGCGTGCTCGCGGCACGCGGAATCAGGAAGAAACCCGGCGCAAGAACGAACCGGGGCCGGTCGGTCCGGCCCCGATTCGGTCGCGCGCCCGCGAGAATGCGTCAGCGCGCGGGCGATCAGCCCTGCGCCGGCGCGTCGGCGGCCGGAGCCGCCGACTCAGGGCGCTCCGAGCCGATCGAGACGGAGTCGGCGTGACCACCCGCCTGGAAGCGGCCACCGCCGCCGCCCGGACCACCGCGACGCCCGCCGTCGCGACCGCCGCCCGGACCACCACGGCGGCCACCACCGTCACGGCCACCGCGGCCGCCGCCGTCGCGGCCTTCCGACCGGCGACCCTGCGCCTGGCGGTTGCGGACGTCGTCCGACGCCGCGCGCTGCGCGTCGCGCAGCGTCGTCTCGTCGCACTGCTTGCGGCCTTCCATGATCGCCTCGGACAGCTTGCCGAGGATCAGCTGGACGGAGCTCATCGCGTCGTCGTTCGCCGGAATGACGATGTCAGCGAGCGATGGATCGCAGTCGGTGTCGAGGACGCAGACGACCGGGACGTTCATGCGCTTGGCCTCGCGCATGGCGTTGTCCTCACGGCGCGGGTCGACGACGATCAGCGCGCCCGGCAGGCCGTGCAACTCACGCACGCCTTCCAGGTTGCGGCGGATGCGCTTCATTTCGCGCCGCATCGTCGACTGGTCCTTCTTCTTGTACTTCTCGATGCCGCCGGTCGTCTCGAGCTGCTCGAGGTCGACGAGGCGGGCGAGGCGCTCGCGCACGGTCGCGAAGTTGGTCAGCGTGCCGCCGATCCAACGCTCGGTGACAGGGGGCATGCTGCACTTCTTTGCCTCGGCCTCGACGACCGGCCGGATCTGCTTCTTGGTGCCCAGGAACATGATCTGGGCGCCGATCGCGGCGAGGTGGCGGAGGAAGTGCGTCGCGCGGTACAGGCCGCGGATCGTCTCTTCGAGGTTGATCACGTGGATCTTGTGCCGCTTGCCGTGGATGAACGGCTTCATCTTCGGGTTCCACCGGCTGGCCTGGTGGCCATAGTGGACGCCGGCGTCGATCAACTCTTGGGCGGTTACGAGCGGCACGTTGGAAACGGCTCCTTGGCGGCGTTGTGTCTGCCTGAACGGCGTTCTACGCGAAAGTCGCTCCGGCCACGGCGAAGCCATGGTCGGCGGGAATGTGGGGCGGAAGATCTTAGGGACGACCAGGCGCGCGTCAAGGCGAGATTCGGCGGGCTATCCGCGCGGTCCGCCGCATCTGCGGCCCGCTTCCCACCCCCGCCGACCCGGTTAGACTCCGGCCGGGTCGGAGCAAGCTCCGGCCGCGCACCCCGGCCTCGCACCCTAGCCCAGCCCGCCGCTTGGACAGTCCGCACAGTCGCCCCGATCGCGTCCCCGGCTCGCCCCGAGAGGCCGAGCGCACCGACGCACGCATCGTGCTGCTGATGAACCACGGGCGCGACCCGCTCGGCGACCTGCCGGGCATGCTGGCCCGCGCCGGCCTCGCCGTGCACATCGGCGACTCGCTGGGGCAGAGCCACCGGCTCGCCACTGCCAGCCACCCCGACGTCGTGCTGCTCAATCCGCTCGTGCTGTGCGACGGCAGCGTCGAACTCGAACTGATCGAGAGCCTGCAGAGCGACGACGACCCAGTGCCGGTCGTGCTGATGGTGCCCGACCTGGCGTCGCTGGCCGAGGCGCGACACCTCGCGGTGCCGTTCCACGACTTCGTGCTCAAACCGGCCGATCCGCTCGAGTGCCTCCATCGTATCGAGCTGGCGCTGCGCACGCGCGAGCGCGTCTGCGACCTGCACGGCCGCGCGCGCCTGCTCGAGCGCCAGGTCAGCGTCGACTTCAAGACCGGCCTGATCAGTGAGCGCCACATGCGCACGCTGCTCGACCTCGAGTGGAAGCGTGCGCAGCGCTACCAGAACCCGGTCTCGCTGCTGCTGATCGACGTCGACGACTTCAAGGGCGTCAACGACGCCACCGACTACGGCTTTGGCGACGAGGTGCTGCGCCGCGTCGCCGACGAGCTCAAGGCGACCGTGCGCGAGACCGACTTCGCGGCGCGATTTGGCGGCGACGAGTTCTGCGTGCTGCTGCCGCAGACCACGCCGGCAGAGGCCGTGCAGACAGCGCTGCGCATCCGCCAGCGCGTCGGCGCGATGACCGTGCAGCGCGGCCCCTTCCAGCGCGCGCTGTCGGTGTCGATCGGCGTCGACAGCTACGACGGCCGCAGCGCCTCGAGCGTCGAGAGCCTGCGCCGCAACGCCAACCACGCGCTGCAGGAAGCCAAGCGCCGCGGCAAGAACCAGGTCTGGCTGCACGCAGCCGTCGAAGCCGCCAGCTGACCGCGCGTCAGGCCGCCCGTGCGTCAGACCGCTGCCGGCAGCGCGATGTGCACATGGAAGCCGTCGCCGAGGCGCGAGCTGACGGCGATCTCGCCGCCGTGGTTCTGCACAATCGAGTAGCAGATGAACATGCCGAGCCCGCTGGCGTCGGGACGCGCCTTGCTACTGAAGAACGGGTCGAACACGCGGCCGAGCAGCGCCGGATCCATGCCTGGTCCATCGTCGTCGACCTGCAGCAGCACGCGACCGCCCTCGGTCCGCGCCTGCACGCGGATGCAGCCTCCTGGCCGTCCCTCGAGCGCGTCGAGCGAGTTGAGGAACAGGTTGAGCATCACCTGCTGGATCTCGTGCTGGTCGCCATGCACCAGCAGCAGGCTCGGCGCGACGTCCACTTCGAACCGCACGTTGGCGAGCTGCGCCCGGTGCTCAACCAGCGCGCGCGCGCCATCGATCGCGCTGGCTAGCGCGAAGCGGCCGGGCGCCGCTTGCCGCGGCGAGAAGTCGAGCAGCCGCCGCGCCGTGCGGGCGATGCGCTGTAGGCCGTCCTGGACCAGCGACAGGTACGTGCGCTGCCGTTCGCCGAGGTCCGGCGCCTGCAGCAGGCGGTTCACCGCGTTCTGCATGCCGCCGATTGGGTTGTTGATCTCGTGCGCGAGGCCCGCGGCGAGCGTGCCGATGCTCGCGAGGCGCGCACTGAGCACCAACGCGCGCTCCTTCTGCTTCGTATCCTCGACCGCCGCGCGCACGGCGCTCTCAAGCGCGTGTGTCTGGTCGGCAACCTGCGCCGCCATGCGGTTGAACGTCGCCGCCAGCGGGTCGAGTTCGGGCACGCCCTGGTGCTCGGGCACGCGCACATCGAACCGCCCGCGTCCGACCGCGGCGACGGCCTCGCCGATGGCCTGCAGCGGCCGCCGGATCGTCCGCGCCGTCATCCAGTACAGGAAGGCGCCGAACAGCAACGTCGACGCGAGCACGCCGACGACGGACGTCCACAGCGGCAGCGCCGCCGGCAGCGCCTGCGTCAGCCGAGGCTGGAACCACAGGTAGCCGACGACGTCGTCATCCTGGCGCAGCGCATAGCCGTAGCCGCCGGCGATCGGCAGCATGCCGTCGGTCTGACGCGCCTGGACGATGCCCGCCGTGATCACCGCGCTCGGGAACTGGTCCGGATCACGATGCACCGCGCCGAGTGGATTGAGGTAAACGCCTTCGTACGGCGGCCGGCCGGTGGTGACGATCACGTCCTCGTACAGGTCGCGGGTCGTCGCCGCGGTCAACAGACGGCGCACCACCGTCGCGTCGCCCGACGCGCTGCGCAGCGCCCCAGGCGAGTAAACGCGGCTCAGTTCGCTGAATGACCCTTGCACCTGCGCCTGCAGCGCCACGTCGCGATCGCGCAGCCATGAACGTTGGGCGTACCACACCGCCACCTGCACGCTGCCGACAGTGAGGACGTTCAGCGACAGCGCCAGCAGCAGGATTCGCCACGCGAGCGACACGGGCTCATCTCTTGCCGAGGCCCTGCATCATCTGCAGCAGCGGCATAAATAGGGCGAAAACGATGAACCCGACGGCGACGGCCAGGAACACCAGCAGGATCGGCTCGATCAGCTTGAACGTCGTCTCGATCGTGCGGTCGACCTCGGTCTCGTAGCGGTCCGCGATCTTCGCCAGCATGCGGTCGAGTTCGCCGGTCTGCTCGCCGACGTCGACCATGTTGACGACGATGTCGTCGAACATGCCGCTCTCCCCCATCGGCACGGCGAAGCCGGCGCCCTCGCGGATCGAGGCCTGCACGCCGCCGACGGCCGACTTCATGTGCACGTTGGTGGTCGAGGCCGCCAGGATGTCGAGCGCGTCGAGGTGCGGCACGCCGCTCTGGATCAGCGTGCCGAAGGTGCGGGCGAAGCGCGCGACGAGGCTCTTGTGCACCAATTTGCCGAACAGCGGCACCCGCAGGGCGAAGCGATGCATGACCGAGCGGTAGCCAAGGGCCTTTGCCAGCAGCAGACGGTGCAACGCGAACAGCAACGCAACCACGACGATGTAGATCCACCACCAGAACTTCAGGTGCTCGCCGATGTCGATGACGAGCTGGGTCGTCCAGTGCATCGCGCCCTTGCCGGTCGCCTCGAACACCTGCTTGAAGCGCGGGATGACGAAGGCGAATACCAGCAGCAGCACGGCGATCGCGACGATCAGGATCGCCACCGGATAGGCAAGCGCACCTTTGACGCGCGACTTGATCGCCTCGCTGGCGGTAAGGAAGCCCGACAGGCGGTTGAGGATCTCCTCCTGCACGCCGCCAGCCTCGCCGGCGCGGACCATGTTCGTGTACAGCGCGTCGAACACGCCGTCGTGCTTGGTCATCGCCTCGGACAGCGCGGTGCCACCCTCGACGTCCTCGACCAGCGACGCAGCGATGCGTTTCATCGGCCCCGGCGGCAACTGGCCTTCGAGGATGCGCAGGCTCTTGGTGATCGGGATGCCGGCGTTGAGCAGCACGGCCAGTTGGCTAGTGAACTCGGCCAGCGTGCGCGGCGTCACGCGTTTGCTGCGGAACAGCGCGAGGCCGCCGCCGGCCGCGGGCGTCGCCGCCGGTGCGGCGGTCGTGGGTGCGGGGATCTTGCGCTGCAGCTTCTTGGGCATCGTCGTCCGAGGGGTCAGAGCATACTCTCGGATCGCCGCGCGCCGAGCAACCGCCGCGACACGAACTTGACGCCGCTCAACCGCGGAACGTCGCCAACAGCGCCGCGTCGAGCCCGATGGCGCGCAGCGCGGCGACGGCCAGCAGCAGCGTGCCGATGACGAGCAGCGCCCAAGGCACGATCGGCGACGGCAAGGCCGAGGCGCGCGGCCACAGCGACCGGTCGTCGGGCCGCTCGTCGCGCGGTAGGTCGACCTCCGCGTCGCCGCCGGCGGCGACGGCCTCGACGACCACCGCCGTGGCGTTGTCGGGGCCGCCTTGCGCCAAGGCCTGCTGCACCAGCGCCTCGGCCGCCTCGCGCGGATCGCGGCGGCCAGCAAGCCGCGCGAGCAAGGCGTCGTCGACGACGCACCAGACGCCATCGCTGATCAACACGAAGCGATCGCCCTGCCGCACGTCGAACTCAGCGTGATCGGCGACGGCATCGACCCGGCCCGCGCCGATGCAACGCGTCAGCAGGTTCTCCGGCGCGCGCGCGGCGTGGTCCTGACTCAACTGCTCGCAGTGGTCGTCGCGCAGCCGGTAGAGGCGGGTGTCACCGATGTGGCCGACGACGGCCCGGTCGTCGCACAGCAACAACGTCGTTGCGGTCGTGCCCATGTCGGCTAGCGCCGGCACCGCGGCGCCGGCGTCGGCGACCTTGCGGCTGGCGACGGCGAAGCCGCGCTGCAAGCGTGCTACCGACGCATCGCCGGCGCTAGCATCGAGCGCTTCGCTGGCGATCGCGCGCAACACCGTGCGGCTGGCCTCGGCGCCGCCGGCGAGGCCGCCCATGCCGTCCGCGACGCCGACGAACAGCGGACCAGCGGGCCCCGCCGCGGCCAACAGATAGTCGTCCTCGTTGGCCGTGCGCACCGAGCCGGCGTGGGAACAGGCGCCAACGCGCCAACGCGCCGGCAACTTCACGGCCGACCTCCCGGCGCAAAGGTGGCGGACGCGACCGCGCCGCCGACGGTCGCGACGAGCACTTGCGCCAGACCCGTCGTCGCCGGCAGGTCCGTTTCGTAGACGAATCCACTGCCGTCAACGCGCACCGACGCGAGCAGGGCCGCGGCGAAAGCTGCCGCCGTCTCTGGCTCGACGCCGGCGCCGACCAGCCGCGCGCTGCCGAGCGCCGCAGCCGCACGGACGACGACGCGACGCCCCGACAGGCCCGGCACCAGCATCACGTCGGCCGGCGCGCGTTCGCGCAGGCGTTGCCGCAACGCCACGCCCTTGAGGTCGCGCGACAGCGACCACAGCAAGCGGCTCGTCACGGTGTCGCGGACCGCGACCCGGACCGCCTCGGAATCGTCGCCGACGAAGAACGGCGGCACGATGATCGACAGCAGCAGGCCGACCACGTCGGTGCGTTCGAGCAACGACAGATCGATCGGACCGGCGACCAACAGCGGGTCGTGCAACGGCCAGCCGGACTGCAGGTCGCGCAGGCTCACGCGCAGCGTCGCGCGCGACTCGAAGGTGCGGTCGGGGATCAGCGCGCCGACGCCGAGCAGAATCCAGGTGGCGAACGTCACCGGCCAGCGACCGTTGGTGCCCTGGGTCTCGATCGGCACGTCCTGCAGGCCCTCGATGACCAGCAGGTAGTCGTGGCCGGCGAGGCGCGCCGCCTGCAGGCAGGTGACCACGTCCTCGTCGACGACGCCGGCGCGCAGCCGTTCGGCGATCCGGGCGCGGCGCGCCGGATCGTCGTCGACCGCGAGACGCTGGAACACGTCGCTGCTCGCCAGCGCTGCGGCGATCGCATCGATCGCGATCGCCTCGCGCGGCGCCTCGGCGCCGCCGAAGGCGCCGTCGGCCACCTCGCTGGCCAAGAAGGCGCCGCCGGTGACGAACACCGAGCCGTCAAGTGGCGGCAAGTCGGTGAGCACGCCGACGTCCTCGCCAGGGGTGGCGCACGCGGTGACGGCGACGAAAGCCAACACGAGTCCGGAGCGGTGGCGACTCATCGCGCCTCCTTGCCGACACCAAGGCGATCGACGTCGGCGACGATGCGGAAGCCGACGCCAGCGAGCCGCGGATCGACGCCGCCGGACAGCAGGTCGCGACCATCGCGGCGCAGTTGCGCCGTGAGCAACACGCCGGGCACGTTCACCGGCAGCGGGCCGCGCGGCGCGAGCGTCGGGAAACTGTCGACGAACGCCATGCCACGCACGACGCCGAGCAGTAGCGCCGATCCGAGCGCTTCGCGCGCAGGATCGTCGGCGCCGCGCGCCAGAGCTTGTGCGCGCGCCAGGTGCGCGGCGCCGTCGGCGATCCACTCACGCAGCAGCGCGTCCGCGCCGGGCGCCGCCGGCAGGTCGAGCGTCCACTCGCGCAGGCCGAAGTCGAGGCCGACGAACGGCTGGCCGAAGCCGCTGGGAACGACGTCGCCGACAGCGACCGAACGCGCCGCCGGCGTGACCGTCGGCGCGAATGCCGCTGCGTCGACCGCGCCGCCGTGCGCGGCGGCGCCGTGGCCGGCGGCCCGCGTGGCGCCGGCGAAGGCAGCGGCCTCGAGTTCAACGCCAAGCGGCAAACGCATCGCATCGGCGTCGCCAGCGACGACGAGACCGAGCAGGCGCGCGAACGTGTACGCCTGAAAGAAGTCGACGCCGGCGAGCGGCGCCTCGGCGTCGGCCGTGGCGGCGGCGGTCGGCAGCAGATTGGCCGGCTCGAGCCGCGCCGATCCGCGCGGATCATCGGCGTGCACGCAGGCGCCTGCGCCGGGCAGCGCTGCCGCAGCAGCCGCGAGGTCACGCGCAGCGCCGACCGGAAACTCGTTGGCCAGCATCAGCACGTCGCCGACGTTGCGCACGGCAACCTTCGGCCCGACCCGGTACGCAGCGCGCGGCAGGCCGTCGGCAGTCGGCTCGGCGAATGCGCCGGTCGGCGGCAGCACCGGCAACAGTCGCAGCGCACCAAGCGCCGGCGGCAGCGCGCGCAATTCGGCCAGTGCGAGCGGTTGCAGCGTGCTGCGCACGGTGCGCAACCGCAGCGCCAGCGGCTGTCGGCCCGCGGGCGTCGCGAGGCTGGCGTCGAGGAGGCGCTCGAACCCGCCGGCGAACTGCTCGCGCGGCACGTCGGCGAGGCTGGCGGCCTCGCTCCACACCGCAAACGACACGTCGAAGACGATCTCGGCGTCGGCGCGGTCGCGCACGCGCACCAGCGCAGCCGCGACCTCCGCCGGGCCGATGCCCAGGCGCAACGTCGGCGCGTCGCCGGGCGCGAACGGCAGCGGGCTGCGAACGCGCACGCGCGCCGGCCGGCCATGCTCGACGAGGGTCTCCGCACCGACCTGCTGCGGCGGCTCATCGCTCCACCAGAACGACACCGCGGCAGCGGACTCGCCAGCAGGCACGATGGCCTCGCCAATGCGCAACCGGGCAGCGCGATCGAGCACGTCGACGTAGCGCGGCGAGACCGTGTTGAAGCCGCGCACCGGCCGCAGCGTCGGCAACAACGCACAACCTGCGTCGCCGACCGGCAATTCCTCGGCGCGCACGACTTCGCCAGCGACCCATGTCGCGCGGCCGCGCAGGTACGGGCGCAATCCGGCGTCGACGCTCCACGCCGGACCCTCGTCGTACGCGCCGGGGGCCGACTCGCCGCGCGCCGCCAGCACGCCGGCTTCGATTAGCGCCGGCAGGTACGGCGCGTTGACCGCGGGCACGCGCACCTCGATGGCGTCCGGCAGCACCCGCAACGTCGCCGTCGCCAGCGCGCGCAGAGCATCGGCGGCGTCGCCCTCGCGCAGGCGGGCGACGAGCCGATAGGCGCCGGGCAGCAATGCGTCGACCGCGAGCTGCGCCGTCGCTGGCGTCAGCCGCTCCCAGCCAAATGCCGGGTCGGCCACTTCGCGGCCGTCGATCGTCTCGGCGACGAGGTCGACGATGGTCCAGTTGTCGCTGACGGCGACCGTCGCCCTGCCCCCGGCCGCGAGCACGAGTTCGCCGGCGAGCGCGCGCGCTGGGCCATCGACGCGCGGAAAGCGGATCGCGAGGCTCCGGTCGCGCAGCACCGGGGTGAGTTCGTGCGCCGTCTCGTTGCCGGCGGGATCGCGCGCGACGAGGTGCCAAGCGGCGGCGCGCTGGGCCGCCGCGACCGGCACGTCGGCGACGCGCTGGCTGGCGGCGTCGGGCCACGGCACAACGACCGCGGCGCCGTCGCCGACTTGGATGGCGACCTCGTCGCCGGGCACGGCGTCGGCGACGCGCACGCGCACGCGCGCGATACCGCCGACCAGCGGCGCGAACGGCTCGCCCTGCGGGCCGGTGACCTCGGTGACGCGCGGCGCGCGCACGTCGACCGCTGCGAAGGCGAGCGGCGCCGCCGCGGCGACGTTGCCGGCGCGGTCGCGCGCGCCGATCTCGACCTCGCACGGGCCGGCGAGGTCGGGCGCTGCCGCGGCCAGCGCCGCGCCGAGCGCGAACCGGCCACCGGATGGCGGCGCCGACAGCTCGACGACGGGTCCCGTCGCCGCGCGCACGCGCACCGTCACGGCCGCCACGCCAACTCCGTCGCGGACGTCCAGCGCGAGCTGCGTATCGGCGCGCAGCACGGCGCCCGCCGTCACGGGCGCGGCGGCGACGACTGGAGCCTCGTCGTCGACGCGCAGCCGAACCGAACCGAACGGCGCCGCGCCGGGCAGCAAGAAGACGACGTCGCTGGCGTGCTCGCGACCGCTGCGGGCGAGGCCTTCGACGACCGTGCGCCACGCCGCCTGCGCCGTCGACAGCGCCAGCGTGCCGCCGCCCGCTTCGGGCTCCGGTTCCTGGTCGACGCGCAGCAGCACGTCGCCGCCGCGCACGACGTGCGCGCGCAGTCTTCGCGGCGCGAAGCCGGCGTAGTCGAAGCGAACCGTCGCCAGCCGAGCGCTGGTCGTGTCCACCACCACGGGCTCGGTCGCGGTCCCACCGGCCGCGAGCGCAAAAGGCGAGCCGGCGACCGTCTGCAGGAACGGCGACGACGCCGGCCGCGCCGTCGCGAACAGCGCGACGGCGCCGAGCGCCGTCGTCAGCGCGCCGGCGCGCGTCAGCGCCGGCCGCGGGCTGCGGACGATCGCCAGTTCGCGCGCCACCGCCGCGATCGACGACGGCCGCTGCTCCGGGTCCATCTGCAGACAGCGCAGCGCCAATCGGCGCAACCGCCGACCGACGCCGCGCGGCTCCGGCCATGGCCGCAACTCACCCGCCAGCACCGCCGCGGCGGCCTTGCGCGCGTCGGCGTCATCGACCGGCATGCCGCCGGTAAGCAGCAGCCATGCCAACGTGCCGAACGAGTACAGGTCGGCGCGCGCGTCGACTTCGCGGCCGGCGAGCAGTTCGGGCGCTGAGAAGGCCGGATTGACGAAGCCTTGGAACTCGCCGTGGCTGCGCGCCTGACCAGCGAGCGCGACGCTGCGCGCGATGCCGAAATCGAGCACCTTGACGCGCAGCGCGCCGCCGGATGCGGCGACCATGACGTTGCGCGGCGACAGGTCGCAGTGCACGAGGCCGACGGCGTGGATCGCGGCCAGCGCAGCGGCGACCTGCTCGAGGATGGCGACGGCGTGGCCCGGCGCGAGCGCGCCATCGCGCACCAGCAGGTCGAGCGTGCGGCCCTCGGCCAGCTCCATCACGAGGTAGGCGGCGCCGTCCTCGGCCTCGCCAACGTCCAGCAGGCGGGCGCAATGCTCGTGCGCGACCGCGGCGGCGCGCCGCGCCTCCGGCACCAGCGCGCGGCGGTACTCGGGCCGTTCGCCGAAGCGCGGGTGCAGCAACTTGAGCGCAACGTGCATCAGTGAACCGGTGTGCTGGGCGCGGAACACCGTGCCAAGGCCGCCGCGACCGAGCACGCCAAGCAGCCGGTACTTGCCGTCGATGACGGTGCCGAGCAGAGGATTGGCGGCGTCAACCTCGCCGCGGCGCACCGGGTAGTGCACCGCGTCGGCAGGCAGCAGCCACGCGCCGCAGAAGCCGCAGCGCTCCGCTGGCGTTTCACTGACGCCTTCGCACGACAGGCAGATCTTCACGCGGGTGGCGCGTCGGATGGAGCGACGCGCGGCCGCGGATGATAGTCGACACGGGCTGCGCCGCCGTCAGCGGCGCAGCAGTTCGCGCCAGACCTCGAACACGGCACGGTCGCGGACGAACGTCCGACCGAGGTCGGGGATGCGCGCCGTCCAGGCCCGCGCGCCGGCGGCGTCGGCGAGGCCGAAGCAGACGGTGCCGACCGGCTTCTGCGGGCTGCCGCCGCCGGGGCCGGCGATACCGGTCGTCGCCACGGCGACGTCGGCGGCGAAGCGCGCGCGCGCGCCGGCCGCCATCGCCGCCGCCACCGGTTCGCTGACCGCGCCATGCGCCGCCACCAGTTCGGCCGGCACGCTGAGCAGCGCCGTCTTGCTGGCGTTGCTGTAAGCGACGATGCCGCCCATCAGCACGTCGGACGATCCGGCGACGTCGGTCAGCGCCTTGGCGATCAATCCGCCGGTGCATGACTCGGCGAGCGCAAGCGTGCGGCCCTGCGCGCGCAACCGCTGCAGCACCAACTCCGGCAGGTCGACGGCGCCCTCGGCGAACAGCCAGTCGCCGAGCAGCGGCCGCAACTCGGCGGCGGTCGCTTCACACGCGGCGGCGGCGACTTCGGCGCTCTTGGCCGTGCCGACGATGCGCACGGTCAAGAGTCCGCCCGAAGCGGTGATGCCGACCGCCGGGTTGCGATCGGCGACCATGAAGCGCTCGATGCGCTCGCCGAGCGCTGCCTCCGACGGCCCGAGCACGCGCAGCCACTGCTGCGCCAGCGGCGTCAATCCAGGCATGGCGGCGACCTCCGGCAGCACCGACGCGGCGAGCATCGCCTTCATCTCGCGCGGCACGCCCGGCAGCGCGAACAAACGACCGCGACCGAGCGTCACGGCGAATCCCGGCGCGGTGCCGATCGGATTGGCGATCGGCTGCGCGCCCGGCGGGAACATCGCCTGCCGGCGGTTGCTGTCGGGCACCGGCCGGCCGCGGTTGAGCAGCCAGTCCTGCACCTGCCGCCAGCTCGCCTCGTCGAACCACAGCGGTCCGCCGGCGACCTCGGCGACGACGTCGCGCATGCGATCGTCGAGCGTCGGGCCCAGCCCGCCGGTCGCCACCACCACGTCGGCGCGGCCGCACGCCTCGGCGATCGCCGCGCGCATCGGTCCCGGCGCGTCGCCGGTGACCGTCAGGCGGCGGACCTCGACGCCGAGCCGCTCCAGTTCGCCGGCGAGGAACTTGCTGTTGGTGTCGAACAGGGCGCCGTGGATCAGTTCGTCGCCGGTCGCCAGGACTTCGCCGACGAGGGTCATGCCGGCGCGACCGCAGCGTCCTTGCCGCGCGCGAACCACGTCAGCAGCAACCCGAGGCCGTACAGCAGCACCATCGGCGCCGACATCAGCAGCATCGACACCGGCTCCGGCGGCGTCAGCACGGCGGCGAACACGAAGATGCAGAGGATCGTCATGCGCCAGTTCTTGCGGAAGCCGCGATGCGTGACGAGGCCGATCTTCTGCAGCGCCACCATCACCAGCGGCAGCTGGAACACGAGGCCGAGCGCGCCAGTGAGCGCGAACTCGAGCGACAGGAACTGCCCGACCGAGAACATCGCGCCGACCTGGTCGGGATTCATCCACCGCACCAGGAAGCCAAGCGTGTACGGCAGCACGACGAAGTAACCGAACGCGACGCCGGCGGCGAGCAGCGCCGCCATGAACGGGAAGTAGCGGTAGAAGATCGCGCGCTCCTTCGGGTACAGGCCGGCGGCGATGAATGCCCACGCCTGCCAGACCACGACCGGGCTCGCCAGCACGATGGCGAACAGGATCGACGCCCACATGAAGGACATGATGTCCTCGATGCCGCCTATCGCGTACAGGCTGTAGGGCACGTGGTAGCCGGTTTGCACCGGGAACAGATGCGAGTACTCCTTGGTGCCGGCGAGGATCGCGTCCTGGTGCTGCCGGCAGTACTCGAGGAAGCGCGCCGAGTCGGCGTCGAGCGGCGCCCCTGCGGTCGCCGCCGCTTCCTTCGCCTCCAGGCCAGCGACGTAGTCGACGAAGCCGACGCGCCACTGCACGCGGTACGGGTTGATGACAATGCCCTGGACCTGCTCCTTCCACGGCATCACCGCCAGGACCGCCACCACCACCGCCAGCAGCGCCTTCACCAACCGCGAACGCAACTCCTCCAGGTGGTCGCCGAACGACATGCGGGGCAACTCGGGCCCGTCGATGGCGGCGCGGATGTTCGGATCGTCGAGCGGCATGCGTCGACCGCTAGCTATCTCCCCCACCAAGCCCGCGGGCAACTGCAAAAGCCGCGCAGCCGCCACGCCGCCGGATCTTCATTGCCGCGGCAGCGGGCGGCGCGCCACATGACGCGCCGCGCCGGCCAGAGACCGGGATCGACCGCGCGGGCCGCAGCCGGCGCAGGCGCCGTCAACAGACCAGCCCACACAGCGCGAGGGCAGCAAGCGCAGCGGGGCTGCCGCGGGAGCCGCATGGCAGTCATCGCGCGGAATCGCTGCCGGCACTTCGCTTCAGGCCAGCGGTCGGGATGCCATCGCAACCCGTTCCCGCGCCCGTCGTGGCCGCGCAGCCCGCCTGCCTCGCCGGGGCCGCCGCCGGCCCGCCGCGGCGCCGTCGCCGCCAGTTGGCATCCCTCCGCTGCGCCCGCCAACGGCAGGCGCCGCGGGAAACCCGCGCGGGGAACCCGCGCGGGCATCACAGCTTGATCAGATCGCGGATCGAGCCGAGATACGCGAACTCGACGCGCAGCTCGCTGGCGAGCTTGTACTCGGCCGAGTCCTGCACCGAGGCGAAGCCGTCACCGGCCTCGTTGACCGGATCGTTGCCGAGGATCACCGTGTCGACGCCCGGCGCCATCTTGTCGACGACCTTGTTGCCAAGGCGCCGCAGCAGGTTGGTCAGCTCCGGCTTGTTGTACGGCGCCGAGAAGCGGCCCATCAGGTAGACCGTGCGCGTGACGCGCGGCGTGTAGAAGTCGTTGTAGAGCAGGTCGCCTTCGCGGGCGTAATCGCCGATCGGGTCGACCAAGTCCATCAGCGCCACTTCGGCGCGGACATCCTCAACGCGGATGACCTGGGCGTAGCCCTTTACCGCCGAGCTGGCCGGGCTCTTCACGCGGAAGACCGTGCCGGGCTGCAGCATGTCCTTGCGGCCGAGGTTGATGAACGCCGTGGCGACGCCGGCCTTGGCGACCAGGATCTTGCCGTCGGCGACGTCGGCCGACTTGCGCAGCGTCTCGCGCGCGACCAGCGCCGAGTTCTGCATCTGGTGCTTGGCGATCTCGTTGGCCAGCTCCTTCTCCTTCGCCGTGGCGCGCTCCTTCTCGGTCGACAGTTCGTCGGCCTTGGCGCGCAGGCTCTCATTGCCCTGGGCGATGCGGTTGTCCTTGTCGTTCTTGGCCGCCTCGAAGTCGGTGCGGGCCTGGTCGAGGGTCTGCGTGAATTCGCGCGCCTTGGCGCCCGCGTCCGCCGTCGCCGCGGTGAACTTGCGGTCGACCTCGGCCTTCTCGCTCAGCGCCTTGTCGCGCTCGGCCTCGATGTCCTTGACGCGCTGGTTCAGTTGGCCGATGCGCGAGACCATGCTGCCGAGGACGTTTTCGAGGCCACTGGCGGCGCCAAGTCCGGCGGCGGTCAGGGCGTTGTCCATCGCCGTGCGGACCTCGTTCGGCTTCATCAGGCCTGGATAGGCGATCGTTGCGCCGCCGTAGACGGCCTCCTGGCCTTCACGGCCGGCGTACGCGCCCGGCTTGTTGACGACGTCGCCGATGTCCTTCACGTAGTGGCTGACGAGCAGGTCCTTCTTGCGGAGCGTCTCGGCCTCTTCGTTGGCTTGGTTCCGCTGCGTGCGCATCTCGGCGATCTCCGTGTTCGCCATGAAGGCGAACGCGGTCGCGCCCAGGAACAGCACCAGGACGAGGATGAAGAGCATGATCGGGACGTGGGCAGCACCGGTCTGGCGGTTGTGCATTGGAACCAACTCCAAGGGGTCTGTCGGGTTGCGTCCGTCCGGCGCGACGCCGGACTGGCAGGGAGAGCGAGCGCCGTCCTGTTCGGACTGGGAAGGGGTCGGGGTCAGATTGCCCGCGCCGCTCGCAGGCACGAGCGGAGCAGTCGGCAGGGCGAGCGCCTGCCGGCTGGGGACGCGAGGGTGCGGGATCTTAGGAAGGGCACAGCGGATAGGTCAAGCGACGAAGGCGCGCTTGCTGCGCGCCCGCCGCTCTCGCACCATGGCCGGATGCCGCTGCCCGCAGCCACGCCCACGCCGCCCGCGCCGTTTCGGCCGGCGCGCCCCGTCGTGCTCGGCGTCGTCGGCGGCATCGCCGCCGGCAAGTCGGCGGCGGCCCAGGCCTTCGCCGCGCACGGCCTCGCGCACCTCGATGCCGACGCCGTCGCCCGCGCCGTCAGCGCCGAACCGGCGGTGGTCGCCGAGGTCGCCCGCGCGCTCGGCCCGACGGCCGTCCGCGCCGGCCAGCTCGACCGGCAAGCGCTCGGCGACCTCGTCTTCCGCGACCCCGCCGCCCGGCAGGCCCTGGAGGCCATCCTGCACCCCCGCATCCGCGCCGGCCTGCTCGCCGACCTGCAAGCGGCCAAGGCCCGCGGCGACTCGGCGCTGCTCGACGTGCCGCTGCTGCTCGAAAACGGCCTGGTCGATGCCTGCGACCATGTCGTCTTCCTCGACGTCGACCTCGCGACCCGCCAGTCGCGGGCAGCGGCCCGCGGCTGGCCGGCGGGCGAACTCGAACGCCGCGAAGCGGCGCAGGCGCCGCTGACCGAGAAGCGCGCCCGCGCCCGCTTCGTGCTCGCCAACAACGGCGACCTCGCGGCGCTGCGCGTCGGCGTCGCGGCGATCCTCGACCAGTTGCGGCAGGCGACGCCATGACCGCGGCGCTGATCGCGTTTCCGCCGCCGCCACTGCCGGCGCTCGATGCCGCCGGCGCGCTGGCCGAACTCGCCGCTGCCGGCGCGCCGATCCCGCCCAACCTCGCCGCTGACGAACTGCGCTTCGCCGCGCTGCGGGCGCGGCTCGCGCGCGGCGAAACCGTGCTCACCGAGGGCGCGCTCGACTTGATGCCGGAAGGCTTCGGCTTCCTGCGTTCGCCAAACGACGATTTCGCCCCAACCGCCGCTGATCCGTACGTCAGCGTGGCGCAGGTGCGCGCCCTCAATCTCAAGCCCGGCCAATGGCTGCGCGGACCGCTGCGACCGCCGCGCGGCGGCGAGAAGTTCCTGGCGCTGGCGCACGTCGACGCCGCCAACGGCGCCGCGCCTGCACGGTTGACGTTCGCCGCGCGCACGCCGGTGCTGGCGCACACGCCGCTGGCGCTGCCGACCGACGAGCCGTGGCGGACGCTGGCGGCGCTGACGCCGTGGCGGCGCGGCCACCGCGTGCAGGTGGTTGCCGCCGACGACGCGCCACGCGCGCGCTGGCTCGCCGACCTCGCGCGCGCCCTCGCCACCGCCAACCCCGGCTCGCGCGTGGTCGTCTGCCTGCTCGACCAGACGCCCGAGGACCTCGCGGCGGCCAAGCGAGCCCTGGCCGGCGTCGCCGAGACCGTCGGCACCACGTTCGACGCCGGCGCCGAGCGTCACGTGGCGCTCGCCGAACTCGCGCTCGCGCGCTGCCAGCGCGAGGTCGAAGCCGGCCACGACGTCGCGCTGCTCTTCGACGCACTGCCGACGCTGACGCTGGCGATGCAGCGCAGCATCCCAAGCTCGGGCCGCTGGCTGGCGCCTGGCCTCGACGCTCAGTCCTCGCTGCCGGGCAAGCGCCTGTTCGCCGCCGCGCGCGCTTGCGCCGAAGGCGGCTCGCTCACGGTGATCGCCACCACGCTCGCGTCGGCGAGCGAACCGCTGCGCGCGGCGATCGCCGCCGAATTCGACGGCCGCAGCAACAGCGTCGCGGCGATCGCCGGCGACGGCCGCGGCGGCGCGCGCCTGCAGCCGACCGGCTGCCGCATCCGACCGGAGGACGACGCGCGCAGCCCCGCCGAGCGCGCGGCTGCCGAAGCGCTGCGCCCGCGCGCGACGCCGACAGGCTAAGTGGCGTGCCAGCGCGCGACGTCGGTGGCGCCGGCGCGATGGCCGCGCAGCCCGGCAAGCGTGCCGCACAGCTTGGCCCATGCGCCGCGCGGTCCCTGCAGCAACGCCAGCGGCCAGCCGAGCACGTCGCAGACGAACCAGGCGAGCCACGCGCACGGCGAGCCGTGGGCGCGCAGGCTGCGCACGGCGTTGCACGCCATCAGGAACTTGCGCGCCGGCGAGCGCTCACCGCCCGCCGACTGGCCGGCGGCGTGCTCGATGCGCACCCACGGCAACCAGACGATGCGACCGCCGCGCGCCCGCAGCCGTTCGCACAGGTCGACGTCCTCCCAGTACATGAAGTAGGCGTCGTCGAAGCCGCCAATGGCCACGAGGTCGGCGGTGCGGAACAGCGCGCAGGCGCACGGCAGGAAGTCGACCGCCGCCGGCCCGGCAGTGGTCGGCGCCGGCGCCTTGCCGTGGCCGCGCAGCACGATGCCATTGGGCGCGAACCGGCGCTCGCCGCCCTGCGCCCACACCGTGCCATCGGGATGCAGCACCGTCGGGCCGACAGCGGCGACCTGGGGGTCGTTGGCCAGCGTGGCGACGAGTGGCGCCAGGAAGTCCGGCGGCAGCCGCAGGTCGTTGTTGAGCACCAGCGCGTAGGTCTGGCCGGCGGCGTGCGCCCGGCGGATGCCTTCGTTCATGCCCCCGGTGAAGCCGAGGTTGGCTGGCAAGGCGACGAGTTCGACGGCATGCGGGCCGTGCGCCGCCGCCGCCGCGACCCCGCGCTGCAGCGCGGCGACCTCCTCGGCGCCCGAGCCGTTGTCGAGCACGACGACGCGCAGCGCCGGCGCGGCGACCGCGAGCAAGTCGTGCAAGCAGCGCAGCGTCAAGTCGGCGCGCCGCCAGTTGAGCAGCAACGCGGCGATCTGGGGCGCTGCGGCGGGCTCAGCCACACAGCCCTCGCACCGCGCGCCAGTAGCCCGCGAAGAAGCGGTCCATGCCGCGGCGCAGCGCCGCGCTGAAGCCCTTGTCGGCGAGGCCGGGGTTGAGCGTCAGCGGCGCGGCCACCAGCAGGTCGCGGTCGGCGACGACACGGCCGCGCTGGGCGACCTTCCGCGCGCGCACGGCCTTGGGCAGCATCACCAGCAATTCCCACTTGCCCCGCAGCCAGTCGCCGAGGTGGCCGCGGCGCACGCCGAAGGCCGCGTAGACGACGCCATACAGCAGCTGCGCCGGCATGGTCAGCCAGAACGTGCGCCAACGCATGCAGGCGATCAGCACGTACCAGCGGTTGCGGCTGTGCAGGTAGGTGCGGCGGCCGGGGTACCGGCCCTCGCCGCGCACCGACAGGCCGGCGGTGCCGGCGAGGTGCGTGCACAGCGCGTCGGCGGCGACGTGAACGGTGTGGCCGCGCAGGCGCAGCTTCCAACTGAACTCGTTGTCCTCGTAGAGGATGAACAGGTTCTCGTCGAAGCCGCCGACGTCGCGATAGGCGGCCGCGCGGGTCAGAAAGCACAGCGCGATGGCCGCGCCGACCGGTCCGTCGATCGGCGTCGCCTGCGCCAGCGGCCGATACCAATTGCGCAGCGCGATGGTGCCCAGGAAGTGCAGGTCGCCGCCGTCGTAGTGCACCACCGACGAATCGTCGCCGCACAGCGAGCGCGCCTGCACCATCGCCACCTTCGGGTCGCCACGCAGGCGCGCCAGCAGCGCGCGCAGGCAACCTGGACGCAGCACGACGTCGTTGTCGACGAACAGCAGCAGTTCGCTCGTCGCCGCCTCGGCGCCGACGTTGCGCGCGTGGCACGGGCCGCCATTGCGGCCGGTGTCGATGACGCGCACCTGCGGGTAGCGGGCAGCGACCAGTTCGCGCGAGCCGTCGTCGCTGTGGTTGTCGACGACGAGCACCTCGGCCGGCGGCGGGGCCTGCGCCAACAGCGCATCCAGGCACGCCGGCAAGTAGTCCTTGCCATTCCAGTTGACGACGATCGCGCTGACCACGAGGAAGGCGCGGATGCTATCGCCGCGGCGGTCGGAAGCACGGCGCGATCGCCGGGGCTTCGGCGCCGCGCCGACGCGCGGTCCGACCGGGATCAGAAGCGGATGGCTGCCTCTCGCCAGCAGCCACCCACCCTTGCACATCTCTTGGCGGTCGCCGACGCCAGCCTCGCGGCCTTCGGCGACGAAACCAGCCCGACGCTTGCACGCCAGACCAGGTCAAGGCGGACAGCAGTGCGCCGGCGGCCAACCCAGTCCGCAAGAAAATCGGCGGCTTGGCGGCGGGGTCAGCGCAGCGGCGGCTCGAAGTCGGGGTGGCGGCAGACCTGCCGACGCTTCAGGCAGTACGGCAGCGCCCACAGGGCGGCGAGCGTCGCCTGGACGCACACCCACCAGCCGCGCTTGACCGACTTGATGTTGTCGAACAGGCCGATGGTGCCGACCGCGTCGGCGACCGCGCCGCCGTCCTTCTGCTTCTTGCCGCCGAGCCCCTTGGCGAGGAAGCGCAGCGGGAAGCCGACGACCTGGCTCCACGGCAGATACTTGAACGCGTACAGCCAGAAGTTGCGGACGTGGTAGTAGAGGCTGCGGCGACCGTGGCGCATGCCGAACGGCGCCTTGTGGAAGACCTCGACCGCCGGGAACATCTTCACGCGGTAACCGAGATTGAGCAGGCGCGTGGTCAGGTCGCGTTCGTTGCCGAAGATGAAGAAGCGAATGTCGTACCACTCCGCCTGGCGCAGCGCGGCGTTGCGCGCCATCGAGCCACAGCCGCGGAACGTCGGCAGGTAGCGCTCGGCGTGGATGGTCGGCGAGTTCAGGTACCAATCCGGCATCTGCGGCTCGATGACCTTCGGCGACAGGATCGCCGTTGTCGCCGGCTCCTGCGCGAACTTCGCCAACATCTGTGCGACGAACGTCGGCGGCAGCACGACGTCGTCGTCGAGAATGCCGACGAACTCGCCCCAGGCGCTGGCAAAGCCGACGTTGAAGGTCTCACAGGCGCCATACCGGCTGTGCGGCATGCGGATCAGCTGCACCCACGGAAACTCCGCGAGCACCATCTCTGGCGTGCCGTCCTTGCTGCAGTTGTCGACGACGACGACCTGATCGGCCTTGACGGTCTGCGCGGCGATGGCCTTGAGGTTGTCGCGCAGGTCGTCCTTGCGGTTCCAGACCGAGATGACGAGGCTGACGGTCTGGCGGGCGGCGCTCATGCATCCTCCCGCTGCACGCGCCGGAAGAACGCGTCCTGCAGTTGGTGCACAGCGGCGAGTTCCTGCGGCCGCAGGTCGAGGAACTGCTCGCCGTAGAGCACGCCGGGCACGTCGACGTTGGCCACTGCGGCGCGGCAGCGATGCTCGCTCATGCCGGGCAGATCGATGTAGGCGTTCTGGCTGCCGTAGGCCTGCAGCGCCTGGTAGCAGCGCTGGTAGGTGTCGGTCACGTCGAACAGCGTGCCGCCGGACGGCGTGAACGTGACGCCGTAGAGCAGGCAGCGGCAGTCGGCCGGCAGCGCATGCGCCGCGGCTGCGGTCGCCGCCGCGATCGCGCGGTGGTCGCGGTGCGCCTCGCCGGCGTGGAACGAGTACAGCGTGCGCGGCTGCGTCGCCTGCATCACCGCGGCGATGCGGGCAGTGAGCTCGACCATGTGCTCGGGCAAGTCGCCGTCGGGCAGATCCCAGTGCTGCGGCGCGCCGACGCCGAGCCGCGCCAACGCCTCGACGCCTTCGCGGCGGCGAACGGCGCGGATGTCGTGCTCGCGCGCGCCCGGATCGCCCTTGGCGCCGTCGGTGGCGTGCACGACGACGACCTCGTGGCCGCGCAGCGCGTGCCACGCCAGCATCGCGCCAGCGCCGATGACTTCGTCATCGGGGTGCGCGGCGAGCACGAGCACTGGACCCTGCAGCGGGTCGCGCGGCAACAGCGGCGAGAACAGGTGCTTCATCGCATGCTCCGGTAGATGGCGAGGTGGCGTTCGGCGGACGCGGCGATCGTCGGCAGGCTGGTCGGAATCGCCGCGCGCAACGCCGCGAGTCGCGTCGGCGAGCCTACCAGTTCGCGCAGCGCCGCGGACAGGCCGGCGAGCGGCGTCACGACGACGCCGCCGAGCCCGCGCCGCTCGGCCAGCGCGCCGGCGTCGGAGCAGACGACCGGCACGCCGTGCGCCAGCGCCTCGTCGACGACGAGGCCGTAGGTCTCCTGGCACTTCGACGGGAACACCGCGAGGTGCAGGTTGCGGGCGGGGTGCGGGTCGGCCGACGTATACGGACCGTGCAGGCGCACGTCGCCACCGGCCCGCTGCGCCGCAGCGATGCGGTCGGCGAGTTCGCGGTGATAAACGCGGCCGCTGAGGTGCAGTTCGATCGGCAGGCCGGCCGCGGCGTCGAGCAGTTCGACCACGCCCTTCTCGGCGACGAGGCCACCGAACGTGCCGACACGCAGGCGTTCGCCCGGCTGCGGCGGCGCGGCGCGATCGGCCGCGGCGACCGCGCACAGCAGCCCGTGCGGCACGACCTCGATCGGCTGCGCGCACGGCAGACACTCGCGCACGAAGCGCGCCGCGGTGGCGCTCGGCGCG
>Ga0194132_10000264_pt1 | contig 109328 bp, 85 predicted proteins | sample TA2KigOf80mmetaG_FD_148612 | JGI IMG/M metagenome (GOLD analysis project Ga0194132, IMG submission 148612) | Freshwater microbial communities from Lake Tanganyika, Tanzania - TA2015054 Kigoma Offshore 80m | ecosystem: Environmental > Aquatic > Freshwater > Lake | place: Tanzania: Lake... | reverse complement strand
TCGCCCCGCTTTGCCTGCTTGGGCTGCTGTGGACGGAGCAGCGTCTGGTCTGCTCTGCTCTGAATGCGGCTACTCAGTGACACACTGAACCCATGCTGCTTTGGCCTGACACTGACGCACTCGATCGTTGTACGTTCATTTTCATGATCCTGGGGAGCCTGAAAGTGGCAGAAGGCATCGCCGAATTGACGCAGGCGGGACGACCGTCAAGCCGACGCCGCGATGACGATGATGACGATCGGTAAAGAATCGCGCCAAAAAATCTTGTCGAAATGCCGATCACCAGAGCCGCCGCCCACGTAGTAAACACTGCACGCTGCTACGCAGCGACACCAGGCAAGCGGCTTTTGCCTCGGATTGGCCGCCTCTTTCGTGCGCGGCCCTTGTCGTGCGAGTCGGCGTCATAAAATAATTCCCGTCTCGGCGAATCGGAGAATGAAATCGGCCATGTCCACGACGTTCTTGCAACTAGCGCCGCTGTGCATGTTGTTGTCGATTGTGCAATTCATCGCTGCCGTTCCGTGGCTGGTTGCGCTCTGGGGGATCTCGCTGACGAAAGACCTGGCAGCACTCGCGAAAGGGGCGGGGGTTGCCGCCGTCATCGGCATCGCGCTGGCGTTTTTCCTGCAGACCAGCAGCGAACCCGGCGCCATCAACTTGCTCGGCCGATTCAACGCTTCCCTGCTGACCTTGCAGATCGGCCTCGACTTCTTTGTACTTGCGTATTACTGCATGCTCACCTTTTGGCCCAAGGGAGGCGCGGTTGCCTTGGCCGCGTTTTATGAAGGGATTCGCCAGCCCATGTTCTGGCTGCTCACCTTCCTGGGCGGCCTGGCGATGGTCGTATCGATCGTCATCCCCTATTTCACTTTCGGCGAAGACCTCAAGATGGTCAAGGAAATCACTTATGCCTTGACGATGATCTTCCCCGCCATCTTCGGCGTAATCTCAGCAAGCATTTCGGTAAGTGAAGAGATCGAAGGCCGAACGGCAGTCACGCTTTTGAGCAAGCCGATCTCGCGGCGGGATTTTCTCTTCGGCAAGTTCGCGGGGTTGACGCTGGCCGGCGCCTTCATGACCATGCTGATGGGCTGGGTGCTGATCTGGGTCGTGCTGGCGAAGTTTAATTACGATTTTCAACCGGGCATCACGCAGCTGCCGCCCGACCCGGCCTGGGTCAATCGCATGGTTGAAGAGACGTACGGCCCCACGGTCGCCGGCGACTTGCTGCGCGGCACGGGATTGTGGTTCCGCGACCTCGGCGAGGCGCTGCCCGGGCTCATCATCGGATTCGGACAGGTCATGACCTTGATTGCCGTCAGCGTGGCCTTGGCAACGCGCTTGCCCATGGTCGTCAATCTCACGATGTGCATGTTCATCTACTTCCTCGGCCATCTGGCGCCGATTCTGACGGCAGTCAGCCAGGACCTTCGGCTCGTGCAGTTCATCGCGCAGCTTTTCGAATTTCTGCTGCCTGGCCTGGCGAACTTCGATGTCAGTTCGGCCATCGTGCGCGACGTGCCGCTCGATCCGGAGCGCTATGCTCTCTACACATTCAACGTCTTCATCTACGCGACGATCTACACCAGCATCGCTCTGCTCGGCGGCTTGATCCTATTCGAAGATCGCGATGTCGCGTAAAGTCTGCCCAATCGATACGACGTGCTTTTGTCGGGATCGATGATTTCGTTTTGTTGTGCATTTCGCGACAAACTGGGTTTCCCAAGAAAATCGTCTGTCTGGTAGAATGGAACGGAGTTTAGCTCGGCCGTAGGCGGAAAGGTGCGTTTCACGCAGCCTGCCCGGGACTGAACGAGGCCGACCCAAATTGAGTCATTTCCATGACGGACAGCGCCTTCGCTCGCTGCCAGAAGTTCTTGACGTACCACCCGATCGCGGAGTGGGTGTCCATTTTTTCGTCCCTCGTCTCGGCGGTTCTTTACGTTGCGCTGATCATTCTGCTGGGCTTGTTCATCGATCTCCTCGTCGAACGCGGGGATATTCCGAGCTATCACGCATTGACGGCGGCGGAGCGGCAGAGTTTTGCTCAGTCGCTTCAAGCCGCCGCGGCCAACGGGAAGCGCGAAGAGGTGGTGGCGGCGATCAAGGCGGAGCTGCAGGCGCACAACGTTGACGCATCGGCGCTGCAAATGTGGGAAAAGGGGGAGCCTTTCGAGAAACTGCCGGCGCAGGAGAAGGCGTTGCTGTGGTGGGCCAAGCTGCCGGAGCTGTTTGCCGATCGTGTGTGTGAGGCCGCCGCTCAGAAGATTCGGGATGACCTGCGCTCACACGTAAACGACGCCGGCCTTTACTTGCCGATCGAGCAGGGCGGCCTATTGAGCCTGGTGATTCGCACACGCCATTCTTACAAAGGCCGTATCATCGGGTTCTTGGCCGAATGGAACTCGTGGACGTGGGCCTACGGCAATACGAACTTCCTCTATGGCCTGGTCATTGTCGCGGTCGGAGTCGCGCTGCTGCGCCTGGCCATGCTGTTCTTGTCGAGCTACTACGGCGCCATCGCCGTGCTCGATGCAATGACCCGCTTGCGACGGTCGGTGTATCAGCACACCAACCGGCTCGGGCTGCTGGCGTTCAAGACGCTCGGCCCCAGCGATGCCGCCGGCATCTCGACGCGGCATCTCGAAGGTGTTCACGAGGCCCTGTTCCAATGGCTTACCGTCTTTTTCCGCGAGCCGGTGAAGATCGGGCTCTTGATCGCGTTCATGCTCGTAGTCAATTTCTGGCTCGGCGTGGCGTTTTTGGGGATCGCAGCGCTCGTCTGGCTGATTGGAGGCCAGCTCGTCGACCATCATCAGGAGCAGAGCCGAGCGGCGGAAGCCCAATCCGCCGACCAGGTGGTTCTGGTGCAAGAGAGCCTGATGCTGTCGCGCCTCGTCAAAGTGTACCTGATGGACGCATTTAATCTCGAGCGCGTCGAACGGCAATTGAGCGATTACAACGATGCTCAGATGCAGCGCTACCGTGGCGAGGCGTATTATCAGCCGCTGGTCCTTCTGCTCGGGCTCCTTTCCGCCATGGGACTGCTTCTGGTCGCCGGACAGATTATCCTGTGGGGCCAATTCGGCGTTACCAGTTGCCTGGTGCTGGCGGCAGCGATCATTAGCCTCTATTGGCCGCTGCTAGCGATCATCGAAGCCCGCCGCATCGTGGGCCGGGGAAGCGAATCGGCGCAGGTGGTCTTCGATTTCCTGGATCGCACCGGAGGCATCGGCCAGCCCATCGAAGCCGAGCTCGTTCCCACGCTCTCCGGCGAGATCCGCTTTGAGAAAGTAACCGTTCACCAACCCGGCAAGGACGAAAAGCTGCTGGCCAATATCAATCTGACCATTGAAGTCGGCTCAAGGATCGGCATCGTCGGGCTCAACGAAACTGAAAAGCACGTGCTCGTCTCGCTCTTGCCCCGCTTGCTCGATCCGACGTCAGGCAAGGTCCTCTTCGACGGCAAGGATTTGCGCTGGGTCACCCTCGATTCGCTGCGCATCCAGATCGCGGTGGTTTTCGACGGGAACTTCGTCTTCAACGACACGGTGGCGAACAACATCGGTTGCGGCGATCCGGCCTTCAATCTCCAGCGTATAACCGACGCCGCCAAGCTCGCACACGCTCATCAGTTCATCGCCAAGCTGCCGCAGGGTTACGAAACGGTGATCGGCGATCAAGGCCATGTGCTGACGCCGGGCGAGATGTTTCGCATCGCGCTGGCTCGCGCGATCCTGCGCGATCCGACGATCCTCATCGTCGAGGAGCCGCATGCGCTGCTCGACGACGACACCAAAGCGATGATCGACGACACGTATCAGCGGTTTTTGCCGGGCCGAACCGTCATCTTTCTTCCGCACCGGCTTTCCACGATTCGTAGCTGCGATAAACTAGTCGTTCTGCACGAAGGCCGCGTCGCCGCCTATGGCGATCATCGTGAATTGCTTAATGAGAGCGAATTGTACCGGCACTTGCAGTATTTGGAGTTCAACGAGTTCGCCAGCCAGGTCGCCCCGGTCGCCGCCCAAAAAAACGGAGACTGACGTTGCCGTTAGCGGCAAAGCCCGGAAGGAATCCCCATGCACGAACGCGAACTTGCGGTCGCCCTAGACGCGGCCGCTCAAGCGCGCGATCACTTGACCGGCGCGTATGAACGGTTCGAGGTGGTGCCCGACGCGCCCGCCGAGATCAGCACCGAAGCCGACCGCCAATCGCAAGAAATCATATTGCGAGCGATCCGCCGCGCATTTCCCAATGATGCCCTGTGCGCCGAGGAAGCGACGCCGACTTTGCGCGACGCCCTTCAAACGGGCGATCGGCTCTGGATCGTCGACCCGATCGACGGCACACGCGGGTTCGCACGCAAGAACGGCGAATTTTCCGTCATGATCGCGTTCGTCGAGAAAGGCGCAATCGCCGTCGGCGTCGTGGCGCAGCCGGCCGTACAACGCTTGACCTACGCGGCGCTCGGCCAGGGCTGTTGGCGCATCGACGGCGCCGCGCGCGAACCGGCGCGCTGCCGGGTGACGGCTGTTGTTCAAACGACGCAAGCGACATTGACGCAGAGCCGATCGCGCACGCCCGGCAGACGTTCACGCTGGGTCGATTCCCTGCGTCCGGCTCGCGTCGTCGAGTCGTACTCAGCCGGCATCAAGCTGGCGCTCGTCGCGCGCGGCGAGGCGGACATCTATCTCAACACCTACGAAGCATTCCACGACTGGGACATTTGCGCCGGCCAAATCCTTGTCACCGAGGCAGGGGGCATGGTCACCGGCGCCGCCGGTGAAGTATTGCGCTACGGGCTCCCCGGCGCCTGGCAGAAGCACGGCCTGCTCGCCACCAACGGCCCGCTCCATCCCGCGTGCCTTCGCCTCATCGCCGACCACGCGTAGCCGCGCTAGGTCGGCGGTTTCGCGCGCTCGCACATTCGCTACAACCCCTACAATCGGCAAAGTCCTCCAAATCGGAATTCCCCGCCCCACCACTCCGCCCAGAATGAATTTGGCGAGCCTGCGCGAATGCCGTACGATTACTCCGAGGTCCTTTGCACCGGGAGAATCGCATGAGCGGATCGCTGCTGATTTTGATCGCCGCCTTGACTCAGGCTCAAGACACTCCACCACGGATCGGTGTTCACGTCGAGCGGCCCGGCCGCGACATGGTGCTGCGCTGGAACGAAGTCGCGTTGACAGCGATTCGACTCGATCACACGCCGCCCCCCGTCGCCGCTCGTAACCTGGCGATTGTTCATCTGTCGATTTACGATGGCGTCATGTCGATCCAGCGCACCCATCAACCGTACCTGACAGATGCGACCGCCATCCCCGGCGCCTCGACGGAAGCGGCGGTCGCGGCAGCAGCGCACCGAGCCCTTGTGCACCTCTATCCGAAACAGCGCGAGGTTTTCGACGCGATGCTCCGTCTCGCCTGGACCGACGTTCCCGCATCACCCAACCGGGATGCCGGCGCCGAACTGGGCCGCTTCTGCGCCGACCGCATGCTCGAAACGCGGAAGGCCGACGGCTCCGACCGCATCGGAAAATACACGTACAGGAAGCAGCCGGGCTTTTGGCAGCCGACGCCGCCGCGGCTTCAGGACGCCCTTCTGCCCGATTGGGGCTACGTCAAGCCGTTCGCGATCACCAAGGGCACGCAGTATCGTCCCGCCGATCCGCCTACACTGTCGAGTGCCGCGTACGTTCAAGCCCTGCATGAGGTCAAGCAACTCGGGGCCAAAACGAGCAGCCTTCGAACCCTAGAGCAAACCGACATCGCTCATTTCTGGGCCGACAATGCCGGAACCGTCACGCCTCCGGGACACTGGAATCAGATCGCCCAGTCGATCGCGGTCGACCGCGCCAATACGCTTGCCGAAAATGCCAGGCTATTCGCCCACTTGAACATCGCCCTGGCTGACGCAGGCATTTTGTGCTGGGTGATCAAGTTTACGTTTGAGTTCTGGCGACCGGTGACAGCGATTCGCGAAATGGACCGTAGCGCCGACTGGACGCCGCTCCTGGACACGCCGCCGTTCCCCGCTTACGTCTCCGGGCACAGCACCTTTAGCTCCGCCGGCGCCGCGGTGTTGGCCCAAGCGTTTGGAACCGACAAACTCTCGTTCGCGACCACCTCGGATGGATTGCCGAATGTGACGCGCAAATTCACCAGTCTCTGGTCCGCCGCCGAGGAAGCTGGCATGAGCCGAATCTACGGCGGCATCCATTGGCAGTTCGACAACACCGAAGGCCTAAAAGTGGGCCGCACCCTGGGCGAGTACATCGTCCGCACTACGCTCCAACCGCGCCCACGGCACGTCTTGCGCCCTGGACTCTAAGTTCGGTGAGCCGAGCGGAGTGAGCCGCCGGTTGATCGGGCGTTGAGAGGAACTCGCCATGACCGAAGCGGAAGAACAAGCCATCGAGAATCGCGTGCGCGGCATGCAAATCATCGCCAGCGCGCTGATCGCAGGCGTGTTGATCTTCTTCGGCATCGCGACCTATCTTGCGCTGAACCATGTCGACCCGCCCGGCCCCGCGCCATTGCCGATGCTGACGATCGTCGCGTTCATCATGCTGGGCGGCTGCGGTGGCATTTCGTTCCTCGTGCTTTGGTATTTTCGGCAAAACGCGGCGCGGCAAATCGCCACGGGCATCTGGCACCTCCACAGGGCATCGACCCGAAAAGACTACGAAAGCGACATCGTCAAACTCCTGGGCGCCGAACAAGCCGTCTTCATCATGGGCCTGGCGCTCCTGGATGCCCCCGCTTTCATGGGCTGCATCGCCTTTCTCGTCGAGGCAAAATGGTACGCCGTCGCCGTCATCGTGATCGCCGTTTCGCTCATGATCCTGCGATTTCCAACGCACGACAGTTTGCGCGAATGGCTCTACGAGCAGAAGAAACAGATCGACGAGTTGCGCGCCGGCGGTGCGGGCGTGCCGTGAAATCGCAACCGAACGACATGCCTGGCGCTTTGCGAATTGGCACCCGGTTGCTGGGCGAAGCAACCGGTAACGGACGCTTACAGGCTTGACGCCGATTTCTTGAGCATGAAGCCGAGCAATCCCTTCGCGTCGGCACGTTCGATCAGGTCGCGCACGACCTTGTTGTCACGGAATTCGGGATTCTTCAGCAGCTCCTCTTTCGCCCAGCTGATGACGACGTTCGCCGAGTCAAAGGCGTCGGTGAGTCCGCTGCTAGCGCGCGGGCTGGCTGTTCGATAGTTACCGTCGCCGTCGAATCGGAAGTCGATCTTGGAATAGAAATCGCCGAACGGGTGCTTGTAATTGAACTGATAGGTGAGGATGAAGCCACCATCAATGTTCTTGGTTTCGACTAACTGCAACGTTTGCAGCTTTCCCGTTGGATGAGCAAAGAAAGCGATGAGCTTTTGCTCCTTCTGGATTAACCGCGCCGCCTTCGTTGTCGCCGCCGAGTCCCCGCCGGCCTGAAGCAGGCCGACTGCGACCAGACAGATTCCGATCGCCGCCAAGATGTTCCCTACGCGCGTCTTCATGGTGCACTCCTGAGAAGAAAAAGGATAGGACACACGAAGCATCGGTTGCGAATCGCCAGATGGCGCGGATGTAGACTCACAGCCGTGCTAAGCGCATAGACGTGACGTTCAGGAAAATGGAACAAGAAATGAAGACTGTACCATCATTACCGGCAACGTGGCGCCTCCGCGACAGCGCCAATGGCGTTGAATCTCAAAGCCCAGAGAACCGAAAAGAGAAGTCGAGTCGATCTTCATTGAGTAATGCCGCGTTGCGAACAAGCTCTTATCAACTCGGCTCCCGACCCCTTCCTTTCTCTCACTTCTTTCGCGTCATCCATTCCATGCCGATCCAGCGTTCGCCTTCACGGGCGGCGAAGTGGGCCCATGGCGTGTCGGCGTAGTTTTTTTCCAACAGGCTCAACCGTTTGGCGCGGTCCTTGGCCAGCGATTTCACTTTCGCCTCCGGCGCTCGGGGTCGCAGTACGAACATGATCTTCCAGCCGACATCGCCCTTATCGAGTTCGGGCAAGCGGTCCGCCCGAATGGCGCCGAGCGCGAAGTTGTACTCCATCAGAAAAATCATGTCGGCTTGAAGCTGGCTCCGAGCCCAATGGTATTGCGCCTGCCAATGCTTGCGCGGCTCTTTGTCGATCCCCTTCTCGGCGTCGATCATTTCGTCGAGCACTTGTTCCAGGTGGAAGATCGCTGCCGCGATGTCGGCTTGATCCTTCGCAATGTCGGCCTTGAGCTTGGGCGTGATGGGCACGGCGGAAAGCTCCAGGCGCAGTGTGCGCCGTTGCGTTTCCTGCGACGCCTCCACGGCGGCAAACACGGCGGCGCGCACCGAATGGGCCGCATCATATTTCTCCTTGCCCGCGTTGCGGCGCACCCGTTCCTTGTCGAACGACTCGCGCTCGTCGACCGCTACCGCCATCAACTTCGCCAGTACGCTCTTGGGCGCCGCCACCACGTCGGTCGGAAGCTCAAAGCGCCGGTACAGCGACGGCGACCGATCGATCTCTTGCACGATCGAGCGAATCATCTTGGCTTCCTCTTCGCCAGATGTACCCGTATGCAGAAACGTTACAATGCAAACCACGTCGACAAGCATAGCCACGAGCCTCCACAAGCAATCTCACCGGGCCATTATCCTCGCTACCAGGCCGCATTGTCAACAGATTAGGAAAAACCATGGACAGCAGGAGACCGGCGAGCCAAGCCGCGTAAACGGCCGGTTGATAATGCGCGACGCCGATTCAACCCGCCCCTGACGGGGCTCGGCTCGCCGACAGTTCCCCGAAAAACCATCGCAGGTCAATGGCGGCCGGCTACAATGACCGTCGATGATCCTATCGCGGGAGGTATTTCAATGAATCGCAGCGCTGTTGTTGTGCTTGTGAGCCTGGTCCTGGCAAATGTCGGCCTCGGTCAAGACAATGTTGTGAGGGTTGCCGTCAAGGGCGTCAAGGCCGATATGCCGATCACGGTTCCCTTGAGCGTGCCGAAGGCGTGGGCCAAGTTCGACGAGGTCGCGGTGCATGTCGACCTCGGCAAGGGCGTCGACATGCCGATCATTACGGGTCAGCTCACATCGCCAGGTGTTGTGACCGAAACAATCAAGCCTGCCAAAGAGGGATTGGTCCGCCGTGATCTCCACGTCGTGATGCCAAGCGAAGACGACGCCGAGTTGATCGTTTACTTCAAACCGACGATTCCAGCAATCCCGCGCTTCGCCTGGACTGAGAAGAAGGGCGAATATCAGGAGCTGTTGCTCACCTACTCGGGCCGAGCCATACCTATATTGCGCTACATGAACCGCGCCTACGATACGTCGTCACCCGATGCACGCAACAAGTCGTACAAGGTTTTTCATCACCTCTACGATCCTCAGGGCAAGCGGTTCGTCACCAATGGCGGGTTCGCCGACGACACCACGGGCGATCCGAAGAAATTGCTTTATCCGCATCATCGCGGCATCATGTACGGGTTCAACAAGTGCATGATCGGCCCCGACCTCAAGACGCAAGCCGACACCTGGCATTGTCCACCTGGCGACGCCAAGAAGAAAGGGCCGACGGCACATGTCAATCACGAGAAGACGCTCAGCGAGGACACCGGCCCCGTCCTCGGCCGACATCGCGTCTTGCTCGGCTGGTACGGCGCGGGCGACAAGCCGTTTGCGCTCGAAGAACGCGAGTTGACGGTGTATCACTCCAAGGCGGGCACGCTCGTCGAGTTCGCGTCGCGCCTCAAAACGGCCGACGGCAAGATTCGCGTCGACGGCGATCCGCAGCACGCCGGCTTCCAGTTCCGCGCCCACAACGACGTCGCCGCCAAAACCAAAAACCAAACCTACTATCTGCATCCCGACGGCACAAAGGGCGACATGGGCAAAGAACGCAACTGGCCCGGTGACAAATCGATGGTCGATCTCCCCTGGTACGCCATGTCCTTCGTCCTCGGCGAGAAACGCTACTCCACCGTCTACCTCAATCACCCCAGCAACCCCAAAGAGACCCGCTTCAGCGAACGCGACTACGGCCGATTCGGCGGCTACTTCCAGCGCGAAATCACGCCGGAGAATCCGCTCGTCGTTAACTATCGCCTCTGGCTACAACCCGGCGAAATGACGGCCGACCAGGCGCGAGCGCTCTATTCGGCATTTGCGTCGCCGGCGAAGACGAAGGTGAAATGACGATTCTCCATCAGAGCCTGAGGCGTAAGCGAAGGACGACCGTTCCTTCGCTTACGCTTCAGGCTCTGAGCGTTCACGCCAGATGCCGCTCATACACCGGGAAGCTCCCCTGGCGTTCAAAGATCCGTTCGTAAAAAGTGAATAGGGCCTTCGCGTCGGTGGCAACCTGAGCGGCGAAGGCGGCGATGTCATCGTTGTCGGCAAGCTGGTAGGTGGCGTATCTGAGCATGTCCATGCCGGTGCTGAACACGTTCCGATCCGGCGAAGTGATGAAACTGAACACCCCTCTGATGCGCTTGGCCGACATCCCTTCCGCGCCGAACGCTCCGAGGCGAAAGCACGGCATCGACGAATCGACGGCCTGCGGGTCGGCGTACTGCGGGTTGGTGATGAAGATGCCGGCGGCAATCGGCATATTGTCCGTGCGATTGCGCATGACGAACACATCGTCACTTGAGAAGTAGGGATTTTCCCAGATCGTCTGCTTGAGCCCTTCCGCGCTGTCGACGCGAAAGACGGATCGGTCGAGTTCGAAGATCGTGGGAATGTCGTCGATGGCGAGCGGCGTGATCAGCGAACCGATCTTGGCCGAAGGCGTCGGCATGTTTTCGAACTTCAGGAAGAAGTTCACCATCTCGCGCACGCGCGCGAAGCCGTGCTGTTCGAAGAAAGTGTTGATCGTCGGCCAATCGCCGCGGTAAGCACAGAACGCCTTGTCCAGGCCGCGCTGCTGCATCGCTTGCAGTGTCTGCGCAAACAGCGGCTCGGCGGCGGCCTCGTGCCCGGGCAAACACCATGGATAACTGACTCGGCCATTAAGCGAATACGTGCAATAGCCGACGACGGCGTTCCCTGTGACGGCGTAGAACCGAGTCAGCGGCTCGAAATCCTTGGCGCTAATGCGCCGCTGCAGATCGACGATCGTCGCCGGTTTGAACCTCGTCTGCGACGCAGCTGCCGTGTTGTAGATTTTCAGCTGCGCGAACTCATCGCCCGGCTGGTACGTGCGGATGTTCACGATGCCTCCCCCACTTCCGCAGGCGAACTGTCCTTTCGCGATCGGTTCATCGCCGACGGCCTCAACGGCGATAATCTAGCGTATCGCATAACCACGCCCTCCACAAGTCACGCTCGACCTTCTCCCCTCCGCACCCCATACAACAATCAAGAACGCCTCGCTTCGCACCTCCCCCTGAGGATACCTCATGACTCGCTATCTGCTCCTTGTCGTGTTGATGGTTGCCCCGATGGTCGCTGTCGACGCTCAGTTCGATGCCGGCATCGAAGCGGACGTCATTCTGAAAGGCGCCGTCATTCACGACGGGTCAGGCAAGCCCGGTGTCGTCGGCGATGTCGCGATCAAAGGCGATCGCATCGTCGCTGTCGGCAAGTTCGTGGTGAAAGGTAATCCGCGCGTCCTCGACTGCACCGGCCTCGTCCTCGCGCCGGGCTTCATCGACCTGCACACGCACAGCGACTATCCCCTGCAAAACGCCAAGACCAACGCCAACTTCAACTATCAAACCCAGGGCGTCACCACCGTCGTCACCGGGAACTGCGGCGCCGGGCCCGTCGATGTCGCCAAGTATTTCGCCGCCCTCGAAAAGATCGGCATCGGCACCAACGTCATCCATCAAGTCCCGCACAACGATGTCCGTCGAGCCGCCATGGGCAATGTCAATCGCGCCCCGACCGAGAAAGAGCTCAGGCGCATGGAGGAACTCGTCGATCAGGGCATGAAGGACGGCGCCTTCGGCTTCGCCACCGGGCTCATTTATAACCCGGGAACCTATTCGAAAACCGACGAACTTGTCGCGCTCGCCAAAGTCGCGGCCAAGCACAAGGGGTTCTACGCGAGCCACATTCGCAACGAGAATACCGAGGTGCTCGCCGCCATCGAAGAGATTCTGGAAATCGCTCGCCGTTGCGGCATTCGCGTGCATATCTCGCACATCAAAGTGTCGGGTCGCAATGCGTGGGGCAAGGCGCCGGACGTGATCGCCCTCATCCGCAAGGCGCGCAAGGACGGCATCGACGTCACCGCCGACCAGTATCCCTACACCGCCAGCAGCACCTCGCTCTCCGCAACGCTCATCCCCGCCCGCTTTCGCGAAGGCTCGACCGAGGACATGATCAAACGCCTCGATGATCCCGACATCGGCGCGAAGATGAAGAAGGCAATCGACGCGAGCCTTAAGGGCCATCTCAACGGCAAGAGCATCAAGATCGCCGGCTATGCCAAGAACACGAGTTGGCAGGGCAAAGACCTGTTCACGATCGCCGAGCAGGAGAAAAAGTCGCCGCTCGCCGTCGCTCTCGACATTACGCGCAACGGCGGCGCTCAGATCGTCAACTTCGGCATGCAGGACGACGACATTCGCCTGTTCATGATGGAGCCGTACGTCGCGACCGCCAGCGACGGAGCTTCGATGCTGCCGAGTGACAAAGTCCCGCACCCGCGCAGCTACGGAACCTTCTCGCGCAAGATCGGCCGTTACGCCATCGAGGACAAAGTCATCACGCTCGAGCAAGCGATCCGCAGCGCCAGCGGCCTACCCGCCGACATCCTGCAAGTCCCCCAGCGCGGCTACATCAAGGCGGGTCACTACGCCGACATCGTCGTCTTCGATCCAAAGTCGTTCCGCGACAAAGCGACCTACGAACGCCCGCACCAGCATTCGACGGGCTTGAAGTACCTCTACGTTAACGGCCGGCTGGCGATCGAGGACGGCAACGCGACCAACGTGCTTGCCGGAAGGGTGCTGCGGCATGGGCGATAGCGTTCGCCGCTTGCGGCTTAGCGCGCGGGTGGCAGAAGGGATATCATGAAAAACAAACCTCGAAAATTACCCTACAAACCAACACTTGTGGAGTACGAGATGGTTGAAATCACCGATCCCGCCGAGCAGGCGGCGCTCGATCGGCGCATACGGGCTGCTGAAAAGATGCTCGCGGCTCGGGATGCGAAGAAGGCGAAGCCGCGCAAACGGAAATAGAGGATCCCATCATCCCTCTCGTTGTACTCGCGTCGTTGATCCTTCCCGGCGATTCAGCCGAGACGGCGCGTTACCTTCGGCTCGGGCGGCAAGCATGCCGAGTTCGAGTGCGCGATCACGCTCACGAAAACGGGCACGACGATTGACAGCATCACCAGCCGCCGCGCAAGTGAAGCCTATGCGACCGCGACGGCACGGCCGGATTTGACGGACTCGATTTCTCGATAGCACATGACGAGGGCGTCGCGGGCGAGTTTGCCGCTTAGGTAATCATGCTCGCGGTTGGCCTTGATGCCGTCGACGGCGGCCTGGATTTCGATTGTGAACGCTGTTGTGGCATCGTCGCCGCCGGGGAGTTTGGGCTGTTCGCTCGAGCCGTCAGCTCTTAGCACCGTCAGCGGACACGTGCCGGATTCGTAGACGAGCGTGGCTTTCTCCAGGTACAGTTCGTAGCCGTGCACAAACGGGCGGCCCTTCATGGTCAAGGCGCCGGACGAACAGGTGATGGCTGGAGCGCCCCCCTCACCCCCGGATCCTCTCCCGGAGGTACCGGGAGGATACAAGTACGACGTCGTCAGATGATCGACCGAACCGCCCGAGCCGACGACGCCTACGGAGAAGACGCTTGCCGGCACGCCGCAGACCAGGCCGATAAAGTGGGTGTCGTGGATGTGCAGATCGACGGCCGGCCCGCCGGTCTTGGACGCGTCACCGATCTCGGCGGACCAATCTGGTTTGGAGATAATGCGCTTGAAATGCCCGCCCAGGAGCTTGCCGAACTGCCCGCCTCGTATCGCCTGAGCGGCATAGGCGAACTCCGGAAAAAACGGGAGCACATGCGCGACCATGAGCAAGCGGTTCGCTTTTTTTGCGGCGGCCAACATCGCATCGGCGTCCTTGGGCTCCAGCGCAATCGCTTTCTCAACCAGCACATGCTTGCCCGCTTGCAGCGCCCTGATGGCGGTGTCCGGGTGCAGATGCGTCGGGTTGCAGACATCGATCATGTCGATGTCTTTGTCGGCGAGCAGATCGTCGAGGTTGCGGTATTTCTTGATGCCGGAAAGGTCCATCATCTCCCCGCGCGGCCCGAAGTTGCCCTGGATCGAAGTCCAGTCGCCGGCCAGCTTCTTCTCATCCCGGCTGCAGATCGCGGTAACGCGCGCGTCGCGAAGCTTGCGCGCCGCCAGGAAGTGAATCATGCCCATGAATCCAACGGAAACCAGGCCTATTCGGATCATTGGGAACACCTCGATGGATTCGCGAACTGTTGACGGTTTCGACCACCTATTTGGGACTCATTGTGCCAATCATTGCGCTGATTTTATGGATCACGAACGTGAATCACTGCCCATGGGACGTCGCGATGCACTTTGCGAGTTTTTTCGAGGCAGCAGCAGCGCTCGCAGTGCGTGGGCTTGGAACCCTGATAGTGAAGAGGCGTCGAACTCAAGGTCACTTACCAGTCGGTTCGTAGACGAAGGCGAGATCGTCCGCAGGAATGACCCAAATGTTGCGGAACTGCACGGGATTTCCGTGGTCCTGAAGGAACACCGGGCCAGTCATTGTTTTCTTCTGCCGATCCCGAATCTTTTCCAGGTACGGGGTGGTGCCGAAGCGAAACGGATGGAATGCCGACCTCGGCTCGCCAAACTCGGCCCCGTCCTGAACTTTTCTCCCATTGAACCACACCGTGACTTTTCCGTTCTCGGCGATCTTACCCGACTCGTCGCGCCGCGGCGCCCGGAAGCGGATGTCGAAGGCCTGCCACTCCCCCGGCTTCCGACACGCATTCACGAGAGGCTTGTGAAAGCCGTAGAGAGCGCCGGCATCTTCCTGAGTAACTTCGGCCTTGCCAAACGAGTTGAAGATCTGCACCTCGTAGTGCCCGTGAATGTAGACGCCGCTATTGCCGGGGCCCTTTTCCGGCAGCATGAATTCGACGTGGATGTCGGCGTCGCGGAAGTGAAGTTTGGAGACGATGTGATTCCGGTTCCCCTTGGGCTTCGGGACCGCGACGCCGTCCTTGATCGGCCAATCGATTTTCTCGCCAGCCATGCTCAAGAACGAGTGGTTCCCCGTGGTGTCCAGGAGCACGATTGCGTTTTTCGGGGCCGGCGCGGGGAGCTTGCTCTGGTCCGGGCTGAAGTTGCGATCCGGTGATTTCGCCTTCGTCGCGCACAACTTCGTCATGGCTTTTCCCATCGCCTCGCCGATGAGGTAATAGGTCTCGGCATTGTTGTTCCAGTGAAACCCTTGTCCAGTCGGCGACACATCTTTGTCTCGCCAGAATGCCTTCGTCCCGACGAACGCGACATTCCCCTTGAATTCCTTGTAATCAACCACCGCGGCCTGGGCCTTCATCAGGGACAGGGCCCGGGGGTGTTTCTCCTCCGGGCCGGTCATGCCAGTCTCCGCGATCACGAAGGGAAGGTTCTTCGCGCCAAGGTCCTTGCGGATGTCGCGAATGAAGTTGGCCATGTTTTTTTCGTATTCGTCGTTGAATGCTTGATTGACGCGGTCGTTCCATCCCTGGTGCCAGCCAAAACCAGTGAGTTCGTGGCCGCGTCCCTTCAATTCCGGGAACTCCTTGTCAAGGTTGGCCAGGACATCCTTGGTTCGCTGTACGATCTCCTTGTAGTAGGGCCCTACTTCACCTCCGGAACTCGGTGGCCGGAAGTCCTTGGCCAAACTCTTCCCGCCCCAGGCCAACTTGATGAGCAGAACCGGCTCTTCAAACGCATCGCCGACGACGTGGCCGAAGCCCAGTTCCGGGCCGATTTGATCCCCACTGCCGGCAAAGCCCACGGTGAGCTTGCCCTTACGGTCGAAGTAGTGGATCCAGACATCATCGCGGGCGACCCATTTGCCATCCTTGCCCACGAGGTGTTTGAACTTGCCGGCTGTGGCGGGATCTTTGACGAGGTATTCAAGGCTCCCCTTGCCGCCGTTGCGTTTTGGGCCGGCGTTCACGAACCCGGTCCCCTGCATATTGGACTGCCCAGCAAGAACGAAAACTTTGACAGGCTTGTCAGCCGCGTTAAGCGAAGCCGCGACAAGGAAGCACCCGAACACCGACAGGTACCGAAATAGAACCATTGTTGTGACCTCAAACGTCCACGGAACGGCACGAACGCAACTCAGGGCATACGGCGGAGCGAGTCGATTCGCTCCTGGATTTTCGCGACATCGGCCTCGATTGTGCCGAGCGGCCCGGGGGCCACCGTTTTTTCACGTGTGTAACCGATGTGCTTCATCCACGCGGCCGAGCGTAGCGCACGCTTCTGCTCGACCAGCTTGAACATCGGGTCGGCCTTGATCTTCGCAACACTCTCGTTCAGCGGCTTCACGCCAAGCGCAGCCAGTACCGTATGGGCCATGAGCAGGTGCCCGTCGTCGCCGGGGTGGACCTTGTCGCCAGAGAAGGGGGTTGTGCGGGCTGCGCGGGCCTTGCGCATCGCCGAATGCAGGTCGATCACGGTTACGCCGTCCATTTTGAGGCCCATCTCCCACCTGGCGAACTCGGTGAGCACCGTGTCGTAGTTGAACTGGTCCTTCTTCGGCGCAAAATCGTAGATCGGCGGAGTGATGAGATAGATTTGCTTCGCGCCGGCCTTGCGACATTTTTCGATCAGCTTCGTGACGCCCTTCTGGAATGCGTCGGCGCGATTCTTGTCGAGGGGCCGATAGATGCCATCGTTCATCCCGTAACATGCGAAGACGACCTCTGGCTTTGCTTTCTCCAGCACGCGGTCAAGGCGCTCGAACAAGCACGGCCGTGCGAACTTTCCGCCGGCGTGACCGTCCTCGCTCAGCCCCGAGAGTGTTTCGCTTGCCAGCCCGAGGCCGAGGATGTCGAAGTCCTTTTTCGGATAGAGCTTTTCGAGGTAGTACGTCGTGAAGTTAATGTACCCGCCGGCCTGCGTGTTGCTGTCGCCGAGGAAGACAACCCGCTTTCCCGAAAGCGATTCCACGTCTTGCGCTGCGAGAGGAAACGTGAGTGCCGAAGTCAGGGTCACTGCAAGTGCGAATCGACTCATGTTTTTTCCCGCCAGATTTCCATCGATCACGGCTTCCAGACCGGTGTTCGCTTGCGGATGGGTGATCCACAAGATGTTCGTCACCCTATTCTTACCAATACAATTGGCCAGTGACACTCTTGTCCCTGATCTGTGGAGGTCTTTGCGTGATAATGTTACGCTATTCGCTGGTGGCCTTGCTGTTCGCGCCGTTGTTCACCCAGACAGGCACCGCGGCGCCGAAGCTTCCAGGACTGGCAAAAAAACATCCCCTAACTCAACCCGAAGTGGGACGATTGATTCTGGGCGAGATGCGCTGCGCCGCGTGTCACGGTCTGAAAGATATCCAGCCGCTCGAAAAGGCGGCGCCGAATTTGGCCGAGGTCGGCGCGCGTGTCGCCCCGGAATTCCTGCGCAAGTTCATTGCGTCGCCAGCGGCCGCACATGGGGGCACGGCCATGCCCGATCTGTTAGCGGCCGAACCGACGGAGCAGCGGGACAAGATCGCCGAATCCATTACTCATTTTTTGGTCGCTCAATCCCCTCGCAGATTTCAACGTGACAAGATCAATGAACAAGACACTGGCGCGGGTAAAACACTCTTTCACACGATTGGCTGCGTCGCCTGCCACTCGCCTCGCGATGATGGAGGCAAGGAAACGACTCAGGTTGGAGTCGTCGGGCTCGCACACATTTCGGCGAAATACAGCTTGGTTTCCCTGGCTGAGTTTCTTCAAGACCCGCTACGTGTGCGGCCATCGGGCCGAATGCCGGACATGAAGTTGACCCAGTTGGAAGCCAAGGTCCTGGCCAGCTACTTGTTGGGCAAAGTCGACGCGCCGATCAAGCCGCTGGACCCGCAGGCCAATCTGGTTGCTCTCGGCAAGCAGCATTATCAACGTCTCAACTGCGCCGCCTGTCACAAGCTTGGTGACATGGCTAGCTCCGCACCGATTTCCATATTGAGCGTCTCGAACTCGAACGGCGGGTGCCTGTCCACGAAACCGGGCAAAGGCCCGCTGTTTAACCTGAGCGACGATCAAATCAAAGCAATTCGAGCAGCGATCACGCAAAAGGCGACGCCAGTCCCCGAAAAGACTCGGCTGGCGACAGCATTGACCGCCTTCAACTGCATCGCCTGTCACGCCCGGGACGACTACGGCGGCGTTTCCGCGGAGCACAATTCCCTTTTCAAGACGAGTGAAATCAATCTCGGCGAAGAGGCTCGCATTCCGCCACCACTAACGCTGGTCGGAGCCAAATTGCGGCCCGTTGCCCTCAAGAAGATGCTCTTTGATGGTGACAGCGTGCGACCCTACATGTTGACGCGCATGCCGCAATTCGGCGAGTCGAACCTGGAGCATCTGCCGAAGCTGTTCGCCAGCCTTGACGCAGTGGCCAAAGTCGAACTTGCGATTCCGAACGTCGAGAGTCCGAACAAAAAGGAGCGCGAACGCGAAAAAGAGCTGCGTGCCGCCGGCCGCGAAATGCTGGGCAGCAGGGCGTTCAATTGCATTGCCTGCCATACCTTCAATGGGAAGGCGAGCAATTTCAAAGGGATCGACTTGATGATCTCCTATCAGCGGCTGCAGCCGAGCTGGTTTTATCACTACTTGCGAGATCCAAACGCCTTTCGCCCGCGCACGATCATGCCATCGTCTTGGCCGGATGGCAAATCCATGCTGAAGACGGTTCTCGACGGCAAGACGGACCGGCAGATCGAGGCCATCTGGTACTATCTGTCGCTGGGAACCTCCGCGGCCGATCCGCCGGGCATCCAGAATGTCGCCACACAAATTGCCGTGACGGACGCCACGCACACCTATCGCGGCCGCAGCAGCGTTGCCGGCTACCGTGGCATTGCGGTCGGCTTTCCGGAGAAGCTGAGTTACGCCTTCAACGCCGAGACGGGGACGGTATCGGCCATTTGGCGAGGCGATTTCATCAACGTCGATCGCGGCGGTCAGGGTTCCGGTGCATTCCACCCGGCCAGCAAATTTGTCGGACTCGCTCAGGATCTGTCGTTCTTCGATCTCGCGAATGAGCAATCGCTCTGGCCGCTCCGTCCGGTGATGACCAAGGAGGCGCCGGTCAATCCCGATCCGCTTTATCCAAAAAATCGCGGCTACCAATTCAAGGGATACCAACTTGACGATGCTTCCATTCCGACCTTCCTGTACCGCAGTGGGACCATCGAGATTGAAGACCGCTCCGTACCGGCAGACGCAGGCAAGGACAATCGACTGCGTCGACACCTGACGTTTCACTCGCCCAAGGAACAGACTCTTTGGTTTCGCGCTCTCACCGGGAAGATCGAAGCTGAATCCAAGGAGCAGTTCAAGACGGGCCAGATTCGCCTGAGCATCTCGTCGGTTCATGCGGTGCTGCGTGCGAATTCCGCCGACAAGAATACGCTCGAACTTTTGCTGCGATTCGACATACCCAAGGGCCGATCGACGCGGACGGTGACCTATGAATTGCTCAAGTAAATTCCTGTTGCTCGTTGCGGTCTGTGCGCTGACCGCCTCGATCGCCCGGGCCGAGGAAGTCGGCGCCCGCTGGGGCACTGAGGAGCGTGAACGCGAATACTACCCCATTGTCAACATCTCGATCCCGAAAGGTCTGGTGATCGAGGCAGGCGCCTTCTGCGTGTTGCCCGATGGCCGAGTCGCAGTCGGCACGCGCCACGGCGAAATCTACCTGATCGGTGGGGTCGATGCGAAGCGACCTACCCCGTCCTACCATCTGTTCGCGACCGGGCTCGATGAAATCTTTGGTCTCGAATTCAAAGACAATGCCTTTTACGTGACGCAGAGCTGCGAGGTGACGCGTGTAAGCGACACCAAGAAGACCGGCAAAGCCAACAAGTTCGAGACTCTGTCGGACGCGTGGGGCTATGCGAATTACCACGAATACGCCTTCGGTTCACGCTTCGATCGCGACGGAAATCAATTCGTGGCTCTGGGACTGTCATTCTCCTATGAATCGCGTGCCCTTTATCGCGGCTTCATTTTGAAGGTAACCCCGGACGGCAAGACGACCGCCGTGGCGAGCGGATTGCGCAGCCCCGGCGGAATCGGCTTAAACGAAACCGGCGAACTGTTCTACGTCGAAAGTCAAGGGCCGTGGAACTGCTCGTGCAGCTTGAAAGCCGTCACTCCGCGCAGCTTCCAGGGGCATCCAGCGAGTTTCAACTGGTACAAATACGCTCCGGAAATGGGACCGGTCCCGCCCGCGCCGAAATCTGGGTCGCGGATCATCCTCGAGAAGGAACGGGTCAAGCAGCTCGTCCCGTCGGCAGTGGTTTTTCCCTACATTCGCATGGGACGCTCGATCACCGGTTTCACGGTGAACCGCACCAAGGGGAAATTCGGTCCGTTCGAGGATCAGATTTTCGTCGGCGACTATACGCAGTCAATCATAATGCGTGCGACAACCGAACGCGTCAATGGCGTCTGGCAAGGCGCATGCTATCAATTCCGCGAAGGCCTTTCGACCGGCATCCTGAACGTCGTGTTCACTCCCGAAGGCAATTTGTTGTGCGGCGGCACCAATCGCGGCTGGCCCGTACGCGGCGCCAAGCCCTTTGCCCTGGAACGGATCGAATGGAATGGCAAGATGCCGTTCGAAATCCAGCGAATCACCATCGAACCCACCGGCTTCAAGATCGCGTTCACCAAGCCAGTCAACCCCAAGACCGCCAGCGATCCGAAATGCTACAAGATTAGCACCTTCACGCACCCCTACCATGCCGGCTATGGCGGCCCGGAGATCGAGCAAACGACGGCACGCGTTGACTCCGTCCGGATTTCCAAGGACGGCATGTCCGCAACGATTGTCCTGAACGAGTTGATTCGCGGACATGTTTATGACTTTGATCTGGGGGCGTTGCGGGCACGAGACACCGATCAGTTATTGCATCGCAAGGCGTATTACACCGTGAACGAAATTCCGGTGGCGAAATAGCCACGAATGATAAGCGTCGAATTCCTTGGAGCAGTCATGAAAAGAAATCGTGCCTTGGCGCTTGTTTTCGCGTTTGCGGTCTGCTTCTGGTTTCTTCCCACGCCGACGCTTGCTCAGGAGAAGGCCAAGCGAAAGCCCAACATTATCGTGATCTTGGCCGACGATCTCGGATATTCCGATATCGGCTGCTACGGCGGCGAAATCAAAACGCCAAATCTGGATAAGCTTGCCAAAAATGGTCTGCGCTTCACCAACTTCTACAACACCGCCCGATGTTGCCCGTCACGCGCCTCCTTGATGACTGGACTTTATTCGCATCAGGCCGGCGTCGGCCTCATGGTCGAGAACCTCAATCAGCCTGGCTACCAAGGTCAGCTCAATCGCAAATGTGTCACCATTGCCGAAGTACTGCGCCTGATCGGCTACCGTTGTTACATGATCGGCAAGTGGCACCTGACGCGGAACAACAATTTCACGACAGCCAAGGATGCCTGGCCACTCGCTCGGGGCTTCGACCGCTTCTATGGCCTCATCCCGGGATCCGCGAACTACTTTCGTCCCGTCGGCTTGATGCGCGACAACACACCGTTGGAAGTCCCCAAGGACGGGTATTATCTGACTGATGCCTTCAGCGAGAACGCTGTTCAGTTCATCGACGACCATTTCAAGGACCACAAGGAGGAGCCGTTTTTCCTTTACACCGCGTACACGGCGCCGCACTGGCCGCTGCATGCACTCAAAGACGACATTGCACGCTATCGCGGCAAGTATCGCGAAGGCTGGGACGTGCTTCGACAGAAACGTCACGAGCGCATGAAAGAGCTCGGCATCGTCGATCCGAAATGGAAGATCCCCCCTTCGGACGCCAAGCCGTGGGACAAGCTGACCGAAAAGGAGAGGGACGACCTCGATTTGCGCATGGCGATCTATGCTGCTCAGGTCGATCGCATGGACCAGGGCATCGGCAAGATCGTCGCCGCGCTTAAGAAGACCGGGCAGCTCGACAACACGTTGATTCTTTTCCTTGCCGACAACGGCGGCTGTGCCGAAGTCATCGAGCGCGGCAAGGGAGGCGAACTGGGCGGGCCCGATTCCTATTCAAGTTACGGTCAAGGCTGGGCCTGGCTTTCCAACGCGATCCTGCGTCTTTTCAAACACTGGGTTCACGGCGGCGGCGTTTCTTCACCGCTCGTCGTCCATTGGCCGGAGGGCATTCCCGAAAGATCGCGCGGCGAGTTGCGCCGCCAATCGGGCCATCTCATAGATATCATGGCCACGTGTATCGACGTTTCCGGCGCCGCCTATCCGAAGGAATACCAAGGAAACAAGATTACGCCCTTGGAAGGCAAAAGCCTGGTTCCCGCGTTCAACAATCAACCAATCGAACGGGAGGCCATTTACTGGGAGCACGAAGGGAACAAGGCGATCCTGGTGAAAAACTCGAAGCTCGTATCCCGCTTTCCCGGCCCGTGGGAGCTTTACGATCTCAACGCAGATCGAGCCGAGACAACGGACCTGGCCGCAAGGGAGCCCCAGCGTGTCAAGGAATTGGCTGCCAAGTGGCAGGCGTGGGCTGAGCGCGCCGATGTCTTGCCGTTGCGTCCCTATGGAAAACCGAAGCAAACCAAGACCAAGGCGAGCACGAAGACCGAGTTTCAATTCCAGGCCGGCGACAATTTGACTGGCGAGAACGTCCCGGATGTGGCCGGCAAGTCGATATCGATCAATGCCGATATCGGGCCCAAGCTTGGCGATGGCGTGATTCTCGCGCATGGCGGACGCAATCACGGCTATGCCCTGTTCATTCGCGATGGCCGGCTCGCCTTTGCGGTTCGCCAAAGTGGAGTATTGACATCCATTGAGGCGAAGACGCCGCTTGCCGCCGGGAAAGCCAGCGTGACAGCGTTGCTCAACAAGAACGGTACCCTGCGATTGTTGTTGGACGACAAGCTGGTCGCGGAAGGAAAGGGAAAAGGAGCGATGCCTGCTGTTCCCGGTGAAGGACTACAAGTCGGGCAAGACCTCGGCGCCGCGGTCGCCGACTATCAGGCGCCATTCGCGTTCAAGGGCGATCTCCGACGCGTGACGCTGAAGTTGACCGATTGAGTGATCAGCTGGCTCTCGCCCAGACGCACGATCTGGTCCGGCGAAGATGCCGGCATGACGCTTGTAAGGCCATTGGAGATCCAGCATCAGCGCCACGCGACGCGCCTTTTGTTCCATCCGTGCCTTTCCTGAAAACGTGATCGATTTTCTCGAATACAATGATGACAGGGATTAAACTAAACCAAAGTCCATGCGCCAGGCGTGGCTGCGGCCTTTTTTTCAATGAGGAGTCTTGTTAATGCGCTTTGGAAGTCGATTGATTTGGTTCTTGTTCTCGTGTTGGATCACTTTTCTGTTTTCCTTCTTCGTTGCAGTCGGGGAGGCGCCTGCCCAACTCCCCAAACCCGACGGCAAACCTGCAGACATGACCAAGCCGGTCCAGGTCTTCATCCTGCTGGGCCAATCCAACATGGTCGGCCTCGGCAAGATCAAGGGAGGGGACATTTCCCTCGAGCATGCGGTCAAAACGAAGAAGAAGTATCAGTATCTTGTCGATGATGCCGGCGCCTGGCTGGAGCGGAAGGATGTCCGCTTTGTGAGGTACATGTCCGGCAAAGGCCCGCTCAATAATGAATTTCTGACCGTGAAGGGCAACACGCTGGGCCCGGAATTCGGGATCGGCCATCCGCTGGGAAATGCGATCGACGCGCCCGTGATGATTCTCAAGTGCTGCATCGGCAACCGGGCTCTGGGCTGGGATCTTCTGCCGCCGGGGAGTGAACGCTTCGAGTTTGTCTCCAAGGACAAGGCGGGCGTGGAAAAGAAGTTTGTCTATGCCGGCTACAAGGACAAACCCGAATTTTGGGAAATGGACCCGGACAAGGGCCTAAAGACCGAACCCAAACCTTGGGTGGACAAGAAAGGCAAGCCGATCGACTGGTATGCCGGCAAGCAGTGGGACTACGACATCGGCGACGCCAAAAAGGCTCTGGCCGATCTCGAAAAGCACTACCCGGGAGCCAAGGGCCATGAGGTCGCCGGCTTTTTCTTTTGGCAAGGCGAGAGAGACGCCGGCAATGCCGGTCACGCTGCTCGTTACGAAAAGAACCTCGTGCATTTCATCAAGACGGTGCGGAAGGAATTCAATGCTCCCAACGCGAAGTTCGTGCTTGCCACGATGGGTGAATCCGTCAAAGGCAGCGGCGGCAACGGCGGCCAGATCCTCAACGCCCATCTCGCCGTGGACGGCGCCGCCGGGAAGTATCCCGAGTTCAAGGGCAACGTCGCCACCATTTACACGCATCCCATGGCCCAAGGTGGTAGCGGCAATGGTCACTACGGCGGTAAAGCCGAAGTCTACATGGATGTCGGCGAAGCCATGGGCAAGGCCATGGTCGAGCTGTTGAAGAATAAGTGATGGCTGGGTGTTAAGGAACGTTCGGAAGAATAACTTCCCGACGTAAGCCGTGGCCAATGTCGTAGGGTGGGTCGAGCGCAGCGAGGCCCACCAGTCCCTGTGCAAGCTGTTGAAGAACAAGTAGCGATGAGCGTTAAACGATGACCTGTGGTCCGCCGCACCAATAAACGAAAGCTCTTGACAAAGAAAAGGACACGAAGCGATGCGAACGATCTCGATGATCGCACTGGTGATTTGGACCTCGGCCGTTTGGGCACAACAGTCGGCACCGTCAACGCCGCTCACCGAAGTTGGTCAGAAACTCGAGACGCGGTATGCCGACGATCTCAAACAACTCCGCACCGAACTCACTGCCAAGATTCCGCAGAACGAGGCCAAAGCCGATTCGCTGAAGACCTTCCTGGCCAGCGACGCGCTGGACGCCAAGTTGGTGAAATTTGTCGTTCTGTTCGAAGCCACACCGCGGGGGCTGGCAGAGTTCGCTCAACAGGGAGCAGAGCAGAAGGCGCTGGTCGAGAAGATGCTTGCGGACCCAGACTTCATGAAGCAGATGTTGGTGGCGGACGGCGCCAACGCCCCACGAGTCGGCCGCGGCTATGGCCCAGCACAGTATGGCCCGGCATTGAAGATTTACGCCGACATCCAGAAGGCAAGCAAGAAAGCAGCCACCGGAGTTCTGCAGCGGTTGGCGCTCGCCATCAGTCTTGAACACGCGGTCCCCATTGCTCAGGACAATCCCAAGGACCGAACCGACGCGCCGCAAAACATCGACCCCGTGAAACGCTACCTGCATTTCGAGAGGGCATACCTGGCTCGTGAACTGGATGCGGCGTTTGACCGTCTGACCACCTGGGAACTCCGCATGGTAGTGAATGGAAATGAGCCGGACGAAACCCTGGCCTGGGGCCGCGAGATGCTCCGAATCTATCGGCCTGACCACATCTACAACTCGAACTATGGCTGGCGCTACGTGAATATCGTCGGTTCGGACGTCAGGTACGGGTCCGAAAACGTGAAATACGATCGGCCGAGTTTGCAGAACTATCAGAACATCCTCATGAACGGCGGGGTTTGTGGCCGACGTGCGTTCTTCGGGCGATTCATACTGCGAGCCTTCGGCATCCCGACCACGGCTCGTCCGTCGACGGGTCATGCTGCCCTGGCACATTGGACGCCCCAGGGATGGGTCGTCAATCTCGGCGGAGGCTGGGGCTCCGGCTGGACCCACACACGATACCACAAGGATCTCGATTTCCTCGCCACGACGCAGGCACGAAGCAACAAAGAGGCATACCTCAAGGTTAAGCGTGCACAGTGGGTTGGCGATGTTCTGGGAGAAAAGCGGACGTACGGCGAACTCGAGGGGAAACACGACTTCTGGAACGGCGTCGCGCTTCGCACTCAGCGTGCGATCATTACCGAGGCAAAGGCCGTCACGCTCGAAGCGCTCGGCACGGACCTTGGCGAAGCCAACGAACCAACCATCGCACAGAAAGTCATCGCTTCGCCCGTCACGCCCGAGGATCGCAAGATCGTCTACGGCAAGGACGGTGTCATCTCGATACCGGCCGCGGCCTACAGCAAGCCGTCGGGGAACACGCCTGACGTCTTTGCGATGAAGAGCTTCGGCGGCGGTCTACAGATCTTTCTCCCGCGATTCTTCCCAGAGGGGCTGACAATTTTGCGCGGCGGCACATGGAAGTTTGACTCCAACCAATGCACATCGGGGAGGCGTCTTCTCAGTGGCGGCTATGGCCAATATGCGGACTGGGGGCTCCGAGTCGCGGTGACGCCGACCGGCACCGATACACCGCGTGAACTGAAGATCAAACTGGGTGACGGCGTGACCATGGAGTTGGTCTATATCAAGCCCGGAACGTTCACGATGGGAGGCGAAAGCAAGACCGATGGCAGGTTCGAGTGTGTCGAGCAACCCCTGCACGAAGTCACGATCACGAAAGGCTTCTATCTGGGCAAGTACGAAGTGACGCAGGCGCAGTACGAGGCAATCATGCGATCGAACCCCAGCAAGTCCACCAAGCGGCCGGATTGCCCGGTGGACAATGTTGGGGCGCCAGACGCAAAGACGTTTTGTGGAAAGATCGCGGAAATGACCGGGCTTGACGTGCGGCTTCCCACCGAAGCCGAGTGGGAATATGCCAGTCGCGCAGGCCGAAACACCAAGTGGTTCTTCGGCGACGACGCTTCGCTGCTTGGTGAGTATGCCTGGTTCAAGGACAACTCGGGCGGCAAGTCGCGTCCCGTCGGCCAGAAGAAGCCAAATCCATGGGGGCTTTACGACATGTATGGCAACGTCTGTGAGCGGGTCTCGGACACCTATTCGCGCAGCTACTACTCCCAAAGTCCGAAGGTAGATCCGACCGGGCCTAGGCAAGGCACGAAATCGCGATTCGAATACAAGGTGGCCGCCCCGCGAGCGGGCAAATACACGTTGGCTGCGCGCGTCGTTACGACGAATTCCGATCAGCGACTCATTGTCGCGGTGAACGACGCCGATGCCGAGGTCGTGATGGAAATGCCCTTCACGGTTGGGACGTGGCAGAACTCCACGCCGGTCACGGTTACGCTCAAGGAAGGGGAAAACACGCTGCGTTTCTGGCGGAATCGGCCACCGCAATCCGGATTGGCCATCAAAGACTTCACGCTCACCCCGGTGAAGTGATCTGAAGAATAAGAGTGTTGGTTCGTCGACGGAAGTGATTCGTGAATGGAAAGAAGAAGGAGGCGTCTATCGGCACGTGCGGTTCGTAGACGACTGCCAGAACTGGTGGCTCGTGGACGCCGCCGACACGGGATTTCCATTGCAGGACTCTTGGCGGTTGAACGTCGAGAAAGATGATCCGCAAATGATCGGGCCTTAAGGATGCTGGCAGGCCAAGGACGGCCCTACGATCTTCATTCGGGCGGCGTTCCGAACGACAAACAAGACCGCCGAGTTGTTTTGGGAAACTGCGGACGAGCAGGGGTTTCGGGCGGATCAGAGCGTGAAATTTGCCGTCGTGCCGGATGGCAAGTTCCGCACCTACGAAGTGGCCCTGTCCTCTTCGACGACGTCTCGCGGGACGATCCGACCCCTACGGTTCGACCCCCACCGAAACAGGACGGCCCGGCGAGACGGTGGACGTGATGTCTATCTCCGTCAAGAAAGACTGAAGCGAAGGATGTTGTAAAATAGGCCACGGCACCGACGAGAGGATTACAGAAAGAACCGACCTCTCCTTCATTCGTTCTTAAGCTTTGCCTGATAAAATCCCCGCGTTGTTTGTCGACATTTCGCGCATCGGAGTGCCCGAATGAGAATGCCCATCATTGCCGTGTTTGCAGTTTGTGTACTGGCCGTTTCCTTTGCGCCTGGCCTGTCTCAGCCTCCGGGCGGCAAAGACAAGGGAGCGAAAAAAGACAAGAAAGGCCCGCCGTCGTTTGAACTGGGCAGGGTTCTTCCGCCATTCTTACGCGAATCCCTCGACTTGACGAGCGATCAGGAAAAAGCGTTGACTGACCTGGAGAAAGACGTTCGCGCGAAGTTGCTGAAAATCTTGACTCCAGAACAGGTGGAGCGACTGAAGGAGCTGAAGGGGCCCAAGAAAGGTCTGCCTAACGATGGTCCACCCAAGGCGAAGGGGCCGCCTGTGGGCCAGGCGATTCCCCCGGCCAATGGCATCCAGTGGTTCGCGACCTGGAAAGCGGGGCTGGCCGAAGCGCAGCGAACTGGGAAACCGATTCTGCTCGTATCCGCGGCGCCGCACTGCGCGGGCGTATCCGGCATCTGGTGACCGGGCAAGCAAGATATGGACAGGAGTTTCCTGTTCCAGCCGCAAGTGATCGCCGCGTCGCGGAGCTTCGTCTGTGTTCGGCTCGCTACTTATGAAGATGAAACCGAGGCAGTCTTCCTCAAGGCGTTTACGTCGACGAAATCCGGCGAATTGGAGAACAGTGTGTTCGGGATCCTGGCACCCGATGGCCGGCAGAAACTGATCCGCTCCGGCCGAGGCCCGAAGCAGGTCTTCGCGGACGCAGCGGAGATGGCCGAGGCGATGAAGAAGATCGCCGCCAAATACCCGGGTAAGGCGAAGGAAGGCCCCATGGCACTGCCGCTGGTCGCCACGGTCAAACTTGGCGTCAACGTGGCCGCCGCGGACAACCAACTGCTGGTGATCGTCGTTGGCAAGGACGCAGCAGCGCGAAAGCCGCTGGAAGACAAGCTGGTCACACTGATCTGGAATGACGAATTCGTGGGTCGGTTTATCTTTGCCAGTGGGACCGCCGTCGATCTGGCAACCATAGAGGGGAAGAAGCAGGAGTTCGGCCTGGTGATCGTCGAACCGGAGCAGTTCGGCCGCACCGCCAAGGTCGTATCGAGTTTGTCTGTGGACGCGAGCGCGGCGCGGATCGCGACGGGGCTGCGCAATGCCGTCGCGCAATTCAAGCCGACAGAAAAGACGTTCATGAACCACGTGCGTTTTGGCCAGAGCCAAGGTGTGTTTTGGGAGCCACGAATACCCGTTACGGACCCGATGGAGATCAATGCGCGGGAGCGTGGGAAGAAAAACAAGAACTGAACGGAAATAAAGAAGCATACGAATGTCCCTGCCTCGATTGCTGATCGCATTGGTGTTTTTGCTCACGAGTATTGGGCACGGCCAGCAAGCCACGGCTCAGTCGCCTTATGCCGGATGGAAACATTCCGGCACTTTTTATCTGCTCACGGCGCCCGAAGGCGCGAACCTGCCAGCGTCGGCATCAGTGAAGGATTTTCCGTTGCTGGTGCGGTTGCACAAGGATTTTTTCAACTTCGCCCAGGCGAAGGCCAATGGGGACGATCTTCGTTTCACCACGAGCACCGGCACGCCGCTTGACTATCAGATCGACGAATGGGACGCAGCCAACGGGGAGGCCAGCATCTGGGTACGCATTCCCACGATCACGGGCAACACGCGGCAAGCGATCAAACTGTACTGGGGTAATGCGGGTGCGGTCCGTGAATCCAACGGGAAGGCGGTATTCAATGCATCGAACGGCTACCTCAGCGTTTGGCACATGACCGACCCTGCCAGAGATGACGTCGGCACACTGGCTTCCATCGACCAGGGGACCATCCCATTCAAGGGGATTATCGGCCTGGCCCGCCGTTTTGACCTCGGCAAAGGCATCCGTTGCGGCGAGAATATCACGTCCTATCCGTCGGGCGCCGAGTCGCACACCTCCGAAGCATGGATTCGCGCTGCCAAGGCGAATGGGCGTGTCCTGGCCTGGGGCATCGAAAAAGGGCAGGGCAAGGTTGTAATGCAGGTCGCCAGTCCACCGCATGTTCAGATGGAGTGTTACTTTTCAGGAGCGAATGTCTCGGGCGTCAGTCGATTGCCGATGTCGGAATGGGCCCATGTGGTTCACACCTACAAGAAAGGCGAATCAAGAGTCTATTTGAACGGCAAACTCGATGGCGTCACAACGACCCCGAATGCGCCGCTCAACATTCCAACCCCTGCCAAGATGTGGATTGGCGGCTGGTACAACAATTACAACTTCGTTGGCGACATTGACGAAGTGAGAATCTCCAAGGTGGTCCGTTCCGCCGACTGGATCAAGCTGCAGTACGAAAACCAGAAGCCGCTGCAAACGCTCGTCGGTCCTTTGGTGCAACCAGGCGACCGCTTCGCAGTATCGCAATCCGCGCTCACCGTCCTCGAAGGCCAGAAAGCTACGGTGACGGCCGAGGCGGGCGGCGCTCAGAAGATCTACTGGGTACTGAAACGGGATGGTGAGGCGTCAGTAGTTGCCGTGGACCGATTTTCGTTCACGTTCGACGCGGGCAGAGTCGTGGGAGATAAGTCGCTCACGCTGCAACTCAGAGCGATTTACGCCAACGAAGTAAAGACCAAGGACATTGCGATCACGATTAAGGAGAACATTCCGGAACCGATCTTCACGTTGAAGGCCCCGTCCAGGTGGGATGGCCGCGAGATGATCGAGGTCGTTCCGCAGATTTCCAACAGCAAGGAAATGCAGGCACGCGGAGCGGACACGCTCAATTACCGTTGGAAGGTTTCCGGTCTCGCGACCATCAAGGAGATCGCGCCAGGAAAACTCATCCTGAAGAGAGCGCAAAACAGTGGCAAGGTAACTGTTGAGGTCAGCGTCGATAATGGCGGCGAACCCAGCACCAACACCACCTCGATCGAAGTCGAGGAACTGAATCGCGATCCCTGGGTGCAACGAATTCCCGCCAAGGACGAGAAGCCGGTGGACAACCAGTTTTATGCCCGCGATGACAAGAACGAAGGCATAATGCACTACAACGGTAGGTTGCAAGACAACGCCGATGCCGTCTTCTTGCGAGTGACCGCCAACGATCAACCCTATAAGACCGAACTCAAGAAACTGGCGGCCGACAAGTCGTACGCCTTTGCCGTCAAGCTGAAGCCAGGGCTCGTCAAATACAAGGTCGAGTTCGGGTCCAAGACAGGTGATCGCGAGACGGTGCTCCATACGGCAAGAAATCTCGTTTGCGGCGATGCCTACTTGATCCAAGGGCAGTCCAACGCGGAAGCAACCGATGTGGGTAAGGAAGACCCACTCTACACCAGCGAATGGATTCGCAGTTTCGGCTCACCGTCGGGTTCGCCGCAAGGGGCTCGGCAGAAACTCTGGGCCGACGCGGTCTGCCGTGATCGCCAAGGCGGCAAAGCCCAGATCGGCTATTGGGGCCTGGAGCTGGCCAGACGGCTCGTGGAGAACCACAAGATTCCCATCTGCATCATCAATGGCGCCGTCGGCGGCAGCCGGATCGACCAGCACCAGCGGAATCCAAACAATCCCGAAGACGTTGCCACCATTTACGGCCGTGCGTTATGGCGCGTTCAGCAGGCCAAGCTGACGCACGGCATCCGCGGCGTCTTGTGGCATCAAGGCGAAAACGATCAGGGCGCCGATGGCCCGACCGGGGGTTATGGATGGGAAACCTACCAGCAGAATTTCATTGAACTGTCCGCGGCCTGGAAGCAGAATTTTCCGAACATTCAGCACTACTACGTCTTTCAGATTTGGCCGCGAGCTTGCGCGATGGGCGTTAACGGTTCCGATAATCACCTGCGCGAGGTACAACGAAAACTCCCCACGCAGTTCTCCAACCTGCACATCATGTCGACGCTCGGCATCAAACCGCCAGGCGGCTGCCATTTTCCGCCCGCCGGCTATGCGGAGTTCGCACGCCTGATTTGCCCACTCGTTGAGCGGGACAACTATGGCAAGGTGCTCAAGTCAGCGATCACGCCTCCCGACCTCAAGATCGCGCATTACACCAGCGACAATCAGGATAAAATTGCCCTCGAATTTGACCAACCGATGGCGTGGAACGACTCCGTGGCAAATCACGTCTACCTGGACGGTGTCAAAGGCAAGGTCGCCTCCGGCGCCGCGTCCGGGAATGTGGTCACGTTGAAGTTGACGGGAGCGGCGAACGCTCGGCACATTTCCTATCTCGACAGCCGTTCGTGGAGCCAGGATCAACTGCTGCTTGGGCGAAACGGCATCGCCGCACTGACGTTTTGCGAGGTTCCAATTCTTCCCAGGAGGGCGCCGCCTCGATGACGTGGCAGCGATGCGGCTTACGTCACCGCGCTAGGTTTTGGATCGAATCGCGTAGCTGAACGCCATTTTGCCATTGCGGCGCGGTGCCGATTCATTTGCGGGCAAATAGGCTCGAACGTAATCGACCACGGCTATCTCTTTCGAGACAGTGACGGACAACTTTCCGTTTTTTTTGACGTCTTTCGGATCAGTTCACCGTTAGCGGGTAACAAAAGACAGACGCGTACCCTCGAATAAAGAAGTTTGACTCCAGAAGAGATTGATTCCAAAAAAAGGGCAGGGCCGGTCAAAGTCGTGTCGCCCAATCACGAGCCTCGAGCCGAACCCTGCCCAAGCTTGATAGTACCATCCTGGTGCTATTTATATTCCAGGCCACGCGACGGTCAATTTCAAGCTCAAGTGAAGCGCATCATGTCATGCACAACATAACACCACGCGTCGCCTTGCCGGCTGACCGGTTCACACCGAGCGGTCCTTGGCTTGGTCTACTCTGCAACATCCGAGACGAAGACTGTGGCCGGCTCATCGAGCGGGCCGAGCCGCGTGCGATTTAGGATTCCGCCGACCGCAAGGCCGGATTGCAGCCCGCGCTGCACCGCCTTGAGTTGATCCTCCGTCAAGAACTTAAAGCGCTGCCGAACGATGGCCAACAACGATTGATCGGCGCTCGGCGGATCGCCCGCTTGCACAGCAAGGGCGTCGGCCACGGGAAGCGCGGCGGCTACCGCGGCGGTTTGCAAGAATCGGCGTCGCGTCGATCGAGCCATGGCGTCTCCGGATTCACGGCATTCTTCGAACGCCGGCTAAACGGGTCGTTTCGGCCTCCACGCAGTATAGAATTAGAAAATGCCCGACGAACCGACCATTCCAGGCATGTCCGATTCTTCATCCGGGGGCAAGAAATCCGGCGACGGCGAGTTCTATTGGCTCTGGGTCCTGTGCATCCTGGGACTCGATTACTTCAGCACGCTCGCTTACCAACCGTCGATCACTTTTCATGAGACCGGTCGGCTCGGTCCCCTGGCGACCACCGCCGTTGTTCTGCTCACCCTCTTCGGCGCTCTGCCCATCTACTGCTACCTCGCGGGCCGATCGACCGGCGGACAAGGCTCGCTCGGCCTGATCAACAAGCTCATTCACGGCTGGCACGGCAAGACGCTGGTGTTGGTCTTGCTCGGCTTCGCGGCCACCGACTTCGTCATGCTCAAGACCTTGTCGCTCGCCGACGCCGCCGTCCATGTGCTGAACCAGCACGATGCCGGCAGGCAGGAGAACGCTCGCCTCGCCGCCGGCTGGCTGCACGAAACCACGCGCGACTTGGCCGGTGAATACGCGGCCTCCTTCGTCAACGATCAACTTGTCGTTACCATCGTGCTGGGCATCATCGGCACCGTCTTTTGGTACGTTCTCCGCAATGGATTCAATCGAAACGTTCTCGTACTGGCCGTCCCGTTGATCGGCCTTTACCTGCTGATGACGGGTGTCCTGATCGTCGGCGGAGTTTGGCGCCTCGTGGACCGGCCTGAGGTCTTCGAGAACTGGCTTGAACACATGCGGTTCGGCCGACTGGAGTTGTCGCTTCATACCAACGATCCCGAGGGTTGGGGGCTTATCGCGTTCTTGAGCTTCCTGGTTCTGCCCAACCTGGCGCTGGGCCTGAGCGGTTTCGAGTTGAGCATGGTCCTCATGCCTCAAGTCGAAGGGGAACCCGGCGAGGAACCACCGACCACGCGCGTCTGGAATACGCGCAAGGTGCTGATCACGGCGGCCGTGGTCATGTCGGTCTTCCTGCTCGGCTCCGTGCTTGTAACGACGCTGCTGATACCGGAGCAACAGTTTCAGGCGGGCGGCCTCGCCAACAACCGCGCGCTGGCTTATCTCGCGCATGGAGGCGAGGTCGGCCACCTCGACGAGAAAGGACGACAAGTACTCGATCGCGAGCCGCTAATGCCTTTCTGCGGAATCGTTTTCGGCACGGCGTATGACGTCGTCACGGTGCTTGTGTTGTGCTTGGCGGGCACGAGCGTCATGACCGTGCTTGCGGTGCTTCTGCCGATGTTCTTGTTGCGTTTCGGCATGGAGGTGCCGATGATGCAGCGCTGGGGCGTTCTGTTGATCCTGTTCGCGGGGATCAACATGGCGGTGACCGTCTATTTCAAGGCCGACGTCGAGGATCAGCGCGGCGCGTATGCGACGGGCGTCCTGGTGTTGATCACCGGAGCGGCGGTCGCCACGGTCGTCGACAAACGACGCGAATATCAGAAGGACACCGAGTCCGGCTGGTCGGTTCTCTACTACGCCGACCTCGCGATCCACTCGATCGTTGCGATCGTCTTTGCGGCGACGATGCTTGCCGTCATCGTGCGTTCGGGCAGCGGGCTTTGGATTTCGTTGTGTTTCATCGTCACCATCCTGGCCATGTCGATCGCCTCGCGGGCCTGGCGCGCCGATGAACTGCGCACCACCGGCTTCGAGTTCAAGGACACGCAAGCGGAGTTCTTGTGGAACGCCCTGCGCTCCGCCGACTTCCCGATTCTGGTTCCGTTGCATCCCGGACAAGACTATGACGAAAAGGAAAAACAAATCCGCGAGGAGCATCATCTGGCGCCGGATGCGGACATCGTGTTTTTGGAAGTGTGCGTCGACGATCCGAGCGAGTTCTTTCAGAAGCTGATGATCGAAATAGTACAAGTCGGCAAGCGTTATCTGATCAAGGTCACCAACTGCGTGTCGGTCGCCCATGCCATCGCGGCCATCGCGCTGGAGATGTCGCGCTACAGCAAACCGCCGGGACTGCATTTCGGCTGGCCCGAATTGGATATCCTCTCCGCAAGCTGGAGTTACTTGGCGTTCGGCGAGGGCAACATCCCGTGGAAGGTGCGCGAGCTGATTGTGCGTGCGGAGCCTGACCCGGCCAAGAGGCCACGCGTGATCGTGGGATGAAGCAAAAACGAGCACGCAGCGCAAGCAAATGAAGTGCGGGACTTGCGTATCCTATCCGCCGTGTCGACCGGGGCCGACGCAGCCGGAAGCGGAGCCAGTTCCTGAAAGTTCACGATGTACTGAGGCAGCCCCTGCGGGAGAGCATTAGAACTAAGCCTCCAAACGGATTTCAACCTGAAATGGTGTGGGTCATGCGAACGACGATTGTTCTTGGCGTAGGCGTGCTTGTCGTTGTGTATGTTTGTTTTTCTTTGCTTCGCCGAACCGACGAAAGCCTGCCAGTGCCGCCAAAAACTGCAATACCTGGCAATGAACAAAAACCAGAGGCTCAACGCGGGCGATGGGTCAAGGTGGAAGTGCCCGGCTGGCACCCAGCGCCGAGAGCGCTGGCATCTCTGACTGCGGTCGGCGCCGCTCCGCCGGGTGGCGCGATTCCACTGTTGGTGGGAATCTGGGCTGATCCGCCGCCGATATCAACTGGACTTGGCGGGAGCATTGGCTCCGCCTACGCGCCGGCGCATGTCTATTATCATGAAATCAATGAAGAATCGAAAAACGACAGCGATGAAGTTTGGGCAGCCCTTGCTTGTGCTGAGGCCAACGCGGGATCATCTCCACAAGCGGAACTCGCCGCGCCAGCGGCGTGAATCGTATTGAGCCGTGAAGTTGTTGCTGTCAGCGGTCGCGTTGTACGTGAAGCGGCCGAAGCCGGGCAGGCGCGATTCGCCTTGCATGAGGACTTTGTCGCCGTCGCGACCGACAACGTTCAGCGTCGTGGCGAAACGAAACGGAATGATCACGGCGAACTTGCCCGTGAAGACGACTCGGTAATTCCCGTCGCTTGTCTGACGGAATCGGCCGCGCAGGTTGTCCTTGTGCCCGGTGTTGACGTCCGTCCAATACCCATTGCGCCAGCGGCCCTCCAGTTCACCGGCGGACGCCGAGGCGCCCAGCGCGAGCCAGACCAGCAAACCGGCCAATCCCAGCGCGAACAAATGGCGCACGCTCCCACGTCGACTCATGGTGCAGACTCCAACAGGTTCTCTGGATTCTCCATTCGACTTTATCGAAAAACGCCGAAGAGTCCTGGCGTTTTTTCCATTTTTCGGCGGGCATGGCCAATGGAAACGTCGGGTCGTGACGAATGTAATGATCTTAGCAATGCTACAATGAACGGCGTAGCCCGCTTACTTCGGGCGCGGCTTTGATTGCGATGGTGACGCATGCAGTTTCAGGCCGACGGAATTCGATTTCAGTATCCGACCAGCTGGCGGCTCACCCGTGAAGAAGCGGAATCCGGGTGGAACGTGACCGTGCAGAGTCCGTCGACCGCTTTCTTCCTGTTGACGCTCGACACCGACATGCCGCAGGTCGAGCAGGTCGCGGAGACGGTCCTGGAGGCACTGCGGTCCGAGTATCCCGGTTTGGAGGCGGAAACGGCACTGGAGTCGATTGCCGGACAGCCGGCGCTCGGGCACGACATCCGCTTCTTCAGCCTCGATTTGACCAATACGTGCCGCACGCGCGTGCTCTACAGCGAGGCGGGAACGATCTTGCTGATGTGCCAGGCGAACGACCTGGACCTGGACGACGTCGAGCCGGTGTTTCGGGCGATCTGCGCATCGGTGCGCGTGGATGAGGCGGAATGATTCCAGGGACTCACAGCACTCGCCCGTGGCTCTGGGTCATACCACTTTGAATTTCAGCGGCGTCTTGTCCTTCGGATCAAAGTTGTAATTGATCGTGATCTCCTCTCCAGCGGCGATGTCGCGCAAGGCGCGGTAGGTGATCGAAAGAGATCCGTGAGTATATCGGGCATTCGGGCGATACGAGTGGTTGTACAAGGAGCCGTAGCCCAGGATCATGGCCACGTGCGTCTTGCTCCATTGGAAAAAGTACTTGTGCAAGGCCGGGTTCGCCATGCCGCCGGCGAGTTCGCTGATCGGCACGAGCATGACCGGTGCCCGCTCGATAATCGTCCTCTTCTTGATGGCGGCTTTTGCGAACACGGCTCGGCCTTTGGCCTTGACCTTGCGAAGGAATATCAACGTCGACGGCTGCATAAGACTCCTCGTGGCGCACATTTTCAACGTGCCAAGACGCGAACGGCACGTTGAAAACGTGCCCCACAACCGACCCTTGAATTGGTTTCAAACGGAGCTTAAAATGGACAGCGTCATCCCCGAGTTTCGCTGCGATCAACCCTGAGCTTCGTCACATCTCTTGAGAACGCGATGGCCGATCCTGCCGCGGAAACCCTGTATCTGGTCGATGCTTTTTCGCTGATTTTTCAGGTGTTTCACGCGATTCCGCAAATGACAAGTCCGTCGGGGTTGCCGACCAATGCGCTCTTCGGCTTCACGAAGGACATGCTGTACCTTCGCAACCAGCGCAAGCCGACGTATCTCATTTGCTGCTTCGACGAGCCGGGTCCGACGTTTCGCGACAAGCTGTATGCGGAGTACAAGGCCCAGCGCGCCCCGATGCCGGACGACTTGCAGTTGCAGATTCCCCTGATTCAGACAATGCTGCACGCGATGCGCATTCCGGTGCTTGGACTCGCGGGCTACGAAGCGGATGACCTGATCGCCACGCTCGCCAAGGCCGGCGCCCTGCGCGGATTGCACGTCTTCATTTGCTCCAGCGATAAGGACTGTCGGCAACTGTTGAGCGACAAGGTCAAGATCTTCAATCTTCGCAAGCTTGCCGACTTCGACGCCGCCGCGCTGCAAACCGACTGGGGAATACGACCCGACCAGGTCGTTGACTATCAAACGCTCGTCGGCGATTCGGTCGACAATGTCCCCGGCGTGGAAGGCGTCGGTCCCAAAACGGCGAGTAAATATCTGCAAGACTATGGCACGATCGAGAACCTTATCGCCCATATCGGCGACCTGAAGGGCAAGAAGAAGGAGAACCTACAAGCATTTCTGCCAGACCTGGAGCGCAGCCGAAAGCTCGTGACGCTGAACGCGAACGTCTCGCTGCCGCTGACTTGGGACGCATGGCGCGTGCAAGCTTGGGATGGACAGGCGCTCTTGCAGCATTTTCGCGAGTGGGGTTTTCGCGGATTCGCCGAGCAGGTTCGCGGCACGATCGCGACGACATCGGAGGAAACAAAAAGCCAAGTCGTGCAAGGCTCGCTTTTCGGCGGCGAAGAAGCAGCCGCGGCGACAAGCACGGGCGGCGATTGGCCGCACACGTATCACCTCGTTAATCGTGCGGCCGAGTTCAAGACCTTTCTGGCCCGGCTCAAGCAGCAGAAGCGGTTCGCCGTCGATCTCGAGACGACGTCGCTCGAACCGCATCTTGCCGAGATTGTCGGCATCGCCATCTGTTGGCAGCCCGGCGAAGCGTGGTATCTGGCCGTGCGCGGTCCGGCTGGCGAAGCGGTGCTCGACGAACGGGCTGCGCTTGCGCAACTCAAGGTGATCCTCGAAGACCCGGCCGTCGGCAAGATCAATCAGAATATCAAGTACGATTGGCAGGTGCTGCTGGCCCAAGGCATTCGCATGGCGGGCGTCGTCGGCGATTCCATGGTCGCCGATTACCTCCTGCACGCCGGCACGCGCAACCACAACCTCGATGCCCTGGCGATGGATCATCTCAAGCACCGCAATATCTCGATCACTGAACTCATTGGCAAAGGCAAGAACCAGCTGCGCATGGACCAGGTACCGACGGCCCGCGTCGCTGAATACGCCGGCGAGGACGCCGACGTCGCCTGGCGCTTGTGTGAGAAGCTCGAACCGGAACTGGCGGCGTTGGGATTGAAGCGAACAGAGCCTGAAGCGTCAGCGAAGGTACGGGTCCTCTTCGCTGACGCTTCAGGCTCTGACTTGTGCTTGTATGACGACCTGGAAATTCCGCTTATCGAAGTGCTCGGTCAAATGGAGTTCACCGGCGTTCGCCTCGATGTCCCGTTCCTGCAATTGATGAGCGCCGAGATGGAGAAATCGCTGGCGACGCTGGAACGCGAAATCTATGCCGCGGCGGGGCGCGAGTTCAATATCAACTCGGTCCAGCAGTTGCGTGAAGTCCTCTTCACACACCTGGGCTTTAAGTCGCTCAAGAAAACGAACATCGGCGGCGACGCCAGCACCGACCAGGAAACGCTGGAATTGCTCGCCCGTCAGGACCATCCGCACGTCGAGTTCCCGCGCAAGCTGCTCGAGCACCGCAAGATCGCCAAGCTCAAGGGGACCTACGTCGACGCACTGCCCGCTCTCGTCAACGCGCGCACGGGCCGTATCCACGCGTCGTTCAACCAAACCGTGGCATCGACCGGCCGACTCAGCTCCAGCGATCCGAATCTGCAGAACATTCCGATTCGCTCCGAGATGGGGGGCAACATCCGCCGGGCGTTTCTTCCCGAAAAGGATTGGCTCCTCCTCGCCGCCGACTACTCGCAGATCGAATTACGTCTGCTCGCTCACTTCAGCGGCGACAAGGCATTGCAGCAAGCGTTCGCCGACGACCGTGATATCCATGCCCTCGTCGCGGCGCAAATCTTCGGCGTCGAACTTCACCACGTCACCGAAGCCATGCGCCGCACGGCCAAGACGGTCAACTTCGGCGTCATCTACGGCATCAGCGCGGGAGGGCTGGCCAATCGTCTAGGCTTGACGAACGCGGACGGCGCCGCATTCATCGATGCCTATTTCACGAAGTATCCGCGCGTGCAAGACTACCAGCAGTCGCTCTTGGCATCGTGCCGGGACAACGGCTACGTCGCAACGATCCTCGGCCGACGCCGTCGTATCGAAGGCGTTCGCGCCAGCACGACGTTCAAGAATCGCAATCAGCCCGAGCGCGAAGCGATCAACATGCAGATTCAGGGCTCGGCTGCCGACCTGATCAAGGTGGCGATGCTTAACATTCATCGACGACTCGAGCGCGAGAGATGTCGCACGCGGATGTTGCTGCAGATTCATGACGAGCTGGTGTTCGAGTTCCCGCCGGAGGAAAAGGCGACGGCACTTCGCTTGGTGCACGAGGAGATGACGCGTGCGCTGTCGGGGAAGCTCGATGTGCCGTTGCGCGTGGACATGAGCGTTGGTCCGAATTGGCATGATACGGCCGAGGTGAGGGATTAGATTTCATCGGAACCATGCTTTTGCCCGTCGAAAACTCAACTTTGCCGGTTATTCCGCCGATGACGACCCCAACGAGACCGGATTCTCATTGGAGCCGCGATGGTTGGATTTATTCTGGCCGCCTGTGCCTCTTTTGCCAGCGCACCTTGCCCGGCCCCACACATTGGCAGACGATGAGTTATCGATTTCCCGGCAAGCAAATGAACTTCGAATGCCGCGTGGACCGTCATGAGATTTTTGGAGCAGTGTTTTACAAGATGTATTCCAGAGTTCGTGGACGTGATGCCTTCGCCCCGCCTTTGTATTTGCAGTATCCCCCCATGTTCTGGGCAGTCCCAAATTACGGTCTGTCCGGCGCGCCTGTGGGGCCGGGGCGCATCCGAGAGTTTCCGCCATTCCCGTCATACCAGCGATGACCCGTCGAGGTTCTGAACCAGCCTATTTGCGCTCGCGTGGCGCCATGCGAGCGCCAAGCGTAAACACTTCTGAACTCCCGAAGCACTGGAATCCGCCCCTATCTCTGCAAAAAACGCCGAGCGCGCCAAGTGCACTGTCATCTAAGGTCAGAGCGTGGTAAAACACACGTATGAGCACAAATCCGCCGAAAGTCTGGAAATATCTGGCTCCCGACCCGAAGCCCTCGTCGTACAAACAGCTTTGCGTCCGAGGCACGCGCATTCGAGCTCGAACCCTGTACGGGCTGTGCTTTAACTCCGAGCCGATGACGCCGGAAGAAGCTGCCCTCGACTACAATGTGCCCGTAGAGGCGGTGCTGGAATCGATCGAGTATTGCCAGTCAAATCCGCCGGAGTTGTTGGCCGACTACGCGCGGCAGAAGGCCTTGATGGACGCCGTCGCTGCGAGTCCTAACGGTCGGCTGTCGCCGCAGGAGATCGCGCAGATCAAACGGATGCATCGCGCATGAGGCTCTGTCTGGATGACGATAGTGTGTCGGCCCTGTTGACGCGCCTGTTGCGAAATGAGGGGCACGACGTTCAAATTCCAGCAGACGTTGGACTTTCGGGGGAGGACGATCCCGTCCACCCCCGACATGCGACATTGGACAATCGCGCGATACTCACTGGCAATCACGACGATTTTCTGGACTTGCATCGGCTCGTGATCGATCTAGGCGGGCACCACGTTGGAATTCTCGTCGTCTGTCGGGACAACGATCCCAATCGCGACATGCCGCCCGCGCGGGTGGCAAGGGCCATTCGAAACCTGCTCGCGGCCAACGTGCCGATCACGGACCAATTCATCGTCCTCAACCATTGGCGTTAGTCATGCTCCCCGTCATCGGCATCATCGGAGGCATCGGCAGCGGTAAGAGCCTGGTCGCCCAGACCATGCAATCGCTCGGCGGCCATCTCGTTTCCGCTGACGCATTCGGGCACGACGCCTTGCGACAGCCGGACATTCGTGCCAAGCTCGTCGAACGCTGGGGCCCTCGCATCCTCAATGATCAGGGATTTCCCGATCGTCGCACGATTGCACGGATCGTATTCTCCAATCATGAGGAACTGGCTGCGCTGGAAGCGCTCGTGTTTCCCTTTATCGAAGAACGCATCGGGGCGGAGATCGACCAGGCACAATCGCGAAGGGGGACGCGATTTGTCGTGCTCGACGCTGCCATCATGTTGGAAGCCGGCTGGCATCGGCGCTGCGACAAGATCGTATTCGTCGACGCGCCGCGCGACGTTCGGCTCGAACGCCTCAAGGAAAAACGCGGCTGGGACGACGCGGAGCTGGCCCGGCGTGAGTCCTCACAGATGTCTCTTAACGAAAAGAAAGCTCGCGCCGACGCCGTGATTTTCAATGACTCCGGTCCGGAAAAAATATTGCCCCAGGTCAAAGATGCCCTAGAGCGCTGGAAAGTTATCTGATACAATCAAACAATCATTATCCCCGAGTGTCGCTCCCCGAAGAACCTCGCCCGAAGGATGACGCCGTCTTGCGACGCACGTCACGCTAACCAAAGTCGCGGCCACGAAGCCGTGACATGCAACCACGATCCGATAGAATCGCTGCTGCATCACCCCTGAGCCTGCCGCTGGCGTGTTCGCGAAGCGCACCCGACACCTCGTGCCACTTCGCGAGTGAGGAACAGAACCTCCAATCTCGTGCCAGCATATTGAGGAGGAATCGTCATGCCGGATTTCCGAGGCCGAAAGGAAGGCGCACCGACGCGCCCGCGCCCCCGTTCCAACAAGCCGGAGGAGCCGAGCGCATTCGGCCACGACATATTGGACGAGGAAAGGCCCGCCAACGCGGCGCCCCCCACCGCGACCAACCTCGATGAGCAAGAGCACATCGGCTTCGACGCCGAGACCAACAGCCGCTATGAGCAGATCAAGCGCGGCGAAACGCACATCTCGGAACTGCAGCAGATGACGATGGCGCAGCTGCTCAAGGTCGCCAAAGAAGAGAATCTCGTTGAGTATTCGGGGCTTAAGAAGCAAGACCTCATCTTCAAGATTCTCAAGGAACGTGTCAAACAGAACGGCCTGATGTTCGGTGAAGGCACGCTCGAAACGCTGCCCGACGGCTTCGGCTTCCTGCGCAGCCCCGACTACAACTACATGCCCTGCCCGGACGACATTTATATCTCGCCTAGCCAAATTCGCCGCTTCGGCCTGCGCACCGGCAGCGTCGTCTCCGGGCAGATTCGGCCACCGAAAGAAAACGAACGCTACTTCGCGCTTTTGCGCGTCGAGGCGATCAATTACGACAACCCCGAGTTGCTCACGCAAAAAGTCGTTTTCGACGATCTCACGCCGCTGCACCCGAACGAACGGCTCAAGCTCGAACTCGAGTCGGCCGAGATCAACATGCGCATCGTCGATCTGGTCACGCCGATCGGCAAAGGGCAGCGCGGCCTGATCGTCGCGCCTCCTCGCACCGGAAAGACGGTCCTTTTACAGAAGATGGCCAAGAGCATCCTGCACAACCATCCCGAATGTTACGTCATCGTCCTCTTGATCGACGAACGGCCCGAAGAAGTCACCGACATGGAGCGCAGCGTCCGCAGCGAGCATTCCGAGGTCGTGTCGTCCACATTCGATGAACCGTCGAGCCGACATGTGCAGGTCAGCGAGATGGTTATCGAGAAGGCTAAACGCATGGTCGAGTTTGGCCATGATGTCGTCATCCTGCTCGATTCGATCACGCGCTTGGCTCGCGCGTGGAACAACGAGACTCAGCATTCCGGCAAGATTCTCTCCGGCGGCATCGACGCCAACGCCCTGCACAAGCCGAAGCGCTTCTTCGGCGCCGCTCGCAACATCGAGGAAGGGGGCAGCTTGACGATCCTCGCCACCGCCCTCATCGACACCGGCAGCCGTATGGACGAAGTGATCTTCGAAGAATTCAAGGGCACCGGCAACATGGAACTGCACCTCGATCGCCGACTCGTCGACAAACGCGTCTGGCCAGCGATCGACGTCAACGCCTCCGGCACACGAAAGGAAGAGCTGCTTGCGACGCCTGACGAACTGCGCATGACCTACATCTTGCGTAAGGTGTTGAGCGACATGAACCCGGTGGAAGCAATGGAGCTTCTCATCAACCGCATGGGGCGAACCAAGTCGAACGGCGAATTCTTGAAGACGCTGAACCTGGCGTGATGGTGATTGCGGCGTAGCAGCCGCTGGTACGCCGCAAGCGGTAGAACATGAGGTAATATCTTGGAACGCGCGGTTTACACAGTGATGTACGAAAAAGCCGAGGACGGCGGCTTTTACGCTCACATTCCTGCTTTGGGGATCACCACAGACGGCAAGACGCTAGCCGAGGCTCACGATATGGCGAAGGACGCGATCGAGAATTCGTTAGCGTGTCTAAAGGAATTGAAATTGCCGTTTCCCGAGGAAGTTCGCAGCGAGAGAATCGGAGTGGAGGCAGGAGCGGCTCCCGGCTCCCGGCTTTGAAGCCGGCCGATGTCATACGCATCCTGGAGCGCAACGGTTTTCGTTTGCCTCAGTCAACGAAACACCGGCCCCATGTCGACGATTCCGACCCTCCTCACTTGGTCACGGTTCCCTATCACAATCGAGATCTCAAGCCCAAGACGCTTCGATCCATTCTCCGCCAAGCGGGATGGACCGTAGAAGAGTTCTTAGCGAGGATGTGACATGCCCGCCTTCGAAGGATCGCAATGGCCCCCGACGGGTCGTTTCGCGATCGTCGCATCGAAGTTTAATCACGAGGTCGTCGAGAAACTCGTCGCCGGCGCACAAGGAACGCTCCGTAGCAAAGGGATACCGGACGATGCGATCACGCTCGTCTGGGTCCCCGGCGCGTTCGAGCTTCCGCTCGTTGCGCAGCGCTTGGCGGCCTCGAATCGCTACGCGGCCGTCATCTGCCTGGGCGCCGTCATTCGCGGCGATACCGATCATTATGATTACGTTTGCAAGGCCGCGGCCGACGGCATCCTGCAAGCCGGGCTAACGACGGGCGTTCCGGTGCTGTTCGGCGTTCTGACCTGCGATACCGACGAGCAAGCTCATGATCGCGCCGGTGGCAAAGCTGGGAACAAAGGGGCCGACGTCGCTCTCGCCGCCATCGAGATGGCCAATCTGCTCAAGACGCTGGCGTGATGCGTGCATTTCATCAACCGGCTCCTTACGGAGCTCGGCTCGCCAGGGGTCTCGTTCTTCGCTAACATGAGTTCGGAACTCGTTTCCTTGGTACTTCCGCATGAGCCGTCGATCGCGAGGACGTGAGGTCGCATTGCAGCTGCTCTATCAGCGCGAGCAGAACGCGAGGATCGACCGCGCCGCCCTGGAGCATTTCGCGTCTGATCGGCTCAAGGAAACGGGCATCCGCACCTTCTGCTGGCTCCTGTTCGACGGCATAGTCGCCAACTTGCAGGAGATCGATGCAAAAATATCCGCGGCGGCCGAGAACTGGAAGCTGTCGCGCATGCCGGCGGTCGATCGCAACATCCTGCGTATCGGCGCGTTTGAGCTTTTGTTCATGAAGGATACGCCGCCCGCCGTCGCTTTCGATGAAGCGATCGAACTGGCGCGGCGCTTCGGCACGGCCGATTCGTCGGCGTTCATCAACGGCGTGCTCGATCGATTGCGCCGTGAAGCCGAGCCGGCGAAAAAAGAGGATCAACCTGCCCCGTAGTGCAGGCGAGCCGCCTGCACTACGCGTATTTACCTTCAGAGGATTTCATCATGAAGAATTCAGTCTGGACTCTTGCGATTGGCGCAATGCTCACGGTTTCATCCGCCCACGCCGGCGACGATAAGCCGTTCTTCAACGGCAAAGATCTGGCCGGCTTCGAAGGCTTGCTCGACCAATTCTGGTCGGTCAAGGAAAGCGCCATCGTCGGTTCAACCGCGCCCAAGGGAATCAACTACAACACCTTTCTGTGCAGCAAGAAAAAATACAAGGACTTTGAGTTGCAGTTCGAGGTTCGGCTAACGAAGTCGGGCAACAGCGGCATCCAGATTCGCAGCCATATCCATAACAAGGACAAGTTCGCCGTCACCGGCCCGCAATGCGACATGGGTGGACCTTACTGGGGCAGCCTCTACGGTGAAAACTTCGGCGGCATGATGAAGGCGGCCGACGGCAAGCTCGTCAAAAAGGTCCTCAAGGAAGGCGAATTCAACGATTACTACATCAAATGCATCGGCAAACACGTCACCATCAAGCTCAACGGCGAAACCACCGTCGATCAAGAGTTCGACAAGAAGTGGGCGTCCGAAGGCAAGAACCGCAAGGAACTTCCCGACGAAGGAATCATCGCGTTTCAAATCCACGGCGGTCCGGCCATGGAGGTCGTGTTCCGCAATATTCGATTTAAGGAATTGAAGTAGTTCACAGCTTGCGTTTAGCGTTCGCATGGCCCCGTGCGAACGCTAAACGCAAGCGCGGTTAGTAGCGCACGCCGACGCGCAGGGCGGCGCCAACGAAACCGAAATTGTTGTTGGCCGCCGACGAGAACCCGACCGGATCGAGGTTGCTGGCGTTGCCGCCGCCCCACCAGGCCTGCCCTTGAAATCCCGCCTGTCCGAACACCTTTACGCGTCCGACATTTCGCTCATACTCAAGACCCGCTTCAAGCTCACCGACCGGTAGCACATCGGTATGACGACGTGAGAACTCCATCGGGAGTCCATTGATCACAGCGGCCTGCATCTCCTTGGCGCGACCGAACAGGACGGCGCCGTGAAGCTGACCGTAGATGGCAAACCCCGACTCCCCGACGCGCCGTTTGGTCTCGAGTGAAAACGCCGGCCCGACGCCGTTCAGATTGTGCCCGCTTGTCAGATCGATGAACGTCTTGGTGTTGAAAACCGTGGCCCGATAGTCCTGGCTCATATGAGCGTAGCGCACACCGATGCCCAAAAGGTGTGACCACTTGGCCGAGTCGATGCTGCACGTCGCTTCGATGTCGAGCACGTTGACGGCAAGATTGCTGGAAGCGAGAATTGTGCCCGCCGTCGCCGCACGACCCGGAGCGAACGCGGAGATCCCGGTGACGGTCTCGCCAGGCGCCGCGACATGGTCGATGGAGTTGCCGTGATCGTACTGAAAACATCGGCCGCGCAGCCCCCAGCCGCGCTCGCTGACATAGCCGAGCGCGAGAAACGGCGCGACCTGCAGATGTTGATCGAAATCAACCTGGCGCGAGACATTGCCCTGCCCACTGGTTACAAGGAAGGCGGGATTGGTCCCGAAAACCGGAGTGACGAGATACACCCCGCCGTTGATGGACCACTCGCCGTGCCGTTCGCGTTCCGAGTTGGGCCGCTTGGCGGTGTCATCAAACGCCTGTGGCGGCAGCAGGACGCCACGGTTGGACGGTCCGTCGCTCGGCGGATCGGCCGATCCACGCGACGCTATCATGCCGAATGCGAGAACGACCGCGCCGATGAGCAAACGGTTGCCCATGTGAAGCTCCGTCCATGCTAACCCATTGGAACGCAGAGGTGGCGGCGCCGTGGTGTATTCCAGAGTATCGGGCGTACCTTGCCTCGCACCTTGGATAGCTGCGTAATCCGCACACCTGTCCTACCAGCATTTGTGCCTCAGAATCGGAAGAAATTACGCAGATTCGTGTCGGGGCGGCGCGAAAAACGGGCTGATCCGCACAAGGGTGTGCCTTGCTCGCCCAGCGCCAGAGGCGTGATTAGGTAATTTCGACTCCAAAACGGCGGTGATTTGCAACAACGATCGGCAATTCTGATTGGCATCATGTTTGCGATTGGAAAAAGTTGAAATCTTAATGGAGGGCCAAACCATGTTGCCATTCAAGACGATTGTGTTCGCCACGGATTTTTCGCCGGCGTCGAAGGTTGCCTTCGAAGTCGCGGGCGCGCTTGCGCGAGACTATCATGCACGGATTATCGCGGTGCACGTCGTGGAGCCGCAGGCGGTCGCGTTCAGCGAAGCCGGCGCGTACGTCGGTCCGGAGGAGGACAAAGGGGAAGCGATGAAGCGGTTGCAGGCCCTCCGCTCGCCATCGCCGCGTGTGACCATCGAGTATCGCTTGCTCGAAGGCGACCCATCCACGGTGATCAGTGAGACCGCGGAGGAAACTAACGCCGACCTGGTCGTGATGGGTACCTCGGGTCGAACCGGACTGACGCGCTTTGTGATGGGCAGCTTCGCCGAGGAGGTTCTCCGTCGAGCGCCGTGCCCGGTGCTCACCGTTCGAGCAGCCGTGGACGTGAGCACGATGACGCCCGCGGAAGAGATGCCCGAGACGGCGATGCTGTGAGTCAGGAGTCAGGGACCAGGAGTCAGGAGTCAGAAGTCAGGCCCTTAAATCATCCCTGACAGTGACACCGGATTCCTGATCCCTGCCCCCTGACGCCTGATCTCTGGAAAGGAGCTGCATATGAATACCTTCACCGCCAAAGACCTCAAGTTGCTATTGGCTCTCTCCGGAAGGCCGTGTGTGTCGCTTTACCAGCCGACGCGGCCGGGAGGCGCCGAGCAGGATCCGATTCAGTTCAAGAACCTGATTGCCGAGGCGGAAGAGATCGTCGTCAAGAAGGGGCTGAACGAAGACGGGGTCAAGAAGATGTTTCGGCCCGCCAAGCATTTGTACAACGATCTCGAGTTCTGGCGAGGCACCAGTGAAGGCTTGGCCGTCTTCATGACGCCGAGCGCGATGCGCTGGTATCGGCTTCGCAAACCGATTGCTCCGCGCGTGATTGTGGGGGAACGGTTTTTCGTCAAGCCGCTGTTGAGCCTGCTGGACCGGGAAGCGAAGTTTTTCGTGCTCGGTCTGAGCCCGAAGCGGATTCACCTGTGGGAAGGCGATGCCGGCGCACTGCGGGAAGTCGAGCTGAAGACCATGCCGACCAGCCTTGCCGAGGCGCTTCGGCTGCACGATCGCGATGAACCGCTGGAGTTTCATTCCCACAACATCGGTGGGCACTGGGCCACGATTTATCACGGGCAGGGCGTGGGCATCGATACGGCCAAGGACGATCTCTTGGTTTATTTCCAGCGGATCGATCGAGGCCTGCGCGACTATTTGCCCGAAAAAGCGCCGTTGATTCTGGCGGGCGTCGAGTACCTTTGGCCGATCTATCGCAAAGCGAACCATTATCCGAATCTGATGGACCACGGGATTCCGGGCAATCCTGAGCGCTGGACGATGCGCGAGCTGCATGAGCGAGCGTGGAAGGTCGTTGCGGATCGCTTCGAGCAGCCGCTGCATGCGGTGCGCGGCCAGTTTGTAGCGCTGGCGGGAACCGGGCGCACCTGTCATGAGCCAGTTGAAACGGTGCGAGCGGCATGCGAAGGCCGGCTCGAGGCCCTGATGGTCGCCGGCGATCGTGAGACCTGGGGCGAATGGAATCCTGCCAGCAACGAAGTGACCGTTCATCCCCATGCCGCGAACGGCGACGAGGATTTGGCCAACCTGGCGGCGATTCATGCCGCAACCCACGGCGCCAAAGTCTTCGTACTGCCGACGCGCGAGATGCCCGAACAGGCTGCATTAGCAGGCATCTACTGGCTGCCGCGCGCCAAGCATAGCTAAGTGGGCTATCGGTTTCGTGGGGCACGTTTCCAACGTGCCCCATCTCTTTCATAGCTACAGCAAGCCCAGCAAGCCGCTCGTCGTTTAGCCGCTCCTCGCTGTGCCTCTCTACATCATCGCAATCACGCAGATAGCCGCATACATGAGCAGTCCGATCGTGAACACGCCGGTCATCAAGCCGACGACGAGGCTCGCGGCATGCAGATCATCGGAGTGCAGATGGTCCAATTCTTCATCGGAAAATGATGTGTCGGTCGTTCGGTCAGTGACAGTAGCCATGACATTTCCTCAGACAGAAAACTCGGAGCGAAGCCCAGTGCGTCGCGTCGGCGTGACAATCGCAAATAATGGACCAAACACGATTCGCCAGGAGTCGTGGGATCTGCGTCGTTTTCAGTCAATCCCAAGCACGGACCGAAGGCCGCCGAGGGTGCACGACATGGTTTGCAAACGGCACGGGAGGGCGAGGCTCCTGCCGAGCCGCGAGCCCGCGAAATACTCGATTTCGGACGAGTATCCCGTCGCTTCCGGCTCGGCAGGAGCCTCGCCCTCCCGCACCAGGCCACGCAGACCATGTCGTGCACCCGGCCGCCGATGTGCGGAAATGACACGCCGTGGCTGTGACGACGGGCGGATTCGGTCGTTTTTTCTCTTTGACGTGGCTGGGAGCCTGTTAAGGCATGACGTAGAAAGTAATGACCGATTGTGCGGCAAAAGAGTAGGCGCTGCTACCGTAATGGCGAGACGCATCCATGAGCCAATTTGCGATCGACGTGAAAACGCCGGACGAGGTCCCGCGCGTGGAAGTCCGTGGAGCCGTCGTTGAGCACTATGCCAACGCCATCTTGATCGTTCTCCTCACGAGCACGCTGAGTTTGATTCCACCGCCTGGATGGGAATCGAGCTGGCGGTTTTTATTGATTCCGGTGGGACTCCTCATGGCGTGGGGAGCGGTCGTCCGAGCGCTTTACCCAGCGTGCCTTGAGGTTGCAGGCGACCAGCTCACCGTCTTCGAGAGCGGCAGCAAATTGTGGAGCCTTTTCACGAGCCGATCAAACGTCAAGCGGGTTGATTTCGACGGTCACTGGCTGCGTATTGTTTTTCACGATGTAAACCGGGTGCAAGTGGGCGATCCGACGACGCCGTTGGATTACCACCAGTCTTGCGGTGCTCATTTTTTCTTGGAGAATTTCAGCGTCGATCAGATCGAAGAGCTTCGCGGGGCCCTCGGTCTGACGGGGCCGCCGGATGACGAACCGATTGGCCGAATCGAGCAGTTTTATCGAAACGTCCTGGCCCTCAATCCACGAACCGGGATGACCCACTTCCTGGTTTTCATCACGTTCGCGGTTTTCAACGTGATGTTCTTCTGTGGAGTTTCCCTTCACACGCCGTGGCTCACTGACATGGTGCGGTGGGGCGCGAACTTCGGTCCGCCCACGACCGGCGGTGAATGGTGGCGGCTTTGGCGCGTCCGGCGCCATCTTTGGCGTCTTCGGCGGGTTGATGGCGCTGGCATGGTTGCAACGCGCCGCGCTCGGCGCGACCGTGTTTCGCCGAATTCGAACCGACGTCATCGGTGTTCTGTTACTCAATCTTGCCATCGCCTGGTTCGTTCCGAACATCGATCATGCCTGCCATTTCGGAGGTCTGGCAACCGGCTTTCTGTGCGGCGTGATTCTCGGCCTTGGGGCGGGGCCATGGACTCGAATTAGCCAGGTCGCGCGAACATCATGCGTGGCTTTCGTCGGCTGTCTTGCGATCGCTGCCGCCGTTCTTTGCTTGCCGAGTTCGTCGCGCGAGGATGCGGATTTCGGCCTCGCCTTCTTACATTTGGCCGACGCCGAGCAATGGATCCGCGAAAGGTACAACTCCATCAAGGAGCAGCGCGACGCCCAGGCGTTGACGCCGGCGGATGCCGCGGAACGAATCGAGCGCGAGTGCCTGGAACCATGGCGAACCGTCCGAAAACAGTTCGACACGCACTCGAGCGTGCCTCGGGACTTCCAGACGGCGATTCCAGACTGGAACTTGTTCATGCGTTTCTTGGATGCCCGCCACGATGCACTGGACCTGAGTTGCAAGGCCTGGCGCGCTGATCAAAACTTTTGGCTGGCCAATCAAGAAATGGAGATGGCCAATCAGATCCTGGCATTCATGAAAAGCCCCAAAGCCTGGCAAACCGATTCGGACGACTTCGCAAACACCGCCGTCCAACTCGCCACGCATTCGACCATTCCAACCGAGACCGAACTGAAATCGCGAGAACATCAGATGGTGAACGTGGAGGGCCGGCAATTCCTCATCGACAAAGCACCGCCGGATGGAACGGTTCAAGCCAGGTTCAACGAAACCTTCAAAGGCGTGATCTCCTGGCCCGCGAAAGTGATCGCTGTTCAAAAGGGCTTTGGCTTCGACAACCTTGAAGTGGAACTGGCCATTTCGGGCGGAATGCCCAAGCATGTGGAGCTGTCTCGCAAAACCTCGCTTTTCGTCCTCCGACGGACCGATTTCCGCTTCGGCCTGCCCGTTGCTGGCGTGGACCAAGACCGTGCTTCATTGCCGAAGGTTGGCGCGCCGATCGCATTCACGGGGACGATTCACCAAGTGCAATGCCGCTACGGCGTCGGACCGGACGCCGGAAAAATCGCAGTTTACGTCAGTTTCGAGAATGTTCGGCTTGCCAAGGCGCCTGCCGCCGACAGGCAGCCCGCGCGGTGAATTCGTTCGACAGCGCACCATGGTAGAGTCGCGGAGCGACGGAAACCAATAGCCAGGGTCGTGAGATCCTGGGAAGGCTTTCGCCGCTGCGCGGCTTGTGTCGTGATCGGCCAGGTCCAGGGTCTTGCGAGCCTGGCTACTGGCTTACGCCGCTCCGCGGCTATGAGCCCAACGTCGCCAATGTTTCCGCGTGATAGTGCGCTGTCAAATTAGAAGATTCGCACTCACTCATGGCGATGGAAACGCCTTGAGAAGTTCCGTCAGTTGACCTGTGTACTCCTTGGCCGGAGTCTCGAACATCTCGATGTTCCACGTCTTCATCATGTCGCGACCGTCGGCTATGGTGTGAGCCTTGAGCAGGCCGTCGCGGAATTGGCTCAGCGTGGCATCGTCGACGCCGCCTTTCTGCCAAGCGATCACGGCAGGGGGGAATGACGGCGACTCGGCGAGGATGCGCAGGTTCTTGTCGAACACCGGGCCCCGGACCTCACGGTAAAATTCGAGCACGGTCCGATCAACGACCGTGGCTTGCACATTGCCGCGCGCCACTTCATCGAGTGCATCCTTCGGCGACTCGGACTTCGCGACGGCGGCGAAAAACGCCATCGGCGCCTTCTTGGCCTGGTCCTGGCACAACTTGTTCAGAAAAAGTCGGCACGGCTCGCTGGTTCCTTCAGCGACGTCAAGCTTTTTGCCTGCCAAATCGCCGATTCCCTTGGCGGCGTCGGTTTTGTGCACGATGAGGTACGCGCGTTCCAGACGATACTTCCCCGGTGCGAGCAGCAAAGCTTCGAGGCCGGGGTGTTTCTTCTGCGCCCAGGCGAACTCGTGGGCGTGAAAAATGCCGAAGTCGACCTGCTTTTTGGCGAGCTTGTCGGCGACCTCAATGGCATCGTTCTTGGAATCGAGGTTGCCGTTCAGCCCCGTCGTTTTCTTGAGCACGTCTTTGAATTCACCGGTGGCGATGTCGATGAATCCCTTTGGCCTTTCGGCGACAAACGTCTTTGCCATGCCGAGGCGGATCGTTTTTTCTTGGGCCTGCACATGCCCGGCGCTGGCGAATGCCAAAATCAAGCAAGCAATCGGTTTGCAAGTAGAGAAACTCATGGAAATCCTCCATCTCCTGCGCCAAGGGCGAATGATCATCTTATGAAGACGGTGGAACGAAGACGTCCGTTCACCGCCCGGCGTGCAGGGACTCGGCCTTTACGCCGGGAGCAACGATTTGTTACGATGCCTCACGACGCCCTGGGAAAGGAGTCCCATTATGCGGTTCACGATTTCGTTGGTTGCAATTCATATCGCCGCAGGTCTGACCCACGGAGGCGGCACGAATTTCACCGAGGGCAAGGATGCGCTTGCGCGGAAGGAGTTCGATCGAGCTATCGCGTGCTTCGACAAGGTCATTGCCGCCAACGCCAATGACGCGCGAGCGTATTCGTATCGCGGCTTCGCGCATGAGAAGAAGGGGGACTTCGATAAGGCCATCGCCGACTGCACCAAGGCGATCGCGCTCGACTCGAAGGAGATCAGCGCCTACGTGCACCGCGCTCGCGCCCTTCGCCGGGGCAAACGTGACTTCGACAAGGCCATTGCCGATTGCCGAAGTGCGCTCGCGCTCGATCCCAAGAACGCCGAGGCGCACTTCAATCTGGGCAGCTCGTTCGGCGAAAAGAAGGACTACGACAAGGCGTATGCCCACTTCGCCAAGGCACTCGAGCTCGATCCCAAGCATGTCGGCGTCTTGGGCAACCGGGCGATCACCTATTCCGAGCGCAACGATCTCGACCGCGCCTTTGCCGACCTTGACCGAGCGCTGCGCATCGATCCGAACGACCCCTGGCTTTACGGAACGCGGGCGATGCTGCACATGCAGCGCGGGGAGTCGCACAAGGCGCTGGCAGACGCGGCCAGGGCCATCACGCTCGATCCCAAGGACAAAAGTTGCCGGCTCGTTCGCGCGCTGATCAACACCAACAACCGCGATTATCTCGACGTGATTGCCGACTGCGACAAGGTCATTCAGCACGATCCCAAAGAGGTCGAGGCTTTTCTGTTGCGGAGTAACGCTCACACGGAGCGCGGCGATTTCGCGAAGGCCGTCGCCGATGCGGCCAAGGCAATCGCCCTCGATCCGAAGGAGGCGCGCGGGTATCTGTTTCGCGCCAATGCCCAATGTCGAAAAGGGGCTGATCCCACCAAGCCGTCCTTCCAGGCCATCAAACGCGATATCGACAAAGCTGTCGCACTCGATACGCAAGAGCCGATCGCCTTGATCTTGCGCGGGCAGTGGCACATCTTCGATTACTGGGAAAAGGACGATCCGAAGATTCTAGACAAGGCGCTGGTAGACCTCGAGGCTGGGTTGAAGCTCGATCCGAGGAATTGGCAAGGCCTCTTGTGGCGCGGCTTGGCCTACAGCGAGAAAGAGTTGCCGGAGAAGGCCCTGGCCGACTTCGACGCCGCCATCCGCCAGCGTCCCGACGAGCCGCGCATCTACGATTTCCGCGCGGAGTTGCACCGCCAACTCGGCAACGACAAGGCCGCCGAGGCGGACGAACAAAAAGCCGCCAAGCTTCGCCGCGGGTCGATCTGACCGTCTCTCAGCACTTCAGCCCCTCTACTACATGAACCACGGGGAGCATGGGGGACAATGGGATATGACGTTATATCGAGAGACGCATTACTGCCATGGCGGACGCAAACCGGTAGTCCGTGTAGCCTTCGGCCGTTGAGTCCTCTGAATTTCTCCGAGTCCCCCGTACTGCTATCAATCAATTTCTTCGTGTGACAACAAGATCATCTGAGACCGCGGAACACACTGACGGCACGGATATTCAGAAAAGAGATCAATTGGACAGCGCCACTTTTGAAGCCCTGCGACGCCTGCGTACGGCGAACGAGCGTTGCTCACCCTGGTTCCCGGTTTCGTTGCATTTCGCAAGGGGGGGGTGTGAGTGTGTGCGTGCAACGAATACGCGCACGTGCTCTTTACTAAAGGAGTTACGTACAAAAAATGCGTTGCAGGGTGTTGACCAAGTCTAAAACGTGGCGCTGTCCAAGTAAGGAAGTGCGGAAAGCACAAGAGAGTTGGAATGTTCCGTATCTCCACGTTCCCGCTTGGTCACGGCCGTTTCCGTATCGCGTATCCGTGCGATCAGGTAATCCGTGGTTGGGTCTTGATGGTCGCGGCTCAGCCGCGCTAGGTTTATCGATGTTCATCTGTGGTTGTTTCTCTCACTGACCGCCAGAGCCGACCATGGGCGGACGCGCCTTCTTCCAATTAGCCACGTCTTGAAGCAACACTTCCACGGCTCGATCGAGTTGCAGATCGACGCCGTGGGCCAGGTCGTCGGGGTGTGGTTCGATGAGGATATCGGGCTGGACGCCTGCCTTGTCCATGTTGACTCCTTTGACCGTGTGGACACCGATGCGCGGTGTGCGGAAGGTGGAGCCGTCGATAAGCGTGATGTTGCGCGTGCCGATGACGAACCCGCCAGTCGGCTGGCCGACGAGCTTTCCCAGGCCCCAGGTGCGGAAGCCGTGCGGGAAGATCTCGGCATCGCTGTACGAGCGGTTGTTGATGAGCAGCGTCAACGGCTTGGTCCACTTGCGATCGTAGGAACGGAGCACGAGGCCCGATGACCCGTCGCGATGGCTGAAGATGGTGTGCTCCTTGCCCGTGAGGTAGGCCAAGACCTGATCGTGCGTGAACCCGCCGCCGTTGTAGCGAACGTCGAGGACAATTCCTTCTTTGTCGAAGTTGTCCGAATAGAGCGAGCGGACGAAGCGTTCCAGGCCGGGCTCTTGCATGTTCGGAATGTGGATGTAGCCGAGCTTGCCCTTGCTTAGCTCGGTGACGCGGTCGGCGTTGCGCTTGAGCCAGCGCTCATACATTGGTTCGTTGACCTTGGCTCGGCCCTCGGCGCGAATCTCGACGCGGCGCCGGGTCTTCGCGTCGGCGGCGCTGGCGATGGTCAGCGTGACGACTTCGCCGACCTTGTCGTTGAGCAGCTTCGACACGTTGGTCGTGTTGGTCAGTTCGACGCCGTCGATGCGGACGATGCGATCGCCGGGTTTGATGTTAAGACCGCGGCGATCTGCGGGGCCGCCCTTGAGAATCTCGCCGACTCTCAGATCGGGCCCGGGATGCGAACGGTCGAAGATCAAGCCCAGATCGGCCGTCTCTTGCTCGGCCTTGCCGAGGTTGCCGGAGATGCCCAGGTGCGAGGCGTTGAGTTCGCCGAGCATGAGGCTGATCAAGGTGTACAGGTCCTCTTTCATGCCGCAGTGGGCAACGAGCGGTCGGTATTTGGCGCGAATCGTCTTCCAGTCGGCGCCGTGAAAGTTCTTGTCGTAGAAGCTCTCGTCCAGAGCGCGCCAACTCTGGTCGAAGATTTCTTGAAAGAGCTGGTCCTGGCGAATCGCCATTCGGGCCGAAAAGTTGAGCGTGGTGGGGCCGACGACGGTGGGGCCGCCGATCATGATGCCGCGAAGGTTGCCGTTGTTGTCGCGAAAGTAGATTTGCCCGGCGAAGAATTTCGACCAGGTGATCTGCGCGGGTTTGAGGTTGCCGTTGGTGAGGCGCAGGATCGAGCCGCCGTTGGCGTCGGCGATCCAGAGATCCTCGGCGTCGTCGATTTGTCCACGAAAGGCGATTTTCGATCCGTCATTGGAGATGGCGCATTCGGAGATATTCATCCCGTACGGCTGCTTGACGCGGAGATGGATGTTGTCCCAGTCGATGTCCTTGCTCAGGAAGGCGCCGGCGGAGAGTGGCTTTTGCAAGGACAGGACATAGGAGCTCGGCGTGTTTCCTTTGCGAACACTGATGAACGCGAGTTTGTTCCCCGTGCGGCTCCAGGTGACGCCGCCGTTGTAGGTGGCGAAGCGCGTGATGTTGCGGGCCGGGTTCAGGGCGGTGGCGCCGGTCGACGGGATGATGAACAGCTCGCTGGCGAACGAGCCGTCCATGCGGGCGTAGCAAATCCACTGGCCATCGGGCGACCACTCGTAATCGAAAATCTGGCCTTCGTTGACGAGCACTTTCTGATTTCCGCCGTCCGGGTCCATCGTCATGAGCTTGCCGGCACGGATGAAGAGGACGCGCTGAGCGTCCGGCGAAAACCTGATGCCGAATTCGGCTTCAGGCGTCTTGGTGAGTTGCTTCACCCTGTATTGGTGTGCTCCGACGATGTCGGGATGCTCCGGGTCGTCGGATTCGAGCGCGTAGATGTCTTCGTGGCCGTTGCGATCCGAAAGAAAAAGCATGCGTCGCCCATCGGGCGACCAGGCAATGCCGTGATCGAAACCCGGATGATCGGTGAGGCGTTTCGCATTGCCTCCATCCCGGCTCATGAGGAAAATTTCGCCGTGTGCGACGAAGGCGACATGCTTTTCGTTCGGCGACCAGGCAAACTCGGTGGCGCCGGTGGTGAACGTCTTGACGACTTCCGGATTCGTCTTGTCGTCGGCACGCACTTCGATACGAAGCTTTCGGCTCTTGTTGGTCTTGAGTGAATGTACCCAGACATCGGGGCCGCACTCATAAACGATCAGTTCACCATTGGCGCACATGCGAGCGCGGCGGACAAACTCGTCTGCGTGATGCGTCACGGCGACGGCCTGGGCGGCGGGCGACTGCGGATCGATCGCCTGTTTGACGATGTTGGCCAATCCGCCGGCGACATCGCTGACATAGTAAAGGTGCTTGCCGTCGGCCGACCACATCGGATAGCTGTCCTGTCCCTGGTGCGTCGTGACGCGGCGATTGTTCGAGCCGTCGGCATTGCAAAGCCAGATGTCGTCATTCGATGAGCCTTTGTATCCCCTGCGATACCAGACGCCCGGCCCGCGAATATAGGCGATGAGATCGCCCGTGGGGTTGTACACGCCGTCTCGTCCTTCGAAGGCGCTGATCTGCTTGACCGGGCCGCCGTCGATCGAGACGGTGAAGAGTTCCATGCGGAACGGAAGATCAACCGAGCGCCCCGACATGAACAGCACGTGCTTGCTGTCGGGCGACCAGCCGGTGACATGATCGTCGGCCGAGTCGAAGGTCAGGCGTCGCGGCTTTCCTCCCTCGGCGGGAATGATGAAGACGTCGTATTGGCCGTGGCGGTTGGAGGAGAACGCGATCCACTTGCCATTGGGGCTGAAGACGGGATTGAAATCGTGCTTCTCGTGCATCGTCAGATGCTTGGCGACGCCGCCGTTGACGTCGACGAGCCAGATGTCGCCGAGATAGCTGAAGGCGACGGTTTTGCCGTCGGGCGAAATGTCCGGCGACCGCACGAAGCGGACTGCCTCTTGAGCTTGCGTCGTGGCGGGAATGAGAAGTAGGAGGGACGCGAGAAGGATACGAATCATGGTGGGATCCTGCATGGCGTGAACGTTTCCCTCATCGTATCAAGCCACACAGTGAAACGCAAAGGATTACGTTTAGCGGCTAATTCAAAACTCCCCTCTCCCGGAGGGAAAGGGGAGAGGTTTGAACTAGCAAAAGCATGACGACCCATCCTCACCGCTGCCCCTCTCCCGAAGGGAAAGGGGTTCTGAACTGCTTCTAGACGTAAGCGCGCTCACAGCGACGCGAAATGCCGCAGGAGATCAGTCTCGGTGACGATTCCGACGAGCTTGCCCGCCTTGACGACGGGCAAGGCGCCGAAGCGATTGGACACCATGAGCTTGGCAGCGTCCTGCGCCGACGCCGTCGGAGCGACGGTGACCGGATTCTTCGTCATGATCTCGCGCACCAGGATCGGCTCGAGCAAGAAGAACAACCCGCCGAGGTTGAGGAGCTTCTTGCGTTTGCTCTTCTGTGGATCGAGCGGAGAGAATGCCGACGAGATCGTGGCCATCGAGCACGAGCAGGTGGCGCACGCCGCGCTGTTGCAGCATGCGGACGGCGCCTTCGACGGAGTCGTCGGGCCCAACGGTGAAGAGCTTGGTGGTCATCAATTCAGCGACAGTCATGCGGCGGTTCCTTTCATGTCATGAAATGAGGAAGAATGTACGATGCCCGCGGCCGCAATCAAGGGTAACGTCCAAAGTGCCTCGCGTTACGCCAGCGGCACGACCGGGGCCGCTTTCTGCTTTGATTCGGTCAGGATCTCCGTAGCGTCCGTGCCTTTCTCCCGACTCCCCGGGTGACGTAGCCAAGAAAATCAGCGGAGGGACGGAGACAGGGTCCGAGCTAACGTCTCAACGGCATCGTGAGAAATTCTCATTTCTGATTGACGCCGCCCCGTCGCAACAGCTACATTGGTATCACACACACCAAGCAAATTTCACCTTCAGCAGGAGTGCGAACTATGCATTTTCTCGATCGTCGTGAATTCATGCAGCAATCCGCCGGGTTGGCGGGGGTGATCGGTTCCGGGTTCTTCCTCTCGGAAACAGAAGCCAACGATCGACCGCAAGCGCAGGCAACGCCGCGCGGCGCCAACGAGCGGATCAACGTCGCGGTCATCGGCGTTCGCAGCCGCGGACGGGACCACATCACCGGCTTGGCCGGTCGGCATAATTGCGTCGTCACGCATGTGTGCGATGTCGATACCGCCGTTGTTGGCGGAGCGGTCGAGCTCGCTCGGCAACGGCAAGGCTCGGCGCCGACGGTCGTGCAAGACCTTCGCCGGATCATGGAAAATCGCGACATCCATGCCGTCTCCATCGCCACGCCGAACCATTGGCACGCGCTGGCTGGCATCTGGGCCATGCAGAATGGCAAGCATGTCTACGTCGAGAAGCCCGTGAGCCACAACGTTTGGGAAGGTCGCCGTCTCGTCGAAGCATCTCGGCACTACGACAAGATCTGCCAGGCCGGCACGCAGATCCGTAGCGAGCCGAACATCCGGGAGGCCATCGAGTTCCTTCGTTCCGGTGGTTTGGGCCGATGCAGCGTCGCTCGCGGCCTGTGCTACAAGCGTCGCAATACGATCGGCCGAGTGAACGGCCCGCAACAGGCGCCTCGGACGATGGACTACAATCTCTGGTGCGGCCCCGCGTCCAATGCCGCGCCGCGCCGCAATAACCCCGCTTTCGGACCGGTTCACTACGACTGGCACTGGATTTGGGAGTACGGCAACGGCGACCTGGGCAACCAGGGCATTCACCAGATGGACGTCGCACGCTGGGGCTTGGGCAAATCCGAACTCTCCCGCTCCGTCATGAGCCTTGGCGGCCGGTTCGGCTACGTCGACGACGGCGAAACACCCAACACGCAAGTCGGTCTTTTCGATTATGGCGATTGCGAGTTGATCTTCGAAGTCCGCGGCCTATTCCCTATGGGCGATTACCGCACCGCACAAGTCGGCAATGTCTTCCACTGCGCCAACGGCTATCTCGTCATGACCAACTACAGCACTGCCACCGCCTTCGACAATAACAATAACGTTGTTCGTCGATTCAACAGCAACCGGCGCGGCGATCACTATGGCAACTTCGTCGCCGCAATCCGCTCCGGCCGACGTCAGGATCTCCAGGGCGAAATCCTCGAAGGGCATATCTCCAGTGCGTTGTGCCATATCGTCAACGTCAGTCATCGCCTGGGCCGCACCGTCGCTTTCAGTCGCCGCGACGGCATCCTCGGCGAACATCGCGAAGGCAACGAGACGCTTAATCGCATGATCGACCACCTTCGCGCCCGCGAAGTCAATCTCGATCAAGCGATGCTCACCGTGGGCCGACGCTTGACGCTCGATGTGCGAGCGGAGACGTTCGGCAACGACGCCGAAGCGAATCGCCTGTTGACGCGGGAATATCGCGAAGGCTTCGTGGTGCCCGCTCGGTTCTGAAAAACATCCACGAAGGGGCACCAAGAAACACGACGGGGGAGTTGGTTGCAACGTTGCGACCAGCCCCCCTCGTTTTTTGACATCGACCTTCAAGAACACTACTTCGTGTTTCTTCGTGGCCCTTCGTGGACAAATTCTTACACCAAGTCAAGACGGCGTTTGGTCATGCGGGCGCGGTTGCAGTCGGCGCAGGTGCCACGGATGATGAAGCTGTGGCCGCCGAGTTGGAATTGCTGATCCTGGCAGACATCTCGAATCAACTCATCCAGGCGTGATTCCTGAAACTCGATCATCGATCCACACTGATCGCAGTAGAGATGGTCGTGCTGCGCGTAGCCGTAGTCATGTTCGTAGACCGTGCGTTTGCCGAGGTTGATCTTGCGCAGCAGGCCGGCGTCGACGAGCTTTTTGAGCGTGCGGTAGACAGTGGGCCGGCTGACCTGGAAGTTCTCCCGTTTCATCTCGTCGATCAGTTCATCGGCGTCGAAGTGGTTGTGCTTGCTGAAGATATATTGGACCATGTCGCGCTGCTGGTTCGTGAAGCGCTGTGGCTTGGGACGACTGGCCAGGTACTCGCGGAACTTCTCTTCGGGGGTCTGCGAGACTTCCACGGCGGGGAGCATGTTCACGCGTCGTATTCTCCGGACAAATCAGGATGAATGGATTCTCCCTATTGTACCCGGTTCGCGGGTGATTCGCCAGCCGCTTGCGGTTTCGCGCTCACGTCTTGCCGCGCCGCGCGAGCGCGAAGCCACAAGCGGCAAATCAATCCTCTCGTTCGAGGCGATCGAGCAGGCGGTCGAGGGCGGCTTCCCATTTCTCTTGGGTGTCGTAGGTTCCTTCGGCGATTTCCTTGCGAATGCGTTCCACGAGTTCCATGCGAATCGGTTTTGCGTCCTTTTTGCGGCGACGACGCGGTTCTTCGGGGGTTGGCGGTCCATCGTCGGTAGGATCAGTTGGGGCGCCCATGCCACGCCACCAGGCAGACGTCCCGCGGACGGGACCGCCCAGCTCATCGGGGCCGTGTTCGTGCATCGAGTCTTCTCCCCTGCGGCGCCTGTTGGCTTCGAAGACATGCTCCAAGCGGCGCAGGTTCATCATAAAGTGTTTCGTCAGAGAGAAGCAACCCATGTGTCGCGAAATGTCCTTGCAACCAGGTCGATTCCCTTGACTTGTTGCCAAGGGGTGTTTTTCAAGCCTACACCCTGCCGATTTACACAAACTTTATCGTCTGGGGAAAGAAGGAGATTGAACGTTTCGCCAGATGGAATTTCGCGTTGGCCGTGCAACAAACCAGCCATACCAATAAAGGCGAACGAACCGAGTTTGCACCGCTTGCGGTGTAGCAGCCGCACCTTAGCCGCACTCGCGCAGGGCCGCGCAGCGCTTGATCATGCGCAAGACGTTGCCTGGTTGGCCGTCGCCGCGCGGCTCGCACGTCAGCTCGTCCATCAGGGTCCGCATCAAATAGATGCCTCGGCCGCCAATGCGCATTTCGCCTGGGGGCAGGTCGGGAACCGATTCGAGATCGAATGGCGCGCCTTCATCGCGAAACGTGATGACGACGGAGTCGGCCAGCATCTGCAGATGCAGCTCCATTTGCGAGTTGGGCCGATTTTGATGAGCGTGACGCACGATGTTGGTGACCGCTTCGCCGGTGACGATGACCAAGGCGTGCATCGTGGTGCGATCCAGACGATAGGCTTGGCACACCGCTTCGACAAAATTCCGCGCCACCGACAGCATGCGCGGTTCGCTGGGCAACGTGAGGGAAAAGCTCGAGCCATCCATCGGCACTTCTCCGTGAGAAATCGGCGACGACATCCCTGTCGGCCCCCAATCACACAGGGGCTGTTCTCAATCGGTAAGCCCTCATTATAAAGCGTCGCCGAAACGAAGAAAGAGGAATTGCCGCGCCCGGAGAATTTTTGGTGCACGAGATGGTTTGCAAACGGCACGGGAGGGCGAGGCTCCTGCCGAGCCGCGAGCCCGCGAAATACTCGATTTCGGACGAGTATCCTGTCGCTTCCGGCTCGGCAGGAGCCTCGCCCTCCCTGAAGCAGGCCACGCAGACCATGTCGTGCACCCGAGCATTCTTGCATTTGCCGGGTGATTTGATAGGACTCCATCCTGCGCCGAGCAGCTTGCTCAGCGTTTTTTCTTCTTGCGCATTTTCTTGCGTTCTTCGGCACGTTCTTTGGGTGTTTTGCGGTGACCCGTGCCGATTTTCGTTTTGGGGAGCATGGCGCCGGGGTCGAACATGCCGGCGTTGCCCATGCCCATCATCATCTTGATGCGATCGAAGAACGACATGTTGGCGACTTGCCGCATGATCACGCGCACCTGGTCGAACTGAATGAGGAACTGCTTGATGTCATGGGGTTGCGTGCCGCTGCCGGCGGCGATGCGGCGGCGCCGGCTCAGGTCAATGATGTCCGGGTCCTTGCGTTCCTCGGCGGTCATGGCGTCGATCATGCCCTGGATGCGTTTGATGGCGACGTCGGGATCTTCGCCGTCCTGAATCATGTTGCCCATGCCGGGCATGCTGCCCATGAGTTCTTTCATGCCGCCCATCTTCGCCATCTGCGAGAATTGCTTGCGGAAATCGTTGAGATTGAAGTCGCCTTGCTCGAGTTTCTTGCGCTGGGCCTCGATCTCCTCCTTGGTCATCTCGGCCTGGGCGTGCTGCACTTTTTCGACGATCGACCAGACGTCGCCCTGACCCATGATACGCTGGGCCATGCGTTCGGGGACGAATTCCTCCAGGGCGGTGAGCCGTTCGCCGACGCCCATGAACTTGATCGGGACCTTTGTGACGTGCTTGATCGACAGGGCGGCGCCGCCGCGGGCATCGCCGTCGAGCTTGGTGAGGATGACGCCGTTGAGATCGAGCGCGTCGTTGAAGGCCTTGGCGCTATTGACGGCATCCTGGCCGGTCATGGCGTCGCAAACGAAAAAGACATCGTCGGGCCGGACCTTCGAGTCAATCTGCCTGAGCTCGTCCATCGGCATCTCGGCGACGTGGAGTCGGCCTGCGGTGTCGAGGATGATGACGTCGTGGGTAGTGTTCTTGGCGTGGTTGACCGCGTTCTGGCAAACGCTGACTGGATTCGGCCCACCGCCGCCAGGGATCGCAGGGCCCTCCGTGTAGACGGCAATGCCAATCTGCTGGCCGAGCGTTTTCAGTTGATCGATGGCCGCGGGGCGTTGCAAGTCGGCGGCGACCAAGAGAGGCCGCTTGTTGTGCCGATCGCGCAGGAGCATCGCCAGCTTCCCGGCCGTCGTCGTCTTGCCTGATCCCTGCAGGCCGCAGAGCATGATGATGGTCGGGCGGTCTTTGGCGAAATGAAACAGGGGCTCCGGCCGGTCGGCGTCGCCTTTCATCAGGTGAACGAGTTCCTGATAGATGATGTTGATGATCTGCTCGCTGGGATCGATGGTGCGCAGGACTTCTTGCCCCATCGCCTTGGTCGAGACATTCTTGATGAACTCGTCAGCGACGTTATAGTTGACGTCGGCTTCGAGAAGGGCGGTGCGAACCTGCTTGAGTCCGTCTTGGATATTGGATTCACTGATTCGGCCTTTGCCGCGCAGGCTCTTGATCGCGTCGGAGATGCCGCGAATGATCCCTTCGAACATGGTAGAATCCCGTAGGGGGCACGTGGTAAAGCGTTCATTATAGAATCTTGCCGTTTATCACACAACGGACGATAGCAGGGCGGAAAATCGCCCGTCAGTAGACATGATTACGACGTTTGTACTGGCGATGATCGGGTATGCCGGATTATCGGGCATGATGATCTGGGCGTATTTCGGCCGCGTGCCGACGATCGCTCGGGCATTGAACTTGTCCGTCGTTCTTCTGCATGTGTTGATGGTTTGGCACGGGCGCTACGATTGGCAGTTTGCCCAGGCGACGCGCAATGGACCAATTGGGTTCGTCGTGTTTCATGGCGCGCTGTTGCTGCTGGCGGCTGCAGTTGTGTGTGCCGATTGGCTGGCGACCATGTTGGTCCGCGTCGCCTTCGTGATCGTGACTTTCGGCGCGCTGGGCGCTGTCTTTCGCTACGACGAGGTGGAAATCTATCGCGGCCCCGTGATCGCCGCGGCGGCAATCGGCGGCGCGGCACTGGGGCTCACGCTGCGGGGCAAACGCCATAGCGAAGAACGCTCCGAACCACAATCGCCGGGGCCCGCTTGAATCGTGAAAAAAATCCAAAAAAATGCTCGGCGATTTGACATTGGGAAAAACACAATCTAGGGTTAATGTGGTTGCAATGCGTCGCGCGGCCCCAACCATCCCGTCAATTGGCCGCGCTCGTTTTCTGATTCGATTTTTTTCGAGAAGAACCAGGCGTTGGTTCGTGATCCACGACAAGGGCAAACCATCCGCAAGGGTGGGACGCAAAGCCATGGGTCCGGTTCCGCAGAGAATCGGAATGCCAGGTTACCGAATGGAGTGGTCCCACGCACCGCCAGTTTGAACGTGTGTTCGAATGGGAACGTCTGGAGATTCGGTTCGACGGCCCGGAAAGTCCGCGCCGTCCGGCTTCGGCAACTCCAGACCGCCAATGCCGATACGTCTCTGGACCAGAGAGGTTTGTCATGTTCTCCAAGCTTACCCAATCGTTCGTTGACTTCCTGCAGCGCGAAGACGGCCCGACGGCCGTGGAATATGCCGTCATGTTGGCCCTGATCATCGTCGTGTGCATCGGCGCCATCACGACGCTCGGTCAGAACGCCAACACCACGTTCACAACCGTCGGCAAGGCCGTCGGCAGCGCGTCGTAAGCCTGCTGGCCAGCATCCGATATGATCCGCCGACGCCGCCGATTCCCCGCGGCGCGTCGGCGTGTCGTGCGTTTTTTTTTCGCGCGAACCCTTGGGCCACGCGCACCGTCTTTTCTTCAGTTCACGCGGGAACCCTCCTTCTGGAGACGGCCATGTTGCATCGCATCCATTCATGCAAGTCCGCGCCGCATCGGCGTTGTCGCGCATCGTGACGATTCGCGCAACCGCAAGCGACTTTTCTCGCAACCGACTGAATCCTGTGTCGACGAATATCGTTGGAAGGGCAAGCCAATGGGTGATGGCAGCCGTCCCGAAAACGGCCGAGCTGAAATACGCCTTGAGGGTTCAACTCCCTCTCCTTCCGCTTACCGAACTCTCCGCGCAAGCAAGAGAATTCCTTCGCTTACGCTTCAGGCTCTGACATGCCATGCCCCGATGGTGAAATGGACAATCATACCTCGCTTCGAACGAGACGTTCCGGGTTCGACTCCTGGTCGGGGCATTGACGAATTGCAGATTGCAGACTTCAGATTGCCGAGATTGCGTTTCAATCTGCAATCCGAAATCTGCAATCCAATGGTGGTCGTGTGTACTGGCTCGGCACGCGACTCTGTGAAAGTCGAAGGGGCGGGTTCGATTCCCCCCGGCCACCCTTTTTTTGCCGCTTGCGGCTTCGCGCTCGCGCGATTACAAGCGGTTCCACGACGCTGGGGCTGGACGGCCAGGCAGCCGGCTGCAACCCGGCTTCAAGTGGGTTCAACTCCCACCGGCGTCTCTGCGAGGGACGTGAGGCGAGGGGCGAGAAATGAGCAGAGCGCAATGCGCTCGCCCCTCGCCCCTCGCCCCTCACCACGTCCCGTGGATGTACTCCTGCATCTGAAAAATCGTCCGCTCCTGGCTGTCGGCCTGGAAGGCATTCAGGTCGCCGATCGAGATGATGCCAACAACCTCGTCGTGCTCACCCAATACCGGGAGATGGCGAATGCGGCGATTTCTCATGACGCTCTTGGCTTCCTCGAAGCCGGTGTGCAGCCTGCAGCAGACCAGGTCGCGCGTCATGACGTCGTCGACGTGGGTAAGATTGGCATCGCGCTGCTCCGCCACGACGCGAACCAAAATGTCGCGCTCCGTGAGGATGCCGGCGAGCCGGTCGTTCTCCATCACGAGAACGGCGCCGATCTTGTGCTCGTTCATGCGGACGGCGGCCGCATAGACCGTCTCCTGCGGCGAAACGGTGATAAGGCGCAGTCCCTTGCCGGCGAGAATGTCGCTCACAGTAGCCATGGAAATGCTCCTCGCGGGACGAATGAATTGAGCCCCAGCTGAACGTGGTTCATGATGGCGCATTCCCACGCCGATCGCAAGCAAAAAAAAGCGGATTTTCGAAATTTGCTGAAATCCCCTACATCGGTCCAGCCGCCGTCGTTAGAATTCAGAACGGCGCCGCATGAAAAAACCCGAACAGTACCTGCGTCCCGAAGTCATCCGCCAGGTCGGCCGGCTCGACCTACGCGCCAAATTCATCGTCGAAGGTTTTCTGCAAGGTCTGCACGCCAGCCCCTATCACGGCTTCTCCGTCGAATTCTCCGAGCACCGCAAGTACACCGCCGGCGATGACCTCAAAGACCTCGACTGGGGCGTCTATGCCAAGACCGACAAATACTACATCCGCAAGTACGAAGCCGAGACCAACGTCACCGGCTATCTGGCCATGGACCTGTCCGGCTCGATGGCCTACACTTTTCGCCAGGAACTCACGAAGTTCGATTACGCCATCTGCCTGGCGGCCGCGTTGAGCTACATGATGATCCACCAGCAAGACCCCGTCGGCCTAGTCGCCTTCGACACGCAGATCCGCACTGCCCTGCCTCCCAAGAGCAAACGCGCCCAGCTCGGCAATATCCTCGCTCTGCTCGCAAATCTCAAGCCTGCCGGCCAAACCGACGTCGCCCACGGGTTGACGCAACTTGCCGCCATGGTCCGCAGCAAGAGCCTGATCATGCTCTTCAGCGATCTGCTGGCCGATCCCGAGCCGATTATGCAGAGTCTGCACCAGCTTCGGCATCGCGGGCACGACATCATCGTGTTTCACATTCTTGACGAGGCCGAGGTGCATTTCCCGTTCGAAGGCCTGGTCGAGTTCAAGGACGCGGAAGAAGACCGCAAGATGACCGTGGATGCCCCGGGCATGAAGCCCGATTACCTACAAGCGGTCCAAGAGTTTCGCGGCAAGTACCAGGAAGATTGTGCCAGAGCGGGCATTGACTTCGTCCCCACCGACACCAGCATCGGCTTCGACAAAGCGCTGATGGGATACCTCTTGCAACGGCAACGGCGATTTTGATCGATGAACAACTCGAATGAGGGATGCGATGAGACGCCAAGGTTATTGCGCGTCGATGGAATGCTTGGCCGCGTTCGTGGTCGGCGGCAGCGGCGTGTCGTCGCGGCCGGTCCGTGACGGCTTGCCGCGCAACGTCGGCAGCATGGCGCTGCTGCCCGTTTGCAGCGAGGCGCGGCGAGTGAACGGCAAAAGCGCAAGCGCCGCCGACGCCGGCGTCTGAAAGCGATCGGCAGGCTCTTTCGCCATCATCCGCTCGACCACCGCGATCACGTCGGCCGGCACATCGTTGCGGAACTCGGCGATCGGCTTCGCTTGAGCCGTCTGGTGTGCCATGATCTTCTGCATCAGCGTTCCGTCCGGAAACGGCGCCTGGGACGTCAGCAAGTAGTAAAGCGTGCAACCGAGACTATAGATATCGCCTCGCGTGTCGACCGTGTGGGCGCTGCGGGCCTGCTCCGGCGCGAGATAATCCACCGTGCCGATGATGCCGCGGTCATTTTCGTCGACTCCCGCCTGACCCGTGGGAATGCGCAAGTAAGCCAAGCCCCAATCGAGAATTTTGATCAGCGGTTTGAGCTGGATCGTCAACTTGCTCGACGGACGCGACGAACTCAAGGAAGTCGGCGCGCTCCTTGGTCCCGTCGAAGTGTGCGTCAGGAATAGATTCACGGGCTTGATATCGCGATGCACCAGATTGCGCTCATAGGCATGTTGCAAGCCGAGAGCGGCCTGGCGAACGAAGTCGCACGCCTCGGTCACGGGCAGGGCGCCGGAAAGACGCACGACTTTGCCGAGGTCGGTCCCCTCGACATACTCCATCGCGAAGTAGTAGGTGTCGCGCCATTGATCGGCGTCGCAGAACTGGACGATGTTGGGATGATCGAGCCGGGCCATCGCTTCAACTTCTTGCAAAAACTGGGAACGCCCCGCGGGGTCGGCGAAGACCTCGGGCTTGATGATCTTGATCGCGACGAGGTTGCGATGCTCCTGATGGCGAGCCAGGTAAACGGCGCTCAGTCCGCCCTGGCCCAGGCGGTCTTGCACATGATACGGCCCGATTACCAGCTCATCCGCTCGCCCTGCCAAGAGTTGATTGATCTGATAGACGGTCAGCCAGCTGCGCTGAACCAGCGCTTTCGCCAGCGACCGTGCGTGTCCCGACCGCCCTTGCGCGAGCTGGGGCAGGCGTGCGAGTTGATCGGCCGTCAGCAAGCGATATTGCCGCAGCGCGTCGACGAACATGCCGCTTGTAGAGATTGCCATGGATGTAGGTTTCTCAGTGCAACGACACGGGACGAGGGCGAATGCGGGGATACGCGACGCTTCAAAAAAGCGTCCAGCGCGACGCGCTTTCCAGGCATCGCAGGTCGATCACGGGAACCCGATCAGCGGCGGGTTAACGCCATTGGCAAAGGATAGAACGCAAAAGGCCCAGATACAAATCGAGAGGTGGAAAAACCGCTATTATCGTCAAATACGCTACTTCAAGGTCCAGGTCTTGGCTGAAATCTCGATGCGACGTGAACCTTTGTACCGGTCATATTCCCTTCCCATCGATGCGACATCGTCGAAATAGCCGACGAGGTATGCCGCTCCGAATGTCTCACCTGCCTTCACCTTACGGCCGTGAAGCTCCTGAATGAAGCAAACATAACCGCGCTGATGGCACCACGCTTCTACGGTGGTGCCCGGGTCGAGCGTCATGCCGGCGATCCACGGGCCCACCTTGCCGTTGCGCTTCAGCTGGTAGGCGCGAATCATCCGCTGCGGCAGCTGGTCGTCCTTGCGTTGATAGAGGAAGCGTTCATCCGGCGCGAAATCTCTGGCGAAGTCCTTGGCGGGAATCATGCCGTGGTAGCTGAGGTAGATCTGCTCAAACGTGTCGCCGCCCTTGTGCTTTACGTGGCCCGGCATGTCGATGCGATAGAGCAGATTGTCGACATCGTTGGCGCTGGTAATCGTTTCGCTGCAGACGATGTAGCGCACCTTGGGCAGAAACACCAGTGTCTGCTCCCAGAGCGAGCCGGCCTTGTAGCCGTTATGCCCTTTGGTAAATCGGTACTTCATGCGGACGGCCACGAAGCCGTCGCCGCGGACGATCTCCGGTTCGAGCTTCTTGGCTTGCGTGCAGATTTGCGGGCCTTCGATGTAGTGTTTGGGCAAGTCGCCATGATACTTCTTGTCGCGGCCGTATTCGTCGCCGTCCTTGTAGCCCGGTCCGAGGAGGAAGTCCATGATGTGCAGCCCGAAGCCGGCGTCGCGCGAGCCGGTTTTCTTGTCAACAAACGAGCCCGCTTCGATGCCGCTGACATAGCCGGTCTTACGAATCCTGGCTTGGAGCGCGTCGGTGTCGATCTGGATATGGTCGGCAAATTCTTGAACCTTGACGGCAGGTTCCTGGGCGCTGACTGGTAGGGCCGACAGCGTCAACACAACAATCCAAAGTACGTTTCGCACGATTGCCCCTCGTTCCGTCTCACGCCGCACCGGCGCCGCCGCCGCGTTTGACGCGAGCAAGCCCGTCGCGGGCTTCGTAGTAGAGCGGATGGTTTTCGTAGACGATAACGTCGTTGTAGCACGCGGCCGCCTTCGCGAAGTCGCCGAGGGCTTCGAAGGCCTTGCCCATCTTGAAGGACGTGTCGGCGCCGGCCTCATCGCTCTGGCGGAACTCCAGAAAGCACGTGATCGCCTCGCCCGGCTTCTCGTCGAGATACAGGTCACCCAGCATGCGATGGGCGAAGTACCACGCCTTCGATTCCTCCTCGTTGGCGAATTTCTCGGGCCGATGCTGACGGATTTCCTCGAGTACAGCGATCGCCTCGGGGATTTCGCCGCGCAGGCGGTGGACGCGGGCCTTGATGAATCGGGCCGCATGGCTGCCGGGCTGCGCGGCCAGGGCCAGATCGGCCAAGTGAACCGCCCAATCGAGCAGGCCGAAGTCGCCTCCGAAGCGTTCGAGAATCCAGTTCGCCTTCTCCCGGCAATAATCGACGTCGAACCACTTGTGCACGTTTTCCAGCCTGCCCTTTAACTCCTCCGGAGTGATCGAATAATAGTAGCGGTCCTTGCGGGCCACCAAGTCGGGATCGGCTGAGTTGTAGGTCAGCGCGTGTTCCAGGCAATGCACGGCCATCCAAAGATTCTGCGAGCGCTCGGCGTGGTCGGTCTTGCATGCCTCGGCCTTGCGTTCGAAGAGCTCGGCGAGCGTGCGATAGGTCTCGATGCCGGCGTTTTCGCTCTGACTGTAGAACTTGAAAGCTTCGAGGGCGACGTCGATCTGGTTCTGCTTCATGGCCAGCTCGCCGATCGTCTTGACGCTTATGAAGAGGCCTTCCTTATCGGCCTGCTCCATGTTCTCGGTGCCGAGCGTTCGGCCCAGATTCATGGCCTTGGTGTAGTTGCCCCACATGCCTGCGGTGTCGCCGTAGAGGTCGTGCGTCTGGCCGATCTTGATGTAGATATTGGCCGCTTGCAGGGGCAGACCGTGAGCTGCGATGCGCAGATACTCGCAACCGCGCTGCCAGCGCGTGCGATCACCCAACAACCCCATGCCGACGTCCTTCGCATACTCATGATGGAAACGTGGCATCGGCTGGTCGGGCTGGACCATCGAATAGTACTCGGCTTCGTTGATTTGGTCATAAAGCGCCCGCTTCATGCGCCAGGCTTCCGTGTCGTGCGGCGTGACATCGAGCTGCGCTTCGACGGCGGCGATGGCGTCCATGCGATGTCCGGGCATGAACAGCAAGCGGTCGGCGACGCGCCACTTCATGTCGGGATGCCCGAACATCGCCAGATACCAGGCGGCATAGTGTATGGACGTGCGAGCGGCAGTTTGATATTGGGGCAGTTTCAAGATGCTGTCGAGTTCGCGGGCGGCGGCTTCGTCGTCCTTCTGGTGCAGATAGGCCACCGCACGCCAGTAGGCGCAGATCGGGGCCATATCGGGCTGCTCCTTCGTGATCAGGTCGAGCATCTTGAACGCTTCGCGGAGTTGCTCCTCGGTCGGTTTGGATTGCAGCATTTGACTGATCCGTTCCAGGCAAAAATCGAAGTGAAGGAATTGCACGAGATCGGGCTGGCTGTGCAACTCGTTGAAGTCGAGATCGCGATGCAGCACCCACATCTGCTCGCGGGCCAACTCGTTCTCCGGGTCGAGTTGCAGTGCTCGGCCCAAGGAGATCAGGGCCAGCTTGGTCTGTCCCATCTGGCGATAGCTCATGCCGCGCAAGGAATGCTTGAATACGCGGATCGCCGGCATGTAACTGCCCGCGTAGAAGACGTAAAGCGCCAAAGGCAGAAGGACGACCGCGCCGCCAACCGCGGGGCTGATGGTGGAGAGAAACGTCCACATGGCAATGCCGAGCGCGGCACACATGGCGGCGATTTCGATTTCCGATTCCTCGACCAGGCCAGAGAAGGTGAGCAGGTAGAACCCGGGAATGCCGACGAGCAGGAGAATCGCGATCATCTGGCGCTGGTCGGCCTGGAGGACATCGGGCTTGTAGTAGTAGAACGCCGCTGCTCCGCCGACGAGGAGGGCGATCATGGCCAGGCTGATCCAGAAGCGCTGCATCGTGTCTTGCACGTGGCGCAACTGGTAAAACACGTAGCCGAGAATCGCGCCGCCGAACACGGGCCAAAGCGCGTCGAGCGGGATTGCTTCCTGGCCTTCGGGGATCGGTCGGCTGTGAAATGTCAAGAAGGTCCCAACGCCCAGGCCTCCGACGAGCCCGGCATAAACGAGGTAGGGATGGTCAAGCAAAAGGAAGATGAAGAAGCCGAGCAGCCGACCTTCGATGCGATAGCCCTCGCGAATCTTCTCGTACGCCGCCCAGCCGAGGCAAAGACACAAGCCGCCGGCGGTATAGGCGGCGATAAGGCCCAATTCGTCCCAGCGTGGCACAAACCAGGCGATCGTGACCAGAAGGCCGAAATAGATGCCTTTGAGAAGGAACTCGCCATATTGCCAGCTAATCATGCGTCGGGCCTGTGGAGGTTGGCGACACCCGTTTAGCCGCTCGCCTTTGGCGAGCGCTGTGTGCTCGCTCGCAAAGGCGAGCGGCTAAACGGCGCGCCGTCGTGGAAAACGTCTCTTTCGCGGCGGGCGGGATCATACTATTATACGGACGACCCTTCTGATCCGAATTTTTTCTTGCACGGGACATAAGCATGGATTTGCGCACCCACGGACTGGTGAATCTTGGCCGAGTTCACGCTCAGCTCTCGCCGGCGGTCCTCATCGAGATGGCGCTCGCCCGCAAGGAAGGGGTGTTGGCCGACAACGGAGCGTTCGTCGCCAATACGGTTCCGTACACGGGGCGAGCCGCCAAGGACAAGTATCTGGTGCGGCGCCCAGTCAACGAAACGCAGATTGCCTGGGGCGCCGTCAATCAGCCGATGACGCCGGCCAACTTCGAGAGGCTTTGGGAGCGGGCCAAGGCGTACTATCAGCACCGCGCGGTCTTCGTCCACGACGCCTGGGCCTGCGCCGACCCGGTCCAACGCCTCAGCGTGCGCGTCATCAGCGAGAATGCCTGGCACGTGCTGTTCATCCAGTGCCTGTTGCGGCGGTTGACCGAGGACGAATGCGCCGCCTTCACGCCGAGCTTGCTCATTTTGCATGTGCCGAACATGAAGCTGGATCCGAGCCGGGATCAGACGCGCTCGGATGTAGCGGTGATACTCGACATGGACGAGCACCGCGTTTTGATCGCGGGGACGCCGTACGCAGGCGAGATCAAGAAATCGGTGTTCACGTATCTGAACTATTGGATGCCGACACGCAACGTCTTCCCGATGCATTGCTCGGCCACGGTCGGCGCCGTCGGCGATACGGCGCTGCTCTTCGGCCTGTCGGGAACGGGCAAGACAACGCTGTCGGCCGACCCAGCGCGCAAACTCATCGGCGACGACGAGCACGGCTGGTCGAGCACCGGTGTCTTCAACTTCGAAGGAGGCTGCTACGCCAAGTGCATCCACCTCTCCAAAACCGGCGAGCCGCAGATTTGGAATGCCATCCGCTTCGGCAGCATTCTTGAAAACGTCGTGCTCGATGGCCGGCGCGTGCCCGATTACGACGACGGAACTCTCGCCGAGAACACCCGCTGCGCGTATCCGCTCGACTTCATCGACAACATCGAGGCGAGTTCATGTGGAGGGCATCCGAAAAATCTGCTTTTTCTGGCCTGCGACGCGTTTGGCGTACTGCCGCCGATCTCGAAGCTGACACCGGCGCAGGCGCAGTATCACTTTCTCTCGGGTTACACGGCGAAGATCGGCGGCACGGAGGCGGGGATCAAGGAGCCGACGGCGACGTTCAGCAGTTGCTTCGGCGCCCCGTTTCTGCCTCGGCCCGCGGTGGAATACGCTCGCATGTTGGAGCAGCGAGTCAGCCAGCACGACGCCCAGGTTTGGCTCGTCAACACCGGCTGGACCGGCGGACCCTACGGCGTGGGCAAGCGCTTTCCCCTGGCGATGACGCGCCGCTTGATCACGGCCGCCCTTGCCGGGGAACTTGATGCCGCGCCTTTTCGGCCCGACCCGGTCTTCGGCGTCCTCGTCCCCGAGTCTTGCCCTGATGTTCCCAGCCAATTCCTGCAACCGCGCGCCGCCTGGCCCGACGGCCACGCCTACGATCAGCAAGCACGCAAGCTGGTCGATCTCTTCCGCAACAATTTCAAGACGTTCGAAGGCCAAATCAGCGCCGACGTGCGCCAGGCGGGGCCAAGAGCGGTGTAAAGGACATTGCGAAGGGACATCGCTCGATTGCGCAGCGAAGCGATTAACTTAAACAGTAAACTAAACGACACAAGCACTTCATCATTTCGAACTCAGTTGTCGTGTTTACTAAACCAAGCCGCGTCTTTTTCGTTCGTCTTGGTTGTCCCTCGGCAACTCACAGCGCCAAAGCCCTTCTGCAATTCCGGCAAGGTCTACCATGAGCGTACGGGAATTGACGCCAAGACGCTCTAGACTTGCGAGGATTTGCGGCTTGTCGCACGCCGGGACAACGTACCTGCCGCCGCATTCGATATCGCAGTGGCTGAGTTTGTACTCATTCGCCTTTGGAGTCCGTAGATCGGTCCACGGAAAGGCATGGATAGTGAATACACCAGAATGTGCTGTCATCTTAGGCGTTGGATAAAAAGAGTAGATCAATGGAACGCCATGCAACTTACAGGGATCCTTTTTTCGAAACTTCTCGGCCCACTCGACAGAAATAAGAACCACCGGGAGCCTAGCGCGGCTGAGCCGCGAACATCAAGAACCAACCACGGATTACCTGATCGCACGGATACGCGATACGGAAACGGCCGTGACCAACCGGCAGCGTGGAGATACGGAACAGGCCAACTCTCTTGTGCTTTTCCTACTTCCTTAATTGGACAGCGCCATTTTTTCAATTTGGCCAACACCCTGCAACGCATTTTTGGTACGTAACTCCTTTAGTAAAGAGCACGTGCGCGCATTCGTTGCACGCACACACTCAGCCCCCCCTTCCGAAATGCAACGAAACCGGGAACCAGTGTGAGCAACGCTCGTTCGCCGTACGCAGGCGTCGCAGGGCTTCAAAAGTGGCGCTGTCCAATTGATCTCTTTTCTCTTTATCCGTGCCATCAGTTGACCGTCCGCCTCTTCGAGGCGGGGCCAAACGGGTCATTTGCTGATCGCCGGATATAGGGCGTACCCCGACACGCTGGTCTGAATGCGGTACACGGTCTTGCCCGCCGTCACGTATAGCGTCTTGCGTTCCGGGCCGCCGAAGGCTAGGTTGGTGATGAGATTTTCCGGAATCGGGAGGCGCTTGAGCAACTTGCCTTGGGGCGAGATGACATAGACGCCTGGCGGGTTGTCCAGGGTTTCGCCGGGGCCTCGCTTGACGGAGATGCCGGCGGTGACCCAGAGGTTCCCCTCCATGTCAAGTTTCATGCCATCGCCGCCGCGGCCTTTGCCGAAGTCGTAAACGAGGCGTTGCTTGGAGAGCGCGCCGTTGTCGGCGACGTCGAAGGCCCAGATTTTGCGATTACCGCCAGGCTTGGGATGGCTGTCGACAACATAGAGGGTTTTATCGTCGGGGGTGATGGCGATGCCGTTGGGTCGCTGAATTTCTTTTTGCGACAGGACGCGTGTCGTCGCCCACGCTTCGATTTCCGCGGGGACTGGGACTTGATCGATGCGATAGACGCCTTCGACATCCATTTCGAGATGGGTACGGTCGGTCCCGTAATACGGATCTGTGAACCAAACGCGACCTTTGGTGTCAACGCAGACATCGTTGGGAGCGTTGTAACGCAGACCGAGGTATTTGTCGGTGAGCACAGTGATCTTGCCGGTCTTCATATCGGTGCGGACGATGCGTCGTCGGCCGACGCCCTGCTCGCCGCCTTCGCAAGAGATGAGTCGGCCTTTCCCGTCAAAGCAGTTTCCGTTGGTGCGTCCCGAATCGGCCCGCCAAACGCTGAGCGCCCCCTTGGAATCCATCTTCATGATGCGATTTCCAGCAATGTCGCTGAAGAAGACGTTGCCGTCGGCGTCGACCGCGGGGCCTTCGAGGAAACAGACGGTGGCGGCGGTTTCGACCTTTGGCTCGTCGCCGCCGGAGAGTGCCAGGCCGCTCGCACCCAGGACCACAAGGACTGTCAACGCGGACCGAAACATGGCAGATCCTCCGAAAGTAATGGTGTAGGCATGATACCGTCGCCATTGCTGATTTCCCATAAAATACTGTCGGGTGCGTGAAACGCACCTTGCCTAGCATCCAACCCAAAATGGTGCGTTTCACGCACCCTACTCAGGTGTTGCCTTGCGAATTCGCGACTTGTATGACAGCCCGAATCCGACAATTTCGTTTGAGTTCTTTCCTCCGAAAAACGACGAAGCCGAGGCCGTGCTGTTTCGCGACACGGTGCCGGGGCTGAAGCAACTCAAACCGGCGTTTATCTCGGTCACCTACGGCGCCGGCGGCAGCACCCGCGACACGACCACGCGCATCGTCCAACGCATTCGCGAGCAGCACGGGACCGAATCGATGCCCCATCTCACCTGCGTCGGCTCCACGCAGGGCATGCTCGGCAATTTTCTCGACGAGATTCTCAAACTCGGCTTCGAGAATGTGCTTGCGCTGCGAGGCGATCCGCCCAAAGATCAGCCGACCTTCCAGGCGGTCGAAGGGGGCTTCTCCTACGCCACCGATTTGATTCGCTTTATCCGCGGCCGATCGCAAATCAGCATCGGCGCGGCGTGTTACCCGGAGGGCCACGTCGAGGCGCGTTTCAAGCATGCCGATTGGGACATCGCTGCCCAGAAGGTAGAAGCCGGCGCGGAGTTTCTCATCACCCAGCTCTTCTACGACTGGAGCGATTTTCTCGACATGGAGGACTACTTGCGCAACAAGCGCAACATCAAGGTTCCGATCGTTCCCGGTATCTTGCCGTTTTTGAACGCGGCTCAGATCAAACGCTTCACGAGCTTATGCGGATCCAAGTTGCCGAGCCCGATTCGCAAGAAGATCGAGCAATTCGCCGAGGACGATGAATCGGTGCGCAAGTTGGGCGTCGAGGTGTGCACGGAGCTCTGCGCGAAGCTCATGCCGAGGGTGGCAGGCTTTCACTTCTACTGTTTGAATCGCGTGCCGTCGAGCGCGGAGGTGCTACGGAATCTCGGCTTGGCGTGACAGGGATTGAGCACGAAGCGCAAGCAAGTGTGGGCATCACCGCTCTTCGAAAGCGATGACGATGCCGGTAACGTTGTCGCGTGAGCCGTGATCGAGTGCTTTCTGGACGAGATGGTCGACCCAGTCTTGCGGGTTGGGAAAGAGCGTCGGGCCGATGCGGAGGTCTTCTTCGCTGATGTGATTGGTCATGCCGTCGGTGGCGAGCAGGAGCCGATCTCCGGGCTCGGGAGTAAACGGATGCACTTCCGTCGCTCCGTTCAACTCGGAGCAGCCCAAGAACTTGTGCAGTACATGCTGATACGGGCTGAAGCGTGCTTCTTCGCGCGTCAGCGCCCCGGTGGCAACGAGAGCTTGCGCGACGGAATGATCGACCGTCAGCTGATGCACGTCGTGGCCGCGAATCAAGTAGGCCCGGCTATCGCCCAGGCTTGAGATGAAGACCTGACCGTTGTGCTGGAGGGCGACGACGGCGGTCGTGCCCATGCGGCGGCCTTCGGGCTGGCTTTGGCCCGCCTCGACGATCAACGCATTGGCTTCCTTCATGGCGTAGAGCAGGGCCTGGTCGGCGGGTTCGTTGCTGGCCAGCCGGGCGTGAACTGCCCGCGGAATGATCTCGACCGCCATGGTGCTGGCGACTTCGCCGCGTTCCTGGCCGCCCATGCCGTCGGCGACAACGAAGAGACGTTGCGGCAGGTCAACGACGAAACTGTCTTCATTATTGGAACGCACACCCTGGGCGGATCGGCTTCCCACGCGCAAAACGAGGTCCGGCATGCGATTGGCTCCGGGCTCCACGGCGACTCCGACTCCGGTCCGTTCCATTGGTCCCTCAGGCGGGATTTGAGCATTATAGGTAATCGCCGGCGATTTCGCCAAGGCGAGCAGCAGGCACACCGGGTCGCCCATCATCGACAGGATTTGGAACGATACGCCCCACAGCGCGCTCGCTTTGCGCCCAGTCTCTATAATTACCATGCTACGAAAACGGCACGTTAACAAGTAATATCACGCTGTCCAGCCGTTTTTTTGGAAATTGCCGCCAATCCATGGCCCAGACGGCGTATTTTCTTGGGCCGCGGATAGCCCAGCGAATCAAGCGCTCTTCCCATGAACCGCCGCGACGCCTTCCAATTGCTCAACGAATTCGTCACCGATCCGGGCCTGGTTCGGCACATGCAGGCCGTCGAAATCGCCATGCGCGCCTACGCCCGCAAGCATTCCGCCGACGAGGAACTCTGGGGCATCGTCGGCCTCTTGCATGACTTCGACTACGAACGCTGGCCCAATCCGCCCGATCATCCGCTCAAGGGCTCGGAAATTCTCCGCCGGCACGGTTATCCCGAGGAAGTCATTTACGCGATCCTGTCGCATGCCGACTACCTGACCGATTACCCGCGCGTCCACCTCGTCGACAAGGCGCTGTACGCCTGCGATGAATTGGCCGGCTTCATCACCGCGACCGCGCTTGTTCGCCCCGGCGGCATCACCGACATGACCGCTTCCAGCGTGAAAAAGAAAATGAAATCCAAAGGCTTCGCCCGAACCGTCAATCGGGAGGATATCCTTCGCGGCGCGGCTGAGTTCGGCGTCGATCTCACGGAGCATATACAATTCGTGATTGACGCGATGAAGCCGCACGCCGCGGAGTTATGCCTACCGCAAGGTCAAACATCAGAGCCTGAAGCGTAAGCGAAGAGTTGGGCCCACTTTCGCTAACGCTTCAGGCTCTGAAAACCATCCTCAAAGGGGACTCTATGAAGGTTCGACACTATCTAATCGCGGTCGCAGTTGCATTTGCCATTGCCGCCAACAGCTCGGCTCAGGATCCGTACGGCAGCATAGCCGACTTGAAACTGGCCAAGCCGGCTGACGGTCAGGCCATGGCGAGCGTGCCGGCGCCGAAGGGCGCCATCGTTCTGTTCGACGGCAAGTCGCTCGACAATTGGGTCAAACGCGACGGCAAATCGCCGGCGCACTGGAAGATCCTCGACGGCGGCATCGCCCAGGTCTCCGGCGGCGGCGATATCATCACCAAGGACAAGTTCACCGGCTCATTCAAGCTCCACGTTGAGTTCCGCGTTCCTTACATGCCCACGGCCAAGGGGCAGGGCCGAGGCAATAGCGGCGTGTATGTCCAGGGGCGCTTCGAAGTCCAGGTTCTCGATAGCTATGGCCTAAAAAGCAAGGACAACGATTGCGGCGGCATCTACAGTGTCGCCCCACCCCTTAGCAACGCTTGTAAAGCGCCCACCGTCTGGCAGTCTTACGACATCTCCTTCACCGCGCCGAAGTGCACGGACGGCAAAGTTACCGAACCCGGCGTTATCACCGTCGTTCACAACGGCGTCATCATCCATGACCGCCAGCGCCTGGTTCGCAAGCAAAAGGATGGCAAGGAAGAGATCGTCACCAACACTACCGCCGGCATGGGCGGCGATCCGTGCACTCCCGGACCGATCTTGCTTCAGGACCACGGCAACCCCGTCCAGTACCGCAACATCTGGCTACTGCAAGCGAAGCCCTGATCGCACCGGATCGCTTCTCAGAGCCTGAAGCGTTGGCGAAGGTTTGACCTTTCTTCGCCAACGCTTCAGGCTCTGATGGGGCGACTCAACCCTTCCATTCCAAAGGCTCGTAAGCGCAGGTTGCGAAGTTCGTCCTCCGTCATCGGCTTGAGCGGCAATCGCACTGGGCCGCAGTCGATTCCCAAGAGCTCCATCATCGCTTTGGACGCGCGGGCGAAGCCGAAGTCTTGCAGCGTCCGAATCATGCGGACGCTCTGCAGCTGACATTGTCGGGCCATCGTGAGATTGCCGTTGGCGAACGCGGCCAAGAGACGTTGGTACAACGGAGCGGCAAAGTTATAGGTGCTGCCGACCGCCCCGTTCACACCCAACGCCAACCCAGCGAGCAAGAGTTCGTCGTAGCCGAAGACGATGTCAAATTCTCCCAGAGCCAGGCATTCTTGCAGCGTGACCAGATCGTTGTTCGTGTACTTCACGCCATGCAGGCTGGGTATGACCTTGGCGGCTTGCTCAAGAAACCGCGCCGTCGGAATCGGGAAATGCGTCATCGTCGGGATGTCGTAGTAATAGAGCGGCGTTTCCGGGGCGGCCTCGGTGATCGCCGCGCAATAGGCGATCAACTCGTCCAGCGACGATCGGAAAAAGCTCGGCGCCATGGCGGCGATCGCATCGACGCCGCACTGAGCCGCATGAGCGGCAAGCACGCGTGCCTCCATCAAACTGTTGCTGCCGACGTGGACGACGATCGGCATTTTGCCGGCCACGGCATCGCACCAGGCCTCGGCGACAGCCACGCGCTCGCTGACCGTGAGGGATAGGCTTTCCCCCGTGGTCCCGCAAACAAAGGCGCCGCGCACGCCGGACTCCAGCAAGAGCGCGGCCTGTGCCGATACTACCGAAGGATTGAGGCTTCCATCGGGCTTCATCGGCGTATGCGGGGCGGCAACGAGGCCGGTCAGACGCAAGGGGAAACGCATGGGGAGTACCTGTGTATTCGTTTAGCGCCCGTTTGGCGCCGTGCGAACGCTAAACGACTACAAGCCGAAATTCGGTTTTTCCTATTGACTTTCGCGCCGAAAACGTCAGCCTTATGTTAAGAAAGCACCGCCCGCCCGACTGCCTCAATCCTCCCGCCATCCTGCCTTCCTTGGGGGTTACGCATGCTCGATCTCTCACTTGGCGGCAAGTCATCCAATTGCGATGGTTACACCCGTCGTGATGTGCTGCGTGTTGGCGGATTATCCGCGCTCGGCCTTACCTTGGCCAACTTCTTTCGCGCTCAGGCCGTCGCTCAGGAAAACGCGCCGGCGGCGCAGAATCGCCGCAACGTCAACTGCATCCTCATGTGGATGCAGGGCGGACCGAGCCACATCGATACGTTTGATCCAAAGCCGGATGCGCCGCTTGAGATTCGCGGCGAGTTCAATACGATCCAGACCCGCCAGCCGGGCGTTCGCATCGTCGAGCACTTTCCGCTCTTGGCGCAACAGTTCGACAAGTTGAGCCTGATTCGCGGCCACGATCCGCAGAACGGCAGCCACGGTGTCGCCGATCACATCATGATGACCGGCCATCGCTTCAATCCTGCGTTGCCGTTCCCGTGCTTCGGGTCCGTGGTGGCGAAGGAGCGCGGCTATCGCGACGGCATGTTCCCGTTCGTGCAGATGGGCCGTGCCATCGATCGCCGCTTCAACGGCGGCATCGGCGGATTCCTCGGCGATCAATACAACCCGTTCGAAGTCCACGATGATCCAAGCTCGCCGAACTTCCGCGTTCGCGACTTGAGCATCCCGGACGAAGCCGATCGCCGTCGCCTTGAGCGCCGCTACACGATGCTGCAGGAAATGGATCGCTACCAACGTGAAATGGAAGCGAACGCGACGGTTCAGGCTCGCGATGCGTTCTATGAACGAGCCCACGCGTTGATCACATCGCCGGCCGCCAAGCGAGCGTTCGATTTGGGCCAAGAACCCGACCGCGTGCGCGATCAGTATGGCCGCAATTCGCTGGGTCAATCGTGCTTATTGGCTCGTCGTTTGATCGAATCGGGTGTCCATTTCGTGACGGTTACGGACGGCGGTTGGGACACACACGTGCAGAACTTCCGCAGCCTCAAGGACCGTCTGCTGCCTCGGCTTGATCGTGCTTATGCGGCACTTCTGGCAGATTTGGACACGCGTGGACTACTGGAAAACACGCTGGTCGTCTGGTTCGGCGATTTCGGCCGAACGCCAGTGGTCAATCCGTCGGCGGGGCGCGATCACTGGTCGACCGCCGGCGTCGCGACGATGGGCGGCGGCGGCATCCGCACCGGGCTCACCGTCGGCGCTACTAACGCTCGCGCCGAGGTCGTGGTCGATACGCCGGTGCGCCCGCAAGATTTGGCCGCCACCATCTACCATGCCCTGGGCATTCCACTCAACACCTGGTATCGTGCCCAGGATGGCCGACCGATCGAATTGGTGCCAACTGGTCGCCCGGTACGGCAACTGATCTAATCAGTTTGCGTTTAGCGCTCGCATGGCGCGGCCCAGATGCCAATCGCAACTCAGTAATCCCGGCAGGTTCGAAAAAGCCCGGCACTCTTCGCCGGGCTTTTTTGATGCGCCAATGCAACGTTTAGCCGCTCGCCTTTGGCGAGCTTGCTCGTTCGCCCAGGGCGAACGGCCAAACGCGGAATTACATCTTCTCGATATATTCCCACAAGAACACGCAGAGCGCCGAGACGATGGCCGCCCCGGGAATCGTGAAGACCCATGCCCAAACAACGCGTTCGGCGACGCCCCAGCGGACCGCGGAAAGGCGTTGCACCGATCCGACACCGACGATCGAGCCGGTGATCGTGTGCGTCGTGCTCACGGGGATGCCGCCGAAGAGGGTGAGTACCAAGGTAACGGCCGCCCCGGTTTCGGCGCAGAAGCCATCGACCGGGCGCAAGCGGATGATGCGCTGGCCCATGGTTTTCACGATGCGCCAGCCGCCCATGAGCGTGCCGGCGCCCATCGCCAGATGGCACATCAGCACGACCTCGGTCGGCACCTCGGAATGGTCGGCAGCCTTGATGATGCGTTCTTTGTGGCGTTCCCATTCGGTATCGGTGAGCAGCGCGTGCGCCTTCTCTTCGAACGCTGTCAGCAGCGAAAAGCGTTTTGCCTTCGCAGTTTCCTCCGCTTCGTCCGTAGCGACGATGATCTGCTTGAGCTTGGGGAGGATTTCGACGGGGATCGCCTTTTTCTTGTCCTTGCTGATCTCCTCTATCGTTTCCGAGTCGAGATGGTAGCGATCGCGCCATTCGAGTTTACTGTCCACCGCCGTGGCGGCAATGAGGAGAACGAGGATGATGCCCATCGTCTTCTGAGCGTCGTTTCCGCCGTGCCCAAGACTGTAGAGGGCCGCGGAAACGAGCTGGCCGCGACGAAACAACACATCGACCGTTCGCGGCTTGGCTTCCAGCCAGTGAACCGTCCAATAGACCGCAACTACGATCCCCAGGCCGATGACAAGGCCCAACATCGGAGCGATAACGATAAAGGCGCAAGTCGATGCGATGCCGCCCCAGAGCAGCGAACTCCATCCCGAATGCACGAGGGCTGCGCCGACGAGGCCGCCGATCAACGCATGGGATGAACTCGTCGGCAGTCCCCAATACCAGGTCAATATGTTCCATGCACAAGCGCCGATGAGAGTCCCAGCAATTACCGAGTTCGACACGGCGCTCGGCTCGATGATCCCTCGGCCGATGGTCCCCGCGACTTTCAGATTGAAGAACAGGAACGCAATGAAATTGAAGAACGCCGCCCAGAGAACCGCTTGTTGCGGCGTCAATACGCGTGTCGACACCACGGTCGCGATCGAGTTGGCGGCGTCATGTAGGCCATTCAGATAATCAAACACCAACGCCAGGCCGATCAACAAGAGGACGACCGCACCCAGCGAGGTATAATCAAGGACGAAGAGGTTTTTCCAAACCGTGTCGAAAAAGTGCATCCTACGTTCCCTTGATGACGATCTCGGAAATGACGTTGGCAACGCTCTTGGTGGCGTCGACAGTCTCCTCCAGCCATTCGTAGAGTTCACGCCACTTGATCAGGCCAAGAATGTCGAGCGGCGTGATCGGTTGATGGCTATTGCCGTTGGCGGTCACCAGGTGAGCGAAGAGGGCTGCGTCGGCTTTTCGGTACACGCGGTCCGCTTCGTTTTCCAGCTGACCAAGCTCTTTGATCAAGGAATAAATCTGCTCGGAGTTGCCCATGTCGCGCAACAAGCTCACCGCTTGCTCCACACGGATGCAGCATTCCTTTATGATCCGTGCCATTTCGATCGCTTCTGGCGTCGGCTTGTCGATCTTGAAAACATCGAACCGGTAGGAAGTCTTTTCCATGTTGTCCATGATGTCATCGATGGACGTGGCCAGCGTATGGATGTCCTCGCGGTCAAACGGCGTGATGAATGTTGTGTCCAAAGCCTCGATAATCTTGCCGACGCAGGCGTCGCAGGCGTCCTCGGCGCGCTTGATTTCATGGGCGCGGATGTCGAGCTTGTCAAAAACCGTGACCATCTCGTGGAACTTCTTCGACGCACCCGTCACGGTCGCGGCGATCTCGTCGAACATGTCGAAGAATTTGAGTTCACGCGGGATGAGACTAAACCGCATAGCTGGGATCCTCCCCGTGGACAGGGGGCACGAGATCGTCATGAAATCTACACCGTCTTTTTATGGATTTGTACGTTGCGCGGAGAGAGCGACGACGCAAGTGGCAAATAGTGTAGGGAGTACTCGGTACTCCGTACTGAGCCACGTTCACGACGGATCACTTACCACTTTCACAAAGCCGGTTGCGCGCGTACAATAGGAGGGCAAACTGCCCGAGATGAAACAATGGCGCTCAGGAGCAATTCATGCTGTCACGATGCTATGACGTCCTGAAAACCGTACTGAATCAATTCAATCGTCCGTGGGTTTCGTTGGTCGTCGCTGGGGCCATGTTAGCCGGCATCGTCGCATTCCTTGCCATCTCCGGGGCGGGGCTGCCGACGCAGCCGACCTTGAACGCCGCCCAGGCCAAGGAGAAAATCCCCGCGTCCGATTTCGTCGGCGGCACCGCCTGGCTCAACACCGACAAGCCAATCAAGCTCGCCGACCTCAAGGGCCGCATCGTCCTGCTTGACTTTTGGACCCTCTGCTGCATCAACTGCATCCACACGCTTCCCGATCTCGCCAAACTCGAGGCCCGCTATCCCGGCGTGCTTGTCGTCATCGGCGTTCATTCGCCCAAATTCGACAATGAAAAGAAAACGGCCAGCATCTTCAAGGCCATCCTTCGTTACGAAATCAAGCACCCAGTCGTCAACGACGCAGACCATCGCATCTGGAAAGCCTACGGCGTCAACTCCTGGCCTACGCTGGTGTTGATCGACCCGGACGGCAACTACTATGGCACCGCATCGGGCGAGGGGAATCTTGAAGTTCTCGATTTTCACATACGCAAGATCATGAAAGACTTTAAGGGGAAGCTCAAGGAAGATCCCATTCCCTTCAAACTCGCAAAGGAGAAGTTCGACAATTCGATCTACTTCCCGGGAAAAGTCCTTGCCGATGCCGACTCCAATCGGCTGTTCATTGCGGATAGTACGAATCACCGCATCGTCATCACGAATCTGGAGGGCAAGAAACTCGCCATCGCCGGGTCGGGCAAGGAAGGGCTGAAGGACGGCACGTTCGCCCAGGCCCAGTTCAGCGATCCGCAAGGCATGTGTCTGGACGGCGACACGCTCTACGTCGCCGACCGCAAGAACCACGCCATCCGCGCACTTAATCTCAAGAAGGAAACCGTTACGCTCGTCGCAGGCACGGGCGAACAGAATCGCTTCGGCCGACAGCCCAAGGAAACCGATGCACTCAAGACGGGCCTGAACAGCCCGTGGGATTTGCTGCTGCACGACAAGATGATCTACGTCGCGATGGCCGGGCATCACCAAATCTGGCAATTCGATCCCGCTGCCAAGACCGTCGTCGCCTACGCGGGCAACGGCAGCGAGCAACTCATCGACGGCACGCTACGCGGCAGCGCCTTCGCGCAACCCAGCGGACTCGCCACGGACGGCAAACGCCTCTTCGTTGCCGACAGTGAAATCAGCGCCATCCGCTCCGTTCCGCTGCCCGGCACCAAGGAAAACGTCTCCACCATCGTCGGCGATGGGCTCTTCGAGTTCGGCGACATCAACGGCAAGGGCAAAGACGTTCGGCTGCAACATGCCCTCGGCGTCGCTCGGCACGACGGCATGCTCTACGTTGCCGACACCTACAACAGCAAGATCAAGCTCATTGATCCGGAGAGCGACAAGATAGCCAAGATCGAGAAGCAAATGAGCATAATCGAAATCAAACTGGATGACCTTCCCGCCGACGCTCCTGCTGCCAAGAAACTTGCCGCCGAGTACCGCATGCTACAGAAGGAACGTTTCAGCCTCGGCATCTGCTCGATCTTTCTGGGCGACGGGCCCGGTTGGCTCAAAGAAAAAATGCTCGACGAACCGGGCGGCATCAGCATCGCCGCCGGCAAGATGTACATCGCCGACACGAATAACCACCGCATCCAGGTCGTCGATATGAAGACCAAAGTCATGACGACTCTGCGCCTGCAAGACGTCCCGCCGGTCCCGCGCGGCGAAGTGAAAGCCGGCGCCAAGTGACTTGTGCCAGCCCGCAGCACAAGCAAAGGCCGACCGTTGCTTGCGCTGCGGGGCTGTAGGGTGCGTGAAGCGCACCATTCGAGAATGTCGTTGAGCGGGATGGTGCGTTTCACGCACCCTACATTGCCGCAGATTCGTGCACGGTCATTCGTAGTGCTGGAGTTGATCTCGACCATGAACCGATTCCGCATTTTCCTTGCTGCGGTCTGCGCCATCGCGCTTACGCCAATCGCAAACGGCAACAGCATCAAGTCCGAGAGTGGCGACGACCTGGTGAAGTTTGACTATCGCGTCTTGCCGGAAGATCCGTTCCACGCGTTTTATCAAAAAGACAAGAACGAAAAGTGGAAACCCCGGCGCGGCGAAATCGTGCGCGTCGAGCTAATCGGCACGCTCAAGGATGGCTGGAATACCTATCCGTTGACACAGCGAACGTCCGAGCAACAAGAGTCGTCCCTAACGAAGTGGGAAATTGAAAAAACGTCCGGTTTCACGCCGCTTTGGCCGCTGCGTGAGACGAATCCGGAGAAAAGGACGACCATTTACGGCAAGTCGCGGTCGACCGAATTCAAGTTTTACAACACGTTCTCGTGGTCGCAAGATATCTACATCGCGGAGAACGCGCTGCCGGGCCCAGCGCAGGTTTCGATTAAACTGAACATCCAACTTTGCGAGAAGGGCTGTCAATGGTATAAGCACGCAGTTCCGGTGAAGCTGGAGATAAGCGACGAGCCGGTCATTCCGAATCCAGACATCAAAGAACGTCTGAATCTGACGAAGCCGAGCATTACCGTCGTGCAAATCGAGGCCGCGAAGTCGCGCAAGAAGGAAGTCGGCGCCAAGGGCAAGGCTGAAAGCGCCATCATGTCGGAAGGATTAATTACCGACTCGCCCGAGGACTACAAGAAGAAAATGGGCGCCCTCGCCGAGCGCTTTACCGGGGGTGCAGCGGGGGACAGCGATTCCGATCTTCTGGGCTTTCTGCTTGTCGGCGCCTTCTTCGGCGCCATCTCGCTCATCACGCCATGCGTCTTTCCGATGATCCCGATCACCGTCAGCTTCTTCTTGAAGCAATCCGAGAAAGAGAACCACCAGCCGATCGTCATGGCTACCGTGTACTCCTTGACGATTGTCGTGGTCCTGACATTGGCGGCATCGCTGATGTTGTCGATCTTCCGGCTTCTGAGCATTCATCCGATCACCAACTACGTGATCGGCGGGTTGTTCATCTTCTTCGCGCTGAGCCTCTTCGGCATGTACGAGATCGAGTTGCCGCAGAGCCTCGCTCAATACACATCGGAGCACGAGGGCAAGGGGGGCCTGGTCGGCACGATCTTCATGGCGTTGACGTTTACCATCATCAGCTTTGCCTGCGTGGCGCCGTTCCTGGGCGGCTTCGGGGCGGCGGTGAGCAACCGGCCGTTCTGGCACAACATTCTCGGCGGTTTGGCATTTGCCATCCCGTTCGCGGCGCCGTTTTTCTTCCTGGCGCTCTTTCCGTCGCTTTTACGCGCCTTGCCCAAGAGTGGCTCCTGGCTCAACTCGGTCAAGGTCGTCATGGGGTTCCTGGAGTTCGCGGCCGCGTTCAAGTTCTTCCGCCAGGCGGAGCTGATTCATTCGTCCGCGAATCCGACGTTTTTCACGTTCGACTTTGTTCTGGGCATCTGGGTCGCGCTCTGCATCTTGTGTGCGGTCTATCTGATCGGCCTATTCCGGTTGCCGCACGACACGCCGGAAGAGCACGTCGGGGTCCCGCGTCTTTTATTCGGCATCGCGTTCCTCGGGCTGGCGGTCTACTTGACGCCGGCGCTTTTCAAGGTCAACTCGGCTGGGCAGCCGCAGCGCCCCGGCGGCGTCGTGTATGCGTGGATCGATTCGTTTTTGCTGCCCGAATCGATCGAGGGCGATGACGAAATGCCGCACACCGGCAGCCTCGAGCACGCCATCAAGCTTGCCCTGGAGGAAGCGAAAAAACCCGACGAACCTGCCAAGCGCATCTTCATCGACTTCACCGGCGTCACGTGCTCGAACTGCAAGCTGAATGAGAAGAACGTCTTTACCAAAACAAACATCGCTCTGCGCTTCGAGGAGTACATCGTCGTCAAGATGTACACCGACACGATTCCGGCCGCGTACTACGCCAAGGAGCTTCAGAGCGACGTCGGACAACGCGCCGAACAAGACGCCAAAGGCGTCAACTTGGCGTTTCAGAAGAAAGTGTTTGGCACCGAGGAATTGCCTCTCTACGTGATCATCGAACCGCAGCGCGACGGCAAGGTCCGCATCGTGGGCCGTTATAACAAAGCACGCATCGATGACGAAGCCGACTTCGCGAAGTGGCTGGAGAATCCGACAGTTCTGCGATGACGCGACTGAGTCATGCGCGTGCTGATCGCTACGATCGCGATGCGCGGCGCTGGCTGCCCGGTTCGCCCGAAGAGAAATCTTTACGCCGACGGGTTTCTCTCTTCCTGCGCAGGCCGCATTCGTATTAGAATAATGAAACGTTTTTCATAACTACCGCCAAGTTTCGTCCGCTACGCGCAACGTGCTGGGAGAAGCCACGACGTTGCATCTTGCCGCGAAGCAGTCCAAACGACGGAGTCTCGCGAATGTCACCTCGATTGATTCAGTGGATCTTCTGGCCCACGGCCATCGCACTCGTAGTCGGCACATGCTACTATCTATGGAAAAGCACGCAACCGCGACGTCATGGGGCGCCGGCCAACGCGGCAGGCAGACAATCCCCAGATGGGCAGAGCGATGACGATGATGATGACACGCCGCAGACGCCGGAGACGACCAATGTCAAGGTCGTCTATCCGCGCCGCGGCGCGATGGAACGAATCTCGGTGCAGGTCGGCTCGGTCGAGGCAGACGAGGTCCTGTTGCAGGCCAAGGTGTCCGGTTATTTGAAGGCGCAGTACGTCAATATCGGGGCAACGGTGCAGGAAGGCGACGTGCTGGCGGTCATCGACGTTCCCGAGCTGGAAAAGCTGGTGCAGCGCAACGGCGCGCTGGTGGAACAGGCCGAGGCTCGCGTCAAGCAGATGAAGGCGAAGGTGACCGCCACGAAAGCCGACTTGGACGCCGCCCATGCGGAAGTCATTCACGCCGATGCTCAAGCGCGTGCCGCGACGGCGTGGGTTTCTTATCGCGGCGCGGTGTACCTGCGCATGAAAGAACTGGCTGCCGCGAAGAATATTGAACAACGAATCGAAGACGAGTCGAAGCAACAGTACGAGTCGGCGCGCGAGAGCGAGCGAGCGGCTCGCGCGGCGATCATCAAGGCGCAAGCCGCCGCCCACGCATTCGGCGCCAAGGTGTTGCTTGCCGAGGCCGACGTTGAAGAAGCGAAGGCCAATGTCAAGGTCGCTCAGGCGGAGTACGAGCGCACCACGGAGCAATTCAAGTTCGCCACGATCGTCGCCCCGTTTGACGGCCATATCACCGAACGCCGCCTCGTCGAAGGCGCGTTTGTCCGCTCCGCGGCCGAGGGAGGCGCTGCCCAAACGATCTTCGCGATTCAGCGCCCCGACCGCATGCGAGTCGTCGTTCAGATACCCGACAGCGACGTCCCGTTTGCCTCGAAAGACAAGCCAGCCTTCGTCGAACTCGATGCCTTTCCGGGCGCCAAGTTCGAAGCGAAAATCTCACGCGTGGCCAAGACAGAGGACGTCAAGACTCGTCTCATGCACGTCGAAATCGATCTGCCCAATAAGGACGGCACAATACGCCAGGGCATGTTCGGCAAGGTCACGATCTTCCTCGACAAAATGTCCAAGCAGTTGTCGGTCCCCTCGTCGTGTCTGGCCGGCAAGTCCAAGGCCCGAAAAGGCGCGGTGTTTGTCGTGCGCGACGGCAAAGCCTTTCTCACCAAGGTGCGCTTCGGCATGGACAATGGCTCACGCGTCGAGGTGTTTGGCCTGCAAGACACCGACCGCGTCATTCTCGCCCCACCCGCCGGTTTGGCGGACGGCATGGAAGTTCAGTCGGCTCTCTACGAGGAGCCCGAGTTGAATCTAGACCCAGCCCCATAACCACCCATCGACAGCACATGCAATGGCAACACGATCCCTATGCGCTGCGGGATCGGAGGATGCAGGACATATTCCAACATGACTGGTTTGATCAAGTTCTCACTGAACAACTGGCACGCGGTCGTTGTGCTTGTCCTGACCGTTGGCGTCATCGGGGCTTTGGCAATCGTGTCGATTCCGATCGACATCCTCCCCGCCAATCGCAGCCCGGCCGTGCAAGTCTTCACGTTCTACAGCGGCATGCCGGCGACCCTCGTGGAGAAGAACCTGTCCAACCGCCTGGAACGCTGGACGGGGCAGTCGGCCGGCGTCGCGTTCCAGGAGTCTCGTTCCATTCCTGGCGTGAGCATTGTTCGAAACTTCTACCGCGACGACGTTGATCCGAGCGGCGCTTTGACGCAGGTCGTGTCGCTCGCATCGGTGGCCACGCCTTACCTGCCGCCCGGCACACTTCCTCCGATTATCTTGCCCTATGACCCGACGAGCGTCACCCCCGTTTGTCTGCTGGCGCTGGATAGCCGAACGGTCAAGGAAGAACTGCTCGCGGATGTTGCTCGATTTGAAGTTCGCAACATGGCCATGGCGGTGCGCGGGGTCAATGCGCCGATCATGTATGGCGGAAAATCCCGTGCCATCCTCGCCTACATGAATCGCGAAAAAATGCAGGCCCGCAACCTGGCGCCGCAAGATTTGCTCCGTGCCATCGACGAGTACAACATCTTTCTCCCCACCGGAGGGGCGCGCCTCGGCCGAGTCGATTACGCCATCGAATCCAACTCGATGTATGAACTCGTCGATCTGATGGGCGAGATTCCCGTGCGCTCCAAGGACGGCAAGACGATATACCTTCGCGACGTCGCCAAGGTGCGCGACACCAACTTGCCGCAGATGTCGGTCGTCCGGGTCAATGGCCGGCGTCAGGTCTACATACCGATTTATCGTCAAACGGGGGCCAGTACGCTGGCCGTCGTGAGCGCGTTGCGCAATGAGCTGCCCGACATCAAATCGCGGCTGACGTACGACGACATCAACGTCAAGATGGTGATGGATCAGTCGATCTACGTGAGGCACTCGATCACAAGCCTCGTCGAAGAGGGGATCCTGGGAGCGGTCCTCTGCTCATTGGTGATTTTGGTGTTCCTGGGCGAGTGGCGGATGACATTGATAGCGGTGCTGACGATCCCGATTGCGGTATTTGCAGCGGTCGCGGGCTTGCACTTCACCGACAATACGCTGAACGTCATGACGCTTGCCGGGTTCGCGCTGGCGATCGGCCCATTGATCGATATTGCGATCATTTGCCTGGAGAACACGCACCGGCATCTGGGTCTGGGCACGCATCCGAAGGAAGCCGCGCTTTATGGCGCCAGCGAGGTTGCCATGCCGGCCCTGGTCGCGGCATGTTGCACGCTGCTTGTGCTCGCACCTTTGGCGTTCATTCCCGGGTTGGGCAAGTTCCTCTTTCGCCCCATGGCCTTGGCCGTGACATTCTCGATGGTGGCGGCATTTTTGTTGTCCTGCACTTTCGTGCCCGCCATGTGCTCGCTCTGGCTGTACGGCCATGCAGCGCCCGGCGGCCCGATTCATGGCGAGGATCACGGGCATCGCAACAAACACGAGCTTCCGCCGGCGAAAGGCTGGCTCAGCGAGCTCTTCGAAAAATGGGAATCGCTGATCAATACAGCGATCGGGTGGTACAGCGGCGTTCTCAACTGGGCGATGGAAAGGCCTGGAACCATCTTGGGGGTGGCCGCAATGCTCCTCGTGTTCGTGGTGCTTGGGCTGGGCACGCAACTTCGCCGTGAGTTTTTCCCGGAAGTCGACGCCGGCGCGTTTGAAATCTACGTGCGCGGCAAGGCCGGGACACGCATCGAGGTGACGGAACAGCGCGTTGCTGCCGTCGAACAATTCGTGAAGACCACGATCGGGCGCGACCTGGAGATCGTGATCAGCGAGATCGGCGTGGCGGCCGACTGGTCGGCCGCCTTCACGCCGAACTCCGGGCCCATGGATGCCGTCGTCAAGGTGCAGCTCAAACATCGCCGGCACCATTCGGCCCAGGAATACGTTCACATGCTGCGTGAAGGCTTCGCCGGGTCCACGCATTGGAACGACCTGGAGTTCGCTTTCGACGCCGGCGGCATGATCCGAGCCGCCATGAATGAGGGCAGATCGAGTCCGATCAACATTCAGATCACGACCAAAAACGTCAAGACGACGTTCCCGGTCGCCAAGGCGATTCTCAACGAGGCTCGCCAGATTCCCGGCGTCGTCGATGCCCGCATCATTCAGCGTCTCGACTATCCGCAGTATTTCATTAATGTCGACCAGGCCAAGGCCGCTTTGTTGGGCTTCACGCAAACCGATGTGATGCGTAATGTCATTGCCGCGGTCAATTCCAGCGTTCAGTTTCACAAAAAGAACTTCTGGATCGACCCGGTCAGCAACAACCTTTACTACGTCGGCGTGTCGTACAAGGAGGAAGACATCGAGTCGCTTGATACGCTGCTCGACATGCTGATCACCAGCCCGGCCCAGAATCGCTCGATTCCACTGCGCAACGTTGCCACAATCGAACGCGCCAATGTTGCAGCCGAGGTCAACCATAAGAACCTGCAGACGACGCTTGATATCACGATGGGCGTGCATGGCCGCGATCTGGGCAAGGTCGCCGACGACCTCGCCTTCATGCTCAACCGCTACGGCGCCTTCGAAGATGGCGAATGGAAAACGTTCGACCCGACAACGTGGTCGAAGGAAAAACCGAAAGTCATGGTCGGCAGCCGAATTCGCTTGAGCGGCGAATACGCCCGCATGCAGGAGACGTTCCGCAACCTCGGCATCGGGTTGGTACTGGCGGCACTGTTGATCTACTTCCTCATGGTGGCGCTCTTCAAATCCTGGCTCACGCCGCTCGTCATCCTGTCGGCCGTTCCAGTCGGCCTGGTCGGCGTTGTCCTGGTATTGTTCCTGACTAAGACAGCGCTCAATGTGCAGTCGCTGCTGGGCATCATCTTCATGGTCGGCATCGTGGTCTCGAACACGGTGCTGCTTGTCGACTTCGCCCAGCACCTGCGGCATGAAGAGAAACTGACGCCAACGGAGGCGATTCTGAAGGCGGCCAGCGTGCGCGTGCGGCCGGTCGTGATGACGGCGCTGGCGGCGTTCTTCGCGCTATTGCCGATGGCCCTGGCGATAGGCCGAGGCAGCGAAGCCAACGCGCCGTTGGGCCGGGCGGTGATCGGCGGCTTGCTCGCGGGCCTGGTCACTACGCTCATGGTCGTGCCATGTTTGTATTCGCTCGTCGTACACGACAGCAAGAAGGCACCTGACAAGGAGCTGCCGCCCGCTGCCGACGCTGCCGCGGCTACGGTGACGGAACCATCAGCGTAAACGGGTACAGGTACGCTTGCATGAGCGTCATCACGCCGATGATGGCGGCCAGTATGATCGAATGCCAGATGACGGCCTTGAAGATGTCTGCTTCCTTGCCGAGTTGATGCGTGGCGGCGGTGGCGACGCAAATCGATTGGGCGTCAATCATCTTGCCCATCACGCCGCCCGTGGAATTGGCGGTGCAAATCAACACCTGCGTCTGCTCAACGCTGCTCAAGGTGGCCGCGATTTGGCTATCCGGCGTATGGATGGCCGTCGCGGTGATTTTCTGCAGGCTTCCGAACAGGGCATTGCTGCCCGCATCGGTCCCGGTGAGGAAAACTCCGAGCCAGCCGAGGATGGCCGCGAAGAAGGGGTACAGCGCCCCGGTGTTGGCGAAGGCGATGCCGAGCGTTGCGTCCATGCCGGCATAGCGCGTCACATAGCTTAGGCCAAGCATGAAGGCAATGGTCGGGATCGGGATCTTCATCTGCACGATGGTGCGCTGCGTCACGATCCAGATTTGGCCGGCCGACATTCGCAAGAGAATCATCGACAGGATGACCGCCATGAACACGGCCGTCCCCGGCGCGGTGAGCCAGGCGAAATTGAACATGGCCGATTCCAGTTCATTCTTGTTGTGTTCGGGCCGCAAGCGTTCCTCGCGCTGGACCTGCTTATGGAGTGTCGGGACCTCGATGAGATAGTTGGTCTCGATGCCGGTTCCTGGAATGTGGATCGGCCCGTGTTTTTCGGGTTTGCCCTTCTCGATCGGCTTGCCGCGCATGCCTTCCTTTTCGCGGACGATGCCGGTGAGCATGAGCAACACGGACATGAGGATAAAGGGGGTCCAGGCCAGCGTGACGTTGCCGAAGGTGAGCGGCACTTTTTCATTCTCCGCCGCCTGAGCGGATTCGCCGCCCATCATGGCCTTGGCCTCGGCGGCGTGAGGGTCGTCGGGATCGAGCGCGACGGACGGCGTAGCGGGGGTCGGCGCGGTCGCCGTCGGTTCGCCGGTGGCGATTGCGGTTGCCGGGGCCTCGGCCGCGGGCGCGTCGACGGGGGTCGTGAAATGCCATTCCTCCGCCGGCTTCCAGAACTGCAAGAAGATCGCCGTCACGACGAGGGAAAAAATGCCGCCGCCGATGTCGGTCATCGGATAAAGGACGACGCCCGGATAATAGTTGTGGATCGTCGCGAAAACGAACTGAAAGGCGGCGAACGATCCGCCCGACACGAGAAGCGCCGGCCAGACCGCAAGCGTCTGGCGCCAGGTGCACATGCATTTGACCATGTACGCCGGAATGATGAGCGACATGATCGGCAGTTGGTGTCCGGCCATGGTGCTCAGGACGCCGCCGTCGATGCCGGTGACATCGCTCAAGACGAGGATCGGCGTACCGAGGCCGCCGTAGGCGACCGGCGATGTGTTGGCGATCAGGCACAGGACCGCCGCCAAAAAGGGATCGAAGCCGAGACCGACCATGATGGCGCCGCAGATGGCGACTGGCGTGCCGCCGCCCGCCGCCCCTTCGAGAAACGCGCCGAACGAAAAGCCGATCAGCACTGCCTGAATCCGTGCGTCGCCCGACAGGCTGGCCACCGAACGCCGGATGATCGCGAACTGTCCGGTCTCGACGGTAATGTTGTAAAGCCACATCGCGTTGAATATAGTCCACCCGACCGGCAAGAGCCCGAAGCCGACGCCGTAACCGAACGACCAGAGCGCCTTGTCCCACGGCATGCCGTAGATGCCGATGGCGATGAGCAGGGCGACGATCGCGCCCGCCGCTCCGGCGTTCGACGCCAGCCAGCGCTGCGGCACGAGTAGCCAGAACAAAACCAGCACCGGTAGTGCCGCGAAGATGGTCGAGATGACGGCGGAGAACGGAATCTCACTGCCGAAGATCCGCCAGGTCGCCAGCGGATCGAGTTGTTGCAGGTAGGGTTCCATCAGGAGAGTCGTTTCTCTTCGTTTAGCCCCGCCTCGAAGTGGCGGGCGGGAGTAGTTACTTGGCCGGAGATTTCGTCAGCCCGACTGCCTTGCCGTCCAGCTTCCAGTCCGGTTCGATGCGTATGCCGAGATGATGCAGAACGGTTGGGGCGATATCGACGATGCCCGGCGCCGGCTCGATCGTCCCGCGTCCCGCCGACTTGCCGCTGACGATCAGGAAAATCGTGCGATGCTCCGGGATGTCGCGGCCATGCCCTTTGCCGGACCCACCGTGATCGGTGCTGACGACGACAAGCCAATCCTCCTTGGCATAGGTCGGTCGGCTCTCCATCGCCTTGAGGATCTCGCCGGCCTGGCTGTCCGCCTTGGCGATCGCTTCGAGGTACTTCGGAAGCTTCGGATCGAAACCATGCTTGTGCCCCGCGCCGTCGACGTCGTCGAGGTGCACGAACAAAAGATCCGGATTCTCATTCTTCAAGATATCGCACGCTTTTCTGGTCACTTCGGCATCGGTCTTGAACGCCACCGTGATGTCGGCCTTGCGAACGATCTGCTTCTGGATCGGCTCCCAGTGCACGACGGAAGCGACGAACGCATCGGGCCGGGCTTTCTTAACGCGAGCCAATACATTCGGGAACTCGGTGAAGTTGGAGAGCGAAAAGTCGTTGCCGCGCACGCCGTGCTTCTCGCGCCAGACGCCGGTGAGCAGGCTGCCCCATCCGGATCCGCTGGCCGTCATGTCGCCGGTCTGGGCCTTGTCGCTGAAGGCGCCGTTCTTGATGAGCGCGTGCAGATGGGGCGCCTTGGCAGCGAGGAGCGCGTCGGGACGGCAGCCGTCGATGCCGATGATGAGAGCTCTCTTCCGCGGCAACTCTTGTGCGATTGCCAGCGGTACGAAAAACGCAGTCAGGACCAGGCACAGCCAGGAATGCATGGGTGACCTCGAGTCGATGGTAGGGAAGCATAGATTGATATAATGGCAAAATGACTCACGAACCAGGGAATTGGCGTCTTGACCCAGGTCAAATTGAAGTCGTTGATGAAGCTGTTGCCGCGATCTTGCGGCAAAAGACCCCTGCCGAGCGAATCGCTCTCGCCACTGCAGCGCATCGCACGGCACGTGCGATGATCTCGGCCCGTATTCGGTCTCAGCATCCGGATTGGTCGGACGAAGCCGTTTGTCGCGAAATATTGCGGAGGCTGACGGGTGGACCAAGCTGAACTTCTCCGCTACACGATCGACGTGCTTGAACGCCTTTCGATCCCGTACATGCTTGTCGGTTCACTCGCCAGCACCGCGTACGGCGAACCCCGCTTCACTCAGGACATCGACATCGTTGTCGATTTGCCGCTGGATCGGGTTTGCGATTTTTGCGCAGCATTTCCGGCGCCTGAGTTCTTCATCCATGAAGATGCCGTTCGCCAAGCCGTTCAGAATCAGTTTCAATTCAACGTGCTCCATCCTGCGTCCGCCAACATAATCGACATGATCTTGCCGCGCGCGGACGAGTGGGGCCGCGTGCAGATGGAGCGCCGCCAGCGCATTCAACTCCTCGCCGATCGAAGCGGCTTCGCTGCTCGACCCGAAGATGTCATTCTCGGCAAGATGTGGTACTACGCGGAAGGCGGTTCGGAGAAACATTTGCGAGATATTACGGGAATCTTGCGCATCAGCGGCCAGGTCGTGGATCGAGATTACGCCCCCGCAATGGGCGACAAAACTGGGCCTGACGGCAATCTGGCAGGCGGTGCTCAGCCGACTTGCGGACAAATCCTGACGCAGCGTCTCGGCGGCTTCGGCCCCAGCTACTCCGACGGTTTTATGCCTGTTTCCACTGGGCCGGTCACGGGTAGTTCGTCGTCCGGCGGCGCTGCCGGATCGGCGTGCAACTCGGATCGCAGGATCACATCGTCCCAGGATGCATCTCAGCCGATGAAATGCACCTCGGCATAGTCGCCATCAGTCCCCACGATCACGGTGCGATGCCAGCGCCCATGGGAAAGTGCCAATGCGCGCATGCCAGTTTCGAGCGTGGTGTCGAAGTCAATCCAGATGCCAGACGGGTCCGTGGGCAGCCCCTCGGCGGTAGTTGGACTCTGCATGTTTTGCTGTCTCGAAAGTTGCGTCAGAAATTGATGAGCAACCCGGGCAAGAATCCAGCGAAGATTAGGCGCCTTCCGCAGTCAACTGTTCCACCAGGCCACCAGCGATCATGACCGCTGCATCCTCAAGGGCACCCGTTGGCTCGTGATCGAGAATCCCGAAAACCTCGACGAGCACCGAAACGACTTGGATCGACTCAGGGAAGCGTTGCGGCTCAATCAACCGCTGGCCATCGCCCACTAACTCAAGGAAGACCTGCGGCAAACCTGGACGCAGCCCAACAAACGCACCGCTCGACGAATGCTCCGCGATTGGCTGGCCCGCGCCCGCGATTCAGGGAGTCGCATGTTAGAGCAGTTCGCCGACACCCTGGACCACCATCAAGAAGGCGTCCTGAACTACTACGACTTCACGAACTCAACCGGCCCCTAGCCTCATTTTCCGCACCCCTGCCGAACCGTCGCGTGGGGTGCGGAAAATGAGGCTAGGAGGGCAGCAACCCAGAGATCCTGTTGATGAAACGCCGAGCGTACGCCTTTCGCGACTACGAGTTCTTCAAACTGAAAATCTTGGGCATCGACGAAACACAGCACGCGTTAGTTGGACAGCGCCACTTTTGAAGCCCTGCTTCCCCTGCTTGCGACGAGCGTTGCTCACACTGGTTCCGGCTTTCGTTGCATTTCGGGAGGGGGGTGTGCGGGTGTGTGCGTGCAACGAATGCGCGCACGTGCTGTTTACTAAAGTAGTTACGGACAAGAATTGCGTTGCAGGGTGTTGGACGAGTTGAAAGGGTGGCGCTGTCCAATTAGTCGAATGAGCTGTATGCCCATTGTGGTGACTGCCTGGATTGGCTCAAGAGTTCTCTGGGTCGGCCCAGCGAACAGGCGCTTTCATGGTGCCTTGTCGACCGGCAGGAAATTGGCCCGTTTTAGGGGATGGACCTATCTGTCTCTTTTCAATGCTTCTGGGTTTGTGCTCGCCGGGGTGATTGAACCGAAAGCCAATAGTGTCGAAACGGCGTCATGATCGAACGAAGCGGACACAGATCATGTTTGAGCGCCGTGCCCGCGGCGCGCTTCCCACGCCGGCTGAACATACGTCACTTGACTTTGCCGTCGGGCAGGTCGCCGAGCTGGTCGAAGAGGTGCGACAAGGACGCCGTCAGCTTGCGGAAATCGCCGGCGTGCAGGCTTTCGTTGGGCGCGTGGGCTTTGCTCAAGGGGTCCTCGATGCCCAGGAGCAATGCCGGCGCGCCGCCGAACAGCTCAGCGAGCGGACCGACGAACCCGATCGATCCGCCGCAGCCGATCGGTATCGGTTTGACGCCGAAACCCTTCTTGAGCGCTTTCTGTGCCGCCGTGAAGGCGGGACCGGTCGGGTCGGTCATCCACCACTTGAGTTTGGCGGTCGGCTTCACGTTTACTTTGACGTTCCACGGTGGATCCTTGACGAGCACTGCTTTGATGTTCTCGTACACTTCATCCGGATCCTGATCGGGCACAATGCGGCAACTGACGTACGCCTGGGCCGACGGCAGCACCTGGTTCGACTTGTTGCGCATCGAGCTGGCTTCCTGGACGATGACGGAGATCGCAGGCTTGCGCCATGTCGCCTCGTTGGGCGAAACGTTTTTCTCCAAGGCGAGGTCGACGCCGTCGAGGATGCCCTGGTCCTTGCGCCATTGCGTTTCATCTCCGCCGACTTTCTTCGCCGCTCGCTTTTCGGACGCGGTCATCTTGCGGACCTTATCGTAGAGTCCCGGCACGGGGAGTTTCTTGTGGTCCCAATACAAGCGTGAGAGGATGACGTTGAGCGCGATGGCCGCATCAGGGAGCACTCCACCGGCCATGCCCGAATGGACTGGGGCTTGCGCGGTGCGCACTTCCACGTGCAGCTCGACGATGCCCCGGAGGGCGTAGGTGATGCACGGCAGGCCAACCTCGACGTTCTCCGTGTCGCACACAACGATAACGTCTGACATTAGGCGATCTTTGTTCTCGATGAAGAAGCCTTGCAGGTTCGCGGAGCCGACTTCTTCCTCGCCCTCGACGAGCATCTTGATGTTGACGGGAAGTTTGCCTCGCGTCTTGAGATGCGAGGCGATGGCGCCGAGTTGCGTGACGATGGCGCCTTTGTCGTCGGCGGCGCCTCGGCCATAGAGTCGGCCGTCGCGCTCGGTCAGCGTCCAGGGGGGCGAATGCCAGTCGTCCTCGAATCCCTTGACCGGCTGCACATCGTGATGAGCGTACAGGAACACTGTCGGCTTTCCCGGAGCGCCGAGCCATTCGCCGTAGGCATACGGATTGGAGTCGCCCGTCTTCAGGACCGTCACGCTGTCCAGGCCGGCGGACCGCATCAGCTCGCAAGTAGCGTCCGCGCAGTGGCTGAGCTCTTTTTGGTGCTCGCCATCGGTCGAGATGCTTTGGATGCCGACGAGCTTGCCAAGGTCGGCGATGATGCTCGCGTCGTTCTGTTCGAGCCATTTGGTCGGTTGCATGGATTCTCCGAGTTGTTTAGCCCCGCCTCGTAGAGGCGGGTGAGCGCCGTGCCCCCCCGCCTCTACGCGGCGGGGCTAAGCGGGCCTATCGTTTCCAGCGTACCTGCACCTCGACGCCTTGGGGAAAGTATATTTCCGGGCGGTTCACGTGGTCCGCGAGGGAGCCGATATTTCGGCAATACGTGACAACGAGTTGGCCGTCACGCGTGGCTAATTCGGGATGAGCTTTGGCGCCATACTGAAAAATCTTCTTCTCGGTTTCCGGACATTTGTAGGCGATGATCGGCTTCGACCATGGGCCTTCGGGGCGCATGGCGTGGCGGACCGCGACGTTGCCGCCGATGCCGAACCGGGTGTACGTGGCGACATAACCGGGAATGCCGCGAACCTTGGTGACGGTGAACTCGGCCGGGGCGTCGCGGAAAAGTACAGTGAGCTTACTGGGTGATTTTTTCCATTCAGTCTCGCACCAATATTCCCAGTCGTCACGATTCATGTTCGCCAATTTCTTCTTTTCGATGCGAGCGACACCGAGCGGATTGTTGAACGGCTTCGACTGGCTCGTAGGAAACAGGCCGTAGGCATACAGATAATCGCCTTCCAGCAATGCCGCGACGCCGAGCCTGGGCTGATCGGCATTATCGGAGAAGCGATAACGTTCGACCTTCCACGCGGTCGGCTCGTCGAGCGGGTTGGCAATTTGCAGAACCTCGTTGTGGAACCAGTCGAACTGAAAGCCCGGTGCTCCTTTTTCCTGTCGGCGAATCAGCTTGCAGAAGATGTAGAGCTTGCCGTCGACCAAGCCGCCGTCGCCGGGCCAGTACCAGGTGTCCTTCTGCGTCGGCTTCAGGATTGAATCGGGGCCTTTCTCGTTCTTCGCCCAGAAGAATCGCAACGGCTCATCGGGCTTGTCGAGCGATTGCCAGGCGAAGGTGTTGTTGACCATGCGCGGCATGACGCGCTTGCCGTTCTCGATCTTGCCGATCCAGGTGTCGGCAAAGAGCCAAAGCGTGCGGTTCTTGCTCAGGACGATGGATTGCGCGCCGTCGCCGCCGGTCCAGCCGTCGGTTTGCGCGAATTGCTTCGTGAGCGCCGGCATCAGCTTGGCGTCGACGACTTCGAGCGAGCCAGCGGCGGGTTGGGCGAGTATGTATGCCACAATAACACAAGCAATCATGCAAGAACCTCCGTTGTAACGCGGCTTCAAACTCACGCAGCAGATCAGGGGGCTGCAAGCCGCGGCGGCGATCAAACCAGCCCCGAGCATCGCTCGGCAGCCACCTCCCGTAAGTCGTCCACGTTGAGAAGTATGCAATGGCCGTTTGCACCTCCCCCGTTTGCCGGACGCGCCAGCGACGGGCGAGATATCATCCGTCGCTTGCGTGTCCGGCTAACCCTGTCTTTCGTTGCATTCGATCATTTCTCCGGATACGGCGGCTGCAACGGCGTCGCGGCCAGGCGCTTCTCGCACCAGGCGGCCGTGCTGAATAACACGTCTTCGCGGTTCGGCCCAGCGACCAACTGAATCGCCAACGGCAATCCGTCGACAAAATAGCCCGTTTGAAGGGAGATCGTCGGCAATCCGGTGTAACTCCACGGCGAGTTGAACGCCGGATCACCGGTCGTGTCGGCCAGCGGCGCCGGGCACGTTGTCGCAGGGCAGAGCAGCACGAGGTCGCCATAGATCGACAGGCCCATCGCTTGCGTCAACTCTTGCTGATGCTGCTTGGTGCGAGCGTATTCGCTGGCGGGGCAGTCGAGGCCTTCCTTGAGGAGTTGCGAGATGCGCGGCGAATAGTCCTCCGGATGCCGACGGAAGCGAGGCTCATGGTACTGCGCCGCCTCGACCGCCATCACGATGCGATGACGCCGCACTACGTCGGAGAACGCGGCCGGCAGGGCGAACTCCTCGACGCTCGCGCCGTCCTCGGCAAATCGATGGACGATCTCATCCATCATATCGCGCGTGGTATCGTCGGCATTCTCGTCGAAAAGTTGGCGCAGGCGCCCGAAACGGGGCCGACTCACCGGCACGGCGGCTTTTTCGACGAAGTTGATAGAGTCGTTCGGCGCCCAGCCGTCGCACATGCCGCGCAGGAGAATCGCCAAGTCGGTCGCATTGTGCGCCATGGGCCCAGGGTGATCCATCGAATGAGCCAGCGGCATGATGCCGTCGAGCGGGAGCAGGCCATAGGTCGGCTTGCAACCAGCGATGCCGCAGTACGAGGCGGGGCGCGTGATCGACCCGCCGGTCTGCGAGCCGAGGGCAGCCAGGCACATGCCAGTTGCGACCGCGGCTGCTGATCCGCTCGACGACCCCCCCGGCGTGTGCGCCAGGTTCCACGGATTCTTCGTCACGGGCGGATCGAAGCTGGCATACTGCGTCGTCACCGTCTTGCCCAGGAAGATCGCGCCGGCCTCGCGCAACGACGCAACGACGGCCGCATCTTGCCGGGAAATGCTGTTGGCCCAGAGCTTCGACCCGCACGCCGTCGGCCAATCGTACACGTCGTAAATGTCCTTCACGCCGATCGGCATGCCGTGCAGCGGACCGCGATAGAAGCCTCTCGCCAGGTCGGCTTCCAACCGTTTCGCCTCGCCGCGGGCATAGTCGGCATCGACGAATACCCAGGCATGCACGTGCTTCTCCCAGCGCTCGATGGCCGTTAGACATTGTTCGACGAGTTGCGTGGGCGTGATCTCTTTCCGTTTGATTGCATCGGCGGCCGCGTGAATGGTCTGCATGGTCGTCCGTTGTCCGTGGTCGGTGGTCCGTAGTCAAATCGCGAGGGTAAGAGTAGTGTAGAAAGTACGATGTGTTGGCAAGATCCTTCCGAGGCTGAAGCGTGAGCGAAGGAAATCTCGGCTCGCACTTCAGGCTCTGACACCCTACGGACCAACGACAAATGACCAAGATCGCCATCTTGGGCGGCACCGGATACACCGCCTGTGAACTGATCAAGATCCTGCTGCGGCATCCGCATGCCGAGATCGTCGCCGTCACGTCGCGCGACGAGAAGATGCCGAGCGTGGCGGAATCGCATCCGAGCCTGGCGGGGCGCATCGACCTGCGCATGGAACCGTTCGACGCCGACATGCTGGTCAAGAAGGGTGTTCAATGCGTCTTCGGCTGTTTGCCGCACGGCGCAAGCATGGAAGCCATCGCCCCGTTGTTGAATCGAGGGCTCCGAGTTGTTGACTTGAGCGCCGACTATCGCCTGCGCGATCCGAACGTTTACGCCCAGTGGTACGGTGAAACCCATCACGATCTGGCAAACCTCGCCCACGCGGTTTATGGGCTCCCAGAGATCTATGGCGACGACATCAAAGCCGCAACGCTCATCGCCAATCCTGGCTGCTATCCGCAGACCGGTATCCTCGGCCTCGCGCCGCTGGTGGCGGGGAAATACGTGAGCTTAAAGGACATTATCATCGACTCGAAGTCCGGCGTTTCCGGCGGCGGACGAACGCCAAAGCCGAACTTTCACTTCCCCGAATGCAATGAGAGTGTGGCCGCCTACAACGTCGGCCATCATCGCCACACGCCGGAGATCGAGCAAACGCTTTCCGAAATCGCCGGCGAACCGGTCGAGGTCATCTTCACGCCGCATCTGATCCCGATGGATCGCGGCATCTTCACCTCGATCTACGTGACGCCCCATCGAAATTTCACCGATGCGCAGCTGCTCGACCTCTATCGCGAGTACTATCGCAACGCGCCGTTCGTGCGCGTGACCAAGCAGATACCGGCGACCAAGGACAGCGCGCACAGCAACTTCATCGACATGACGGCACGCGTCGTCCGTGGCCGCATCGTCGTCCTCGTTGCCGAGGATAACCTCGTCCGCGGCGCCAGCGGCGTGGCAGTGCAGAACTTCAATCAAATGTTCGGCTACGAAGAGACGACGGCGCTCCGATGACGGCGAGTGATGGGAACCAACGGCGCATGGCAAATTCCAGATCATCACCCACGCGAGGCGAACTGCTGGATCGCGCGTTTTTGTCGGCCATGCGATGTCGATGGCGCTATCGCGGATACGAGTCGCGCGAGAAGGCGATTGCGAGCCTGCGGCGGCGCTGCCCGGGATTCTCGGCCAGGCAAATTGCAAATGCTATCCGGAAAGGCACTGACCTCTACGATCGAGCCTTGGCCGTCGTCAAAGCCAACGAGGACTTGGTTGTCCCAGCGTATGTGAATGGTGCAGGCAATCCTCCTCGCAAAATCGTCGAGCACGTACGCAAGCTCGTTCCGGGATTCAGACAAGCGACCTACAAGCAAGCGATTGCGTGGGTGATCTATTGGCACTATCTGCGGTAATAGTGCCGTCCGCTATTGCGAATAGGAGCGCCAGCGAAGGGCGCACGCACGGCCTTCACTGGCGTTCAGGCTCGGACAGGGACCATCCAAGGCTACAGCTTGCGCACGGCTTCGCGAAACACATCCAGGCAGGCGCGGATGTCGGGCGTGGGATTGGCGGGGTTGGCTTCGTATTCGATGGCGATGTAGCCGCCGAAGCGGACCTCGCGCAGCGCTCGCAGCACGTTGCCGACGTTGAGGACGCCTCGGCCAAAGACGACGTCGGTGCGCGTCTTGTTGTCGTGGTCCTTCAGATGCATGCCGAAGTTGCGGGCGCCCATGCGGCGAATTTGCTGAGCCGGGTCGAGGTTGCGGTTGAACGGGTTCTGGGCGCTGCGGATGAGATGGCCGGTGTCGAGGCAGGCGCCGATCAGTGTGCGCTCGCGGATGGTTTTCATGATCTCCTCGGCCGAGTACCAGCGGTGCAGTTGCTGGCCGACCGGGCCGTGCGGGTGGATGGCGATGCCGATGCCGAACTCGACGACGAGTTGATCGAGGCTGTCGAAGCTTTCGGGATCGGGGTCGGCTGTGAGAAAGCGCACGCCCAGGCGGCGGGCGAACTCGAAAAGCCGGCGGTTGGCGGCGTGATCCTTCGTAAAGCGCTCGACGCCGAACGCGACCGGCGTGATGCGGTGTTTTTCGAGCAGATTGCGCACAGCTCGAATCTGCGCCTCGGTCGCGGCGAGCGGCACGTGGCCGCGGTACAGTTCGACGTTGCGCAGGCCGAGCCCCTGGATTTGCTCGAGGGCGCGCTCGAGGCTGAGCTGGCGGTAGCTGTAGCTCTGGATGCCAACCGTGAACCCACCGAACGGATCGCGTTCCGGCTGTTGTTGCGCCGGCCTCGGCTCGGCCGCTTCGATCAACGCCGGCACGGTCGCAACACTGGCGACCGCGGCGCTGGTGGCAATGAATTGACGTCGTGATGGCTTCGACATGATCAGGTCTCCCATGCATCGCTTGCGGCCTAGCGCCCTTTTGCTACTCCGCGAGCGGCAAAGATGACATACGCGGTCACTCGGCTTCAAGCAAGCATTTTCCTATGATGTCAGCATGCGTCACGTTCTTTCTGCTTTAGTGCAAAACCAGCCGGGCGTGCTGGCTCACGTCTCCGGCATGCTCGCCTCGCGCGGGTTCAACATCGATAGCCTCGCCGTCGGCGAAACCGAGCAGCCGCAGCTGTCGCGCATGACCTTCGTGGTACACGGCGACGCCACGGTCCTCGACCAGGTGCGCAAACAGCTTGACAAGATCGTCTCCATCGTCCGCGTCGATGATATTTCCAGCGAAAATTATGTCGAACGCGACTTGATGTTGATCAAGGTCTCTGCCCCGTCTGAAAAACGCAGCGAGATCGCACTGCTCGTCGAGATGTTTCGCGGCAGAGTCGTCGACATCAGCCTCGACACATTCATGATTGAGATTTCGGGCCAGGAGCAGAAGATCGAGGCGTTCATCGACTTGATGAGGCCGTTCGGGATCATCGAACTGGCGCGAACGGGCCGAATCGCCCTGGTGCGGGGCCGGCGCAACCGGGAGGGAAGCGCATGACGACCGAGCGCAAGCCGCCGCATTCGACGCGCCCGCTGCCGGCCGCGGTGTGGGAGCGATTGAAATCGCTGCAGCCCGGGCAGCGCATTCGCATCACCCAGGGCGTCAAGGTCGGCAGCACGAAGACCTGGACGTTCACCGTCGAAGGCACGTTTCGCTGCCTCGACTCGCTGGCGACCGGCCTGGCGACGGATCGCTTGCGAGAGGACGACATCGTCATCCCCGTCATTCATTTCACGAAGGATAACAAGGAGATGTCGAGCGTCACCGTCGATGAGCGGACCAAGGTCGAATTGTTGTGAGTGGAAGCCCAGGAGTGAAGTACTCCGAACCCCTGGGATAATTCTCTCAGCCAAACAAATCCACCACAGGCGATCCGCCTTCGACGATGGTCGTCGGCCGTCCGGTTGCGTCGGGCAGTTGCAGATGCGGATCGATGCCGAGGGCGTGATAGATCGTCGCCGCCAGGTCCTCCGGCGAAACGGGGCGATCGATCGGATAGGCGGCATCGCGGTCGGAAGCGCCGAACACCGTGCCGCGCCGAATCCCGCCGCCCGCCAGCACGGCCGGGAACAGCGTGCTCCAGTGGTTACGGCCCCATTGCGGCGTGCCACGCGGCGTGCGGCCCATCTCGCCCAGCGCGACTACCAGCGTCTCGTCCAGCAATCCACGGTCATCCAGATCGACGAGCAGCGCGGCCAAGGCTTGATCGAACGTCGGCAGCAGGTGATTGCGCACGTCGTTGGAGTGGACGTGCGAATCCCAGCTATAGCCGTCGCAGCAATCGTAGTGGATCGTGACGAAGCGAACGCCCGCCGCGATCAGGCGCCGGGCCATCAGTGTCGCCTGGCCGAACAGTCCCCGGCCATAGAAGTCGCGCAGCCGCGTCGGTTCCTGGCGGATGTCGAGAGCGCGGCGCGTCGCGTCCGACGTTGCCAGGGCGACGGCACGCTGCTGAAAGCGATCGTGATCGCGCGTTCGCTGGTTCTCGAACATGCCCGCTCGCTGCGTCTCGAACTGGTGCAACAGCGATTGCCGAGCGTTGACGCGATCAAGGCGAAGCTCCGGCGGGAAGGCCAGGCCTTCGATCTGGAAGTCGAGTTCGTCATCGGAGCAGAAGCGCCAAAACGGATTGTCGTTGCCGTCGCGTTTGTTCATGGCTCGCGTCGTGAGCGGATTGTACGTCTGCCCCAGCCAGCCGGCGTATTCGCCAGGGCGGATGTATTGGCCCTGAGCCTCGAGGTGTCCCAATCGGCTCGGCACGACGGCGTAGTGAGCGGAGAGGTTGCCCGTCCGCGCCTCGCCTGGAAGCTGCCGACGCTGGCCAAGATACTCGACCACCGAGCCGATCGCCGGCCAATCGCGGCTCGTCGCGTTGAATCCGCCGCCGATCGGAATGTGCCAGCGCTTGCCCGTCTGCAAATAGTGCCCGGCGCCGGAGTGATCGTTGTAGGAATGCGTCATCGTCCGCACGACGGTGTACTTGTCCGACACCTGAGCAAGCCGCGGCAGATGTTCGCAGATGGCCAGGCCCGGAGTCCGGCATGGCGTCGGCACGAACGGGCCGCGAATCTCGGCAATCGCATTCGGCTTCATGTCGAAGGTTTCGAGTTGGCTGGGGCCGCCGAAGAGAAACATGAAGATGACCGACTTGGCGCGAGCGCCCTTACGCCGCGGCGTTTGCTCCGCCTGAAGCGTTTTCGGGAGCAACAGCCCCATGAGACCCGCGCCGGCCGCCTGTAGCATCTCACGGCGCGTCCAACCGTCGGCCTGACGTTGTGGATGCCCAAGGATGGATAGCATGGCGTTGGTCCCCCCAATCGGTTGGGTGAATTGTACCCGTTTGCGAGAGGAATGCAATTGAGAAGCCCAGGGATGACGTACTCCGAACCCCTGAGATCAGGTCCCGTGTAACGCCGCGCCGATCTGGCGTATCGTTTCCGGCGTCGTTCGGCAACATCCGCCGATGAGCCGTGCGCCGAGAGCGTGCCATCGTCTTACCGCTTGACTCCAGTCCGCTTCCGAATTCGTCCCCTGCCAGCGGTACATGGCCGCGTTCCACGATTCACCGCTGTTCGGGTAAACCAACAGCGGCTTCTGAGCGATGAGCGCGGCCGACTCGAGGAGTCCGTCGATGAATCTTGGCGATGTGCAGTTGACGCCGACGGCAACGATGTTCGGCGACGCATTGGCAAGACGCACGGCTTCCGCAAATCGTTCGCCATGGCACAGGCGGCGCTCATCCTGGCAACTGAAGCTGAGCCAGGCTGGCGTATCCGGAAACTCCGCGAGCAACGTGACCAACGCCTCGGCTTCGAGCAAGGAAGGTACTGTCTCACAGGCAATGAGATCGGCGCCGGCATCGGCGAGGATTTCGAGCCGTGGACGATGCCAATCGATGAGCTGCCCCAGAGTGAGGCCGTAGTCGCCGCGATATTCGGACCCATCGTGCAGGAAAGCGCCATAGCACCCGATCGACGCTGCCACCAGCAAGCCCAGCGGTGAGGGCGGCGAATCCCTGGGATCGCGCTTCAGAAAATCATCGCGCGCCTGTTGTGCGATGACCACGCTCAGGCGCAGCACGTCCGCAGCCTGGCGCGCATCCAACCCG